>OFPS01000225.1_pt1 | contig 64832 bp, 65 predicted proteins | sample 1542111 | NCBI WGS metagenome assembly OFPS01 (sample SAMN04209233, study PRJEB22552) | human gut metagenome | biome: gut; material: feces | host: Homo sapiens | place: USA: Oklahoma | reverse complement strand
AGGACGGCAAGCATGTGACGCTGCAGGTGACCAACAAAAAGCTCAGCGGCATCGTTATCCACAAGATTGACAGCGCCACAGGAGAGGGGATCTATGGCGTAAAGTTTGTCCTCTATGATGCGAACAAGAAGCCCATTGGTGAGTACACTTCGGACGATGAGGGCTACATCTACATTGACGAGATCCCCGGTGGGCTGAGCGGCCGTTTTTACCTGCGTGAATTGGAAGCGGCCCCCGGCTACACGCTGGATAAACAGTATAAGACCGTCTATGTCTCTCCGGGCAAGACTGTGGAGATCGAATGGGAAAATACCGCTGTCACGGGCCAGATTCAGATTTATAAGTACGCCGCTGAGTATAACGAGGTCACCGGCACCGCCGCAGGCACCCCGCTCAAGGGCGCTGTTTATGAGATCGTCAATGCCCGCAGCGGCAAGGTGGTGGACTACATCACGACGGACGCCCGGGGCGTTGCGGCCAGCAAGCCGCTGCCGCTGACCCGCTATCAGATCCGCGAGGTCACAGCGCCCGCCTATTGGCAGCTCGATCCTACCGTGCATGATGTGACGCTGGAATATCCCGGTCAGATCATCAAGCTCTCTGCCTATGATAAGCCTGCCAGTCTCGGCGTTACCATCACCAAGCGCGGCAACGCGCAGGTCATGGCAGGCCAGTCCATGCGCTACGATCTGACGGTGGCGAACACCTCCAACGTGCCGCTGGAATCCTTCTTCTGGCACGATAAAATTCCCTATGATGTGGCTCGTCCCACGACGCTGACCACCGGCACCTACAGCGCGCGGCTCAACTACCGCATCCTCTACAAAACCAACTGCAACACGAGCTATCAGGTGTTGGCGAGCAACCTGCTCACCAGCAACAACTACAGCTTCAGCCTCAACGCCATTCCCATGCAGGCCGGCGAAGTGGTGACCGACATCTATTTTGACTTCGGCAAGGTTCCTGTCGGCTTCCAAAGCGTTGTTAATCCCACGCTGAGCGTGATGGTGAACGGAAACACGGTCAATGGCTATCAGATGGTCAACCGCGCCGATGTGGGCGGCAAATATCAGGGCACATGGCAGACCGCAACGGCAAGCTGGGTAACGATCATCCGCCGTCTCTGGAATACACCTACACTCCCCAAGACTGGCTACTAAATCCAATCCTTTTCAGGGAAAGCGCCCTATCCGGGGGCGCTTTCCCAATGCTAATGTGAGGAGCTGAACTATGAAACACAAAAAAGGATTTGCTGCCGTCCTTTTGACGCTGATCATCAGCGCGCTGCTATCCGTTTCCGCCTTTGCCGCCTCTGACGGCTTTTCTGATGTGCCGGAGGCATCTCCGTTTTATGAAAGCGTCACTTACCTTGCTGGGCGAGGCATTACTTGCGGTACGGGAAATGGCCGGTATGCACCGGACACGCCTATTACGGTGCGCCAATGGGCAACAATGATCTGCCGGGCCTTTGATAAAGAAGACGCCCTTTCGGATCCTGCCGGCTATGGCGGTGATGCCTGTATCAACCAGGGCTATGCGGATGGATGGCTGAATCTGCCGGCTATGGCGGCGCCGGACTCCCGCCTGTGCCGCTATGCCATCTATGAAAGCGGCTTTGCTGCCTTTGACATTGCCCTTTACAGTTCTCAGCTCTACCCGGAGGGGGAAGCCCTGTCTTCGCAGGACAATGCTTTCCACGCTGCTGTGAGCTTTGGCTTATGCGAAGACACCTGTGCAGGGACGGACATCATCACACGGGGCGAGGCTGCGGATCTTCTCTATGCTCTTTTGACCGGGGAATTTACCGTTGCGCCGCCGCCCATTCTGGAGACGATCCCTCTGAACAATAAAGAGGGCGTCCATCTGAACAGCTATCTGCTGGAACTTCAAAAGATCCCAGAGCCGATCCGGCAGGCATTTGCGGAAAGAGGGTGGCAGTACACCATTGACTATGAATACCTCGCAAGGCTGAGTGAAGAGCGGAATATGAGCTGTATTGGGGCAACCAATTACGGAAGCCGCCAAATCACTGTATCCTCGGCGGGGGCCACCGTCCACGAGTTTGGTCACTTTCTCGATGAGCTGATAGGCTTCCCGTCTCAGACGGAAGGCTTTTATCAGGAGGAGTCCGGAACCGCAGCAGCCCTGCTCCGTCCGTATGCGCTTACCAACGAGCGGGAGTATTTTGCGGACTGCTTCGTGTACTGGCTCACTTACCGTGATAACAGCAAAAAAATGGCGGCGCTTTGCAGCGCCGCTCCAAGAACATATGCGTATTTTTTCATGCGTGAGGAAAATGACTGGCAGATCACTGCTTCATAAATTTCGCAAAGGCAAAGCCCTCAGCAGCTATTCTCATAGCTGCTGCAGTGCTTGTCCTATACCAAATGCTATAAAGTCAGAAAGCAGCTGTTGCTTTTATCAGGATTGCTGTCAGGATCCGCTGACTCTCTCGGTTGCAAGATTCGCAGAAATGATTTTTCATCGCAAAATCAGCTGCATTGGAAATACGGTGAAAATCTTCGGTATCCAATGTGTCAGCTGCAAGATGCTGCCATACACGGGAATACGCATGGCGGACGTCTTCAGAAACATGTCCACCTGAGAAGAAAGAGCCAATTATACCCTCGATCATGGCGACCTCTTCATTTGTAAAAACCATAGTTTTCCCCTCCTGTGACACACAAGAAGTATTGTAACACAGGTCACGTCAATTGAAAAGCGCGGATTTGGGAATATAAAGCACAAGACTCAAAAAGGCGAAGCTGTGCCTCGTATGAACTATGTTAGCATAGCTGTTAGACTTGAAAGGAAATCCATCATGAACAATAATACTCATACCGGACTGGATGAGGCAGCTTCTGTTGCATCCAATACCATGCAGGCAGTACGGACCGGCAAGGCCATTTCCGCCGCGGCAAAGGGCGCTGCGGCAGGCGGGCCCTATGGAGCTGCCATAGGAGCGGCATTGTCCGCACGAAAGCATATCGGGAAAATAGCGGCGGCCGCGCTGGTGTTACTGGCGCTGCCGCTGCTTTTTATTTTGCTCCTGCCTGGGATTATCTTTGGAAGCCTGACGGATAGCGGAGCGTCCGGAGCAGCCGGGCAGCCGATCCTCAATGACAACGCGGCCATTACGGAAAATGTGAATCAGGCTGCCTTTGCAATCAATCAGATTCTCGGAGAGGGTATTGAGAATGTGCAGGAGCGCATCGCCAATGATTTTGCCGGAACAGACGGAGACTACTATGAAGTAGTCAATCCCTATGAGGGGGATCTTATCAGCAATGCCAACCTGTTTATCTCTCAATACTGCGCAGCGAAAGAGCTGGACTTCGCCTCCATCTCCCTTACCGACATGGAGAAGATTCTGCGCGCGGGCCTCGCGCACCTCTACAGCTTCAGCCGAACGATGGAGGTGCGTACTGTCCCTGCGGAGGAGGACGGCGAGGAAGATACGGCGGAGACATGGTACATCTACACGATCCGCTATAATGGTGAAGCCTATTTTGCGGACACCATCTTTGCGCTGACTGACGAACAGAAAGATCTGGCGGAAAATTATGCGGAAAATCTCAGCCTGTTTCTTGGCGACGGCCTGTTCCAATACGCTCCCTCCACTAACACCATTACATCTCTTGGCGATGTGCGCTTTATCGATGGGGAAACGGAGGTCATCTACTTCAACCAGCTGGATGAACGCTATGCCAATCAGCCTTATGGCACTGACCATATTGGGGGGTATGGCTGCGGGCCAACTTCCATGGCTATTGTGGTTTCCTCGCTGACCAGTGAGACGGTTGACCCGGTCCAAATGGCACGGTGGGCCTATGAGCACGGCTATTGGTGCAGCAAAAGCGGCTCCTACCACACTTTAATCCCCGGCGCGGCACAGGCGTGGGAGCTTTCCGTTGAAGGGTGTACCGCTTCGGAACCGCAGCGCATTCTGGATGCCCTGGCAGACGGGAAGCTGGTCGTAGCTCTGATGACCAAAGGGCATTTCACAAAGTCCGGACATTTTATCGTGCTGCGGGGCGTCCAAGACGAAAAAATCCTTGTAGCTGATCCCGCCAGCTACCGCCGCAGTCAAAAAGCGTGGGACTTGTCCATCATTTTGAACGAAGCCAGCAGACGAGCGGGCGCCGGTGGGCCGTTCTGGATCATTGGGTAAAGGCCACTAAGCATCGCGCCCATTGAACAATTCCACCGATTCATTATCAACCGGCGGTTTCAACATATTACTAAAATTAACTATATAACGGTTTATGTATTCGGAAGCAGTCCCATAACTATAAGCATTATTGCTCCACCGCATACACTTGATAATACAATGTATACTTGCTCCCTACTTTTTTCCTGTAAACTTTCCTTAATTGCTTTTATTGTAAAAACTAGGGTTGAGCAAAACGTGAGCTTCGCAAAGTTGAGTCACAATATATAGGCTTCAAGCAAGTCGAATGGCACTGTTTATTGTATGGACTCATGATCAAATCGGAGTTTTGCTCAACCCTATTGTAAAAAACGGACCTGCAAACCCTAAAAGTATTCCTAATAATTTAATCAAAAAAACCACACATTCACCTTCACTCTTAAAATCTGGTATTAAAAGAACGGATAACTCTGATCGTTTTAGTTTTCAGAGTTATCCGCCCTTCTTATGCTACTATAACATTATCAGCATTGTATTTGAATGTAAAATATATCATCTACATAATCTAAAAAACGACTTTTCCCTCTGTTTTAAAAGTTCCGTTAATATCAAATATCCTTTTGTAGAACTCCAAAAACTGCATAAATGAACCATAATGTAACTTCCCTGATAATTTGTTTGCGTAATGCCTTACCTGAAACATATCATCTTCTGCATTTATCGGATCTTCTTCGATATCAAATGATGGCATCACTAAGTACCTATCAAGGCTCACTTCATGTCCGCCAAGATTTATGTTTGCTCCTTTACTCAAAACTCCTATAACTTCATAGGTAAATTCATCTTGAATGTATACCCCCTTTAATAAATCTCCTACTTTTAAAGTATCTGCATAGTCCGATCCAACAATCACTGGAATATACTTGCCACTAACATACTTCATGTCATCATCGGAAAAAGTATTTCCGTCTTTTACTTCTAACCCAAATTTTTCAATGCAATTCTTACTGATCTGAAAGCACTTTGTTAGATAGATTTCGCCATTTCCATTATTCCGTGTTTCTGGATTCCCATATTCGAACCCATACAAAAACTCGCTATCAATTTCCGGATATGAAATCTCCAAAAACTGATTGTTTATTTCGTAATAGTCAATCGATGTCAGTTCCTTATAAGCTCTCTTTAATTCATCTAATGATTGTCCATAAATTTTACCAAGATCAGCCTCAAAGTACAAGGACGACCATTTGCTATTTTTATTATAGGGCAAAAAAGATACTGCTAAGTATATTATCCCAAATAACGCGCAAATAATCGCTGTCGTCACAGCAACTCTTTTCCTTTTCGACATATTCCCTCCGGTATGTTTATAGGGCTAAAATAGACATCCATTTTAGCCCTATAAATAAATTCATCTTACTATTTACAGCTTACAGTCCATAATACACTCTCGCCTGTAACTCACTTGCTGCATCGTCGCTAATATACGGACTATATGCCCACACCTTTCCAGTTCCCCACACTCTCCCGGATGACCACTCATCACAGGAACCTCCCGAAAGGAAGTGTTCATACCGAGAATGAGTATAATGTCTGGCTTCTTTTTCGTACTTATCATAGCAAGTAGACCATCCCCAAACACGCTCTCTCACTTTGGTAGAAACTATCTTGGTTTCCCTGCCTCCGTCTGTATTCCATGCATATTCACTGCCCGGAGTTCTGGTAACCATTTCTAGCACAAACTCAACATCGTTTTCTCTGTCGATGGCCGATGAAGATACAGTAAGTACTCCTAACAGGAGGCTAAGCGAGAGCAATCCCGCCAATTTATTCTTTAATTTCATTTAAACGCTCCCTTCATTATCAACTAATCTAAAATCTATGTTTCCATTCCTTAGTATATCTAGTCAGAATTTTTCGCCCTCATCTTTATGAATTCAAAATCTCACAAAATGCAAACACATCGATATCCCAATTACCGGATTCCACCTCAGGATTATCGCTATACATGCTTGCACGAACTGCAACCTTAGTATTCGCTGGAGGGGTAATCCCAAACGTGTCCCAGCTCTCAATATTTGTCTTCCACCCTAACGACGCTCCGGTCTTTGCATTTGAATACCCTACGTTATAATAGTTTTTATACCACGAACTACTGTCTCTATCATATCCTCTTGTATAAACATAAGTCATATTATAGTGATAGTAGTTATACCAATATGTAGTGTCAAAGGTGTCAAATGCGGGTGTATCACTGTTCGAAGGAACTCTCAATTTCAACGTATCAGAAAAAACCGTTACCATAACATCATCGCTATTTATTAATGGTGTCACACTGTTTTCGTCCTGTAAATAGCCGTTATTTTCTACCTCGATATCTTCTTGTACATCAAAGGTAGGCATATCCCAGTCGGCAGGGAAAATTTCTGAAAACTGAGGAACTTCCTCAATCACATTTCCATCTTTATCATATACAAATCCCTGCAATCCATCTGCAACCCAGGACTTGCTAAAAATGATCTCTTCTCTCGCCTGAAGGATTTTTTCCTGCATTGCTTCACTGGCCTGGTCTAAATTCATATATGCCAGTCGGCTAACTTCTCTTTCTTTATCGATAGCAAATGCTGGGATACTGATCGCCATAACCATAACCATCGCTAAAGCAGCACTAATTACTCTTCTCATAACTATCTCCTTTTTATTTATTTTCCGTAATACGACAGATCTACTTCTACTGGTAAAACTGGAACATCCCAATCTTCCGGGAATAGGTCAGAAAATTGCGGCACCTCCTCAATTACATTTCCATTTCTGTCATGAACATAGCCCTTTAATCCGTCTGCAACCCAAGATTGCCTAAAAATAATCCTATTTCTGGCCTCAATGATTACCGGAGCAAGACTTGGATCTGCGTCATCTAATGTTAAATAAGCATAATACTGAATATCCTCCTCTTCTTTTAGCATATCCTCAATGATTCCACTATCTCCCCTCTCCACATTTTTTTCATCTACTACATCATCTGCATCTACAAAAGATACCTCTTCAATGCTCTCCGCGTTAGCAAATGTCGTCATTCTTACAGCCACAAGTAAGCAAATCATTAAGATGCCTAATGTCACAATCTTTTTCATCATATCCTCCTTATTAGTTTTTATGTTCTTATTGTCCAACAGGCAACAGAAGATGTAAACCACGCGAACGTTACATTTCAGGAAATTTCTGATTGCATTTCCCATTCCGACCGTAGCAATCAGAGATTGCGTCAATGTAAACTTCACATATTTTAATTCACTTAGATAGTTTTAAAAGAGAAAGGTTATTTTTACTCTAAAGAGGAATAGACGAGCCCCAGTAAGCTTCGTCCATTTCTCTTTAAGCCTTTATTATAGTTGTCCATTCTATTAAAACATGATATATTAAAAAGGAAAATATCGCCATGGCCGTCTCAATATAATTTGCGGAGGTCACGCTATGAAAGGCCATCTAAAACTGCTGAAATCGCTTGACAACAAGTTAAACGCCGCATATGCCAGTGCACAGAAAAGTTTTGCAGGAAGAGTCCTCTTAAAACTTACCAGCGAAGTTATTTTGGCCTGTTTACTTGCATTTGCTGTTTATGTTGCAACAAATACTTACCATCGCTCAACAGCGATTTCCGAAGATAATCAAAAGCTGAAGCACATTTACATATCCATATCTGATGAGTACATTACAGATCTATTTGGAACACCATATATTACATTTGACAACAATACTCTCACGAACAAGTTTTATATTCTCAATAAAGCAATTCTCCGAACGGTTGTTGACAAGGGGAACGTTGTAGCTTTTTTTATTACATCTACCTCAAGCCAAATTGATATTCCGGTTGATTCATTTGAAAATGATACTCGAGAAATTGGCAATACAACTTACGATAGCATTGATTTTGCTAATCCTCAGATTGAGTCAAACGCAAGTGCTAATGGTAGATATAACTATTACGGAGAAATTCAAGAAACTGGCAGATACGGAATGTGGAACTATTACCTTTTCGGCACTCTCCCCTACGGTTTTGACGATGATTCCGCAATCAATCTGCTCATGCTAACTGCTTTTGATGATAGCCCTAACCAAAATCAAGTAGAAATTCTTCGAAAAACGGCTAAACCCAATACATTTGCCATTATTGCCTCTGACTATTATGATCATATTAGTTTGTTGCCAATATCTGATGAGTGGGAAAATATATACCATTTGTTAATCAGAGCACAATCTGACTAACGTCTATCCACGTTGAACCAAGCCCAAGAAGTGCAGATGTTCATGTAAGACATCTGCACTTTTTTCCGCGCTATTACAATGTCACTAAGCGATCTTCATTCACCAAGAGGATATCATCCCGCCCCTCGGCCTGGTCGAGCATCCGTTGGGTAAACCCGCTCTTGGAAAACAGCCCGTACAGCACCTTATACCCAGGGAAAGCCGTGCGCAGCTCCGAAGACTTTTTCACCTTTTCCTCCAGTTCATAATAGACCGTCGCATCCACCGGCTTATTGTGGTACTTGCACTCCCCGGCGAATACCTGCTTCTTCTGGTGATCTACCGCCATCACATCGATCTCCGTATCACCGTTGATGTCGTTGAGCCAGTAAGAGCCGATGCGGGATGGCGCGAAATCCACCGCCTTGCTCCGGCACAGGGAGGCAAAGATATCCTTGCAGATATCCTCATAGGAGAAGGCAACGAACTTCTGAATAAAGTCCTTATCCAACTCGTCCAAAACAATCTGCTGATTGTCCAGTTCCAGCTCCCCCTTGTAGGGATAGACATAGCGGAACCAGAAGCGGATGAAATTATCTGAAATGAAGTAGAGACCCTTTCGGGACTTCTCCGGATTCTTCTCCGTGACCGGCGTTGCCTTTTTCAGAAAGTCCAGATCGATCAGCGTGGAGAGATAGGGCGTCAGCGAGGATGTCTCCATACCCAGGGCGCCCGCAATTTTGCCCAGCTTGTGGTTGCCGTCCGCAATGGCGCGAATGATGGAGAAATAGCTGTTGGCGGACTGTACCTCGTCTTTCAGCAGGAAGTTCGGCTCCTCATAGAGAAAACCGTTTTTAGATAGCACTACTTCCTGAATCTGACGGTAGAGGTCTTCTCCCGGTTCAAAAAACTCCAGATATTTCGGGACGCCGCCCGTTACGGAATACTGCTCCACCGCCTGGGAGAACGGCTGCCCCTGCACGGCATAGAGGTCTGTAAACGGCAGCGGCTTCAAGCGGATCTGCGCGCTGCGCCGGCCATAGAGCGGGCTGTCGTGAGAAAGGGCGTGCTTCTGCATCATGCTGATCAGCGACCCGCAGAGGATCAGCATAATATTACTGTCCTTCAGGATCTCGTCCCAGGTATTTTGCAGAATGGACGGAAAGGCCGCGTTTGTCTTAACCAAATACGGAAACTCGTCAATGACCAGCACTTTCTTTTCCCCCGGCCGGTAGTTAGCGATCTCCCGGAACAGATCCAGCCAGTCCGTGAAAGTGACCCTCTGCAGCATGGAATTTCCAGTGACCCGGGCTACCACGCCGGCAAGACGCTTCATGCTCTGGGACTCCACTTCCTCCGTCGCAAGGAAGTAAAATGCCTGCTTATCTTTGATGAATTCTTTGATCAGCGTTGTCTTTCCGATACGGCGCCGGCCATAGATCACAACAAAGCTGCCATCCCGGCGGAATTCCTTTTCCAGCGTATTCAATTCTTCTTTTCGTCCGATAAAGTTCACCTGTGCCACCTCCAGCATCTGCGATTTATTTATGATAAATTATATTATGATAATCTTGTTTATATTATACGCAATTTTCTGAAACTGTCAAGCGGTCTGCTATGAGCGGGCCGCTTTTCCTATTCTTTACAAAAAGTTCAAATTTTAAGGGGACGATACCCCCCTTGAGCGGCGCGTAATACTACGAGGGATTTTTAAGGAGGCTCCCATGGATCAAATCAAACGAAACCTGTATGAATTGCTGTTCAGCTGCAAAGGAAACTGGCGTAACGCCATTTATGTCCCCTGTGGGCCGTGCCCGCATCCCTGCAAGGTCGACCGCTCCGGCTGTCTCGCGGCGATCCGACAGGATGGCACACCGCTGCTCGTCGGCGTTCGGGAGTTTGAAGAAGAAACCGGAGAGCGGATCGATCCGGGAGAATGTATCGGAACGCTCAGCAAGGATGCCTTCTCATCCCTCTTTTCCAGATACCTGACCTGGGAAATGAGCAGTTCCGAGCAATGTCCGATGGAATACCTTGCGAGTTCATCACTTTGCACCCTCGTTCCAAAATATCAGAAACAGAAAGGAGATCTTGCATGAAACGAATCAATATTACCTGCCCTGCCTGTGGTTCCAGGGCGTATCTTCGTCCGGCCAGCGTGGTCTACGGTGACAAGGCCCCGGACCCCGATGCCAAATACTATGTCTGCGGGCGGTATCCCGCCTGTGACTGCTATGTGGCCGCGCACCGGAAAACGATGCTTCCCATGGGGACGCTGGCGGATAAGGCCCTGCGGAAAAAGCGGCACGATGCGCATGTGGCCCTGGACAGCCTCTGGAAGAATGGCGTTATGAGCCGGAAAGAAGCCTACCGCCTGCTGCAGCTGTCTATGGGGCTTCCCGCCGAGGATGCGCATATTGCTAAATTCTCCGCTGCGCGCTGTGACGAGGTCATTGCGCTCAGCCGCAGGTTTCGCGCCGCCGCAGCAAGAGCGGCATAGCAAAATCAAACACAGAAAGAAGGGAAATCATGAGTATGGAATTTACCTTGAACGAACTCCAGCGCCAGAGAGTGGAGGATCACCTTGCGCTGGTGGAACAGGTGCTTCGTCGCAGCATCAAGACCAATGAGACGGTGGACGGCATGGGACATGATGATCTGTACCAGGAAGGCTGCATTGCCCTTTGCCGCGCGGCGGTCTCCTACCGGGAGGAAATGGGAGCATTTCCTGCTTACGCCAGAACCGTTATCCGAAATTATTTGCTGGATCGCTGCCGTGAGATCCAGTCTGCGCGAAAAAATCTGCCGTTGTTGTCGCTGGACGCTTTTGCCGAGATGGGAGCGCCGGAGCCGGTCAGCCCTTTTCATACAGAAGATCTGATCTCTGACGTTTCCTCCTCTACCCTGCTTTCCCATTTCAAAAACCGCTACCACGGCACCGCCCGGATTGGGATCGAAGCGATGGAGCTGCGGGTCAGAGGCTACAGCTGTGCGGATATCGCCAAGCTATATCAAAAGAAACCAAACTACATTGGAGCCTGCATCTCACGGGCGGCGGAAAAGCTGCGCCGGGAGCGAATCGTGCGGGAGTTCTATACCGCCTGCACGGAACAAGATATCAAGAGCGCATAAGGAGGAGTTCGTATGGCAGAAAAAACACTTTATACGGCATTGGGACATTTCCGCTGCCGAAACGATGGCGGAGGCCGGCGTTATCCAGTCGTTCTCATGGATCACCGTGAGTTCGGAATGGATCCGCAGGAGATGACGCTTTGGACGGCCCTGTGCTGGCGGCTGACAGACCGGCAGCGTGCAGAGGACTTTTATGAACAGCTCTCCAACGGAATGGAGCTTTTCCCTCGGCGCAGCTTTTCAGACTGCCTTGACCGGCTCGTAACACGGGGGCTTGTTGCCAAGGGCAGCGGCACGACGGATTTTGACGCGCTTTATGACCTTCTCGGCGGGCTTTATGTTGTTCCCATTTCAAGCAGTTTTCCCCTAAAGGTGGTGACCTTTCTGAAACTGCTGCGCAGCGGAACGGCTCCTGGGTCGGCTTCAGCGCTCTTTCGGCGGGATCGGCGCACAGAGCCGGAACGGCACATTATGGCCCTCAGCCGCTGCGCGCCGCTTTCCACGGCGGAACTGGTTCGATGCGCGGAATGCGATATTTCAGCTGCCGTCGGCAGTCAGCAGACGCTTGCGCTGCTGTATGGAGATCAGGAGACGACCAGCGACAACATCGTATCGGAAATGCGGACTGCCGCAGCTTGTCAGTCTGTGACAGCGGCGGTTGCCAATCTCTATCTTCGCAAGCAGGTCATCTTTGAGAGGGCTTGTGCATGAGCGGGTTTGAAAACTGGCCTGCTCCGATCCTGCGGCGGTGGCTCTTATCCGCCGCCGCAGGGCCGGTCATTTTCCTGATAGGGCTGGTAGGCCGTATTGCCCTGCACGACCCAACGCTTCTGACGCTCAGCGCTTTATTGGCGTTCTGTATAGGTGTGCGATGTATTCTGCTGTTTCGAGCGATTCGTCAGGGTGACTATGAAACGGTGGAGGGCGTGTGTGTCGCTATCAGGCGAGCGCCCCTGGGAGGACACCAGCGTATTCGGCTGATGGATGAATCCGGCACTGCGCATGACCTTCTGCTGGATCGGCGTCAAAGATTTCTGATTGGCAGCAGTTACCGCATTTACCTTCAAAGCTCTCCCGGAGCCGCGCTGCCGGAAGCAGGGATCCCCCATGGCACACTGCTGGGGCTGGAGGATCTTGGGGAGTGCAGGTCCGAATCAGAGTTCCTAGACAACCAAGAAAATCCTGAATAGCTTTTCCGCCGGTTAACGCATGTGCACAGGGAATTCCCGAGCACTTATGCTCACGCTGGAGTATATGGCCGGACACGGCAATTCCTTCATCGCGAGCCATTTGTCCACAGATATCTGATGTCATTATTTTGAAATATCTGTCTTTGAAACAGCAAATGCGGCGTTTGCCCTGTTATAGTCAAACGCCGCTATCGCTTCTATTATTATAATATGACGATTATCTGATACTCTCTTTAAGTCTGAGAATATCACCTAATGCAATATATGTATGGATGATACATTGCATTGCCTGCTCTCTGGTTACATCGGAATGAACGCCAGAACTCTGCAAATTATTAATCTGTTCCAGCCAATCAACCAAATATATCATTTCGCTTCCTACAAGGGTGTTCTTCGCAGCCTTCCCTTGAAGCGTCTCAACAACCGCAGACAGCCTGTTGTTATAATGGTCTCCTGAGACATCAATTTCCTTTCCAGATCTTGTTTTAAAAAACTTATCTTTGTGCTCTGGTAGTAATTCTGCAAAAAGTTGCCTTGCAGTATCTTCCCACAGCCTCCGACATGATGTAAGCACTTGGGAATAGCGTTCCGGATTTCCATCTTCCATCATATCCTCAATTGCCGACAATTTCTGTAGTATTGTAGTTGATAAGTCCGAAAAGTACAAACTCACCTTTTCTTGATATTCCTCGAAAATCTTCTTTGCTGTATTTCCAAATTGCAAATCTATTTGCCATTTTACTGCGTAATCGTAATACTGAGATTTTAGGATTGATAAGCGTTTTTCATTTATTCTATTTGTCTGTAACAAATCAGTTGTGCTCTGCGCCACTCTACACGCCATGCGATCTGTCGCTAAAAGTGCCATCTCACCTGCCGCTGAAAAACCCTGCGTTGTATAATTGTTCAATGCTATACGATTACTTGCAATGGCTTCTTCGAGTTCAGCGGCCAATTCAGCAAAAATTCGGCATTCTTTATCTTTGCTATAGAAACTTCTGCCATGGCGAATCGCTAATTTCCAAGATCTATCGGTTATATACCCTTCCTTAGTTGTGGGATACCCGCCATATTCATAGCTCAGCCATTCTTGTCCTTCTGTATCATTTACAAGTCGTGCAATCTTCTTGCATAGCAAAAGAGCAGACGAAGTAGTAATTCCGCCATCTTCAATACCAGTTATGACTTTTTCACAAGCATCCATCGCCTGCAACCGTCTTGTAGCATAATCTCCCATCGTGTTTCTCTCTTTCAATCAGTTATTTTCCCTTGTGTCCTTATGTCACTTTTTTCAAAACAACTTTCACTCTCCGAATAGACTGTTCTTTACTGTGCACATACAGAGAATGTTGTTGAATGTCCCCCTAAAATCTTTTTTGTTATTATATTACAATTTTGCGTTGATTGCAAAGAAAGTTTGCCAACCGATCCGACTATTCTTTCGTTCAAGTCGTTAAACACATAATTCGATTCAGTGCAGAAAAGTCTTTCCTCCATATAGTCCCCGCAAAAAAACAGTGTTCTGATACGTATTTACTAAGTAGAAAGGAAACTACAACGATGTCTATTGCAAAAGCCTTCTATCAGTGTCACATTCTCCGCTTTCTGAGCAGTCATCTTGTTCAACTGCCATATCATCGCAGTCTCTCCTATCAGTCTGCTTATAACCGACGGCACGCACGGCCTTGTCTGTCAAGCATGTATGGCTGCATTCGGCGCGGCACAGTGTCAGTCTCCATTGAAAACTACTGGCAGACGGAGCGTCAGTCTCCTCCTGTCATGTGCGGCAAACTGAGTTGGGTGCCCAGTAAACTCACCTTACAGCAAGCTGCAAAATTGCCGGAAAGCCTCTTGCGTCACTTTCTCTCGCACCCGCTGCTCTCCGATGTTGATGTGCGCCGCCTTGTGGATACCGGAAGTGTGGATGAGGACGCTTACACGAGTATGCTCCTATGGTTTCTTGCGGCAGGCGGTGATGGGCATCGGCTCATTTTCGGCGGCTGTGACGAAGTAGGCGCCTATATGGAGTTGACCCTCTGGCACAACACCGCTCATGCGGAATCCTTCCAGTTCTATCTCAGCGATTACCCCTGTCCCGGCTATGCAGAATAAAAGGAGCTTGCTTATGAACATGGAAAAATTAGGGCAAATCCAGCTGCCCGCCCCGGAGGACTTCGATCCTCACCCCCGTCTGCTGCTCAATGGACGCGGCATTCACGCCGGCGAGACCTTCCGTGCGCTCTTTCCGGATGGATGGCGGGAGATCACCATAGAAATGAGCTGGGAACCGGAGGGGCCCGGCTGCTGGTACATCTCCACCCCCGGTTTTACCCACATCTGTCCCATCGGTCTGTTCGTAAAAGAATAGGCCGAGACACAACATCTATAAAATGCGCCGCGAATAAATACTATATATTGTGTTTTTTGCTTGACACGAGCTATATCCTGTGGTACAATGCCCCTGTAAATGAGTTTTGCGCAATTTCCCTTATCGGGGCATGGACTTAGATCCGTGTGTGGAGCGATCCACCTGCGCACGCTGTCAGGTTTGTACGCAAGTGTCAGTAGGACGACTGTACCCTTATTGGGTATCTGCCGCTTTACTGGCACTTTTTATATATAAGTATTGCCCTCGCGGCAGAAAGGAGTTGTATGGCAGAAGTCCATGTTTTCGGTCGGGTGACCAATGACCTTCAGCTGAAAATGAGTCACAGGCAAGTCCCCTATGTGTCCTTCGGTCTGGTCGAATGGATCGGGCGCAGGGATGCCGGTCACAGACAGTATTTTGAGGTCTGGGCATGGGGAACGGCTGCATTGTCGCTGGCGGATGCGGAGATCCACAAGGATTCCCGCATCTGGGTCCAAGGCTTTTTGGAGCTGGTGGACTGTACCAGAAACGGCGGAAGCGAAAAGGACAAGCGGCTGAAGCTCAGCCTGACGGGATGGCAGACGAAGCCTCCCCGTACAGCGCAGAGACCCGCACGAAAGCAAAGCCCCGGCGCTGCCCAGCCGCCGCTGCCTCCTGTGGAGGTCGTGGACGGAGATCGGGAACGCCTGCCGGAATAAGCGTATTCCGGCAAAGTGAAAAAGAGGAACCGCGTGATGTGTTTTAAGAGATTCTGGACACATACGCGGTTCCTCTTTTTTTGTTTTCCAGATTATTTTTGAAAGGTGGCAACTGAAATGAAAAAAGAATCTCCCCTTTGGAGCAGTATCTCGCTTCTCATCGGTATCGTGATTGCCATTCTCGCACTCATCCGCGGACGGATGCTTCTCCCCCTGCTGCTGGCGGTGTTTGCCCTTTGGCTGCTGTGGTGGCTCTTGACGCAGGCTCTTCCGCTCTGGCGCAACAACCGTGCCTACCGCGCAAAAGAGGCTCGGCTCCGCGAGCAGACTGCGGCGGCAAATGGCGGCCGTCAACTGGCAGACGCGCTGCTGTGCCATGTAAACTACCGGATCACCGCCATGCTCCACGCCGCATATCCCAACGCCCGTTGGGAGTGGCTGGCGGACAAGCCCTCCCGCTTTGCGGTGGAGGGCGGCACGGCCCGTATCCGCGTCTATGGTATTCCGGATTTTGATTACGCCGATGTAACGCTGGATCAGAAGGCAAATCTGGACTGTTCGCTTGTCAAGCTCTCTCCGCTGGTGGCTGGGGCATCGGACACACAGCCGCCAAACCGGCAGCCGGTAAACCCCCGCGTCTGGTTTGAGACACGGGGCCGCGCCGTATTGGAGGCGCTGGTTACCGATCTGAACTCCAGAGGCCACAGCAGCCTGACCGTGCAGGAAAACGGTGAGGTTTTTGTGCAGGCCAAGGAAAACGAAGCGGAACCGGCAAAGGAAACCTTTCTGGACTTTCCTGAAAAGGTCTACTGGCCGCAGCTGGTCAAGGTTTTGGAGGAAGAAGGCTACGCTGCCGACGCAAGAGACGCGGATATCCTCGTCTCCTGGTGAGCGGCAGAGAAAGGATGTGGAACAACAATGAAAACCGGACTTACCATCAAAGAGATGGCACAGGAGCTGCTGCGTCAGAGCAAGGCCAAGCAGGACTATCTGGTGAACACCGGAAGCCTGTCCCTCTCAGTCACCTCGGACGCGCCGCAGCTCCGTGTCACGGAGAATGGGCTGGATAAGATCACGCCCCTGGACATTCGCCAGACGGCGCACCGCCAGCTGGGAACCTATCTTGGCATTCCGCAGAAGTATTATGAGCTGATGCGCACGGATGCGCCGGAGCTTTTGGCCTATAACGCCAACTACTGGTTCTCCCAGAAAAATGAGCTTCGGACGCTCCGCACGATGGATGGCTGCGCCCGCGCGTTTCTCAGCAACCGCTACCGCCGCATTGACAATCTGGACATTGCCAGTGTAACGCTGCCCGTCATTGGGGAGCTGCCGGAGGCACGGTTCGTCAGCACGCAGATCACCGACGATTTCATGTATATCAAGGTGGTCAATCCCCGCTTGCAGGCGGATGTTGTCCCGGGCGATGTGGTACAGGCCGGCGTCATCATCTCCAACAGTGAGACAGGGCTGGGCTCCGTTACCATCCAGCCGTTGATCTACCGTCTGGTGTGCTCCAATGGCATGGTGATCAACGACGCCAAAACCCGCCGCAATCATGTGGGGCGCGCCGCGACCAGCGAGGAGGACTTTTCCATCTATTCCAATGAAACACTGCTGGCAGACGACCATGCCTTTGTGCTGAAAATCAAGGACACCGTCCGCGCCGCCATCTCTGAGGCAAGGTTTGCCCAGGTGGTGAGCCGGATGCGGGAGAGTACGGAGGCCATGCTGGATACCAAGCAGCTCCCTGCCATTGTCAAGCTGGCTTCTTCCAGCTTCGGCATTACGGAGGACGAGAGCAACGGCGTTCTGGAGCATCTGATCACCGGCGGCGATTTTTCCCTCTATGGGCTCGCTAATGCCGTGACCCGCTTCAGTCAGGATGTTGAGAGCTATGACCGGGCAACGAAGCTGGAGGAGATCGGGTACAGCGTTATGACGATGTCGCCCGCCCTCTTCCGGCAGATGAACCGAACGGAACTGCTGGCCGCCTGAGCGGTCGGAACATTTTTAAGGAGGATATGATTATGTACGAACAGACCAACACCATGATGGAGACCAAGACCTCTTTCCAGATCCCGCAGCTTCTTGACGGAGACGACTTCACCAGTGAAGACCTTGCGGATGATATGGAGGGCCTGCGCCTGAGCTTCACCCGCATCAAGATCCCCGGCGGCGGGCACCTGCAGTTTGAGATCCCGTCCGGAAACCCGGATGTGCCGGACTATGCTCCCTATCTGGAGGGCGTTATTCTCTACAGCCACAACTCCAACGCCTACTGGCCGGAGGGCAGCGAGTACGATGATGACCAGCCGCCCCTGTGCCAGTCCTTCGATGGAAAGGTCGGCTACGGTGAGCCCGGCGGCACCTGTGCGGACTGCGTTCTCAACCAGTTCGGCAGCGATGGGAACAACAAGGGGAAGGCGTGCAAGAACATGAGAATGCTCTACCTGCTGCGCAGCGGCGAGTATATGCCCATTCAGATTGCGCTGCCGCCTACCAGCCTGACGCCCTATACCCGCTTCGTCAATGAAGCTTTCCTCTCCCGCCGCCGCAAGGTTTGCACCGGCGTGGTGCGGATCGGGCTGAAGAAGGCCGTCAGCGGCAGCCACGAATACTGCGTCGCCACCTTTACCAAGATCGCCGATTTCGCCGGGGAAGACCTGGCGCATATCCGCGCCTACGCGGATGGCTTCGTGGCGCAGATCAAGGACATCAACGCGCAGAGAGCGCAGGCGGGCGCCGCAGCCTCCAGCATCATCGGAGACGGCGATGCCTCGCATCTGGAGTTGCCTGACAACGGCGCGCACTTTGCGTTAGGGGCGGTCATTGACGGAGAACGGGAAGAACTTCCCGCCTGATACGATCCCCCGCATTGAGGAAGAAAAACGGGAAACAGGGCCCCCGCCGGAGGCTCCTGTTCCCGTCCCTCTGACTGAAGCGCAGCGCCGCTTTGCCGCTCAGTACCACGCCTTGATCTATGGATTTCTTCTGGAAAAGAAGCTGGAGATCCGGGAGTATTATGATATTGCGGCAATCGGCTATCTTCACGCTGTCCAACGCTATTTTACCGAAAAGAGTCTGCACAGATACCGCTTCTCCACGATCGCGTGGCGCTCCATGAACAGCAGCCTGAATACCTTCCGGCGTCAGGAGCAGCGGCGGCAAAGCCATGAGTTTTCCTATCAGGCTGCGCATCCGCCGCCTGACGACGCCTTTGATGCACTTCGGGCAAGATTGCTGCTGCACGACCTGTTTCTCCTCGCGGATAAAGAGCAGGCTCTTTTGATCCGCCACCGTCTGCACGGCTGCAGTCTGACGGAAACCGCGCGGAGGGAAGGCATGAGCGTCAAGCGGGTGCGGCATCGGCTGAAAGCGTTGTACCGCGCCTATTTTACGCAGAAAGAAAACAAACAGAAGGAGTTGTGACCCATGAAAAATATCCGTATTGTTCACGGAACCCTGATGTATCCGCTGGAGGTCGGCAGCCGCGCCCTCATCTTTGAGGAGGGACGGTACCTCCACACCTCTACGGTGATCGCCATTCATGGCGTGACGCCGCAGCAGATCCGTTTTGAGACGATGAACTCCCATTACTGCCTGCTGGCCCCCTCCTCGCCGGTCGCGGCTAATGTGCCGGTGACGGTCGCGGAGCAGGCGGCGTAAAAAACGGTGAATGATGGTTGCATCTTTGCCGGATGATTGGTACTCTAAGCAAGAGGGTCAACCGCTGAACAGGAGGTCACGGAGCTTATGATGTACCCATTTCTCACCATGAACGACCATACTGAGATCGTATACTCTCATTTGCTTGATGGTGCGGGAGTAAAAATTTATGTTGAAAAGCCTGACGAGTATGATGGTTTCCATCATGCAGCATGTTTTCTTCCCGGCTGCCGCTGGGAGGATATTGTCGGCTTCAGTGACGCAGAAATTCAGGAATACCAAAAGGTAATCGAATCTTCCGCAGAGCAGATCATGCGTCTTGCCGCATCGAGCAAAGGCTGAATGATTGCAGACGAAAGACCGCCGCTTTTCATAGAACATTTTGTTTCTATGGTAAGCACTATTTTGGAAAGGCACAGCACCGTTGTGGTGCTGTGCCTTTTCACTTTATCCAGGGAACAGGAGGTCGAAAAATGTATGTGTTAGAGTTTCGGACTGCCAACCGACATCACACTTGGCTGCGCTGTGCGATCTGTGAAACGAAAGCTCCGCTTGAGCGTGTGCGCCGGGGGCAGCCGAATATGACGCGATGGCGTATTCTGCGCCTTCCCGGAACGGTGCAGGCCGCCTGCGCAAAATGGAGAAGCGTACCGCTGATGCGGTACGGCCAAAAATCCGCATAATGATTCGAAAGGAGTGTTTACCCAACATGAAATACTGCAATCCGGACACCTGCTCAGAATGCCTCCATATTGGGGAAGGCGACAGCATCTGCGAGATCTCCCATGAACTGGTGTTGGACAACTGGCAGAGCGTCCCCCATACCATTCCCCAGGAGTGTCCGTTTCGCCGGCAGATTATCCGGCAGCGCCGAAAAGCGGTGCGCAGAAGATGAATGAGCCCGCCAAGCAGCCGTTGGAGCTGCCATCTGCGACCTATGAGCCGCAGTTGTCCGCATCCATTGATCTGGAGCGGTGCCTTTCCAGAGAGGTGCTGCTGCATGTATTTGATCTCAGCGGCACCCATAAGGTGAAAACCTGTTACGGCGATGTCGTAAAAATCGTCAACGCTCTGCGGAACTACGCAAGGCTGTTAGAGACGGTGTGCGACGAGTGGGAACTTGGCGGCTTTCACCGGGCAATCTATGAATATCAGGCAGAAAAGCTCCGCCAGATCGCGGACAAGTTTCAATGCGGCATCGGCTATGATTACGATGCTGCCGTGAGGAAGTGCCAAAAGCTGCGGGAGAAAAAGCCTCGCAACGCCGATGTGGGAGAGGAGGCGATGGTTCTTGCTGTCAAGCGCGGCTTTGAGCAGGCGCAGGCAAAAGCCAACAAGCCTTCTTCACCCAGTCAGAATGATGATAAGGAAGTGAACAGATATGAATGATATTTTATCCGGCACCTATAAAGGCAACACCTACCGCATTAAGGTGGAATGCTACCCGAATACCCCGGCGATCAAGGTGCAGCTTCTTCCGGTCAACGCCGGAGAGCGCATCACCATGACGCAGAACCTTGGTCAGCCGCTGCCCCGTTATCAGGCATTTCTCTGTGACGGGATGCTGGAGGTGGACAGCACCGCCTTCATGGACTATATGGAGGAAAATGATCTGGGCTACATCGTGGACTACAAGCGTTACGATGCCGATGTATTTACCGGAGTAAACCGCAGGACTGCCGCCGTTTTTCAGTTCCACTCCGCCGCGCTGCGCCGCCTGAACAAAGTCGGCTGCCAGCGTTACGAAGGGGACTATACGCGGCTCAAGCAGAAACACGCCGAGCGCAGAGCCCGGCGCATGGTCGGATAAGAGGTGGTTGTCTATGTCAAAGATTACGGAAAAGATCGCCAAGCTCCTTGCGTTGGCGGAAAGCCCTTACGAGGAGGAAGCCAAAGCCGCGCTGCTGCAGGCCCGGCGACTGATGGCGGAGCATAAGCTCATGCCGGAGGATATTGAGCCGCAGGAGAACAAGAATGTGATTCAGGAGTGTGTGGGCGTCACCTGCACGAAGCTCTCTTCGCCGTGGACGGTTTACCTCTCCACGCTCATTGCCGCACATTACTGCTGCAGGCCCTATCGGAGTTCCGTACACGGCAGCAAGGTTTCGGAGATCGGGTTTATCGGCATGGAGGACGATTTCAAACTCTGCAAGCTGGCGTTTCTCTACGCCTATGATTGCGTAGCGAGCCGATGCAGGCAGATCCGTACCCAAAAGGGATATCCTGCAAAGACGCTTCGGGAGATGTGCAATTCCTACGGATGGGGCTTCTGCCGCGGGCTGTCTGCCGCTTTTCAAAAGCAGGAGGCCGAACACCAGGAATGGGGCTTGGTCATGGTTGTGCCGCAGGCGGTCGAGGATGCCGTTTCCAAAATGAAGCGGAGCAGTTATAAGATCTCGCCCCAAAGCAGCATAAACCGCCAATATGCCGCCATGGGCTATGCGGATGGACAGGAGTTCGATATGCGCCGCCGGCTGGAGCCTTCGGCGTAATTCTTTACTCCTGCCCTCGCCAATAAAGGGTTTGCGGATGCGTGATAATTATGGTACAGTAGCTTCATGAAAGGAGCCGATATCTATGCCACATGTTATCTCGAATCGTGACTTCAGCAAGCTGACAGAAGCCTATGCGGGAAAGCCAACTATGGAGGATGTCTATACAAAGCTTGCAGAAGCGGAAACCGACATTCAAACGGGAATGGTGTCCGATGCCATGGAAGGGCTGTATATGCTGCGGGATAAATACGGCCTGTGAGGCAGAAAATACCGTATACCTTATATGGCTCTTTCATGGTAGACAGGAACACGAGAAATTGATATAATTAAGCAAATTGTTTCTTGTTTTGGGAGGTTTAGTATGCCATTACAGGGAGACCAGTTGAGCCGCATGACAATTCGCGGCTTCAAATCCATCAAAAACTGTGATATTTCTTTCGGGAAAATCAATGTGCTCATTGGTTCTAACGGAGCGGGAAAGAGCAACTTTATTTCGGCCTTTTCCTTTCTCCAGAATATTCTGTCTAAAAATCTTCAGGTGTCTGTGGGACAGAGCGGCTTGAGTTCTCTTTTATATAATGGCCGGAAAGTGACCGAGGAGATTGACTTTGAGGTGTTTTTTGGGCAGAACTCTTATGGCTTCGTTCTGGTGCCTACCGATGATAACCGGTTGATCTTCCAAAAGGAATACTTCGGTTATCATGGTGGTTGGGACAATGAAAGCAACATTGGACGCGGGCATAGTGAATCCCAGTGGGAAAGCGGCGCCCATAACGGAATTGACGATTACGTTGTCCCAACCCTGCGCAAGCAGAATTGGCGGGTGTATCATTTCCATGACACGGGTAAGGGTGCCAGAGTCAAGCAGGAGCATAACATTTCCAATAATAAAATGCTGCTGTACGATGCGGCAAACCTTGCCGCATTCCTTTACCGGTTAAAAAACTTTTTCAAGCAGAACTACGATGAAATTGTGGAAACGATCCGTCTGGTCGCGCCTTATTTCGATGACTTTGTTTTGGAACCCCAGGAGGGTAATGAAGAGCAAATCGTTCTGCGGTGGCGCCAGGCCGGCTGCGAAGATATTTTCAATGCTTCTCAGCTTTCGGATGGTACTCTTCGCTTTATCTGTCTGACAACGCTTTTGCTGCAGCCCCATGAGCTGCAGCCAGCTACCATCATCGTTGATGAGCCGGAGCTCGGCCTGCATCCCTATGCAATCACGATTTTCTCTGAGATCGTGCGGCAGCTTTCCAATGAAAAACAGATCATTATATCCACGCAATCTGTAGAGTTGCTGAACGAGTTCGATGTGGAAGATGTCATTGTCGTTGACCGGAGTGATACCGGTTCTGAGTTCAGACGGTTAGATCCGGAGCAGCTCAAGCTGTGGCTGGATGGTGACTACACGCTGGGTGACCTCTGGAAGAAAAATGTTTTGGGAGGTAGACTCTCAAAATGAAAACAATCTACATTTATTGCGAAGGCCCCACAGAGGAGTCGTTCATCAATGCGGTGCTGTACCCTTATTTTCTCGGTATGGGCATTTATGTCTGCCCCATCGTTTGCGAGACGAGACGGGATGCCAACAGAAAGTATCGTGGCGGTGTAAGCCGTTATGCAAAAGTCAAAAACGAGCTCATGATCCTCTGTAAGAGTCATCCGCATGAGTATGTAACGACCATGTTTGACTATTATGCGATGCCCAGCGACACGCCCGGTATCTCCGATGCCACACCAGACATCTTTGAGCGAATTGGGAAAATTGAATCCATCATCAATGAAGATATCGGTGAGCGCAACTGCAGATTCCATTTCATGCTTCATGAATTTGAAGGCATCCTGTTCTCTGAGCCGAATACATTCCATTTGATTGCCAATGATGGGATTGTTGGTGAAATTCAGCGGATCCGAAACGATTTTGAGACGCCGGAGCATATCAATAATTCGCCGGAGACTGCCCCTTCGAAGAGATTGGAGGCATTGATTCCCGGCTATGCGAAGGTAAAGAACGGGACACAGCTTTCTGAGGCGATGGGGCTCGGTGCGATCATGGCGCAATGTCCGCACTTCAAAAAGTGGATCGAGGATATGGTAGCATGGTGAAAGAAGAAAATGCGATCCTGCCCGCACAGGAACTACGCTCTCTGCCTCCCGAACAGGCCCTTTCCGCCAAATTGCTGGCGGCTCGGAATGACCGGAAGCGCGGTGTGCAATATCTGACGGCGGAACAGGTTCTATCCGACATGGATCACGCCATAGTGCGGGACTCCTTGCTTTGAGAACTCAGCTTCGTTTGGAAGGAAACCATTCCTTTCAAACATTTGGGTCACCTGACCTGAAAAAAGAATCGCTGCCGCATGGCAACATATTGCGAAGGACGTACAGACTTGTAAAAAAGTCTGTGCGTCCTTTTTATTTTAGGAGGATGATATGAAACCCACCTATTTAGATGCCGGGAAACTGGCATGGTATCCGGACATCGCCTGCCCTGTCTGCGGCGGTGATGTCAACTCATGGGATAAGCGATGCAGCCGTGCACTGGGCTATCGGCAGATCGTATGCGAGGGCTGTATCTCGGAAGAGTATCAGGTCACGGTGGAAAATCTGCGCTATGTGATGGAAAACCACTTTGGACTGGTTCCGTGTCCGGGGATATGAGCATGGAACAGAATCAACTGACCCGGGATCTCTACGCCGCAGGCTACACGCGGGAGGATCACCCCTCCTTCGTGTATTGGAGTGACTGGCAGAATTTCGGCTATCTCTTTGAGGCTCTATTGAAGTTTACATGGGAAACTCCATGCGGCCTTTTGGTCGATGGCAAAAGTGATCTCGGCCGGGGCCTTGCCTGCAGCGACGCCTCGTTCCAAGGCATCGATTACTGCCCGGAAAATGACAACCCGCTGCTGCGCTGTCCCTATGAACGCAAGGACTGTCCACACAGCATCAGCGGCTTTCCTGTCCCTCTCTGCCCCTGCCACACCACCGGCAAACGGTATTCTTTCGAGCAAAGCGCCGAGAAGGTGGAAACAGAGAGAAGCGAGAGACAGCACCGGCAATACACGGAGATTACCGGCGGGGTCTACTGTGCCTGTGTGGTAGGCTGCAATGGCTATGAAGGCGGCCGTGTTGAAGTCAAATACGATGTGGAGCAGTGTATTCGCTGCCGCTGCCAGAATCCTGTCTGCGTCATTCGCAAGCAGAAGCGGGACCTGAGCCGCGCCAATATCTTTTATGATGTACGCCGCACATGGATCACCCGCATTGGCTTTCTGGAGGAAAAGAAAGTACAGGTGACAAAGGGCGAGCGTGTGTTTCCCCATCCTGTGGCTCGAACGGACGCGGAGATCTGGCTGGAAATGAAAAAAGCGCACTTCAACCCGCTTTGGAGCAGCTCTGTGATCGACTCCCCGCACCTGACACCAGAGGATCGGCGGCAGACATTTTTCAGCAAAATGCACCGCCGGTACGGGGAGTATGATTACTTTGAATTTCACTATGATGTGGAGAATATCCGCATTGCCAAAAGTGAGCAAAGGGATCTTCTGCAGGATCTGCGGGATGTGGCGGACGGCTTGGAGGTCGTCCATGCGGTCGATCTCAAGAAGGAGCAGGCCGCCAAAAAACGGGAATCCCGGCAGCGGCGCAGGGAGCAGAAGGAGCGGCGGCTGAATAAGCCGCGCTCTCCGGCTCCACCCAAGGAGGAACAGCTTACATTACTGACAGAGGAGGAACATTTCAGCAATGGCGATCAAACTGGCTGAACAGACGAATGGGCCCCATATTTTCATGCGGCTCCGTCTGGACAGCGGCCGCGTCGAGGAAATCGACGCTTACACCACAGAGAAAGGCTGGCACTATGTTACCAGCGCAGACCGCACCCCGGAGGTGCGGCTGCGAATCATTGCGGCGTTTCATACGCTGTATTGACCTGCTTTCCATACATTTCAAGGGGAGGATGCCGTTTTTCGGCGTCCTCCCCCCATTTACAAAAAGGATGTGATTTTGAATATGAAATACGAATATTACCCGAAAAGACGGACGGAGCAGGAGCGCAGAGAGCTGAATGAGCAGATTCTCCGCCTGCTGCAAAGCGAAGCCTGTGAGCAGGCCGGTGTGACCGACGAGGATATTTTCAATCGCTATACCGGAGATGGCGGCCTGCATGGGCTGCGGCGCAGCGACTATGAAAACTACAACGCATTCAGCGCGGCGAAAAAGGAGCTGGAAAACGGCCAGTTTTTCACGCCGCCGCCCCTCTGCGAAATGATCGTTTCGGCGCTGTGCCTCTCCGACACAGATCTGGTAGCGGATCTCACCTGCGGCATGGGGAATTTCTTCAATTTCCTGCCAAATGAACGCAACGCCTACGGCTGCGAGGTCGATCCCAATGCCTGCGCCGTTGCCCGAAAGCTCTACCCGCAGGCACACATCGTACAGGGTGACATTCGGGACTATGAGCCCCAAGCGCATTTTGACTTTGTCCTGGGCAATCCACCCTTTCACCTGCGCTGGGTCATGCCGGACGCCACCGTTATGACTTCCCATCAGTATTACTGTCTGAAGGCGGCAAAGCTGCTCAAGCCCCTCGGTATTCTGGTAGTCATTGTGCCGGCGTCCTTTCTTGCTGACAGCTTCTCCGATAAAGGCGCCATCCGCATGATGGAGAGCCGATTCAGCTTCTTAGGGCAGGTGATGCTGCCGGAGCACGCCTTTTCAGACAGTGGCGTGGACGACTTTCCGACCAAGCTGCAATTCTGGCAGAAGAAAAGCACCACGGCGGACTGGGCACCCAAACGGTACTCAACGGACTGCTCGGACATCTATATTCCCTCCGGGCATCCGGTCATGGCAGCGACCGCGCTTTACGAGAAGTTTGTCATGGTCGCAAAGGCGGATCTGGCAGGCAATCGGAACAAAGTCTTTCTGGAACTGGCACAGCTCAAAACCACCAAGAGCACTTTTCTCTATCAGGTGAAGAAGTATCTGTATCAGATTCGAAGCCATCCGGTCACGCGGGAAAAATACGACGCCTGCTTTGCCTACGTTCACCGCTTTTATACCCAGAGGCAGCCGGCGGATATGCCCTATGAGGAGTGGCAGCGCGTGCAGCTTACCGAAGCAAAGGTGCTGGCGTATCTGAAGCAGGCGCTATGCCGCCAAAACGCCAAGCCGGAGCGGGACGAAATTCGTCTGGTCAAGCAGAAATACAGCTTTGTCTACAAGGCATACAGCCGGAAGATGGCAAAGCTCCTGACGGACGAGATGCGTGCGCCGGTGCCGATCTATCAGGCGGTGCTGAACGATGAGCCGAAACGGTTTCCGGGCTATGAGCGGCTGCTACGCCGGAAACGCCGGGAGTATGACAATCAGGAGCAGCCCTTTTCCGAGATGACCGAAAACGCGCAGCTTGCTGACTGGATCGGTCGCTTTCAATATTGGGACGCCCAGAATCATGCTTACATCCACCTGAATCCGCTCCAGAGCCACGATGTCAACCTGACGCTCCAAAAGCGGTATGCCTTCCTGCAATGGGAACAGGGCAGCGGCAAAACACCCGCCGCCATTTTCACGGGGAAGCACCGCGTGGAAATGGGAGCTGTCCACAGTATATGGGTCATTTCCAGCGCCATCTCCATCCGCAACAACTGGGATGTGATTTTGAAGGGCGCGGGGTTTTCCTATGTGTTTGTGGAGCGTCTGGCTGATCTGCAGCGCATCCGACCGGGCGATTTTGTGATTCTAACGCTGAACAAGGTCAGCCAGTACAAAAAGCAGATCGGGCGCTATATCAAGCAGCTTGGCTATAAAATCCAGTTTATTTTTGATGAGAGTGACAATATCTCCAACCCCAGCTCCAAGCAGACGCTTTCCGTGCTGTCCTGCTTTCGCCGCTGCAAGTATAAGCTCCTGACCACCGGCACCAGCACGCGGAACAATATCTCCGAATTTGCTCCGCAGCTGGAGCTGCTCTACAACAATTCCATCAACATGATCTCGTGGTGTCGGACGCTTTACAGCTACGATAAGCGGTCTGAATATATGGAGCACAAGGAAAACCCCTATTATGGGATGCCGATTCCCGCTTATAAAAAGGGCTACCGCCTGTTCGCAAGCTCCCATCTGCCGGAGAAAATCACCGTCTTTGGCGTGGGACAGCGAAATCAGGACATCTACAACGCCGACGAATTGGATCGGCTGCTGGGAAAGACGGTCATTACCCGCACCTTTGAAGAGGTCACGGGAAAGGACATCCGCCGTATCCATCAGATGCCGATCCCGTTTCTCCCGGAGGAGCGGGAGATCTACAATATCGTGCTGAAGGAGTTTTACCGCATCCAGCGCGAATATTACAATTCGACCGGAAACAGCCGGAAGGACGCGCTGATGCGGCTCATTCAGCAGATCACACTGCTTCTGCGCATCAGCGCCGCCCCGGACTGCATGAAGGAATACGAGGGCGAGACGCCGCTCAAGGAGATGGCCGTTGTGGAAGCCCTTGCCAGATGGCCGGAAGAAGTTGTAGCCATTGGCGTGCGGCATACAACGGTGTTGGACCGTTACGCCGCCGCCATCCGTGAATACCTTCCGGACCGCCCCCTCTTTGTGGTGACGGGCTCCACCGTCACCTTCGCCAAGCGGCGCGCGCTGCGGGATGTATTGCGGGGCAGTCGGAACGGAATCCTGCTCTGCACGCAGCAGAGTCTTCCCTCCAGCGTCAACTTCGAGTTTGTCAACAAGATCATCATTCCGGAGATGCACTACAACAACGCCGGCATGAGCCAGTTTTATATGCGATTCGTCCGCTACACCTCCACGGAGAAAAAGGATCTGTATTTCCCCATCTACATAGGAAGTCTGGAATCCAACCTCATGCAGATGGTGCTGGCAAAGGAAAAGCTCACCATGTTTATGAAGGGGCAGGACGCGGATATGGACGAGATCTATGCCAAATTCGGTGTGGATTATGACCTGCTCTCCACGTTGATGACCCGTGAAACGGATGACGAGGGACACCTGCGTATCCGCTGGGGCGAACAGAAGATCGCCTGATTTCAGGAAAGGAACAAAGGGTAATTTAGCACGCGATAAAAATAAAAGAGGGACGGTGACGCCCCTCTTTTATTGATACGCTCCCCCATGCCAAACGTTTGTACGTAGGATGAAGCATTAACTGAAAACTGCTGTCTGCGAGAGTCACGGAAGGAAGCTACTCACCTACAAAATAAAATACCGCCATCTCGGTGAACAGCAGTTTTCTTTAAGATGTTGGCCTTCTATATGTGTTCAGGTTTGACAGTTTTCTCCTCCCCCCATGGATGTCTACACCTTTCAACTAAAAGGTCCTCCTATAAACGGCAGTCAATTACAAATAGCGCATAATGAACACCCCATTTACAGGTCAGAGGCTCTTGGGAAACCATAGATTGCCTAAATGTAAACCGCATGTGGTTTACTCTCAACAATCTCTCGTCTATTATGAAAGTACAGCAATAAAGTCAAATTAAGAGCTATCCTTACTTAAATCGGCAAAGACGCCAATAACACGTGAATCATTTTTCTCAGTAGGTACAAAGAGATGAGCAAAACAGGCAGAAGGAGCAGCCCGCAAACAGGCAAATGGGAAACAAAAGAGTTTAGGGGCATCTCAAGGGCGCAAAAGCCATAGCGCGGTAAACCCCGCACCTGAAAAAGGTATGGAAAAGGCAGATCAGGCGGAACGCCGAAGCTGTTTGGCAGAACGGTAGGAGTGAGAGCCGTGCAGAACGGCGGCCAGCGCAACTGCCAGGGCAGAGATATGAGCCAGCGTGTTGAGGTTCGCCGCGCTTGCGCCGCTGCGCACCCACAGCCGTTCCTGACCTGTGGATTTGAAGCGGGAATTGTATCTTTCGCACTCTGTACGCAGGGCGTAAGTCCGTTTAAAATAGAGACAGCTGCGGCCAATGGAAAGCCTGTAGTCATCGGGAACGGTCCTGTATTTCGTGCAGCCCCGGTTTTTCTTCCCATTGTTCCAGTTTTTGTGGTTGCAGGGGCAAACACCAGTCTTAGACTGGCGGAAGGGGCAGCAGTATTTCTGGCGGGTACGCCCATTGTCGGTGGTTTTGCCGTCCTTGTGCATAGCCAGCCCGGCCGCACAGATTGGATTACCGACAGAAATCGCTTCAGAGGCTTTTGTGCCGCGTGGATTGAGGGGAATAAATGCCTCGCCCTCATAGACCGATTTCACGGTGTTGTAGATGATTTTCGCATCGTAGCCCTTGTCGGCAAGGAAGGCGCATTCCTTCAAAGAAATCGTCTGATCCGCGGCCGCGAGGATCTCAGCGGCGACGGAGGAATCGGCGACATTGCCCGGTGTGGTCAGCTCGTAGAGCGGCAGGCCGGAGATGCAGTCCACCAGCACATGGCTCTTGTACCCCCAGTAGAACTCATACCGCCGCTCATTGTGCTGGTTGGAGGCCGAGTGGACGCCGAGGGCGCAGTCTGGGTCGCTTTTTGGGTGGTTTTCCTTGGAGAACTTGTTTTTTGCAAAGGATTTCGGGTTGTTCTGCTTCGTGTTTGCCATGACGGGTGTGGAGTCCAGACCAATAAATGAGGCGTCCACGATCCCCATCTCATAGAGTTTCTTCACCTGTGCCGCCATGATTTCTTTCAATGCAGCGTTATCCATTTTTTTGAGGAAACGGTCATACGTCCAGTAGGACGGCAGCGGCTCCATGATATTGAACCCGCAGTAGTGGGCAATGAGCCGGTTGTTGTCCAGATAATCCACCAAATCTGTGATTTGTGAGAAGCCCTCGCATTTCATAACGATAAAAGCGCAGACCATGGCTTCTTTGGGGAAGCCCCGCCGCCCGGTTGCCGCCCTGGGCAGCGTGAAGTCCAGACTACTGAAAAGCTTGTCGTAGAACATGGCGGCACTTTGGGATGTGAACAGCGTCACATCCTGAATGATTTCCTGTCGGTAGATAGCGGCCAGCCCCTTTCCGGTTGGTTTTCTGCAAATTAATTTTACCAGAATGGGGCTCCGCTTTCTATATCATATGAGTGATTTTCGGCTTCAGCCATGTCCGGGAACCATTGCAATTACTACTCTTTTGGAGTTTTGCTCATGGCTGTAGGTACAAAGAATGGAGTTGATAAAAATGTAACTTATATACAATGGCAGGAACTCAAATGGGGGTCGGACGCTTACTTCACGCTTCAAGATCACATAATGTTTGGCTAAAATTTTGACATTCTTCTACGTTAATAGCTCAGCACAGATTTCAACTGGGAACTCAAAAACATTTTATTCAAGGATGTCTTTAATATGAAGAGAATTTTAGCAATGCTTTTATCCGTAATTTGTGTCCTTTCGTTCACCTGCGTCAGCACATATGCTGATGAAAAAAGCGAAGATGAAGAAAAAGCAGCAAGCATTGCCGAGTCCTATCTATCTGCAGCAGCTAAAAACATGTGGCTCTATGAGTCTAATAATTTGGCAGAACATACTATTCAGGAATTAGTCGACACATCTGGAAATTCCCTGCTTTCGGATATGTCTACCGATGTTAACACACAAAAAATTCTGTCCAGCATGGACAATATAACATTTGTGCAAGAGAAGTCCAAGTACTTCAGGGAAATGAGACAACGCCAAGATATTCAGCGTAACGATTTTGCGCTGGAATACGCCGTTACATCTGCCTCAATTGAGGATAACGTTGCAACATTGTCTATCATTGAACACATTTCCTTTCACTATTCCACCTTTCCGGACACTCTTAGCGAACTTGTAAACTATTACGATGTGGATCTTATCAAATGTAATGGCTCGTGGTATGTGAGCGATGTCACCAGTACAAATGATGATTTCGACGCTATATATAAAGGCTCGGAATTCACTGCTGAAAAAGCTGATGAGATTATTGCCCTGCGAGACGCTCATTCACTAAATGATACCAGTGCAATTGAGGCAATTATGGACGACTACAATCTGTCTGACAATTCCAATGCCACTCTTGCAGGAAGTACGACGTGGTATAATTATAATGCCACTAATGCAACCGCATATGCTTACACCTATGTCTCGCAAATGTTCGGGAAAAGCAATTGGAGCGATTTCGATAATACCGCTAAAGAAACTGGACGAAGCTATTACAATCAGAATTTCTATGATTGGGGAACGGCTGATGCCGATTGTCAAAATTTTGCCTCTCAGTGCATTTGGGCGGGTTTCAACGGTAGTAACGCTGTTAATCAGATCTATAACGCATCTACTAGGGAATACTCTCCCATTATGGATAATGCAGGAAGCTATAAATGGACAGGTGCAACTCGTAATCATCTGGTAAACTCGGCATCTTGGTCCTGCTGTAACGGAGACAATGGCACCATTGGCTTCAGAAAGTATATTGCAAATGAGGAAGCTACCGGTGATCCCGATATGATTGTAGAAAGTGGAACGGTAAGCGGTAGCAATTCGTTCGCATCCGTATATCAGAATCTGAAAGGTGCCCTGCTACATGTCAATAATGGCGGACATGCTCTGCTTGTTACTGATGTAAATGGACCTGCCAGAAGCCAAATTCTTATTTGCTCCCACACAGCTGATCGAAAAGCAATTGCCGTTTCCGACTTTTGGAATTCAGGACTCATTTATTATTTTATTCCCCAGCAAATGAAGGTCCGTAATGCTCCTGATGTAAAAATTACAGCCACACTTATTCGCCCTGTTCCCGTGGGGAGATCGTTGACACTTGGTGGAACTACAGATGTCACTTGTAATAGCTTAAATGTGACTGTACAGTCCCCCACCGGCCAGACTTTCACCGCAAATTCTTCTGGTCGATCTGTCGGAAAAAGCGTAACTCTTACTAGCGCAGGACTCTATACAATAACTGTCACTGCTCAAAAGGCAGCATCGTCTACTCCTGTAGTCTATGTATATACCGTGCGAGCCTATTAATAGGGGAAACACATGAAAAAAACGAAAATTTCAGCATCATTCCTTTTCCTATGTGTCGCTATCATACTAACCAGCCTTGCTTTTTTCTATCAGAAGGGAAACACTACCGATGGCACTGAGGGTAGCGATTCTCCTGATAAGGAAAACATTCTTAAGCCATCAGCTTCTAATGAATCTGACGAGTCCGTGAATGATGTAGACGCCTCAGAGCATTCGCAAAGCTCCCATGCAGAGATCGATTATTCAACCTATGAGAGCACAACACTCGGTATCAGTATTTCTTACCCCGCAGCACTACAAGATATTATGGCAATTGCTGAAGGCGAGAGTTACGAAGGCTTCATTAGCGGTCAGCTTAACCCTATCACCTGCATTTATCTTTACCCTGCCGAGGATACAACTTATAGTCAAGATACAATTATTGCTCAAATTTACTGGTTACCTGCTGAAGAAAAAGGTCCCGAGGCAAGCTATGGACAATGCGTTACGCTTGCTACTGCCAAAGACGGTAGCCGATGTATATGCCATCTGCCGATGAATGTTAAACTCCAATACCAAACTGCTGAAAACTATAATCTTGACCGTTGGAATATTTACAACACGATTGAGCAGAGCCTTCTAAACGGGGAATTTACGGCCACTCTTTTGGGAAACAATTGAAACTCTATCTCATATTTGAATAAGCAACGTGATATCTTAAATCAACATAAGTTGCTTATTATCCTTTTGCAATTCCCCTTAAATAAGATTCTGCGATAGCTCCGCAACATTCTACTCCATCGGCAAGAAGCTTAGCTCTATTCAGTTTAGAAAAACGCACAGGCAGTCGCTGCTGACTTGCCTGTGCGTTTTTGCATAAGCCATCGGGAATCCCTTATTTCTCACTAAAGCAGATGTTACCTAACGGCCGTCTTTACAACACTTGAGTAAGCTTTTTCGTCATATCCAGTCTTATCCCCAGCATAGCAAAATGCGTCAACAAAATATCTATACCCAGGTGTACCGTTATAGGTAATAATGTCTTCAAAAAAGTGCATTCCCGTACCCATCATCTCTGGATAATCGCTAGAGCGATAAGTTCTAACCAAATGGAAATCCACCCCATTACTCGACTCATATAAATGAAGGACAGTAACTCCTATCTTCGTCATCGGCCGCAGTGCATCAATGTCAGCAGTAATCACAATTTTCCCACCACTCTGTGGTGTTAAATAAACGCCATACGCATCCAAATAGTTGCTCGACCGTTCTAATGCCATTACATTGCACTGCATAACGAGCAAAATGCTCACAAGAAAAATCAAGGAAAAACGTTTCAGTTTCATATTAGTCCTCTTTATAAATAGAATTTATAATTTCCTTTGCTTCTTGCTCCGATATATCGCCGCTTGCTCTGCACTCAAAATCTCCATTTATCCACGAAATTTTGGTCTCCGTCTGATCTGCAAGAATGTGATGTCGAATGTTCTTAACGACAACGATTTGTTCCATTGTCCCGTCTTTTTCGATGATTTGCTGATTTGCCCGTGCCGATTCGCTAAATCGAAGATTTAATCGTCCATCTTCCGATTTATAGTCTGCATAAATAGCAGCACCAGCAGCTCGATGATCGACACTCACAGACAAAAGGGTATACCGTTCTGGCACCCAAGATGGCACCAACGGAGCAGTAATCCCAAGCGCTTCCACCGCATCTTGAAGTGTGTCATATTCTTTTGTTTCTCCGATTTCAATCGGATAACGCCCCACCTCAGCATACGGTGTTTCGCTCTGTTCGAAAACGAATACCTCACTTGTCCATCGCGCGATCGCACCCAGTAAGTCTATCCCACATGCCTCGGCAACCAGCGAACTCATCACACACACAACGGCAATAGCAGCGGCAATTCTCGAAGCTTTTTGCCTAGTCTTCAAATGTCTTTGGTGGGCTGCATGTGATTCTTTTATAAGCAGTCCGTGCCTATTGTGAAAGTCCGATAGTGCTGCCTTGCTGTCGGCCTTAAACGGCAAAGGATTCTTCTCATCCAGTGCATCCAAATATGCGTCGATTTGCTCAAGATTTACATCACCATTGGCCGCCCTTTCGGTCAGTTCCATCAACTCGTCAACTAAAGTCTCAGTATCTGCTTTCTCAAGATGCCTTGAAATTTGAGCGCTATCGCGGCAAGCTCCACCACGCAAACCGTTCTCACGATCTCTGAACATCTTCAACATTTTGACACCTCCTTATTGGTAATGTGTCTATACCTTGGCAAAACGTTGCCTTCATCATAATATTTTTTCTTTTTGCCGGAGTTCAGCAAAGTGCGCTTTGGCTCTTACTAATCTTGAACGGCAACTCACCTCTTTGATATGTAGTCGCTCCGCAATCTCAGCATATGACAATCGATCTTCAAATCTCATTAGCAGAATCTCACGCTCCCACAGCTGAAGTTCCTTTGGAAGTGCATCCGCTAAACTTCTTTTCAGCCCATCCACACCAAGTTCGTTTTCCAGTGCATCACTTAGCGGTACATTGTCATGCATCTTTAACCTCAAGTAATTACATATCAAGTTTGACATTATTTTTATCAAGTAGGCTCTTGGATTGCTAATATGTACAGTCCCAGATTTCTGCAGATAAATAACAAACGCTTCGTCTACCAAGTCTTCGGACTCATGATAATCCTTAGTGGATCGGTAGGCCAAGCGCAGCAGGTTATTATAATTATCTCTGTATAGAGTGTCGAAATCACTTTGGGCATAATCCCCCACTATGAATCTCCCTCCTTCAACGCATTATCTTCGCCAATCTCCTCCATATCGTCAAAAGAATACTCCACTATCTCAGGTACGTCAAGAAATTCAATGATTGTCATACTGAACGCTGAAGCAATTTTGATAATAGTCCCGAGATTTGGTGTCTCCGATTTTCCTCGGAGAATGCTATTGACCGTTGAGTAAGATAGTCCGCTCATATTTGCAAGGCCATTTATCGAAAGCCCTCTATCTTTCCGTAGCTGATTGATACGATTCGCAATCAAATTTGTCAGCGTAATACGGACTCCTCCTCTCGCTCAATATCGACAGGCTCATTTTAACAACAGAATCATTCTCAATTAGCGAAAAAACGCTAACTTTGGGAAATTTTGGCGTTTTTTCGCTAACAAATTGTTTTATCTGTTGATAGTCCTATTATTGTTTTGTTGCCGGCAAATATGAAAAGCTGATTCTTTGTTACTTGATGATGCAATACGAAAGTGGCTCTTTTATCGGTAAATATCTGTTCCCTATCAATTTTGCTAAATTCAAAATATTGTCCATCATTGAAACGTTTTTCGACGTTCAGTACACATATATCATAGAGTTTACTGCCCTGAACAATAAGGCGCTTTGTAGTCAATATTTATTTACCGCTACCTCTACCCAATACACGTTCTTTTGTTCACAGTCCGCTCAATCTTACTACATAGGAAAGGAGAGTTATACTATGGCTGCTGTCGCTTGGTATTACTGCGCTGGAAATTCTGTTTATTATTGGACGAAGGCCTATGATATGAGCGCTACACAATTTGCTATTGCGGTCTCTGAAAGAATCGGTCGGACAATAACGGCATCAGATGTTGCTCAAGCCATCCGGCAAAAGGAAGTACCTATAAAGTCAGTCGGTAATATCTGGACGTGTTGGCACGTGCTATCTAACCTTTCCCTAAAGTGTTGGATGTCCACCGTTTCAAATTTACGATGTAAACGATTTGATTGATATACCTTCCTTTATTTACTCAAAGTTTTTTATTTTTCTCCTTGGCAAAACTTAGCAAATCGCGATTGCTTTCCCATTTAGCTAAACAAATTTTTGAACATAGTTTGCCGTCTCCTTTTGGGATGTGTATCGCAACTTCATTCTACCAAAGTCCGTAAACTATGTCTTCTTTTATGCCTTCTACATTTCGCGCAACTTATATTACCTTATCCACCTCGAATAAAAAATACCGGTTCAGCAGATTAACCATCTGTTGAACCGGTATCTTAATATATGTTTAGCGTCTTTCCTTTGTAAGTTGGTAACCGTCAAAGCAGGCAGCGGCTGGACAGACATGGGACAATAGTGGTGGGGAGTTGTGAAACTTTCCACCACTATAATGTTCAGGGTGTGAAGTAAATGACGAGCAATGAGCTGAAACATGAAGCCAAGAAGCAGGAATGGAGCATGTCTATACAGGAATGCAGGGGCAGCGGTCTCTCTGTAAGTGAATGGTGCCGGCAGCGGGGTGTTACGACAGCCACCTATTACCGTTGGGAACGTGAACTGTTGACAGGCGTACGGAAAAACGGAGCACCGCCATCAACGGCCGTGACCTTTGCGGAGCTGCCGGAACCGAAGAAAATGTCTCGCAACGTAGCGGAACGTTGCGCCACACTGCATATTGGGAAGGCCAGTCTGGACATTTACCCCGGTTGTGACGCGGAACAGCTGAGACTGCTGGTGGAGCTCCTGCGCCTATGCTGAACGACTTCACCGGTGCAGATCAAGTCTATATTGCCTGCGGCTACACGGATCTGCGTAAAGGCATAGATGGTCTGGCGCGGCTCGTCCAGCAGCAGTTTGAGTTGGATCCGTTTACCAACACATTATTTTTGTTCTGCGGACGGCGGCGGGACCGTATCAAGGGCTTGTACTGGGAAAAAGATGGCTTTATCCTGCTGTACAAGCGACTGGAACAGGGCGCGTACCAATGGCCGCGCTCAGAATCTGAGGTGAAGACTTTAACGCCGCAGCAGTACCGCTGGCTCATGGAGGGACTGCAAATCGAACAGCCGAAAGCCCACCGTCCGGTGACAGGATTGAGCACAGTCTGAGCAAGGAAGAATGTCCAAAACCATTGAAAATACTGGCTTTTCTCTCTGCCTTGTGGTATAATTTCCTCATGGAAAACAGAGAAATGCAGACAAGCAACACGGAAGAAATGGTGACCATTTCCCGTGCGGAATATGAGCGCTTGCAGCAGGAAAATGCGCAGTTGGAAGCAAAGAGCGCCAAGCTGGAAGAGACGCATGCAAGACTGGAAGCAAAGTTTGCCGCCCTCGAACAGGAGCAGGCGCAGGTCATCACCAGCCTTACGCTGCAAAATGAGTGGTTGCTGGAGCAGCTGAAGCTGTCCAAGAAGAAGCTGTTTGGCCGTTCCTCGGAACAGGCGGAGCAGATGGTCATGGAGCAGCTGAGCCTGACCTACAACGAGCTGGAGGCCTACGCCTTTGGCACCAAAGCCGCCACGGAGAAGCAGATTGCTGTGAAGGCGCACGAGCGCAAACGGCAGTCCGGCAATGTGCTGGATGTCGTTCCAGAGGGTACTCCCACCGAGGTGGTGGAGCACCGCCTGCTGGGGAACGAACGGACTTGTTCTGCCTGTGGCAGCAAATTGGTGGAGATTGGCAAGGAAGTCCGCCGCAGCTTAATGATGAAGCCGGCAGAGTTCTGGGTGCGCGAGGACGTGTACTACACCTACGCCTGCAAGAACTGCGAGCAGGAGACCGGTGAAGCCAACATTGTGAAGGCGGCGAAGGAGCCTGCGCTGCTGCCTGGCAGCTTTGCCTCTGCGGAGGCAGTGGCGTATCTGGCAGCACAGAAATTCGTCATGTACTCGCCGCTGTACCGTCTGGAGCAGGAGTTTAACCGACAGGGCTTGAGGATATCCCGGCAGACGATGGCCAACTGGCTGCTGAACACTTCGGAGAAATGGCTGCGGCCGATCTACGATGCGCTGCGCGAGCAGCTTTGTAAGGAGCCGGTGCTGCACGCCGACGAGACGACCTTGCAGGTGTTGAAAGAGCCGGGACGTTCCTCCACCAGCAAGTCCTACATGTGGCTGTACCGCACCAGCGGCTGCACAAAGCAGGCCATTGTGCTGTATGAGTACCAGCCTACGAGAAAAGCGGAGCATGCTGAATATTTCCTGCAAGGCTTCTCAGGATGGCTGCACGCAGACGGATACCAGGGATACCACAGACCGCCGGGCAACATCCGTGTGGTGGGCTGCTGGGCACATGCGAGGCGAAAATTTGATGAGGCTCTGCAAACGCTGCCCAAGGAGATGCAGAAGGACGCTCCGGCAGCGATTGGCGAATGCTATTGCTCCCGACTTTTCAAGCTGGAGCAGGCGTTTGCAGAGCTGACACCGGAGGAGCGATATGAAAAGCGGCTGGAGCAGGCAAAGCCTGTTTTAGACGCGTTGTTGTCATGGGCAAATGAGATGCAGGCGAAAACCGCGCCGAAATCTGCGTTGGGCAGGGCCATTCACTACCTGCTGGAGCAGTGGCCGTACCTGGCAAGGTATCTGGAGGATGGCCGTCTGGAGCTGAGCAACAACCGTGCCGAGCGCAGCATTAAGCCCTTTGTGATGGGCAGGAAGAACTGGCTCTTTGCCAATACGCCCGGTGGCGCGCAGGCCAGCGCCGTGATCTACAGCCTGATTGAAACGGCGAAGGAGAATGGCCTTGATCCGTACCGTTATCTGCTGTGGGTTCTGCAAAACGCGCCGCAACTGAGCGAAACTGATGAAACATGGGCTGAAAAGCTGCTTCCCGCGAGAGCCCCGAAAGAATGCTATATGCCTCATAAATAAAAGGCCGCCATCTCGGTGAGCAGCAGCTCACTTTGAGATGGCGGTCACTATTTTTGATGTGTGCAAATTAGGGCCGATCACTGTGCAGTGCATCGTGTATCCGTTCGACCAACGCCCTTGCCGTAAAAGGCTTCGGGAGCACAAAGCTTGCGCCCAAACGGTATGCCTCCTCTATGACCCTATGTGTCGGCAGAGCCGTCATAAAAATCGTCGAGATTTTGTACCCGTCCTCGCGCAGATGCTGCATAACGTGAAAGCCGCCCTTGTGCGGCAGCAGAAAATCCAGCAGAAGAACGTGAGGTCGGTGCCGGTGGAGCGCCTTGGTTGTCTCGTCCTCATCCTTTGCGTGAAATACATGGAAGTTTCCGCGCTCACGCAGGGAATCCGCCAGGAGCATGCTGAGGGCTTCATTACTGTCTGAGAGTAAAATCTTCTTACGGTGCGGCATTTTTATCCGCCTCCCCCTTAAAAATTTGATTTTACACACTCACCTTGTATAAAATAGTCCCGTCAGCTTATTTTTTCAATCCGCTGCGCAGCATTTTAACGGTTTTTTTACTTGGCAGGATTTGAGCTTCCGCAAAAGAAAGAGGGATGCCTGAGAAACTTGCCAGGAGTGTTGTTGTAACACCTTGCTGCCGGCACCATTCGCTTACGGAGAGACCGCTGCTGCGGCATTCCTGGATTTGTGCCGCCCACTCCTGTAGCTCCGCCCGATGTTTCAACTCTGCGCTTGTCATTCTGACATCCCACAATACAACAGTAGCGAAACCTTTCGCAACGTTCCGCTACTATTGTCTCATGTGTGTCTATGCGCGGTTAGGTTTGACGGTTACGTAAGTTGAAGCAAATACATCTTCCCCTCATTATGACTTGTTGTCCAAATCACAGGGTCGCTCCAAATCTTCACTCTCTTTCTACGCTTCATATTCCTTTTATTCTTATCAATCTCATATACATCCAGTCGCCATCCTTTCAAAATATTGTCCGTCGGGCAAAGCTCTACCTCCACCGCTTGTACATATGATCCATAGTTTTCAGGATCAGTAAAATAGATGTCCACGTCCTTAATTTGATAATCTATTAACCATGTCATTGTTACATAGAGGTACACTTGCTCACTTTGATGCATCTCCATACCCTTCGGGAAAATAATTTGAAGCGTTCTCATATTAACCGATGCACTAGCAGCATCCTCATCTGGGAAACATTCCTGTGTCGGCTTAAGAATTCTACTATTATCCCCCTTCTTTAACACCACTTCTATGTCTAACGTCTTCTCTTGCCACGCCGTATATGCACCCAGTGTAATTGGCATATAGAACGCTCCTACTGTAGCAACATCTACATTGGCCAGCCTGATTGTCCATTGAATTCTCTGTCTCACTGCTACCTGATTTGCTACATCATTTCCTGCTTTTATCAAGTTCACATCAAACTTTTTAGATATAACATGTAAGCTTTTATTCCTTCTTTCTACTTTTTCAATGCAGTTTAAATAGTCGTTCACTTTATTGGGAATCTTTACATTCGGGGCATCCATTTTCATCAGATATACGAAAAAATGTACTGACAGCAACAATGACACCATTAGAAATATCCCAAATAGCGTTTTTGCAATCGGATCTGGAAGCGCGACAATCTTACAAAGCACCTCTAAAAATGAGGTAAGCGTTAACATCCACGAAGCTATTACACTTATGTATCTTCCAATAGTACCCATCTTGTCCTCCCTCAAATTATGCTCTCTGTTTTCTTCTTAAGTAAGCGCTTCCCGTCCTATCACGCTCGTGAAATCCCCCATTATAAAATAGATACAAAAGCTGATGTCACCATCCATTAACGGCGCATATTGATATACCAGCTCTTGTTATTAAACAAATCCTGTCATAGCTGTGCATCTTATTTACTTAGATCGCGACGATATCGTTAATCCGCTTCCGATTAATAATTGACGTGCCCTGACACATGAATTATTTGAGAAGAGTTATTTCTAACTGCCAGTACATAGTTTCCTCTTTGCGTCACCTCAATCGCTTCATCAAAACTACCACTCTTTGTATTTAGGCCATAAAACAAGTTATCCGGAGCAATTAGGCCAAAGTCTACGCTTGCAGAAAACGGGGAATATGTTGCCTTAATTGTTACCACTTCTCCAACTTCCAACGGAAAACTGCTCTTCGCTTTCACTGTTGTATTAGCTGGAACATCCATGTTAAAACTTCCTGTCGCGTCCACTGCGTAAGTTATCACTCCGCCTTGATATTCCGCTGCTTTCGTGCTAACTCCAAGGCAGGATACTACGATAGCCGACAGTAAAACTAAACTCAAAAAGCTCTTTGTTTTCATTTGCTCGTGCTCCTTTCGGTAAGTCAATAGTTCTCAATTTATGTGTTCTTCCAAAGGCTCTCGTTCATATTTTGAAGATAAGATTTTCTGCCTCAAATGTAAACCACATACAGTTTACATTTGAGCAATTAGTAATTGCATCTTAATTTTATATTTTTATATAGGTCAACCGTGAAATGCTGATAAAATCTAACCCTTTCCTCATCAACAAAAGTTGTCAAAAGCATCGCTGTCTTTTCTTGCAAGGATTCACCAATTTACATCGAAGTCGTCTTTACCTGTTACATTTACCTCGCTCCCTGATATATTCCCCATGGAGATTGGCTTTTTGGGCTGCTCCACTAATAGCATTACGCTAAGAACGATTACTGCAACTGCCAAAACAGCCATAAGGACTACAAACACAGTCTTTCTTCTACTCTCCTGTTTTTCTATTATCCTCTTCTGCATTGGTGTCTCGTTTTGATTTGGTTTTGGCGCATCGTTATGAAGCAAATATTCTAAAGATACGCCATACAGGTTCCCCAAAAACTTCAAATTATCTGTAGACGGAACTGCTGCTCCCACCTCCCATCTTGAAATAGCCTGCCTGGATACATTCATCATCTCCGCCAATTTCATTTGCGATAAGCCTTTTTCCTTTCGCAAAGAAATCAGTTTCTCTTCTAATTTCACTTTTATGCCTCCCAAATAGGATCACTGCTTTTAAATATGGTCAATTCTTCTTACCATTAACATTCTCGGTTTATTCACCTTCTGCAATAGTTTTTCTCATTTTCATTTTTATCTCGAATATTCTTCGTTTTCTTTGCTCAGTCGTACACATCCCCCGTTCCATCTATCTATATTTCCATTTCAGGATTTACTACATTCCGTTGCCCAATGGTTGTATTTATCATACCGCAAAGTTAGCGTTTTGTCGACAACCCGGCATCAATATTGATAGCCGTCTAGAGGGAAGAGGGCGCGGTATTTGCATCTCACACGCGCCCCTTTCCATTACGGCACAAATCTACAAATGCACTGCAGCAGCGTCACGCAGAGCTCCTGATATAGATCCTCATCAAAAATTCCGTTTATCTTTGCTTCTCTAAAAAGGAGCGGGCGATAGAGCCTCAATATTTTTTCCTTTGCCTGTTCATCCCCCTCCTGTGCTAAAAGCAGAAGTGTCGCAAAATTCACTTAGATGCTTTTCCCTCCTTTTCGCTCTTCACAATGAACTCCTTGATTTTCCGAATTGCCCTATAATAAACTGCGGCAACCCCCTGATAACCGAGGCCAAGTTCAGTCCCGATTTCAGCAAAGCCCCGCATATCTACTACACGAGCAAAAATGATATAGCGTTCGCGTATGCTGAGTCGCTTCAGTGCATCTTCCAATGCCTCATTCTGAATCTCCCCTCCTATATTCATCACATTCTCATAACTTGTCTCTCCATCTTCAAACACCTCGTCAGTATCGACTATTAGCTCATGCGTCCGTACATGCTCAGTCTTTTTCCAATAGTCAGTTTTCTTTCGACGAATCGCCGTAATTAGATATGCCGTAAATCTATTCTGGACAGCGTTACTGTCAAATGTATCTTTCTTTTTAGATGTCATACGACTCCTCCAACGTCCAATTTTTTTAAAATTAGACGATATGGCGGATCTCGACATCGCGTTAGGACATTTGCTAAACTTGCTTTTGCAAGCGGATCTCTGCATTGAGCATAGCTACAAAAGCAGAATATTGTATCTGCATACTTTCTCTGATCTCGCTATACACGCGCAGAGTATTCCTCCTCTCACAGCACGCAAAAAGCTGATGCGGTACTCATAAGTTATGTGTACCGACATCAGCTTTTTGTTGCTGAAAATATCTAAATTTATCTTTATGGTTCAGATCATATTGAGAGAGTCTACGTGAACATGGAATAGATCACTTCATGTTCGCCATGTAGTTCCGGCATGTCCTGTAGCCGGACAATGTCACCATACTCGCAGGATGAATCATCCGTCAGAACCCAAATAGTATGTTTTGAATATACCCCATTGTAAATGTCTGTTGTACATTGTTTTAAGTACAAATAGGACTTGCTCATAACTTCCAGAGGATACCATGTTGACCACTTTTGAAGTTTGAAAGTCGCGCCATCATAAGAAATATCCAAAACCGTTCCCTTTAGTGTACTCCCTTCTTTCTCTCCGGAATATACAAATAACACACGAACTTTTGCGTCCGATGCAAGTTTGACTTTCTTAATAAAATCTTCCCATAGCTCAGCTTTTTTAATCTCACAGAGATCCGTAATAATCACACATTTTTCACGCTGCAGCTGTTCAAGGGAAAAGTTACCACTATAAAGTCGCTCCATCGGGGTTAGTCGTTCTGCATACTTCCACAGGCAAAAGGCACTAAGCAGTACTAAAAAGCAAATTCCGAATGTTCTTCTCATTGTTAGGCTAAACTCCAATAGGAGTACGTGGTTCGATTTCCAGCATAAGGACAGTCGTATATAGTATGCTCATATAAACCATACTCTCCCCATTTTGATGTTACCATTATTGTACTTCCCACGCTCTTGACAATGCCAGAATGATCTCCCAGTGTTTTACCATCTGTACCGACTTCGCTTCCAGTATTTCGATAGAATACTTTTCTACCCGCAGCAGCACTGCCAGCGTTTAAATAACTGCCATCAGTCATGTACGGAAAAGGATTGATAAGCCAAACATTGTTTTCAGGCGATTGGTCATGCCATGCATAAGAATGGCAATTATAGCGTTTGGTCGCACTCTTTCGCCGTATTGCATTAGGATAAAGCCTCGCCATTTCCAAATCAAGGTAATATACTTCATCATCAGAAAAGCCACTAGACGTCGTGAAATAGTAGTCATCATACCAGCCCTCTTTAAGTACTGTTCCATTTGGAGTCTGGACAATCGAAGCAGTACCATCTGTTGCATTCGTCTGGTTGGTAGACAAAACTGCTATGCTTTCACAAAGATATAATTTATCGGCCTCATCAAGTTGGTTGAAAAACGGTTCTATAAGAAGCAGGGTTTGAATTTTTCTTTTTTCAGTATGTTTCTGCATCTGTATATATGTCATATGCATTAACTCGGCGGAGCTGGCCAAAACATCTGCATTTTGATTACTATAGGTGTTTTTATATCTTGCGGCAAGCGCATCCGCCGCATCATCGCGCCTTTGCAATTCCTGTAATGCGTCACAATACTGCAAAACAGCATCAAATCCCTCTTCAATGCTATCATAAGCATACATGTTAGAAAGAAGCGGGTAATATAAAACTGCTTCGATAAGTGATTCCGTAGACATTCGGTGCAATGTTTCCTTTGGAATTTCGCAAGCAGCTATTTTACTCTGTAACGTCTCCAGCTTCTTCCATTCCTCCGTACCAGGTTGAATTGGGTATACATCCTTAATATTGAGTAGGAGACTATACTCAGACAAATCATATTGGAACTCTGCCTGAGCTGGAATGTAGAGCGGCACACAAAGAGCGATTGCTAAAATTAAGGTAATTAATCGTTTCATATTTTCTCTTCTCCATTCAGATTAACTCAATTAGTTTTTACAAATAATTTTTCTGGTGAAGGAATTTGCTTATCTTATCGTTACTACGCAAATATAAGCCGTATATATCTCACTTATCTCTTCTCGTCATCCTACTTAATTATTTTCCTTTTAAGTCAACATCTGGGATTTCACCGCCCTCTCGCTCGTCTAACTCTAGAGTTTCACGTTGGGTTGTTTTAAGGATTATTTCATCAAGATTAACCATATATCATTTTACTCGTTCACGTACACCTACTGTGAATTGCTACTTCAACTTTTCACTTGAAACAGTCAAGTGAGAGGTATTCGTCATTTCTGTTATTCCAATTGAGTCCCCCCCTTTCTCATGTGGAAGAACATCTCTCTTCCAACTATATTTCCTGTTTTTAAAGTATATCAGTTTCTATCAAATGTAAACCGCTTACGGTTTACATCTATGCAATTTCAGATTGCTTTTTGAAAATCTTCAAAGGCAAGAAATAATTAAGCTTCAAATAACAGGCAGAACAAACATAAGCGTGGGGCTCTGTGTGATCGCCCTACGCTTTATACTTATACCTTTATGTTTCTTCTCCCCTTCTCATGTAAAATCAGGTTCAATTTTCTCCTCCTATAGCCCTACTGCAACCATGCAATGGCTCTATAACACGATTTAATCCCACATAGAAACTGCAAATTGACAAAATGCAAACTTGATGTGGTTTACATTTCCTCAGTTTTTTCTTAATTTATAGCCGTAAAACTTCTTGTTGTTACAATCCCCATTGCGCATACCGGCCGGTACACGGCAGTCTAGTCACATAAGTGCAAGGGCTCGTAGTAGTTAAGGACGATACTTAAAGTATCCCGCTACTGCGGGCCTTTTTTCTCAATGAAATGTGTCAAAACAGGATCGCCAATTATACGCCAGTAGCTCAATCTACTAGATAATATAAAATGAGGTGCAGTTTCACCTTCTCTCTGTTCTTGTTGCTTTTATGCGTATTACATCCGTATAAGAGTAATATAGGAGGTACACAGCTATGTTAATCGCAATTGATCATGGAAACAAGCAGATCAAAACCGTCCACGCCATGCCATTTACATCTGGGCTCATTCAGAGCGACGCACTGGGTTTCGGTACAGATTATCTTGCATATCAGGGAAAATACTACGCTCTGACTGATCAGCGTATTCCCTATCGGCGGGACAAGACAGAGGATGAACGCTTCTTCATTCTTACCCTGTTTGCCATTGCCTATGAGATTGAGGCAACGGAACAGTACAGCGACAATCTCATGCGCGTTCAGTTGGCAGTTGGACTGCCGCCGGCACATTTTGGTGTGCAAGCAAAGCGGTTTACTGTCTACTTTGAGGGTCGCGGGGCGATCTCTTTTCAATTCCACGGAAAGGCATATGCCATTTTTATTGAGAGTGCCACTTGCTTCCCACAGTCTTTTTCAGCTGCTGCCGCTACTATAAAAGGCCTTGCATCGATTCCCAAAGTATTGGTGGTGGATATCGGCGGCTTCACCGCAGACTACGTGTGTCTCCGGAATGGTGTACCGGATATGGCTGCCTGCGACTCAATGGAAAGCGGCGTGATCCTACTCTATAACCGCATCCGCACAAGAGCAAATGCTGAACTAGACATACTGTTAGAGGAAAACGAGATTGACCATATTCTGCGCGGTGAGGATAAGGACGCGACTCCGAAAATTGTCGCATTGATTGAGCAGGAATCACAGGAATTTATTAACGATTTACTCAGTGGTCTGCGCGAGCGAATGATAGAACTCAAGTCTGGCAAGGTGGTTTTCCTTGGTGGCGGTGCAAAGCTGCTGCGCCGCCAGATTGAAGTCTCTGGTAAAATTAGACAAGCCACCTTCGTGGAGGACATCAACGCCAATGCCAAAGGTTACGAATATCTTTACCGGCTTCAGCACGGTGTGCGGTGATACCATGGCCGAAAAAAAAGATCCCGGCAAGTTTACGGTCCGCTTCAACATTTGTGATCCCCAGCACAAAGCGGTGGTCGATCTGCTCAATCAGCAAGGCCGCAGCAAGGCACAATTTCTTACTAATGCAGTCCTTCACTACATCAACTGCACAGAAGCTCCAGAACTCCATATACCAACTGTTCCAGACAAGAAATTTCTAGAAGAGCAAATTCTCGCTATTCTGGCGGAGCATTCATGGCACGTAGAGAAAAATACGGTCGAACTACAGATTCAAGCCAACCATGAGCCTGAATGCAAGGATGCTTCGTTAATCAATACGGCGGATCTGGAGCAATGGTTTGGCGGGCAGGATGGCATGTCAACTATCCTGAACTCGCTGCAAATGTTTGAGCAAAATTAATGCTACAACGGATGTGGTTGGTCTCAGCACTTTCTCAGGCAAACTTGAAATAACATCTCAACAAATGCTATCGCCCTGCCAGCATGAATCCTGACAGGGCGATTTGTGTCTTGTTAACTCTTATCTTTATTGCTATTCGTCGCAAAATCAAGTATCCTATTTCGCTTATAAGAAAGGGCACCTCTCTGTCCCTTCTTCATATTCTTACACTCTTCTGACGAAACAGCAAAGCACAGTTCATTATCGGCATCAGTTTTAAACGCCACATATGCTTTCTCTTCTTCGAAATGCGAAAAAGCAGTAATCGAACCGGTAAAAATCGGGTAGTGATAGAAATCTTTTTCCTTTTCAATACCAATGATGGATGCTTCTACATCCTGTCGCTCAGCTAAACAGTTAAGAATAAAATCAACAAGCAAATATAAAAGCGTCGCACCAGCTATTGTCACTACAATGACAGCAAGAATTTAAGTTATCAAAAAAATCGTATCTAAAAACATAGTAAAATATGTATCCCTTCCTAAAGTATCAGTCGTTGTATCACTTTATAGTGAAAATATGATACAAGAATTATTTCCCCGCGTCAAGGTTGCCTTTTTTCTGTAGCAACCTTACCATCTCCATATAGTTGAAGCGGGAGACTGTATGCCAGTCTCCCGCTATATCCTTATGCACTTTCTCCAGCCATGCGGAAGAACTCGTCGGGTGACAGGATCTTGACCCCAAGCGCCTGTGCCTTTTCCAGCTTACTCCCGGCGTTCTCGCCGCAGATCAGATAATCTGTCTTGCTGCTTACCGAGCTGCCGGCATGAGCGCCCAGAGATTCAATTTTTTCGTTGATCCCATCCCGGGTGTACGGCTCCACTTTGCCGGTCACCACAAGGGTCTTGCCGACAAAGGGATTGCTCATATCGGTGCTGACCGCAGGCGGCTGATAAGTCTTAATGCACACCAGCAGCCGAAGCTCCGTCCAGACCGTCCAGTTTTCCTCGCTGCGGAACCACTGACAGATATTCCTGTGCAGTGTCTCTCCGAAGTCCGGGAGCTGTGTAAAATCAAAGCCCATGCATACAGCCGTTTCAAATTCCGAAAGATTTCCGCGGAACCTTTGGCAGATGGCCTTACTGGCTGTACTGCCTACCATGGGAATATCCATTGCAGTCAGATACTGCTCAAAGGTGGTAATACGGCTGTGCTGGATGGCGTCCCAAAGATTTTGCCAGGATCTCACCCCAAAGCCCTCCATCTGAACGATCTCCGCCCTGTGCTTATCCAAAGCGAAGATGTCCATATAGGAGTGAAGCCAACCCTTTCCGATGAACTTTTCCAGGATCGACTCAGATAGTCCCATAATATTCAGCGCCTTCGGGCTTGCGAAGTGGACGAATTTGCGCAGCTTTCGCGTTTCACAATGCTCGTTGTCGCAGAACAGCGCCGCCGTGACCTTTTCCACCCCGTTTACGGTGTTTTTGGTCATGTGAATGCGAGTGGGCTGTCCGCAGCACGGGCATCTGGCCGGAACAACTTTGTCTCTGGAGTAGCAGTTTCGATCCAGATTCTCCTCCACATGGGGAATGATCTGATTGCGCTTACTCACCTTGATGCGGCAGCCCGGCGCCAGCTCCAAATTCTCAATGAAAGAGAGGTTGTGGAGGCTCGCTCTGGATACCGCGCAGCCGTCGATCTCCACCGTGTCAAAGATGGCTACTGGAGCAATTTCCCCTGTGCGGCTGGGCGTCCATTCAATCGAGCGCAGGACGGTTTCATAGGTGTCGTCCTCAAATTTGAACGCCAACCCGTCCTTATAGTGATGCCCGGTCCGGCCGCAGGATCTCGCATAGGCGGCGTCGTTGTAGGTGACCACAATGCCATCGATAGGTATGTCGTTTTCCTGCGCGTATTTCCGCAGGTGCCGGATACCGGCGTCCATATCGAACTGCGTCAACGCCTGCTTGCTCGCCAGATATTTGCAGATGGGAAAGCCGAGCTGTTCGATGGCCCGAAGCCGCTGCGATTTCCAAGCGTATTCTGTAAAGCCATCCAGCACGTTGAAAGCCATAAAGGTCACACGGCGATCCTTGCAGGCGCCGCAGTCCAGCAGACGGACAGAGCCGGCAGCCAGATTGCGCCCGTTTTTATAAGGTTCGCCATTTCCGTCCCGCAGCGTGTCCCTTAACGCCTCAAAATCGCTGGGACGGATAAATGCCTCGCCGGTAACAACCAGCCGTTCCTTGTATGGGATCTTATCCGGGATGCCGGAGATCCCCAGTACATTGTGGGTAATGTTCTCACCCGTATCTCCGTCGCCGCGGGTAGCGGCCTCCATCAAAAGGCCATTTTCATAGGTCAGCTTTACCGTCAGGCCATCCAGCTTGAGCATCAGCATGACCATCTGCTCTCCCGCAAAGCGCAGAAGCTCCGCGCTGCTCTTCGTTTTATCCAACGACAGCAGCGGAATCGGATGCGTTGTTTTCACCAAGGCGCTGACAGCGGGATAGCAGCCTACCGTCTGCGTGGGCGAGTTCGTCATGCTGAAGCCGGTTTCCTTTTCCAACGCACTCAGTTCATCAAAAAGCGCGTCATATTCGGCATCCGTCAGAGACGGTGCGTTGAGATTGTAGTATTCATACCGGCATCGGTTCAGCCGGTCGGTCAATTTCCGTATCTGCTGCTGTTTACTCTGTTCCATTTCTTACACCAGCCTTTCCTTGGAGAATGCTCCGAAATTCAGTTCATAGATCATCTTTTCGATCCGCGTATCATCGTTCCATGCGGCCTCCATCGCCGCACGGTTTTTCGCCTGTACCGAGACCAGACCGTCCCGGAGCTGCATCAGCAGCTCCGGGCGTTGGGCGCAAATAACCGCGAGGTTTCCCAACTGTTTCATTTTCACATGACTCCTTTTATACAGCAATATAGGTTTCCCAGTACGATTCCCGCTGTGCCGCAATCGTGAGTGGAACAATGGTGCTGCCGATATTGGCCGGCGCCTGCGTCAGTCCATAGACAGTCTGCGTACTCCGGATACGAACCATCTCCCGCTTGAGCTGAGAGAGGATGTACTCCTTCAGATACCCTTTACGGGGATCGTAGCTGTTGACTGCCCGGATCAGGCGTACCGCCAAAGACTGGTACACATCATCGGGGTCTACGGGTTCTGTCTGCATAAACGCGGCGTACTGCGCCATGACCGTGTCAATGCACCAAAGATGCTGTTCCACCACAGCGTTGCGCTGCGTGATCGTAAATCCGTTTTTCATGTTCTCTATAACTTCCTTTCCTTTGTTCAAATGTGTTGTGCTGCGGCTTAGGCCGCAGTTTCCATGAGATCCGACACCAGAACATCCACCAACCGCTGACCGGCAAGGTCGCCGGTATGGATACGGATGTCATCCTGCCGCAGCTGCTCGAATTCCTGCAGGCGAAGGACCTTGCTCTTTTCCGCTTTTTCCCGGTCGCTCTCTGTCAAGCGCTCGGAGACAACCTTCTGCCATTCCTTCAAGAACTGCTCCGCGTCCTTGAGGTCATCGTTCTGTCGGTCAAAGTAGGTCCGTTTCTGCCGTATCGTGCCGTTTGGCTCCACCTCAAGGGTGTAGTACGGCTTGTCGATCTCTGCGGTCTTGCGCAGGAACAGGATATATGCCTCCTGCTGCTCGATGCGCTCCCAATAGCGGTCTGACTTGCCGACACAGTGGGAAAGCGCGTCGCCCTCTCGCATAATATCGCGCACACCTGACGGGACAACGATGGAATACACCTCGCCGGTGTATTCGTATTTCGGTTTGATTGAGCGGCAGATGCCTGCAATTTTCCGATACTTTCTTGCTGTTGCAGCAGCTTCCATTTCCCGTTCTCTTTTCCGCAGCTGCTCTACCAGTTCATCGTGACGCTGGCGCAGCAGCTTGACACGGTATACGATCTCATCATGGGTGTTGATTCCCAGCTTGTCCGCCATGGAAAGGTAATCCCGCCACGTGGAAATAATCTGCCGCAGGGAATCCCGTGTGCCGCTTTTCTGACGCTGAAGATAGTTGCAGACCTGCTGCTCTGACATTCGATCCAGAATGAAGTCGATATCGGAAACATGGATCTTCTCCTGCTCCAGCCAGTGCAGCGCATGATCCGGGATGATTCTGCCGCTGCATTTCTCCCGCTGCAGCCAGTCGAGCATAATGGCGCCGCCGTTGAGTGTCCGGAGCCGCGAAAGCCGGTGCGTATCAAGTGCCAATGCCTTGACGAGACTGGTTTCAGACTCCTGCCGGATACAGCTTTTTACGGCTCCGAAATCTTCCAAGCACTCCGTGGTCAGCCGCGGAAGATTGGCTTTGCAGATCTGCTCAACGCGTGGAAACCTCCCCCACGCAAACAGGTACCAGTTGGGGCTTACACAGCCCCGGCAAAGTCTTACATACTCCCTCAATCCGGTTCTTACAAGAAATGGGGCAATGCTGGAAAGCGTTTTTCCATAGATGCTCCCCGGCTGATAACAATACTCGTTGTAGGAATAGCCCATACCTGTGTTGATGTACTCATCGATGCCCTCCACCCATCGGGTACGGCGCTGTTTGTACCAGCCCCAGTAATACGAATGTGAGGACAGATCCTCACGGTAGAAAATACGCTGCTTCTCAAAGCTGGAGGTTTTCGATGTGATGGTGTTCTCTTCTTTCCGGTACTGCCTGTTCACGTGAAACTGGCGAACCACAAACCCGTCTCCGCACTTCTGGGCCAGATATGCACATTCGGTCGGTGAGCGCAGGTACTCCGTTATTTTCCCTTTCGCCTTGAACGTGATCTTATGACGGCATCTCGGGCACTTTCCCACCGCGTTATGATAGGGCCGCTGTTTCAGTGCGACTTCCTTTTCACAATAGGTGCAGTAGCCGTACCTTGCCCCGCCCTTGCGGTAATCGTAGAAGATGTAGTTTTCCTGAATACCCACCTTATTGACCCAACGCTCCCAGTCCTTCGGCAGCGGCGGCGTCTGAGAGAGCTCCGCATCCCACGGATCGGTTTCCTTTCTGTGCCGGCGTTCCAGTTCAGCATCACGAACGGCGCGCTGAAATTTCAGAATAGCCCGATATACGCTTTTTTCATCCGACACCAGATATTGCCGGATCTGTGCATCATCCACGGCGCTGATCCACACGTTATTGGATCCCTTCGCCTGCCATTCCAAGTAGTCGATCTTTGCCGTCCGCCACTCGTTACGGGTACGGTCATAGGTGAGAAACTGCTGCTTTTCTTTCTCCATGAAAATCTCATAGACCGGCAGCGTTCCTCCAAGGCGCATTGCATCCGGGTCATACAGGGTGACTTTCAAAATGCCGCCCTCTACCGCGCTTCGTACAAAACCGCTGTATCGGCATCGATAGAAAGTGTTCCAGCCCGAACCGACCTTGACCGGCACATCCTCGCGGGCAACCGCAAGCATTTCTTCAGTCGCAGGCAAATTCTTCATTTTCAGCAAACTGCTTTTTTTCATTTCTGCACCGCCTCTCTTTTTACAAAATCAATGTCATACCATACATCAGGCAGAATTTTTTCTCCATCGACCTCAACGACCGCAATCTGACAGATTACTTCGGTTTCACGCCGCTCTCTGGCAAATGCGAGAATATCGCCCAGTTTTCCACACGCAGCGGGTGTTTTGCCTCGAACGATGGCATAGCCGTTGCGGCTGGTGCTGTGCTCACGCTGTACCTTGTCGCTCACCTTGCGGCCTGGGTGATCCACCATGTAGGCAAGTGCATGAAGAAAGAATTCTTTCCTCGTCAGCCGCCGCAGGATCGTCAGTTCCGTGCAGGCAATTTTGGAGTCACGATCGTCCTCGTCAATATCCCCGCCGGGCTGCACCAAGCAGTAAATGGAGCGATTCATGTCGCCATAGTAGGAAAGACAATCCAGCGGGTCCTCCGCACAATGGAAACCGTTGCTGGCGCAGTTTGCCTCCGGGGTGACATTCTTTCCCATGACGAACCGATAGCCACGGCAGGAGAGATCCGGCTCAAAGCCTTTATAAGCGTACATCAGGCGGCCTCCCCAAAAGAGGAGAGGTCTCCCAGCGAGATCTGCCCATCATCGGCTTCCGCTTTTTTCGGCGGTTCCTTCTTCTCCGGCTCTTTCTTCTTTTCTTCCTTTTTCTTCTTGGAAACGGACTTGGAAGATGTTTTCCCGCGATAGGGCTGCGGGACAAATTCCTCTTCATCCCCCTGGTCCTCCTTGGCATCGGGGTCACGGAAATAGTCCTCCGCCCACTGATAGCAGAGATCGTCGGGAATATCGCAGCCGTATGCCTGCTGGCCGGGGCCCGGCTGAACGCCGTTTGCCTTCAGCTCGTCCTGCACATAATCCCATGCCTTCCGGCTGATGTACTGGAAACAGTGGATCATGCTTTTGCGCGGGTGCATGGTGAGCCGGGCAAAGCCGAGGTCATCAATACACTTGGTCTGGATAAACTCGGCAACGCTCTCTTTCATGTTGCGCCGCGTCAGCTTCTCCGTATCTGCGGACACACGCTTTGCGGCAGCCTTGAGCAGCTCTGCCGGGCCCATGGCATCCAACCTTTCCAGCGCGGCCTGTTCCGCCTGCCGCTTTTCCGCCTGCTTGGCGTCCCACTCTGCTTTGCGCTTGGCTTCAGCCGCTTCGTGCGCACGGCGGGCCTCATCCTCACTTTGGGTATTGGGGGCGGTTGCCGGTTCGCTGGCCGCCGCTGCCGGAGTAGGAGCTGCAGTCGGAGAACTTGCTGTCACCGGTTCCACAGGAGCCGTCTGCGGCATATCCATAGCATCATCTTCCGTAAAGGCGTCGGAAACGGCAGCCTCGCTGTTTTGAAGCTCATAATCCATATTTGAAAAAGCGCCCATTCGTACATTCCTCCTAAATAAAAAATGAGAAAAGGACGCTCCTGTGCCAATGGCACAAGGCGTCCCTTCTTACATACTGCGCTCAAACCGTATAGACCAGTGTGCTGAACGGGTCGAAGCAATAGCACACGACGGCCGGATACTGAGCGGCTGTTCTTTGAATTTTCTGTTGGACAGCAAGGGCCTCTCCCATTCCACAGGGAGTATCCCATCCAGTCCAGACCATAGCTGTGAAATAACGGTGTTCCGGATGATACCGTGTCTCCGCCCCAAGTCCTTGACAGATTCCCAGCATGGCTTTCAGCTGCTTTGTCTTCTGCTCGTCCATTTCTAAATGGATCGTCTGCGGTAAAGCCTGCATTCAAGCCTTCTTTGCCAGCGCGGGAGAAAATTTCACCTGCGGAAAACCAGCCATATCGCAGTAAAAGTATCTGCGCTTGCTGTCATCATAAAGCTCCAGCACATCGGATGGGGCAATGCTGCGGCCGCGATAGTCCGGGGGGAACGCCTGATTATAGCGTGCAAAAATGCGTTCCAGAATATCACGTTCATCTTGCCCGACCGGGCAGATCAGCTCGCCGTCGTAAACGAGTGTGTATTCCGCCGCCGGCGGCTGCTGAAAGCCAGCCTTGTGCAGCGCGTCAATGCCGCCAAAGGCGAATGCGCGCGTCTCGCCATGCTCCAAATCCAGCTGATAAACACGAAACCGCTGCGTTTTGCGCTGACTGTCCAGCAGCTCCCGAAAAGAAACGCCGGGGTCAGTCTGTAAGTACGCATCGTATTCCTGCTCCGTCAGCCCCAGATAGTCCCGCAGGGAAATACTGTCCACCTTCATCGCGTGCCATTTTTCCGTACAGGCTTCCAGCATTTCCAGCCCGCATAGGCCATTAAGATATTGCTCCTTAAATGTCATTCCTGGATCCTCCTTCATTTTCTGTTCTTTCCGGCGCAGCGCAAGCTGCCAGTCATCAATGCCCTTGTAATTGGGATTCCATGTGAGCCTGCGGCAGCGCATCCCATGCTTGGACGCCAGCGCATAGATCTTCGATGCGCCTTTTCCCACCATTTCATTACTGTACTTATCCATGTCCTCCGCCTCGATGATCTCCTCCGTTCCGTTTCGGTGCAGGAACGCAAACAGTTCATCCAGCTTGGCGGTGTTGTTGGCTCCCAGCGTGGCAACAAAGGTCCTGTGCATCAGCGCGTGAGCGACATCCGCCTTGAGGCAGCCTTCCGTCACATATACAACGCGGGAGCAGGGATCGCCCACAAAATGAATGGGGCTCCCCGAGGTCGTTCCCATGCGCTTTCCCGTGGAGGACAGCGTCAGGTATTTCACGCCCGTTTTCTCCGGTGGATCGTCTTTATCCTTGAGCGGATGATCCAATCGGATCTGTGCGCCGTGGATCAGACCGTCTACACCGAAGATGGGAATGATGATGCCTGATGTCCGCTGATGGAATTTGACCGTCCAGCAGCCGTTATCATCCACATAGAAGCCGGGAACACCCTGCACCCTGCAGCCCGCCTTGACCAACCGATTGGTCAGGGAGCGGCACAGGAAAGGGGGCGGCGTACTCTTGAAGCCAAAGCGTGTGATCTCATCGTCGGACAGCCCCCGCACAGACTGAAGGTGTGTGCGGTGCGCCGGAATGAGGGTCAGCATGGACAGCAGCATGGAGAGGGTCTGATGCACTTCCTGGACAGAAGCCGCGTCAGACTGCTCGGCCTCCGCAGGCGTCGTCTTCTCCGGAACGGTATAGTCCGGCGAAAAACCGTTTACCGCCAAAGCGTCGCAGATCTCCCGGTAAGCGTCTGAATTGCTGACGCCATACACCTTTGCGTAAAGGGACAGCATTCCGCCGCCTTCACCGCAGTAGTTACAGCGCCACAGGTCTTTTTCTGTGTTCAAATTCATTTTCCCCCGGCGGTCACCGCAGATGGGACAATCCACATACACCTGACCGGGAGCCCTCCGCCTGATATTCAGGCGGAGGAGTCCGGCCACATCCATAATGCCAAAGGGGAGATCATGCTTTTTCCCGTAATTCAAACCAGCATCCCTCCCAAGACGCAAAATTTACGGATGGAAAGCGGTCAGCTTGCCTTTAACTGCTGCGAACCGCCCATCAGAAGCATGGCGGCAGCCTTCATAATATTGCCGCAGTCCTCACAGAGATAGGCGTAATATTTCAGGCTGGAGGGACGCTGCTCAGAAACCTGTGCCATCGTCCAGCCCTTATTGACGCCGGTGGTTACGACCATCTCCGCGGCTTCCTCTTCTGTCATCAGCGAAAGGATCTCGTCCACCGTCATATCGTCCGAATATTTCGGCGCAGCCTCTGTCGATGCCGCTGCCGGCATATCGACCACGACAGGCTTCACCGTCTGCGCTGTTTCAGCCCGCTCCGTGACCGCAGGCTCCGCTGTTTCCGAGGGAACCTCCTGCGCCTTTTGGGGCATAACCGGATCAGGCTCAGAAGCCGCAGTTCCGCCGCTTAACGCCTGCAGCAGACTCATGGCGTCTGAAACGCTTTCCGTCTGCTGGGTGGTGTGAACCTCTTGCTGATTTACGTTGGGCGTCTTTGTCGCCTTCTGCGGTTGAACCTCTTGCGGTGTAGGCACTGCCTGCACCGGATGATTTTCACCGACAGACGTTTCTCGCTGCGGCGCTGTGGTTCTATTTACCGCCGGAGCAGTCTCCTGACGATTTACAGCGCCCGTTGCGACTTCCTGTTTTCCATCGGCCTGTGCATCTACCTCCGCAGAGGGGTTGATCTCACAGAGCTGGATGCCGAAGCCTGCATTATCCAGCGCCGTTTTCAGTGCCTCGTCCTGCGCGGCCTGCACATAGCGTCCGGCAGGAGCCTGAGCCTTTTCCACCGCCGCGGTAAAATTGGTAATGGGCTGGTTGTCCTCTCTGGACAGAAATACCTGCGCCTCATAAACGGCGATCTGGTCGGTGACCCGCAGCCGGTTCAGCAGCATTTTTCCATCGGGGCAGGCCAATCGGAACCAGAGCCGCTGATAGCGCGGCTCCAGCTCGACCCCGCCGTTGGCGTTTCTTTTCAGAAAGCGCAGCGGGTCAAAGCCCTGCACCCTACGAAGCTGCTGCACGGCAGGAATCGCTTGGGTCAGCATAATTCTTTCTCTGGACATGGTTTGATACTCCCTTCATAAAATAAATAAGAGATGACTGTGCGTTTTTTTGCACATTCATCTCACATTAACTGGCACGCTGCCATTCTTCGCCCTCTTCGTTACGGAGGGCCTTGCGCGTGACTGCCTTATAGTAGAGGGCGATGCGTTCGCCCAGCATGGTATTGCGTTTTCCTTTTCGGCTCCGATGGATCGCCATATACAGCGCCCTTTTTTCACCCACCAGCAGCACGCGGCGCTTGGCACGCGTGATTGCCGTGTAGAGAAGATTCCGCGTTAGGAGCACATTATGGGCAGCCAGCAGTGGAATAATGACCGTATCATACTCTGAGCCCATAGATTTGTGGATCGTAATGGCATAGGACAGCTCCAAATCATCCAGAAGCACCTGCGGGCAATCCATATAGCGGCCGTCAAACTCGATCACGACATTGGTGCCGCTAATTTTGCGGATCGTGCCGATGTCACCGTTGAAAATACCCTCGCCGACCTGCTTGCCGGAGCGGTCATACAGCTTGATGTCGTAATTATTCCGCATCTGCATCACGCGGTCATTGAGGCGGAATATCTTTCCGGCGTACACGATCTCCGGCGTCTCCGGCGCTGCGGGGTTGATCTCCTCGCGGATAGCTTCATTCAGGCTGTTGACCGATGCCTCGCCCTCGGAGCGGAACGGCGATAAAATCTCCACCTGCTCAATTCCTTTTGCAGCGATCTGCTCCCGGTAAAGCTCACGGATGATGCCGGCAGTCTCCTCCTGGCTCTCTGCCTTATGAAAGGCAAAGTCCTCACCATAGTAGAGCGTCGTTTTGCCCTCGTTGATAAAACGGGCATTGTGGGCGATCAGGCTGTCCTGTGCCTGACGGAAGATCTCGTCCAGCACCGTGACTGGCACGACGCCGGAGCCGATCAGCTCGTGAAATACATCACCGGCGCCCACACTCTCTAACTGGTCTGCATCACCGACCAAAAGGACTTTGGTGCCGGGGCGCAAGCGTGAAAAGAGCTGATGGATCAGCCACATATCGACCATGGAAGTCTCGTCCACGATCAGGAGCCCTGCCTCCAGCGGCTTCCGTTCCCGGTCTTTCTTCGATTCCGAATCACCGTGAAGTCCCAGAATGCTGTGGAGCGTCTGTGCTTCATCGATCCCCGTTGCCTCCGCCATACGCCGGCTCGCCTTACCTGTGGGCGCTCCGAGTACGATCTTCTGCTGAGGATAGAGCTGACGGTACACTTCGATCACCGTTTTCAGAACCGTGGTCTTGCCGGTGCCGGGGCCGCCTGTGATGATGGACAGGTTATGCCGGAACACCATCTCCACGCCTTCTGACTGGCGTTTGGACAGGTTGAGCCCTAAGCTATTCCTTACTCGCTCCAACGGCTGCGCAATGTCTACCACCGCCGGATTTGCCAGAAACAGCTCTACCGCTTTCTGTGCGGTTTCGCTCTCCTGCAGGAATTGCTTGGGCAGATACACATTGCCGTGGTTCGATACCACCTCATCCTGCCGGATCATGGCAGACAGCTCCTGTTCGACCTGGCTCATGGGGACGCGCATCTGCGGGAGGGGTATCCGCTCATTGAGCAGCTGCATAGCCGCTTTGAGCAAAGACTCTGCCTCCAGATAGAGATGCCCGTCCTTTGTCCGTGCGTCCTCCAGCGCATAGAACAGCGCACCGTGGACGCGCTTCGGATCACGCAGGTCTCCACCGGATTTTTGCACGATGGCGTCAATCCTCTTGAAGCCGAATCCCGGCACCTGACAGAGATTGAAGGGACTCTGTCTCACGATGTCTGCGCAGGCAGGCCCGAAATGCTGATAGATCTTCTGCGCGGTCGTCGGCGTGACCTTGAACGGGGCCAGCAGGGTCATCAGGACACGCATCCGACTGGTTTCCGCATAGGCGTCCTTGATCTCCGCAAGCCGCTCCTTTGTAATGCCGCGAATCTCAAGAAGCCGGTCTGGCTGATGTTCCAGAATCTCCAGAGCATTGATGCCAAACTTTTCAATGATCGCGTCGGCGGTCTTTTCTCCGATGCCCTTCAACAGACCGGAGGCAAGATAATTGCGGACGCCCTCCAATGTGGGCGGCACGATTTCCTGCCAATGATCGACTTGAAGCTGGAGCCCGTATTTTCCGTCCTTCCACTCTCCATCCATCTCGATCTTCACCGTATCCGTCTGCGGCAATTCGATGCCGACGGCGGTAAAGCGGATCAGATGGTCATGATAGCGATAGGGACTCCGGGCCTCTGTGGGTACGCTGCTGTCCTCCGTCTTCATCCGAAGGACAGAATACTTGCTGGACGCATTGAAAAACAGTACCTTGTCCAGTGCTGCAACAATGCTCACAGCACATCACCTCCGTTTCCTTTCACGCTGCCTGCAAAGCAGCCTTTTTCACATGGAATCTTCGCCATTCGGACACCGTGACATACTGATTGTAAATATCAGGGTGTTTGTCCTTCAAACGCTCTAAGGCGTCCTTCGATATGCCTGCGGAGCGTACCGGATTGTAGGTTATGGTGTAGCTCTCCGCAAGACCGTTATACACGGCGGTGCAGCTTGTTCCCATTCTCTCGATGAGCATACCCTTCAACCGTTTGATGTCCTTGTCCAGCTTGTTCACATCAGCCAACAGCGCCTTTTTCTGCTCTTGCAGGGAAAGAAGCATGGAAAGCTGCCCAAACTGCGTCTGTCCCAGCAGTATGGGAGGCGCGTCCTTGTCCGCAGGCCCCAGCTTTCGCCGCAGGCTTTCGAGGATCAGGTCACCGTCCGCTTCCACATAGGGAGGCGGCGTTTTTGTGAGAATGTGATTCTCCCAGAAGTCCCGTTCCAAAGCAATCAGTTCTTCTTCATAGGCCATGTCACGGTCGATACGGCGGATCATCGCCTCGTCTTCCGAATTTCCGTAAAGGCAGCAGAAGTAGACCCGGTCAATGTTCATGACCGCCATGTAGTGCCGCCCCTGCGATTCGTAGTAGATAGGAACGATTTCCTCGCCGTTGTACCACCAGTTATCCTTGGCGTTATAGTTCGTGGTCTTGATCTCAAGGATGGCTGTTGTACCATCCGGCAGTTCCACCATATAATCCAGATCCGCCAGCAGCCAGGGATACAGCGGGTGCTGGAACATGAATGGCCGGCGGTAGATCTTATAGCCCGTCTTATGGGCGAAGATCTTGGCAACCAACGGCTCCAGCAGAGTTCCAACCTCCAGCTGAACCCAGTTTTCGGCATCATCCGCTGTGACGATATTCAGCTTGTCATAGTAGAGATCCCGCCCGGTACGGAATGGTGAAATTCCGAGAACGGCAGCGGCGTCACTTCCGCCGATGCCCTTGCGCCGGTATTCCAGCCATTGTTCACGCGGCAGACCTTCTGTACCGACGAGAATTTGCGGAGCGTAACACTTCGCGTTTTCCATGGATACGTTCCTCCTCGGTTTCATATTTGATGTGCGGCTTATTCAAAAGCCGCTTCTCTCTGTACCTGTGGTACGGTCGGAAGGAGCGTCTGGGATGCCCTCCGGGTTTCCATTTTCGTCTGAATTTCATTTCTTGTTTCCACCTTTCTTGATGATATATCCTCAAAGCCTTTCGGCGTTTGGGCGCAAAAAAAGCGGGAACAACGATTCTGGTAAAATCCAGTATGTTTGCCTGACAGCAAACCCTCGTCATTCCCGCAGTATGGGGCAGTACCCCGTAAAACAAAAAAGCCAGCAGCAGCCGGCTCTCATGGCACAGCAATACTACTGATAAAAACGTACAAACCTGACAACGTGCGCAGGTGGATCACTCCACACACAGATCATTGACCTATGCCCAAAGGGAAATTGCGCAAAACTCATTTACAGGCATAGTGTAGCACAATATATATGACAAGTCAACACTATTTATCCTTCATATTGTGTCTCAAATAGGTTTTGTTAGCTATTGTGGCGTCGAGCAGTAACATCAAATGCTATGCATATATCAGCATAGATACACTCTCACGCTGCTAAAAAGGAGTGTCACCTGATAGTAAGTTCGCTATCAGGTGACACTCCGGAAGGGTCAACTTAGCTGTCGACCTATCAACAGCAAAACAACGCTCTCTAAGAGAAGCGCCCCAACACAGCACAAATCAAACCATGCAGATTTTTTCTTTTCTTCTACCGCTCGGAGCGCGAAAAATGCAAATCCGAAAGCAATAAAAAGCAAATCACTCCAGTGCTTTGGATATGCCTTGACTGGAAGCAAAATCATAACAGTCAAAAATAGTGCAAGGCTTATCACATACTGTATGGTATTTTTGGGTAATCTTTCCATGTTATTATCCATTCATACAGCGATACACAACCGTATCAGCGTCTTCAATATAGTTCTGCTGATTGGCGCTTGCATACCATTTTGTGTACAACTTTGTTACCGTCCCGTACCCGATAACCCCCGGACCGCTGGGGCGCTGATACGAAAGGACTCTTACAGAAATAGCGTGGATACCGTCTGGGTGCACCGTCCCACCAATATGGCAAATCTTTCCTAAAAGTACTCCTGCCGCAAAAGCTCCAAGAGGATTAAATCCGAGTGCAGCGATTACGACCGTTACAAATGCACCGGAGGTCATATCGAGCAAATCCTGCATAAATGTAATGTCTTTCTTTTGAGTACCAATTAGTTTGCTATAATCAGTTGCAACTGTCCCGTCCGGCGGACCGTCAAGATATTTTACGGTATGTGCAAAAGGAGCAATATCATATTCCGTACTTAGCTTTGATGATTCCTGCGTTGTCACCTTAATGCAATTACCGTTTAAGATTACGTCTCTAATGGAATCAATTTCAACCTTATCAGATTTATCGCCTTCTACAAAGTTCAGCTTTGTCGTCCCATCTGTCGAGATTTCTTTTATTACAATACCATCGACCACATTTCCAGCAGCATTGTTATAAGAATATCTAAATCTACCTTCTACATTATCCGAGAAAGCAAACTCAATCATCTGTGAAAAATTGCCCACTTCATCAGTAGCATATGGGCTTAATTCGACAGCAAATGCAGGAATGGCGAGAGCCATGCACATTGCGATGCAGAGAATAAACGACACCATTTTACGTTTCATTTAACTAACCTCGCTTTCTTTTGTTGTTGAACATAGCTTAATCTACTTCGGATACATTGAAAATTATACCTCTGTATTTTCTACTAAAACAGCCCTCCCTTCTCGTAAAACTAAATACGACAAGGGAGGGAGTTTTTGGACACAACGGCTATTTATTTTTCGCAAACACTTTCTGCTAACCTAACCAGATCTTCGGCAGTGAAGAATCCGGATATGAAAAATCCAGCGTTGTCAGCAGTCATCCATATGAATGTTTCTTATTAGGAATACACACTGTCAGAAAGGTATGTGGCGGGTATCAGCCCGCCACAGCGGGGTTTTGAGTGGTGTTGATTTCAATGTACTCGGCAATCCGGCGGAGTTCGTCAGCAAATTTGAATTTCACACTGATATTGCCGTTTTCGTAAACCTTGATATGGTCTACAAGCTCAATCAGAATTTCCCGGTTGAGTGTTTCAATGTTCTGGTACTTCATAAAGGCTATAAGAGCAGGATGCTCATTATTTACGCCGTTTGCCAGCTCCGCCCGTTCAGCGGTCAGCCGGGCCAGAATGTCCGAGAGGGATGCGGCCTGCCGCTCATAATCAGCTTTCATATCCCGGTAGTCCTGCTGGGTAATTTCCCCGTCTTTCCAGTCTTGATAAAGAGACTGCTTGTACCGGGTAACTTTTGCCAGCTCCCGCTCCTTGGCGGCTATCAGATCGTCCAGTCGGAAAGACTGGCTTTTTTTGATAGGAGCCGAATTGATCCGGGCGATAATCTCGGAGTAGGAAACCGCCAGATGTACCTGTTGCCGTACAGCGAACAGGACAGCGGCCTCCAGCCGCTCATGCTTGATAGAGTGCATGGTGCAGGCCGTCCGGGAGCGGTTTTTGTAGGTAGAGCAAAGATAACGGGTACTTTGCCCGCTTGAGCTTCGGGTAACAGATTTTCCACAATCCGCACAGCGGAGGAAACCGCTGAACAGGTGGAGTTCCTTTGTCCGGGGAGCCCGCCGGGTATCTCGCTTTAATAGGGATTGCACCTTTTCAAAAGTCTCCCGGTCTATGATGGCCTTGTGAGTATCGGGCACTCGTACCCATTCCTCCTCGGGCACTTCCTCGATCTGGTGTACCTTGTAGCTTTTCACCCGGCGGCGGCCCTGTACCAAGTCCCCGGTATAAATCGGGTTTGTGAGAATAAGGGTTACGGCCTTATCGCCCCACAGGGGAGTGTCCGATGGTGAGCTCACAGGCAGGCCCTTTTCCTTGCGGTAAGTAGCCGGGCTCGGTATGCCGTGATCGTTTAAGTGATAGACGATAGACCGCCGGGCCATGCCCTGCAAACACAGGTCATAAATGAGCTTGACTATTTCAGCCGCCTCGGGATCGACAATCAACAGGTGCTTGTCCTTGGGATCTTTCACATAGCCATAGGGAGCAAAGGAGCCAATATACTGCCCGTTGCGCCGCTTGTAGTCAAATACCTGGCGGATCTTCTTTGAAGTCTGATAGCAGTATTGATCGTTCATTACATTCGTAATGGGGACGATAATGCTGGAAACGCTGTCCGGGTCACGGTAGCTGTCTACATTCTCGGCAAGGCTGATAAAGCGGACGCCCATTTGAACAAACAGGTTGTCAATCAGACTGCCTGCATCGCTGTAATTTCTTGCGAAACGGGAAAGGTCTTTGACAATCACACAGTTTATTTTGCCGCTCATAACATCAGCAAGGAGCCGTTGGAAATTCTCCCGGTTGGCGTCCGTTCCCGTGTAGCCGTCATCCACATACTCAGCGATGCTTTCAAATTCGTCCTGATGCTTAAAGTAGAAATCCCCCAGCAGGTCATGCTGGTTTTTCACGCTGTTGCTGTCATCCTTGCCTTCTTTAACTTTTTTCAAATCCTCTTTAGAAAGCCGGATGTATGCGCCCAGCCGCCAGCGGCGGACGGTATAAGAGGGAGAGAAAC
>OFPS01000217.1_pt1 | contig 66690 bp, 95 predicted proteins | sample 1542111 | NCBI WGS metagenome assembly OFPS01 (sample SAMN04209233, study PRJEB22552) | human gut metagenome | biome: gut; material: feces | host: Homo sapiens | place: USA: Oklahoma | reverse complement strand
TGGGTAGTTTTTCTTTAGCCTTATTCTTCTTTAACTTCTTTAACATTCTGTCATAAGCTACATACTCATAGGCTGCCGCTCTTACAACCATCGAAGCATCCACATAACTTTGATTCTCAATAATGAATGCACTATAAAGATTTCCATCATTGTACTTACGAATCACATCCACATGTTTTTCTAGATCCATATTCGCATCATTCATTTCAGAATCAAGTTCGATACAGTTTTCAGATTTAAGAACTCTTTCTCCATCAAAGAAGTATGCATTAAAGAAGTCGACAAAATAGGCATTGTTTTCTAAAAACTCCTTCATAATTTTGTCTTTGGTTTTATTCATGTGATTTACTCACCCCCTATATCTAATACGAAATAAATTGAGGCTTTTCCAAAAAAATGCATATTTTGATAATTTCACATAATTCAATCTGATTTCACAAGATTTACCAAAGTTATAAGAAAATTATGACAACATAGAATGATATTCTATAAGTGCCTTAAAGATAAGGCAATGAATATAGAAATAAACCAATATTCATATCTCTCTCCTAAAAAATAATAATAAACAAAAGGAACCATTCTAGACGCCAACACTAGAATGGTTTCTTTGTTACTAAACTTGTAGAATAGTACTTTTTTCGTTACAATACAACTATGCCAAGAATTCAAAATGACTGTATAAATACAATCGAAATAAAAAAAAGTAAATTTATAACCTATCTTCATAGAACGCAAGATGAACAAGAGGCCAAGGATTTTTTAAAAGCTATAAAAAAAGAACATCCCAATGCCAATCATCATTGTACAGCTATGATCATTGGAAACATTATGCGATCTAACGACGATGGTGAGCCAAGCCAAACCGCTGGACATCCCATGTTAGACGTTTTAATGCATAATGATATGCAAGATATTCTAGCCGTTGTAGTACGCTATTTTGGTGGAATCAAACTTGGAACTGGCGGTCTTGTAAGAGCCTATAGTTCAAGTGTTTCTGAAGCTTTAAAAGCGGCAACCCTAACAACGGTTACAACCCTTCAAGAATATCAAATTCATTTTTCTTATGATTTGATTGGAAAGGTTGATCATTACTTTAGAACACAAAATATTGAAGTCATTGAACAACAATATGAAGAAGATGTAGTCTATCATTTCCTTATTCAAGAAGATATTTCTAAAGATTTAATGGAACTTACAAACGGAAAGATACAAATTCAATATATACAAGATATAGAAACCGAATGCGTAATTTAATTTACGCACAATGAATATGATATACTTTAGAAAAGCGAGGTACATTTATGGATAGTATTCTTACCCTTATAGCATTTTTCGTAGTCATCTTTATTTTTTGGATGTTAGCAAGTTGGCTACTTCCAATTATTTTACCAATCATCATTGTCTTCTGGATCATTTCCCTATTCACACAAAGAAGACATGTACATGTTCACACTTACAATAGTACACAAAACCAAAACGAACAGCCAAAATCAGCACCAAAACATGGAGCTATTGATGTTGAATATACGGAACATGAAGATGATGGAGATGAACAATGATTTGTCACAACAGTGTTGGTTATGATGCACAAATCAAAGACTTATTGATTAAATCTGCCTTTAATATGAATGAAAAAGAAGTTGATGTCTGGATGAAATATCAATATAATCCACAACACATGTTCTGCTTCTGGCAAGATGATAAGATTACTTCTTGTCTTCAAGTCACAAAAAGAACGATGATGTTTTTGGATCGACAAATACGTGTATCTGTGATTGGTATGGCTGCAACTTTACCTGATTATAGACAAAGAAAACAATTTTCTAACTTATTAGATGCCGCCATTTCACAAGCTACCTACAACGATTTATTAACCATCACATATACAAATATGCCAAAATTATTTGAAGCCAAAAGCTTTCAGCACATTTCAAACACAAAAGAATATTGGATTGGAGCTCCACTATGCAGAAGTGGAAACCCATTCCACATCAAACAAAAAGCAGAGAATTTATACCCATTATATTTCCAATTTATGCAGTATTTTGATGGCAGTATTCTATTAAGTGAAGATGAATTCGATCAACTTATTCAATACCATCAAAATTTAGGAAAATCCATTGTCACAATCACAAATGAAGATAAACAGCCAAAAGGATTTGCGATATATTCCACAAAAGATAAACAAGCCCATGTCGAAACCTTGATTTATTTCGACTCTCAAGCTATTCAAGATCTTTTAAGCTATATATCCATAAACAATGAAGTAACATCCATTCTAATCAGTGAAAGTGAAAGATTCGATAAATTATTTCCTTTACACTTTCCAAGAATGGATAAAAAATTAATGGTCAGATTAAACAATTATAAATTATTTGATAAATTCTCGAACACCAATATCAGAAACGCAAAAACAGCTTATGAACTATTAGAAAAGCCTACATGGAACCACTTCCAGTAGGCTTTCTTTCTTCTCTTTTAAACAAAACATAACCTATAAAAGTTCATGTCATCAAGAAATTAATTCTGCATATGAATCATTTCTTCTTCAAATATTGGATACGAAATAAGTACTTCACTATCCAAATTTTCATTAAACATATTTACACCACTAATCTGATGATTATTGTATGTCGTATAATAGTAAATTCCATTTCTTAAGTCGCAACAAGACGTATAAATTGTATATTCATACTTACCTGGTTCTACTTCACAAAGACCTTTTTGTTGCTCGACACTACCAATAATGTGGAAATATTGATTTAAATCATTCTTATCACTTGTCGCATTTGCTCTTGTATAGGCAACACGCACAAATCTAGATCCACTCGATAAGTCTCCAGGAAGTCCCATAGCTCCAAACCCACGTGAATAGGCAGTTAAGTCCAAGCCAAAATTATTTTTAGGTTGTTTATTTGATAAATACATATAATCATTCAAACGAAATAACTGCATAGGAAATGGCGGATTGTTTGTCAAAACATGCGTAGGATTATCATATACATGCATACCATCTTCCATACACTCAACGACAATGCTTTCATTTTCATCACTAATCATATAGTGTAATTCAGCTACTGGAAAGTGTTCATTAAATGGTGTGGCACAAACATTTGTATTTTCTAATACGACTCTTGCCTCTTTGACACTTGCACATTGTGATAAGATCCAAGGAATAAATTCAAAGGCAGCCACATTGTTCTTGTCTTCTTTGACTTCATAAAACTTTGCATTCCCAACAAAGTTTAATCCAGCCATTCCCAAGCCTTTCTCATTCATGGCATCATAATATAATGGATACTCTTCAAATACATGGGCCATTCCAATCAGAGCATAATGACTTTCATGTTGATCTAAATGTCTAAAATGAAAATCATAATTGCGTGGCGTAACAGCTACTTGTTCTCCATATGAAAATTCATAATCTAAATTCCTTCCAAAAAACTGATTAAAGCTTAATGCGGTACACATTAAAATCATCTCCTTCTACTTAGTAGCTTAACACAAACTACAAAAAGATTACACACATAATAATGTACAAATCAAAATATGTGTTCATTGCGTTAAGTACCAAAAAAATATATATTTTAAGTATCATAAGAAATGCCTTATCTTATGATTAACCCTTTGGAAAATTATTCAACCCTATAAACTCAAGATACATTTTTATCTTAATAATTTTCCTCTCCCTAAAGCAATGTCAAGCCCGGACATTGCTTTTTATTTTACCTAAAAGAAAAAAGCCATAAGTTTCCCTATGACTTAAAACGCAAATACAATTCCTACAACCGCACTAGCTACAATAAACCAGATTGGATGTAATTTAGGTTTATACTTACTCAACGCCAACAATATGAATAGGCAAATAAATTGTTTCCAGTGAAATGTTGAGAAAGTATAATCACCAAATAAAGTCGTCACCAAAATATCAATGGTAGCCACGGCAATAAAGGCAACAACAGCAGGTTTTAATCCGGCAAAGATTTGTTGAACAAGCTTCGCCTCTTTAAATTTCTCTAAGAAATTGGCAATGATACAAATAATAATCAGACTTGGTAAGACCAAACCAAGTGTTACCACAATCGAACCTAATACACCATATTGACTAAAGCCTACGTAACTAGCCATATTGACGCCCATAGGGCCTGGTGTAGATTCACTAACCGCAATCATTGTAGATAGATCACTCATAGTATACCAGCCATAACGAACCCCAATCTCTCTTAAGAAAGGAATGGTCGCAAGACCGCCTCCTACCGCAAATAGTCCAGTCTTGAAAAATTCTAAAAACATGAGTAACAATTTAGTCATTTTTCTTTAACCATCCTATTCTAGAGAAAACAACACCCGCAATACCAGCACCAATCACAAGTAACACCGTAGAAACTTTAGTAAACATCGCAAAAATAAGAGCCACCGCAAAAATCAAGAAACCAATCTTATTTTTAATATTACCCTTACCTAGTTTCAATACCGCATTAATCATCAACATACATACAGCTACACGAATTCCATTTAGTGCATGTTGTACAATGGCTAAACTTGAAAAGTTTGTGATCAAACCTGCAATTATGCTAATAATGATAATAGATGGAGTAACTACACCTAAAGTAGCGGCAATCGCTCCTGGAATACCGGCTTGATAGTATCCAATGAAAGTCGATGTATTGACCGCAATAACGCCAGGTGTACATTGACCAATCGCATAATAGTCCATGACTTCATCTTCTGTAGCCCAATGATACTTTTCAATCACTTCCTTTTGAATCATTGGCAACATGGCATATCCACCACCAAAAGTAAATAGACCCATCTTAAACCAAGAAACATATAATTGAATAAGTTTCTTCATTTTACTCTCCTTTTAATACAAATTTTTCAATAACTTCACAAACAGCACCTTCTTCACAAGTAGCCGTTGTGATATAGTCACAATCTGGTTTAATACCAGGTGCAGCATTTTGTACTCCAACACCTAAACCAGCATCTTTGATCATAGATAAATCGTTATAGTTATCCCCAATCGCAATCGTATCCTGAATATCAATATGTAATAGATCGGCTAGTTTTTTTAATCCAGCCCCCTTATTTACACCCTTATGATTAAATTCAATATAACGATTACTTGAATAAGAAACATCCATATCATACGTAATATCCTTTAGATCACGATCAATACTTTGAAGATACTCAAAATCTGTATTTGTATATAATACTTTTACAATTTCTTGCCCCTTTAAAAAATCAAGATTCTGATCAAATACCTCAATCATTTCCTGACGATTCTGCACATATCTTTTTTCATCTTCTGTTAAGTTATATGCATATACCGCATCACGCGTATATACATGAATGACTACATCATAATTCAATCCACGCTTATATAATTCTTCAGCTTTTTCAAAAGAAATACCTTCAAAATGTAAAAGTCGATTGTCCTTATTTTCAGTAATAGCACCCCCATTATATGAAATCACATATTGGTTTGCTTCATCGAAAAGGTCCAATTCCTTTAATGTACCCTGAACTGTGTTATAACCTCTTCCTGTAGCCAGTACAAATTTAACACCTAAATCTTTCAACTTCTTAATGGCCTCAATATCTCTAGAATCAATTGTTCGATCGGGTTTAATCAAAGTTTCATCTAAATCACACGCAATTAACTTATACATAAGTAAACATCCTCCCTTAGATATGAAAAAATTATAAAACATCTTCTTTCAAAAAAAAAGTAGCATTAAAGCTACTTATAATACAGAACCAATCACATGAATAATAAAGGCTAAAATCCATGCAAGTACACATTGCCATGCAACTACACCAATTGCCCATCTTGCACCGAGTTCTCGTTTAATAGATGCGATAGCCGCAACACATGGTGAATAAATCAAGCAGAATACAAGTAACGATGCAGCTGATAGTGTAGTTAATGCACTATGTACACCACCTACAAATAATACTTGTAGTGTAGAAACAACACTTTCCTTAGCCATAAATCCACTGATTAAGGACGTCACAATACGCCAATCTTGAAGTCCTAATGGCGCAAATACAGGCGCAATCCATCCGGCAATCATTGCCAAAATACTTTGACTCGAATCTTTGACCATATCGAATTGTAAATTAAAGCTTTGTAAGAACCACACAAGTACAGTTGCCACAAAAATAACCGTAAAGGCTTTTTGTAAGAAATCCTTTGCCTTTTCCCACAACAATTGACTCACATTCTTTAATCCGGGCAAACGATAGTTTGGAAGTTCCATCACAAATGGAACAGCTTCTCCTTTAAATAAAGTATTTTTAAATAAGAATGCGATTAAAACACCTACGACAATCCCCAAAACATAAAGTCCTGTCATTACTAGACCACCTTGTTTTGGAAAGAATGCATTCACAAAAAAGGCATAAATAGGTAATTTTGCAGTACAAGACATAAATGGCGTCAACAAAATCGTCATCTTACGATCTCTTTCACTTGGCAAAGTACGTGTCGACATAACGGCTGGTACTGTACATCCAAATCCAATCAACAAAGGAACGATACTTCTTCCTGATAATCCAATTTTTCTTAATAGTTTATCCATAAAGAAGGCTACACGCGCAATATATCCACTATCTTCCATCATAGATAAAAAGAAGAATAGTGTCACAATGATTGGTAAGAAAGATAAAACAGAACCTACACCCGCAAAGATGCCATCAATCACTAAACTATGTACAGCATAGCTTACGTGAGCACTTGTCATCCATGCATCCACTACTTGTGTGATCCAATCAATACCAAGTTCTAACAATCCTTGAAGCCATGCTCCAACTACATTAAATGTTAGATAGAATACAAGTAACATAATTCCAATAAACATAGGAATTGCAGTATATTTACCCGTTAAAACGCGGTCAATTTTTTCACTTCGAACACGCTCTTTACTTTCTTTAGGCTTAACAACCGTTTGTTCACAAACCTTTTCAATAAAAGAAAAACGCATATCGGCAATGGCCGCACTATGATCGAGTCCACGCTCTTTTTCCATTTGAAGCACAATGTGTTCAATCATTTCTTTTTCATTTCCGTCTAAATCCAAACGATCAAGAATCAAATTATCGCCTTCAATAATTTTACTAGCCGCAAAACGCAAAGGAATATCTGTCTTTTTGGCATGATCTTCAATCAAATGACAGATGGAATGTATACAACGGTGAACGGCTCCACCAAAATCATCTTCCCCACAAAAATCTAAACGACCTGGTCTTTCCTGATATTTCGCAATATGAATCGCATGTTCAATCAATTCATCAACACCTTGGTTTTTAGCTGCAGAAATAGGTATTACTGGTACACCAAGCATAGCCTCCATACCATTGATATCAATTGAACCTTGATTGTTGGCCACTTCATCCATCATATTAAGTGCAACAACCATCGGAATATTCATTTCTAAAAGTTGCATAGTCAAATACAGGTTTCGCTCAATATTTGTAGCATCTACAATATTAATGATAGCCTTAGGCTTATCATTTAACACAAAATTACGCGATACAATTTCTTCACTCGTATAAGGTGACATCGAATAAATACCTGGTAAATCTGTCACCATTGTATTTGGATACCCTTTGATTGGACCATCCTTTCGATCGACGGTTACACCCGGAAAATTTCCTACATGCTGATTCGATCCAGTGAGTTGGTTAAACAAAGTGGTTTTTCCACAGTTTTGATTTCCTACCAAGGCATATGTCAAACATGTTCCTTCTGGCAAAGGATGTTCATCTGCCTTTACATGATATTTACCATCTTCACCAAGTCCAGGGTGAACTGTATTATTTATATTTTCTGCACTCTCATGCTTTCTAGTTCTCTCATCAATTAATTCAACCAATATTTTTTCAGCTTCATCTAAACGAAGCGACAATTCATAACCATGAATTTGCAGTTCCATTGGATCGCCCATAGGCGCAAACTTTACAACTGTAACCTCAGCTCCAGGTATGACTCCCATATCTAGAAAGTGTTGTCTTAATGCACCCGTTCCTCCAACGGCCTTTATCAATGCACTCTGTCCTATTTTTAGTTCTTTTAACGTCATGCATATCCCTCCCCCAATTAGTTAAAATTATAGCACATTATTCAAATAGTCAATTACGTCACAGCATATTTTTATCAATTATTAAATTAAAAAAAGCTAAATGAAAATTCATTCACTTAGCTAATAATTTGTCCATTCGTTTCTATAACTTTTTTATACCAATAAAAGCTTTTCTTTTTATATCGCTTAAATGAGCCAGTACCATCATTATTTCGATCCACATAAATAAAACCATATCGCTTTTTCATTTCAGCAGTTGATGCACTTATTAAATCAATACATCCCCATGATGTATATCCCATAACTTCTACACCATCATCGTTGATTGCCTTTGAAACTTGTGTTAAATGATCATTCATATACTGAATTCTATAATCGTCTTCTACCCAATAACCATCTTTTTCTTCTGAAAGCAATGTATCCTTTGCTCCCAAGCCATTTTCTACAATAAACAATGGCTTTTGATAACGATCATAATATGTATTCAACAAATATCTTAACCCTTTTGGGTCAATTTGCCATCCCCATTGACTTTCCTGTAGATAAGGATTTTTTACCCCTGTAGTTAAATTTCCTTTACCTTTTTCATATTGTTCAGGATTTGAAGCAATACATTTCGACATATAGTAACTAAACGATAAAAAGTCACATGTATTCTTTAATATTTCTAAATCTTCATCCGTAGCATCAAGTACCACGCCTTCTTTTTCCATCATTTTTAAAGCATAAGAAGGATAATATCCACGCATATGAATATCTGTAAAAAAATATCCACGTTTACTTTCTTCCATAGTAGCGATAACATCATCAGGATTACATGTTCTTGGATAACTTGTTAGTCCTAAAACCATACACCCAATTTTATTTTCAGAATCAATTTCATGACCAATTTTAGTTGCTAATGCACTAGCTACTAATTCATGATGCGCTGCTTGATATAAATCTTGTGCATTCAATAAATTTTTTGGTGTTAAAATGCCAGCACCCATCAAAGGGAAATGCCAAATACTATTAATTTCATTAAATGTAATCCAATAATGAACCTTTCCTTTATAACGAGTAAATACTGTACGAACATATTTTTCATAAAATCCTATTAAATCTCTACTTTTCCAGCCGTCATATTTTTTTGCCAAATGATAAGGTGTTTCATAATGAGATAAAGTAACTAGTGGTTCAATTCCGTACTTTTTGCATTCATCAAATACATTGTCGTAAAATTCTAATCCTTTTTCATTAGGTTTTTCATCGTCGCCATTTGGGAAAATTCTAGACCATGCTATACTCAATCGATATACTTTAAATCCCATTTCAGCAAATAAAGCAATATCTTCTTTATAATGATGATATAAATCAATTCCTTTTAATTTTAAATTATGTTCATCAATGACTTCACTAGGTCCTTGCATAATTCCATGTGGCATATAATCTTGAATACTAGCACCTTTGCCATCTTCGTTCCATGCACCTTCACATTGATTGGCTGCCGTTGCGCCACCCCATAAAAACTCCTTAGGAAATTTCATTTTAACACCTGACTTTCTATTTTTTAACGAAATACTTTCACTAATTCATCGCCTACTTTTACATCTGATTTTTGTGTTTCAATTACATCAATAAATTGATCACTGTTTGTGATAATAACAGGCGTTACCATATTATAGCCTTCATTTTGTAATGCCTCTAAATCAAATTCAGCTAACAAATCGCCTTTTTTTACGCTTTGACCACTCTTCACTTTAGCATCAAAATATTTACCTTCTAAATTCACAGTATCTAATCCTAAATGAATAATCGTTTCAATTCCATCTACACTAGTTAAACCATATGCATGTTTTGTAGGGAAAACAGTATTTACAACTCCATCAAAAGGAGCATATACTTTTCCTTCACTTGGAAGAATTGCTACACCTGGACCCATGATTTTTTTAGAAAAAACATCATCTTCCACATTTTCTAAAGGAACAACCTTACCATTCATGCAAGAAACAATTTCAGTATATTTATTCAATTTTGTGTTATCCACCTCAAAAACTTCGTTGTCAGAAGAAGTATCTTCATTTTTTGGCACGCCAAACAATAAAGTTAATACAAAAGAACTTACTAATGCGATCACAATACAAATAAATGCATTTCTAACATTAGATAAATCATCACAAATGTATACTGGTAAAGCCGTTACACCTGCTGTAGCACTTGCATATGTACGCATATTTGTTAGTCCACCCCAAAGACCAGCAATACCACCACTGATCATAACTGTCCAAAGAGGCTTTTTCAATTTCATAGTAACACCATAAAGGGCTGGTTCAGTAATTCCAAATAAAGCTGTTGTTGCACTAGATAATGCTGTTGATTTCATTTCTTTGTCTTTTGTTCTTAATGCCACCGCAAAACATGCACCTGCTTGCGAAATATTACTTGCTAACATACCAGGACCTAACAACGTTCCATATCCTAATGTTGCATATTGTGCCAATTGCACTGGCATAAAACTATAATGCATACCTGTCATAACAAACAATGGACAGAAAGCACCCATTAATACCGGGATTACCCAACGAGCTTGATTATTTAAGAAATCAAAAATATTACATAAAATATCACCAACAAATGAACCTAATGGACCAATTACAACAAATGCCAATGGCGTCATAATCAAGAATACAATTAAAGGAACTAAGAATACTTTAACTGCATTAGGGCTAATTTTCTTTGCAAATTTTTCTACATAAGATTGAGCCCAAACAATTAGAATTGCTGGCACTACACTACTTCCATAGGAAACAAGTTTAATTGGTAAACCAATAAATTTAAAAGCTTCTCCAGCAGAAACAATTCCAGCATAAGTTGGGTGAATCAACATAGCGCCTAAGACAGCAGCAATAAATGTATTACATCCAAATCTTTTAGCACTTGAAACAGCCAAGAAAATAGGTAAGAAATAGAATGCTGAATCAGCTACCATAGCTAATAAAACATAAGTTTGTGAAGTAGCTTCCACAACATGAAATGCTGTCAATAACGCTAATACAGCTTTGATCATACCTGCACCACAAATAGCAGGAATTACCGGTTGGAAAATAGCTGTGATTGCACCTAATACGCGATTTACTAAAGATACGTTTTCTTCACTGTTTGCATTTACCGTTTCAGAAAAGCTACCCATTTTTTTTATTTCATCACATACATGTGATACATCCGATCCAATAACTACTTGGAATTGGCCATTTTTATTTACAACACCTTGTACACCTTTTACTTTTTCTAAAGATTCTACGTCTACCTTAGACACATTTTTTAATGTAAATCTTAAACGAGTCATACAATTTGTAACAGATTCTATATTTTCTGTTCCGCCAATATTTTTTACAACTTCATTGGCTATAGTTTCATACTTATTCATAATTTCCTCCTGATTTTTGATAAATTTTAAGATTGGTACCATAATCTTTCAATTTCTAATATATGTAGACTGATTGCACAGTTACTACCAAAAATAAAAACCTGAGCATATGAAAAAGACAACGAATCCCTTCGAAATCATTCATAAGCTCAGGTTATTGCCTGCCTAACAGTTACAAGCCTGAAAGCTAACTTTTAATTCTAGAACAAACACGATTAATATGTAACATAAAATAAGTCATTTCTTCATTCGTTAATTCTATGTCACAATTCTCTTTGATATACTTCTTTACTTTTAAAACACAACGATAAGCATCTGGATAACGTTCTCTAATTTGTTGATAAAGAATGTCATCCGTATCTTGATTCAATTCTTTCGCAAACAATCTACGCGCAAAATATCGAATATGCGTAACAAAACGAGTATAATTTAAGGAGTTTTCATCCAATTTTATTTGATAATGGTATTCCACTATATGCAGAATATCTTCTACCATTTTTGTCACTTTAACAGTTTGTGACATTTCCTCTCCATTTTGTTGTGCATTCACAAAATGCATTGCTATATATCCAGCCTCATCTTCAGTCATAATACATCCCGTTTCATATTGAATCATATCTAAGGATTTTAAAGCCGCTTTAAATTCATTTGGATAAAACTTTTTCACCTCAAACAATAATGCATTTTTTAAATTTTCATTCTTTTTATAACGACGAACAGCATATGTAATATGATCAGATAAAGCTAAATATATACTTGAATCAAATCTTACACCCAATTCTTTTTGCGCCATTTCAACTATTGATACAGTTAATTCGACATATTGCTGTGGAATTTCATCAAACAATTGAGAAAACTTTTCATTTAATTCACTTTTATCAAAAACAAACTTTTTTTGAATCAACGACTCATCAATCCTATCTCCACTCTTTTTTCCAAAAGCGATTCCCTTCCCCATCACAATGACTTCTTCTTCATTTTCATCCAATGCTAGAAGAGCATTGTTATTAAATGCTTTTTTTAATCTCATTCTCTCACCTGCTTACCCATAAATAAAAAAACACCTCAATCATATCAAAAAACAAATATCCACACATATTTATTTATTAATATCATCAAGGTGTTGCCTGCTTAACAGTTACAATCCTCACTGAATGCGTTTACATGGTAACACGATGTTTTTGTTATGTCAATAAAAAATATAATTACTTTAAATACAAATCATTGACATCATTCATTCACTTGTTTACAATTGAACTGTTCACAAGTAAACATTAGGAGGGCCTATGTTGACTATAGAAGAATTTTTACGTTTATCCAATCGATTGCGTGAATATTACGGCAAACAAATCAAAGATCGATTTTCAGAATACACTTTTTCCCCAAATGAAATTTCAATTCTGATTTTACTACAAAACAACACATCCATTACGACAAGCACACAGCTTCGTGTTGTACTCGGTGTTTCAAAAGCTTTGGTTTCTCGAAGCGTAACGAGTTTACAACAAAAGGGATTGATCACAATGAAGAAAGTTTCAGAAAATAGAAGAATTTCTTATATTGAATTAACGGAAGAAGCGATTCCTGTATTAGAAAAAATATCTATTGAGATTGATAAAATCAATCAAGTTTTATTCAAGGATATTCCCACAAAAGATATTCAATGCATGATTGATACAATGAATAAAATGAATGAAAAAATAGAAGGAGCAAAATAAAATGAAATTTACAACAGCGTCCGAAGTGGATTTAGGACACGAAAAAGTTGGTAAGTTACTCTTTATGTTGGCGGTTCCTGCCATCTTAAGTCAAATTGTTAACTTACTCTATAATGTAGTTGACCGCATGTATATTGGTCACATTCAAAATGTAGGGGCCATTGCCCTAACAGGCGTAGGCGTTTGTCTTCCAATTATAATGATTGTATCCGCCTTTGCGTGTTTAGTCGGTATGGGAGGTGCTCCAAGAGCTAGTATATATATGGGTAAACAAGATAATCCAACGGCTGAAAAAATCATGGGAAATTGTTTTATCGCATTGATTGTGATTTCATTAACACTAACTGTATGTTTATTAGCTTTTCAAACACCATTACTACAATTATTCCAGGCAAGTTCAAAAACAATAGTTTATGCCAAACAATATATGGGTATTTATGCCTTAGGAACCATTTTTGTTCAAATGACACTTGGAATGAATGCCTTTATTTCTTGTCAAGGATTCTCTAAAACAAGTATGATGACCGTTTTAATTGGAGCTATCTTAAACATTATTTTAGACCCAATTTTTATCTTTGGATTCAATATGGGAGTAAGAGGGGCTGCACTAGCTACCATCATTTCGCAAGCTATCAGTGCAATCTGGGTCATTCGTTTTTTGAGTGGTAAACAGACTGTTCTTAAGTTAAAAAAAGAAAACTTTAAAATTGTTCCAAGCCTATTATTTCCTAGTTTAGCTTTAGGTATCGCACCTTTTGTGATGCAGTCAACAGAAAGCTTGATTTCTTTGTGTTTTAATATGCAATTATCTAAATTTGGTGGGGACGTTGCGATTGGAAGTATGACCATTCTAACAAGTGTTATGCAGTTTGCGATGATGCCAATTCAAGGTTTGACACAAGGTGGACAACCCATCATCAGTTATAACTTTGGTGCCAAAAATGGCCAACGCGTAAAAAAAGGCTTTTTACTTCAAACACTATGTTGTTTCACATACGCAAGTATCATCTGGATTCTAGTGGAATTATTCCCTCAAGTATTTATTTCTATTTTCACAAACGATCCAGACTTAATGGCAATGGCAAGCTGGGCCATTCGTATCTATATGGCATGCGTATTATTGATGGGACTTCAGATTTCTTGCCAACAAACATTCATTGCGTTTGGAAACGCCAAGATTTCCGTTTTCTTAGCAATCTTTAGAAAGATCATCGTCTTAATTCCATTGATTTTTATCTTACCAAACATCTTATCCGATCATATCTTTGCGGTATTTGTTGCAGAACCAATCGCAGATTTTATTGCGGTAAGCACAACAGTAACGTTATTTATTAAAAATTTTAAAAAGACAATAGCACAAATGAGTTACGAACGATAACTCATTTTTTTATAATATTCAATAATTCTTCTTTCCTATTCTTTTCCGGATGATAAAAAGCGTATTTTAAACACATATTCAAAGCTTCTTGAATCTGTTTTCCCCTTAAATTTGTAGCTTCTATTATATCTTTTCCATTCAATGCAAGTTGAGATATACTCATACAGCGATTTCTATTTTGGATGTAATACACATAGAAAAGTTCTACATCTTTAGCTGATTTTTGCCCTAATTCAGAATGGGCCATCGCATCACAATAGCGGATTTGAAGTAAGTTCAATAAGTGTTCTTCATCCAAATGATATGTAACGCGATACTTATAAATACAATCTAAATCACAAATAAATTTATCATCATGATGTAAGACATAGAATGGAATCCACTTTCTTTGTTCATTTGTAAGTTTAAAACGTCGACAAAGCTCTTTCGATAATTCACTTCCTACCTTCGCATGATGCTTAAAATGATCCTTTCCATTCGAATCGGTTGTCTTTACTTGTATTTTGCCTAAATCGTGGAATAATAGCGCAAAAGCCAAAGTTTCATCATATGGTTTTAAATAGCACATCGCATCTAAAGTATGATGCAAGACATCCGTATAGTGATAGATTGAGTTTTGACTACACCTCAATGCCAAATCCAACTCATTAAATACGGGTTTTAAAAGAAGTGTCATACTCGCCAATACTTGTGGATTTGTTTCCATGATTTCTTTTAATTCATGTACAATTCTTTCTATCGATACATATTGAATCAAAGATACATTTGTATCGATGGATGTTTTAACTGTTTCATCCATAGAAAAGCCAAGTTTTGCACAAAAACGATAAGCACGCAACATTCTTAGAGCATCTTCATTAAATCTTCGATCTGGATTACCCACACATCGAATGACTTTCGCTTTAAGATCAAATTGTCCTTTATACGGATCAATCAAACCACGACTTGGATGATAGGCCATCGCATTCACAGTAAAATCACGTCTTGATAAATCTTCTTCAATTGTTGAAACATATTTCACACTGTCCGGATGACGATGATCCTTGTATTCACTCTCTAAACGAAAGGTTGTGATTTCAACGGGTGAATTCGATAAAACCGTTACCGTTCCATGTTTGAGTCCTGTTCCCACACTTCGATCAAATAGATTTAATATCACTTCAGGTTTGGCGCTTGTACAAATATCATAATCATGGATTGGTCGATCTAGTAAATAGTCACGTACACATCCACCTACCACATACGCTTCATATCCAATATCATTTATTTTTTGAATGATTTCTAATATATATTCAGGTAATTTCATACTTCTATTATATAAGAATCGGACAGGTATATTCCACTATATTATTGTAGTAATTTACAGTACTTCTGCGTACTCTAGAATACTGTGATTTTCAATATAAAATATGCCAAAAACTATGCCAATAAAAAAGCGTACATCCTTTGCACGCTTATTTCATTCTTGCTAACAATTCTTTTTTTACCATTTTCAATTCTGCTTCGTTTAGTTCTGTGGGATTTGTAATACTTTTACGATTTAACCCACTGTGAATGATTACTATCTCTTTATTGCCCATTTTCTTAATATTTCTTTCAAAGTTTTTTAATTTTTCCATTTCTTGTTTTGTCATTTCTTGTTTCCTCCTGTGTACTTTAAGTACATATATAGTATAACATACATGTATATACATGTAAAGAACTTTTAAAGAAAACAGACTATTTTTTTTCAGTTTGCAAATCTTTTCTGATTAATTCTTTGATATACCCCATTTTAGAATCAACTTCATCTAATTTCTTTATAATGTCTGTGTCTGTATTGTAGTTCAAGCGAACACAAATTGTCTTTGTGTTCGCCTTGATGTACTTTTCATTAGCTTTTAATTTTGCTTCTGAAGCCATTAACATTCCTCCTAATACCATTCATCATCATCGTCAAATTCATTTGTAAATTCAAATGTATGTCCATTATCTTCAAATGTTGCATATTCATACTGCCCAACATATAGCTTATCAAGCTTCCAATTTCGTACAAATCTAAGCTCACAACTATTTCGATACGTGTCAACTAATTCAGAAATATTGAATATTTCATATCCACAATCAATAGCTTTTTGTTCATCTTCCATGTCCTCAATTATATAAATTTTATGACATCCATCATATGCAAATTTATTTCCAACTACTTCTACATTATTAATTTTCATTTCTTGCGCCCTCCTTATATATTACTTAACAAACCATACAATCAATATTGCAATTAATAATACAATAATAATTGCGTCTAAAATCATTTTAATTTTTTCTAGCTTTTCCATTTATTGTTCCTCCTTTTATGTGGTACAATCTAAGTGAGCTAGGGAATCAATTCCCTAAGCTCTTGATAAATGTTATTAATGCAACGATAAGCTCAATAACATCTTTAGCAATCTCTAGGTAGAATTTCACGTTGTCTACTTTGCGATTGCTTTTTTTGTGTGCCATATTTAAACTCCTTTCTTTTAATTCCTTGCCTTATCTGACCACATATATAGTATAACATACATGTATATACATGTAAAGAACTTTTTTAGGAAAATAAAAAAAGCCCTGATAAACAGAGCTTCCATAGATTAACATCAAAATGAATATTAACCTCAAACCTATTCAATTATAACATACATACACATAGGCTTTAATATTATTTAAATAGTTTCGAAACCTTTTTTAATATTTTTAAAATCAAAGCGATAATACGATTGATTCCATTTACATTAATTTTATCATTTGAATCGCTTGTATCGTTTGAATCATCTTTTTTAGGATTGCTCAACTCATCTAAATATTGTGATACTAATAATTTAAAATCATCCCAACCTTCATCAAGAATCTTGTGTGGGCAATATTTATAATTACCACTTGTCATCTTGTAATCTTGGTGCTTTTTTAAGCAATCAATACTCAATCCATATTTATACAATAGCTCAGATGCAAGTCTTGCTCCATTCTCTCTAGCTTTTTTCCATTCATCTTGTGAATCGTTATCATTATCCTTGGCGATTTCGATTTGGATACCTGTTCTATTACCAAATCCATATGCTCCATCACCTGTTGCAAATGCATTACGATTCAATGGTAATGATTCGATGATGTCTTTATCATCCACCGAGAAATGCCAAGATTTATATTCCTTCGAATTGTGCAATGCATTATTTAAAGCTCTAGCAGTTCCATTTGGTGTTGCCGAGTTATGGATGATAATCGCTTGAGGTTTATTCATTAAATAAGGGCATTTGTAAGGATACAATCTCTTATTAATTAAATCAACGATAATACCGTCATGTTCAAGAACTTCATCAGTTTTATCCTTTCCTTCGTAATCTCCTTCATTAACCGATGTAAATCCATTTGTATTTACAATGGGTTTCGAAGGGGTTGTGGGTGTTTCGGTAGGTGTTGTCGTTGGCTTTGAGTCGTCCGGAGCAGTAAATGTTGCCCACATTTGCGTTCTATCCTCTGTTGCAGATACGGCAACGAATACTTTTTTATCTCCGTCTTTGCCTACTACATATCTGTGCCCATTTCCTACATACTTCCAATAATAGCGAATTGAATCACCAGTGTTGTATGTTTTGCAAACATCACCTTTTGGCGAATCGTAACGTGCTCTCACACCGTCTACCGTGAATGTAGCGATACCATCTTCTTGTGTTAGGGTAATTGATTCGGTAGGTTTTTGTTCTTCAATAGAAGTAAATGTTGCCCACGGTTCTGTACCTTGCTCATTTCCATTCACTGCCACGAAATAACGATAGCTTGCACCATCTGCTTGATGTTCAACCCATGAAATATATCTGTGCCCATTTCCTACATATTTTTGCGTGTATTCTAGCTTTGCCCCTTTTTTCAATGTTTCTGCTACGATTCCATTTGGTGTATCTCTTCTTTTCTGAATGTCATACATTAATGTAGCATAAGCGTGTTCATCTATTAATTTAGATTCTATATAATCGCTATTTTGAGTTTGATTTACTAAACATTTAGGTCTAAAGCCTGTATCATATGTGGCACTGTATGGAAATTTACATAAATTAAATGCTCCTCCTGCACCACCTTGATTTTGTCCTAAGAACCAACCATATTTGCCATCAATATCAGAATCAAAGATAGCAATATGCGAATATGGTGTAACATTTGGAACTTCTTTAAATACGACAATATCACCGGGTTGATATACAGATACTTCAACACTGTTTTTCAAGATTCCATTTGTCTTTCTGTATAGCCAAATGTCTTTAGCGTATTTACTGACTGTACAACTAATTCTTGGGTATCCTAGTTTCTCATACCAATACATTGCACCATCCCAACATTGAGAGCCGTAAGCTCCATCAATGTCAATTCTTTTGCCTAATACAGCGTTTTTAAAACTTTGATAATCTATTAAAAAAAACCTCCTTTATATGCCGATTATAGCACATAAAAGAGGTTTTTTATCACTGATATACAGAGAACATTTCTCTTAATTTATCTCTTACCATTTCTCTTTCTTCTTGAAAGTCGCTAGACGTTTTCATTTCTTCTAAGATTCCATACATAGCACTTAAAAAGGCTTCTAACTCACGAATTGAATTTTGTTTATCTAGTTCATTGTTGCCTTTTCGATATTCTTTTTTAGCTTCTATGTATTTCCTAAAATGAGAATTCATTAATGCGATATTATCATCAATTTCCGTTCCTTCAATATTTGTATCATTTGTTTTTAATGCGTTTATAGCAGTTCTTCCATCACTCATAGCTAGTATTGTATCAATGTCTTTGATATTGTCTAAAGCTTGGCTCATGACTTTAAAATCTAAATCATTGTATCCTCTTTCTAATCCTCTCATCGCTTCCGTTAAGAGGTCTAGATTTCTTTTTCTAACCTCTTGCATGATACACCTACGCTAACTTCTTAATGATGATATTTGCATTTTGAACAGATAAATCTAAGCCACTATTATTACCTAGCGTAATTGTGTAAGACGCACCACAATGTACTTGAATCAATGTAACTCCACTTACATTTCCATATGCGCTTGCAGTAGCTACATTATATAGAGATTCTGTTCCTCCTACTGCTTCTCCATTCTGTTCTAATTCTAAAGAAGCAACTCCTACCGTTGTGCTTGTGATGTCTGCCGTATATTCTACTTCATAGATTCCTTGTTTCGTTAATGTAAACAGCCCACTTCCTACATCATGAGCGAGCCAACCTTTACATGCACATTGGCATGATTTTGTTCTTACTCTGTCTGTTGGGAATAATACATTTTGTCCATTTGCTACTGTCTGAATTGCCGTTGCTATACTATTAATCATTTTCTTTTCCTCCTATATAAAATAAATGGGTAGCCTTTCGACTACCCTATAATCCAAAGGCTATTGCCTAATCTCTTTCGAGCTAGATTTGGTTACATCCACAACCTGTCATATTATACGCATAATAAGGTGAGCAAGTAAGATATGCAGGTTTTGGCGTTGGTTGCAATGTATTGATAATATTTGCAGATTGTGCCTGTTGGCTCAATTGGAAGTTTGCAGTTAATAAATCTCTGTCTCTATCTGCTAATTTATCACGCAATTCTTGCATTGTGTTAGCATTGATTAATGCTCTTGTTGCTTCGCCTTCTGAGTGAATTGCAGTGGTAATATCACACGTGTTTTTAAAACTTTGTGCGTTTACACCATCAATCGCTCTTTGTGTTGCACAACAACATTCTTGGTTTTGTTGACCTAGATTCTGCAAACCTAATTGTGTCGTGTATCGGCTTTCTAGAATGTCTCTTGAATTTTGGAAACCTTGGCTAGATACATTTTGATTTGTATTGAACAAATCACGCTTAATAAATTCTTGATTCATTAATTCGTCATTCTGTAGGTTGCCATTGTTACCCCAATTTCCACCAAATAGTAAAAATAACAGGATAATCCAAATCCAATATCCTCCACCAAATTCATTGTTGTTTCTGTCTGCTAAATCGTACATTGGTTGAATACCATTCATGCTTTCCATTTATATTTCCTCCTTTCAACGCAATTAGCGTTTTAGCCCATATTGACTAGCCACATTTTCAAATTGTTGTTTTTGTTGTGGCGTTAAATTCCCCATCATATTATTCAATAATACTTTGGGATTCTGTCCACTTTGCATTAATTGTTGTACTTGATTAAATGCTTGTGGATTTCTTTGTTGTAACATACCCAACAACATTTGTTGAGGGTTCATCATATTCATTAAAGGATTCACGCTTTAAGCTCCTTCCTAGGCGTTTCTTTATCTACCTTTGTATTTATATTACTTCCGTTTGTTAGACCTAATATCATAGCTTCTAGCTTGTCTAAGCGTTGTTCTATGTTGTCTTTCTTCGGCTCTGTTTCTTCTTGGAATCTGTATTTCTTGAAACTGCCGTCTAAAGACTTCATGTAGAATACTGAATCATTTCTATCTAGCATAATACTAGGCAGACCGTTCACCATCATATTCCTTGCTTCTTGTTCATTATTAACCCACTTACCATTAAAATCATTCAATGCCATGTTAGGTGTGATTTGGTTATTGATGTTAATAGGTGGAATATTCGCCATCTGTTGAATCGTCTGTAACTGTGATTCAATCATTTGCTTTTGATTCATTAAATTGTTAATTCTGTCATTAATTGGATTATACATTTCGCTCACCTCTTTACACTCCTAATTATATTCATAGGCAGTTTCAGTTTGTTTTCACATTAATGTCAAGTAAATGCCAAAAAAAAGAGGTTTTTCAACCTCTTAATTCTTGTCTAGATACGTTTCTTTTTCACTGCTTTTTCTTGGTGGTAAAACTGCGCTATACTTTTCTACTTCATCATACTTGTTCTTTATTATTTTGATGATTCTATTCACACTAGAAACACTCATATTTAATCTATCGGCTTGTTCTCTGACTGTCCATCCGTATATTCTTGTTCTTAGAATCATTTCTTCATCTTTAGTTAATAAAGCTAGATTAATAAATTCTTCAAGAATAATCTTATTCCAAGGTACTTGATTCGTCATTGTCTTGTTCTTCGTTAATAAGTTTATCTGCTACTTCTAATCCTTTAGTTAATACTTTTGGTACATTGTAACCACATTGTAATAAATTCTCCATAACGCTACGAGATTCATTAATACATAGCGAAGCTAACACAAACCAACCTAGCAATGTAGAAACATGGAAATCAATCCCTAGAATTTCTCCTACTTCTACTAAAAATGCACTGAATGTGAACGCAACCACAATCATAATCCAATAGCCTAGCTTTTTTAAAACACCGGTCCAACCTTTGTTGCTATTGATTTTATGAGCAATAGCCGACTTCATGCACCCTGTAATATAATCCACTACATTCATAAATAAGAAGAACGCAAATAAATACCAATGCTCGCCTAATACGTATGTTAATGCGGCTACGGCAACACCACACATTGCATTAATCTTATCTAGAAAAAACATACTTCTTGCTATTTGCTTAAATCCTCCATTTTTATTTTCTATTAAATTCACTCCTTACATGATTTTTAAATTATCAACCTCTAATTCTAAGGTTCTATATCCACTCTTAATAACTTCAAATATATTTCTAATTCTTGCAGTTATTACTAGTCCAATTTCTGCTACTATAACATCAACTTTATCACCTAAATCATAGTCCACCTTATACTCGTATGAATCCGTATTTAAATTAAAATTCACATTCTCTTTAATTTGATAATCTGCTAGTTTTTCAATTCCTTTTTGAATTAACACCTTCTTATATTCATCAAGTGTTGTACCTTCTACCATACGCTCAGAACGTGCGTCTACATACAATTTCTTGATTCTTTCATTCTTATCTTTTCTAGCGTCATATTCAACGTAAATACGCTCTTCGCCTTGCCCCTCTCCACAAATGATTGCATAGTTCTTGTATTTACTAGAATCAATCATAACGTCCGGTTCTTCAACATTTCTGAATTCTGTTGAAAAGGTAACAAAATTGTTTCCGTCTGTATTGTTTTGAGTCAAATCACGTCCTCGATACAATACAAATGTGAACGTACTTGATACATAGTCATATTCTATGCGAAAAGACAATTCTAACGGATATAACATCTCATAAAGCTTCTTATCAAGGCTTGCTCCTGTTTCTTGTAAGTCTACGGTATCTGTAATGGATTCATCATATCTATACCCCATTTCCCATGAACAATACCTATCTAATAATTTCTTTACGACATCAACAATATTTCCACTGCTTGAGAATGTAGGATAAATACAATCATCTGCTAGAATCTTTTCAAAGAAAGAACCTCTAAGCAACATTTGTTTAGTGTTGTTTGAAACCGAATAATGCGGTATTTCTACAATCCCTAACTCTTTATCCTCAGTAGAATAGATATATTGGATGTCGCTTGAATACTGCCCTATATCAATATAAATCTCGAAATCTCCTGTTTCATAATATCTCCGATTCCACTGCACGTTATAAGGTGCTAGATGAGTTACGATATTGAAATCTTTATCTAATCCAAAGTAAGACATACTATATACCTAAATACCTTTCGTTGTAGTAAACAGTGCAAGCTAGGTTCGTATCTCCATTATCTGCCGTATATCCTATGATATTCTCACCTAAATTAATAGTCATATCATTGAATGATGAAGTTCTATCAACTTTGCCAATACAATTCACGCCATTCTTCTTTATTGAAATAGGTTCAGAAACTAAATCGATTTCTAATACATCACCATTGTGTAACGTATCTAATACACGAATATATTTATCTTTATTGAATAGTTTCGGATTTGTCACATCTCCAAATGCTTCAATGACGGCCCTGCAATATGTTTCTGTATCACCTTGATTATCAATATAAATTTCTCTAGCGAATGTGAATGTTCCAAAGTTTACGCCTGTTTCCGGTATTTCGAAATTAAATGCTAAACCACCGCCGATTTCTGCAATATTCTTTGCAAAATCATCAAATGAAAGTAATAAAGGTTGCGTGCATAGAATCGTAAAATTAAGCTCTAAATCTTTGTAGATGTTAACAGTAGGCAAGCTATACGCATATAAACGACCTCTGCAATACTTCTTTTCTCCCATGTACTCAACTATCACATCAAATACATGAGAATATTGGAAGAAGCGCCGTAGCTTCTCCCTTTCTTCTCTTTTTTCTTCTAGTGAACCTTTAAAGATAGCTTTCACGCTTCTTTCTTTCGTTGGAATACGTGAACCGATTAATCTAGCACCATTTCCAAATGCGTTGTCTTGCGTAGTGTATGAAGGTGCTACATAATCAAATCCATCTAAGCCATCATTTGAAGGAATCCTCCATCTTTTTTGGTTGTCAATTTCAAATTCTGTGCCATCATCCCTACGGACAATAACTCTTACTTTATTGATGTCTATTGAATTACACCTCCATATCCATATCTTGCTTGCATACGTAACATTCTAGCGATTTCATCCGGGCTTTGAGCTTTATTGTAGAAGTTGATAGTCTGTCCATTGTTATTCGTTGTAACACTAGGCATAATTTGGACCATATCTTTTGCTACGGCACGAATCCACGCTTTATTCTTTTCTAAAGGAACGACTGCTTCTGCTCCATTACCTTCTAACAATCCAATTTGACCGCGTTTCAATACACCACCACGCTCTAGTTTTGGAATCTTTCCAATGCTAACTCCGGGAATCTTATTGATGATACTGATTGCACCATTAATTCCACCGATAACACCATTTACCATTCCTTTTACACTTCCAACTAATGATTGCACTGCTCCTTCAATTCCATTGAATACACCACCTACAAAGCCTTTTAAACCGCTCCATGCATTCTGTATTCCATGTAGAACATTTGAAATCTTATTTCCTACTTTATCCATCACGATTTTTACTTTTGACCACACATCGTCAAATACATTTGAAATAGTATCTTTTACGCCTGTAAAGCTAGAGTTAATTATATCAATTACATTTTGTACAACATTTCCAATATTATCGAATACACCTTTGATAACATTCCATATGCTTTCAAATACGCTTGAAATCGACTGAAATAAACCACTTACAAATTGAATGATTGCAGATACTACCTCACTTATCTTGCTCCAAACATTTGTTGCGATAGTTACGATTAAAGACCAAATATTAGATATGATAGATGCAATAATTTGAACAATCGGCATGACGATAGACAATATTTTAGAAATTGCACTTCCAACATATGAAATTACCATACTAATAAACGAAATGATTCCACTTACAACACTTCCAACTATCGAAAGAATAGATGTGATTACAGGAATTAATCCAACTATATTTGAAATCACCATTTTTATAATAGATAGGATAGGTGGACCAACAACGCTAAGAACCTTTTGAGCTTGGTTAACAATATTTTGAATTGCGTTACCGATTTTTCCTAGAATTTCTTTTGCAATAGGTTCAAGAGCCGTTTTCATATCATCAATAGCTTTTTTAACTTCTTTAAACGCAGGAGCTAATACTTTAGAAACTTGACTTGTCAATTCTGTAATTCCACTTGTATCAATCTTACTTAATACACTTGAGATTACATCACCAACTTTAGCAAATCCTTGTTGAATACCTTGTATAGCTAATGTAACCAATCCAATGATACCTGCAAGAATAGGGGTAATAAGTTCGCCTATTGGTGTAAATGAATCAAGAAACGCACGTCCTAAGCCACTTAAAGCGTTCTTTAAGCCACCATTTGCAATAGCTTTAACCTTATCCATTGTTCCGGCTACATTGTTATATTCATCACCTACAGATGATAAAGATGTAATAAACTTAAGGTTGAAATCTTCTCCCATTGTACCAAAAGCAATACTCGCTTTATTTAATGCTTCTTGTTGATTTGTTGTTTCCTTAATATCTTGAACGATTGCGTCTTGCACATCTTTTTGTGTTGCGCCACCTTCTTTATATGCCTGAAAAACTTCTTTTGTCTTATCATTGAAACTATCTAATGCTCCTTCAATAGTTCCGTCTGACATTCGTGTGGTAACTTCGTTAATTGCGTCATTTACTTTGTCAAGGTTATAAGCTCCACCGTCTAAACCATTCTGCATTAATTGGAAGTATTCTTCTGCCGAATATCCTGCTTGCTTGAATTTACCGGAGTATTCTGAAATGTTGTCGCCTAACTCATCTGATTTGTTTAAACCATTCTGAGCACCTGTAGCCATAAGGTCGAAAGCTTCTTGAGAAGTAATTCCGAACTGCTTCATTAATTGTTGAGCACCTCTAAGAGTTTCGTTTTCGTCCATACCGAATGTATCTCTTAAAGTTAATAAATCCTCGGTCACATTCTTTAGGTCAACATCACTTATGCCTTGCATTTGTTGCTTGACTCTGCCCATCATATCTGCAACATCTGAAACATCCCCGCCGAAATTATTTGACCAAACATCACGAGCGATGTCTTTAAATTTGCTCATTTCATTGCTTGAAGCTCCTGTTTGAGCTTGGAATTTAGCCATAGCGTCATCTAATTCAGTAGCTTGGTTAACACCTGTTTTAATTGCTAATGCCATACCACCGATAGCTCCTGCTACGGCAGTAACACCAACAACACCTCCAACGCCTAATCCTGTTAAGGTTTCAGTTATTGCAGTAGCTTCCGGACTAATATTCTGAATCTTTCCTAATAGTCCGTCAAATCCACCTTGAATTGATTCTAAGGCACTGTTTCCAACTTGCTTGAATACATCAAATTTAGAACCTGTTTCTTGTGTTTCTGTTTGTGTATTCTTTTGTTCTTCGTTTAAATCTTTAAGTTTATCTTTAATCTTTGGCGGTGCTTTTGAACCATCAGAACCTAGCTTATCAATCGCTTTTGAAGTATCTTTGATAGCATTTGTGGCTTCACTTGATACAACCTTTACAGATTTAATTCCATTCTCTAGACCACTTGTATCAATCTTTGTATCAAACTTTAATGTTCCGTCTGATATTCAATTTGCCACCTCCTTTTCTAAACATCAAAATATGAATCGAATTCATCTTTCGTTTCTTGTTCCTCTATTGTTAATTCGATTGGGAAAGACCACGCTTCTTTTGCTCTTTGATATGCTTTATCTTGTGTATCATTTTTTGAAGGTTTTTCGTAACCTCTAACACTCTTTGCATATCCCAATAAAGTAGAATCACCAACGATATTATTCGCCAATGCTAAGAACTTGTGCCAATGCATATCACATTCAGTTAAATCAATGCGGTAAAGTTGCATAAATGCCGAATAAATATATTCCCCATCTTGCACATAGTCTAAAGTCTTAACGCCTGTAGAATCACTTCTAGGCGTACTAGAAGGGTTATATAAGAATCGTTTTAGCTCTTTTAAAATATGCTTATCTATAATAGGTGGTTCATCTACGAATAAATAAGAACAATCTATTTCATCAATAACATGATTATTGAATCTTTCAAATTCTTCATAGAAGCGAATCCACAACCGAAAATCTGTATTTAATAAAATAGGCTCGCCATCTAGCGATTGTATGCTATTTGGCAAGCCCTTTGCCCGTAAATCAATCATTTATTTTCCGTAACCTTTGAAACTGCATTGCTTGCATCAATTAAGCTTTTGATTGTTTTATCGTTCATTAATGTTCTAGCTCTCTTCATTACTTGTTCATCTGTTCTTCTTGAATATTCTTCATCAATTAAATTCGCAATATATAACACTTCCATTAAATCCACTTGTTCAAAGTCTGCACTTCCTAACATGCTTTCTAGTTGTTCATCTGTTAATACTGTTTTCAGATAATCGAATTTAGCTCGATATGCTTCTTCATGTGTAGCGTGAAATGCGTTACAAGCGTCCTCTGCTTTTAATACATCAATTGTCTTATGTGGGATTTCATACTGTTTCCCTTCATACGTGATTCTATTCATGATTTACCTCTTCTTTCTTATACTTCTGATGTGCCTTCTGTGAATGTCACTGTTCCATCTGCTACCTTTGCAGTTCCGACACGAATGTCGCTTGCAAAGTTAATGTTGAAGTTGATTTTTGAATCAACACCGCTCAATGTGTCAAAGATTAATTTAGAATCAACTTCCCACGCTTTATATCCTTTTGTCTTATCTCCGTCAAACATAAATACAAGTAAAGCTTTTGTATTTACTTCTTCATTATTTGGTACGGAATTAAACATTTTTTCGTAAATGTATTCAAAATCATCTTCACCTTTAATCATTGTTAAATCTTGTGCAATTTGAGGTGAATAGCTCTTCAATGATTCTGTAGGATTCTTATCTGCAATAAAGTCATACGTTTCAGTTTCACTATTGAAAGAAATATCTAAAGTTGTAGACTTCTTAATTCGCTTATAACCTGTTCCCATTTCTAAGAACAATCCAATCATATACTTCTTGACTGTTTGTCCTACGCTTACTTCTGTTCCTTGTGTTATTAATTAAGCTCCTTTCTGTATTTAATTTGAATTGTCAACGCATATACTGCTTGACTATCCTCATTTGTGTATAGATATAAACCACTTGAAACGGAAACGTCATCACAATATTTGTTTCCGTCTAGTTGTGGTAATTCTCCATTTAAATTCTTTTCATCAATCCATTCTCCTAATTCTTCTAAGAAAGAATTATTGTCTTGCCTTTCGGCTTCAATTTGTGTATTCCTACGTGCTAAAAACGTGTAGTATTCAGTACGCATTTGAGAACCATCAATGTATGTATTTACAATTGCGTTAGGTTCTTTATACAATGCATAAGAGATAGCTTGTTGCGCTAAAACATCCGTTTCAATACGTTCATCTATCTGTATATTTCCGTAGCCATAAAGCCACTGAATCAACGCTTTTGATACTGTCATTTTCCGTCTCCTATCATTTGTTGTGCTTTCTTCAAGATTGCTTCTGCTCCGCCATTTCGCATAGCTTTGTCAAACCAATGGTCTGTTTTACCACCAACGAAATGAGCACCCTCTTTGTTGTAATACCAACGTCTAGCATAAGGAGCACTTGGTCCACCTTGCTTTACTAATCCACTACCGATTTGAGTATTTCTTGTAGCCGAGTTAATCAATGCTCCTGTGTCTCTCGGCGTATATGGGGCCATAAGCCTAATGACTTCAGAATCAATCATTTGTTGAACTTGTCCACGTTCTTCAAGTCCTCTTGATTGCTTAATTTGGGGAATTGATTCAACATCAAGTTTAACTTTGATACCTATTGACCCACAACCTCCCAATGTTTCAACATATCGACATTCGTACAATCTGTTACGCTTTGAACGGTTGTCCATTCGTATTTCTTTTTAGCTTCATTTATTGCTTTGATGTTAGATAAATCTTCTTTAACTTCTCCAAAGAATACGAAATCTGTCTTATCTGTATTTAATGTGAAGTGTTTTGATTTCTCATCATTTGAAAGTTTCGCATATGCGTAAGGTTCAACATATCCCTCACGATACAGAATGGTAATATTTGTGGATGTGGCTATGCTCAGAATATTACCGTTTGCAGTTCTAACAGTTGATTGTCTCCACATACATTTATCAAGAATAGAAGCTTGAAACCTATCTTCTCTTGTCAATGTGTCATAGTAGTGATTAACAAGTGTAATTGAATCCTCAAAGAATCCTATCATAATGCAATCCATCTTTCTTTCATTAAATCCGTATCTCCTAACCAAAAGGCTATAATATCCTCAAGCGTGTTTCTTTTATCCGTGTGTGAAGCGTTTATAAAGCTTTTGGAATATCCACCATTTGAAATACTTGATACACCATCAATTGAATCTTGAAAGATTACATTGTTTAAGACATCGCAAATACAATCTTTTAAAGTATCTTCGTTTTGTTCGTTAATTGAATCAACATTCACATACTTCAATACCATTGCTTCTGCTTTGTAAGAATACTGATTGAATTGATTTTCATCGAATTTAGGAAAATGGGAATTGTAATATTCCCAATCTAAAATATCGTTCATTTTACAATCCCCCTTTTTAGCTATTTTTCATTTTGAGGTTTAGCTTCCTCTTTTGTTTTAGGTTTTCCTTTTTTAGGCTTTTCAACTTTAGAAGGATAACCCCAACCGATTTCCTTTGCCATTACTTAGCACTAGCAGATAAATAAATACCTGCTACCTTATTTGCGTATACATCAACGATTCCATACTTACGATATTTCAAAACATCTGAATCTGATTCAATGTTATTGCTTGCGGGAATCACATTTGAAACAGTGTGCTTATCCCATTTCATAACGGCAGGTTTATGAACAATTAAGAAGTTGATTACGTGTCCATCTTCTGCCTTTTCGTATCCACCTTCTAACTCTGTGTCTTTTCCGCTCAACAATTTGATTTTTGTATAGAAACGACTAGCAGGTACAGGAACAACTTTTGCGAATTCTTGTAAAGCTTCACGAGATTTGTAAGTGTCCAACGCCTTAACGCCATTTAATAATGTAGGTGTAGCATACAAGATACGTTGTTCGCTAGGAACTTCATCTTCATCCATTTTAGTAGTTGCCGTTAATAATGCGCTCAAGAACTCTTCTGAAGTTGTATAATCTTCGGCAACTGTTGTGATTCCTGTTGTGCCTGCAATCTTAGCGAATGTGTAAGCGTCTGCTTCCGGCGCAACCTTTGTACGCATTAATTCTGCTCCTGCCATACCGAACGCAATGTTCATTGATTCTGCGTTATCTTGTGTATCAACTGAGATTTTAGTACCTCGGTCATAGTCGAATGTAGCAGTTTTCCATTCTAACTTAACTGAGTTACCTGTATAACCACTGTTTCTATCGTAGTTTCCTAAACCTTTAACAGAAATTTGTGGATAGATGATTTCTTTTGCGTTTGCTCCTGCTCGTACCATTGTAGCGTCTGCATTTAAATCACCTGTAACTGAAGCTAACTTATATACCTCATCCAAATTTGAGACATACGTTTTAGCTAATGCAATTTCATTTGGTATTAATTAAATCCTCCTTATTTCTTTTCTGTAGTTAAGCCCATTGCCTGTCGTAGCAATAAATCTTCTGCATTTGGGTTTGCTCCTTGCCCACTGCTTCCAACGATATTTCCTGTTGCAGTAGGTCCTTTCTGTTCTTCTTCAAATAAGATTGGCTTATTCTCTTTTAATGTTTTAAAAGCTTTGTCAATATCATTTGTTTGGTCTTTTGAATTTAGTAAATCATCATAATTGAATTGTGATTTTGCTAAATCGAAATCTTTACATCCGTATTCTTTAGCTTTTGCACTTAATACAGAATCAAGATTCATTTTGCTAATCTGAGCTTCGTAGTTTGTCTTTTGAGTATCAATATCATTCGTCAATGTATTGATTTTTTTTCTTAACTCTTCTACATCAACTCCATCATAGTTTTCCTTGAATTTATCAAACTTTGTTTGAATATCCTTTGCGTTGTTCTCTGCTAAAGATAGCTTTTCTTTTTGCTTGTCAAACTCTGCAATCGTCTTATAGTTGTCATTTACTAGCTTTGTAACTGAGTCCTCTTGTTCTTCGGTTAATTCAATGTTTGATTCTTTTAAAATTTCAATAATGTTTTTCATGTGCCCTCCTAAAGTCTTTTATAAACCGAATCTTCTCCGGTATGGTATTGGCTAACTATATTTTAGCTTGAATAATAGCTCACAATGTGAGCGTTTTATCCGATTCTAAGCCTATCGTTGTGAACTCTGTCTCCCATTTCAGAACTGAAAGCTTTATACGTTGCATTTGCGTGTTTTAGCTTGATTTTGGCTTCTGTACTGCCTAATCCTTGATTGTCCAATAAGATTACTTCCCTTTTTAACGCTCTGATGTTTCTTTCTAATTCTCTTTGATACTGCCTAGCTTCATATCCTTCATATTCTTTTCCTTGGAATGTGAAAGGCTTTGTATCAATATTCTTTAACTGCTCTTTTGTGTAGGCATAAGGCATATCAACATCCCAAACAGGTTGAGCAAAATGTCTACATCCATAATCTTTTTCTTCTCCATGCGTTAATTCATACAAGCTAGGATATAGTTTCCCTTGCGTATCATATCGCTTCCCTTGCCACTTCTTATGACTTGGACGTGCGTTTGCGTGAGCATCAAACTCGAATACAGTAACTCCTATATCTTTTGCGCATTTATTGTTGATTTCTTGTGATGATTCCTTTTCTGCGTACTGCATTTGTTGTCTCACCCATACATCCACATTTCTTTTCACGCCTGTATCATATTCCACAATCTTTACACCACTATCCGCCAATTTAGAGATAGCTTTTCTACAAGAATCATCAATTGTGCATTTACCACCTACTACATTTTTAACTTCTTCTTGAACTACCTTTGTAAAGAATACCGGTAATTTATCTTTACCGATTGCATACGTGTTAGCACTTGTCTTGATGTATTTCTTCCAATGCTTTGATGTGTCATTTTGTGGACTGATATATAAATCCATTTTGAGCTTCTTTTTGATAGGTTTCCCGCTTGCTACTTCGATTAAATCAAGCGTTCCTTGCTTACTTTCTTCAAAATCCTTTTTAGATTCCTTGATTACATCTTTTTTAAGGCTTTTTGATTCTTTTTTCGTAAATTTACGCAAATCTACGAGTGATTTTGCCAATATCTCATTAAATTTTGCATTTTCTTCGGTGCTTTTCTCTAAAACTTCACGAATTTTATTAGATACGAATATTATCATTCCTAATTCAAATACACTAGCACGCTTTACACTTTTTCTTTCTCTTTCTTCAAGTTTTCTTCTTTTCTCAATCTGTCTTTGTAGACGTTCTTGCTTCCTTTGTTGTTGCCTTTTTTCACGCTCTTGTTCCCTTTGCTCTTCTTCACCTAACATTTATATACCCCCTATAGAAAAAGGGCTTAAATGCCCTTTAAAACGCTTTTAATGCCTATTTAATTAATTCTTTTCTCTGAGTTTCTGTAATCCACCCAATAGATACAAACATTTCTAAATCGCTCTTTGTAAATAATCCTAATTCATAATACGATTTGATTAATTCATAACTCATACTACTTCACCCCATTCAATTGAGCTTTTAATTGTGCAATCTGTAACATCAATTGTGCGTTAATCTTCTGTTGCTCGGTTGGTACTGCTTTCTCTTCGATTGTAGGTTTGTCTCCTTCTGCAACCTCAACCACTTTACCTTCTACATATTTGTAGTTGTATCTACCATGTTCGTCAATTAATCCTTTTTCTAGATATTGACTTTGTGCATGAGCGTATTTATCTCCTTGCCCTTTGTCAATTTCTGTCATTGTTTGAATTTCTTCGTTTGTTAAGAAAATTTCTGAATCAATTAATGTGATACATTTATCTTCATTTAATTTGACATATACCTTATACATTCTTCTAATTCCTCCCTACGCATAAACTTCTGCGTCTAATTCAATGTAGCTATCTTTGTCAAAGATAACAGTCATATTTTGTTGAGATACACCTGAAGGAGCCGAGAGTACTGTGATTTCTGAATATTTTGATAATTCGATAGTAAAATTGCTAAATTTATACTTTACATTTCCGCTGTAGTAATAAGCCCAAAAGCTTCCTACACACTTAATAGTCGGCTTTGTTCGCATATTCTCTAAGGCTTCGCATCCGATATACATTTGTGTTGTAAAATAGCCATTTAATGGTGTATTTACAACATTGTAATACATCATGCATCTTTGTAGTTCGTCTGCGTAATTTGGTGCTACGTAAGCAGTAGCTTTACTGCCCTTCTCTAATTTAATCCATTCAATCGTAATTGATGCACCTTGTTTCAACTCGATACTTGCTTCCTTTAAATAAGATAATGTTACGGTGTTCAATCCTTTTACAATCTTCTTCCCATTTGCTTGATTGTATAAATACGCATTACCTGTCACTGCCGTAATATTGCACGATAATGTGCACGTATCATTGATTGCGTGTTCTAAGATTTGTTTAAACCACGAACTTGTATCAGTAGTAGCTAATGATGTGATTGTGGCCGTGCCATCAATATTGTATACTACCTCAGTATTAATGCTAATCCATCTATCTAGTGTATACGTTGGTTTCGTAGTATTGTTCGTGTACGTTCCACGTCCTCTTTGGTCAACTTTGAAATTCGAGTTAAGCAATAAATTTGGATTACTGAATCTTTCTGCAATGTAATCCATTAGTTGCGACAATGTACCTTTTTTTAATCCTGCTCCGTTATGAACTGGTAATAAGCTTGTATCCGTAAATGTAGGCAATGCGTCTAATTCTGTTACTTGTTTCCCTGCCATGTTATTCCTCCTTGACTTTATATTTCCAATCCGTGCCAACTTCTCCACTTGCTACTTCATAAGACCAATCGGCTAAGATTGTGTTTCCTTTTTCATCTACTAAATCTTGAGCGCTTGTTGCGTTTAGATTTGTAGTAAAGTGATTGTTCATCACCATTTGATTCAATGCGTTATGTGATGTGGTTACAGACTTTATTTTCGAGACAAGCCACTGAATAGAAGCTTTGTCTTTGAATACGAAAGACATACACTAACCCCACATTGTATTTAAATCATTTGTAGTAATCGCAGTTAATTCTGACTTCTTAACATACGCCGATAAATCAATGTCTGTATTACCAATCTTTTCGTATGTCTTTGTCTCTGAAAGCCAAATATACTCATCATAGATATCTTGTGTTCCATGTGAATGTGCTACCAAATAAATTACACCATTTGAACCTGTAGCAGGTAAGCTCGTTACCTTTTCATATCTAATAGATGCAATGTTTCCTACTGCCGAATTAATCAACAATTGTACTTGTGATTGCGTTTGGAATCCATTGTCATTTGTTAATTGTGATACCTTTGTAGGCACTGTAACATCCACGGCTTTTGAGCTTGGCGTTAATTTCGTACCATTTACCTTTACAGATTCAATCACATTCACTTGAGCACCACTTGCGATACCACTTAATTTTTGCTTTTCTTCGCTTGTGTAGTCATTTGTTGATAAGCCTTTACCACTTACGGCATCAACTTTCCCACCTAACGCCGTTTTAATCTTACTGATTAAGAGTGTCAATCCACTCTTATCTAAATATTCAATAGCTATTCTTTTTTCCTCCTATAGACTATTCCATAATTCATCTAGTTCGGTTGTTGATACAGATGTTACAGAACCTTCTGCCATAGCTCCAACATCTTCCGGAGTATATACCGGTCTTGTTTCTGCTTTTGCCCACGTTGGAACTGTTGGGTCTATTTCTTCAACCTCTCCAATGATTTCATTACCATTTAATTTAGGTTTGTTCTTTAGCTTGTTGTAATCACTTGTACCTTCAACAAACTTCTCATCTGAGATTTCAATTTGAAGCTTGTCTGATTCATCTTGTATATTCATTTGAATATCTTGCATTAGAATCATGTAATCACTTCCTTATTCAATACTCTATATACCTTTGTTGTCTTGACAGGAGAAGCAATAGCAACTCCTCCTTTTGTAATCATTCTTAATTGAATATTACAAGTACCCTCTTTGAAATTTAGCGTTTCTTCTTGACTTAACAACACTGAAATAACATTTCCTTCAATGTCTAAATCACTTGATTCTTTTTTTAAGATATATCCGTTCTGTTCAAATACCACATAGATATTCTGCATTTCATTTAAATCAATATCGTTTATTGTGATTTGAATTGTTGGCGTAGTTCCTTGTCTCATGATTTCACCTTGTAAGTCCAATCTTTGCCTACTTCACCCGACTCAACTTCATACGCCCAATCGGCTAGCATTTCATGACCGTTCTCATCTACCAGTGTTCCATCTTCTGTTAATAGAATCGTAGTGAAATGGTTATTCATAAGCATTTGTTCTACATTTGCAATTCGGTTCATTAACTTACCTGCGGTATTTGAATCCAACGTATCTTTTACGCTTGCTAACCATTCATTGAATTCATTTTCATTTGCACTCATTTCAGATTGATTCTGCTCTTTTACTTCTTTGAATAATTCGGTCATTTGTGTAAATAAATCTAATGTTTCAACACTCTTTATGGCATTTGTAACTACTCCACAACGTGTTGAATCTAACCTTGTATCAGTGATGTTTGAGCCTTTGATTTCACTTGCGTTTACTTCCACTGTTACCGTAGCTAATACCATATCATAAATAGAATCGCTTCTTGTGATTCCATCGTTGGTGTCGCTTGCTAATAAGGTAATGTTTCTATATGCGTCATTGTCATTCAATCTAAGAATAATATTGTAGCTTTTAGTAGCGTTATTCTTTTCTAATGTGATGGTTTCGTCGTCTTTCTGCCAATAGAATGCTCCGTTAATATTTGCTCGTCCTGCCTTAACTGTAAGTGTTAAGCCTTGAGCCTTTTCAACTCTCAAATGGTCTGAACTAGAATCATCTATGAATACGCCATTTGTAAAGTAGCTTGAGAATAGCTTTCTGAAAGCGTCATATAAGACTAATCTATCACCATTTCGTGAGACAAATGGAAAATATGTAGTTGCTATTCTTCGTCATCCCCCTCTCCATCATCTTGAATTTCTTCATTCAACAATTCCGTTGCTTCTTCTTCAGTGAAGCCGTATTGCTTCATGAAATACATAATCTTTAATCTTGGAATATCAAATGTTAATGCGTCATTTCTTAACGCTTGTGCCGTGCTTTGCTTATCCTCGATATATGTATCATCATAATCAATAGCAATATCTAATGAATTGATATTAAGCTTTCTGCCTTGTGTCAATTCGTAGAAGTATGCAATAGCTTGAATAATGTCTTGAATATATGCAGTAGATTCTTTACGTTGTGAGTTTACTTCCTTCATAGCGTCTTGATTCTCACCAATATATTCTGTAGCCGTCACAATTCTTCCACTTTCAAAGGTGTATTTCTTTGTACCAAATCCAAACATCATTGATAAGATACTTAATGCAGTTTCTAGTGATTGCACAACTTCCGCCGTTCTTACTGTTGGATTGTATTCTTGCCATAAAGCTTTTTCTTCCGGAAGCTTGTCTCTACCTAACTGAACAAATATCTTTTTCATTTGTGGATTCATCTTAATATTTCCATCCTTGTCTTTCTGCATTAATGCTTCATTCACAAGAACAATTTTATCAGACTTCAACAAATCACGATTCCACATTGTCATTGTTAAATCAATTGTTTTCAAAGGAGCAATTGCACTCCAAATCTTCGGCAAGCCGTACCCTTGCATTTGTAAGTTGTTGACCTTTGCATTTCTCATAATTGCAAACGGCTTAACCACATCTAATTGAACTATCTGAGCACGCTCTTTTATTTCTTCGCCTGTATCTTTAAAGTAATGTGTTTCTGCAATATATCTTTCGTCTTGTCCTTTTAAGAACATGACCATCACATATACTTTTTTCAACTTCTCATAATTTACTCCAACGAAAGCTACTTCCACAATTTCATCATTGATAACAGTTAATGGAAGGATATTCATTGAATCACAATAGTTGATTCTTATTTCCCCTCCACTGAATGTACCATCTTCGTAAATCTCGGCATTTGATACCGTTACATAAGCTCCTACTGTACCGTTTGCAGACATTTGCTCAACTTGTTTCCTATACATTACATCAAACCTATTCTTCGTTAGAATGTCTGAAATAATATCATTTGTTGTACTGTCCTCTGTTGCGTTTATATCTAGGATTTCAATAAGGTTTGCGTCATCCTCGCATAAACGCTTTGCAAAGTCTGTTTTATCTAGCGTGTATTCCTCGTTGTTCAACGTGTATGCCGTATGAAATTCTGTTTCGGTATTCGTGTACCACTTGTTACACAATTCAATAATCTCAATTGCATTTGTATCTACATAATACCCCCTATCGTTTAGGTAATTCTGAAACCACGGTCTACGTGTGTTAGATGTTTCTATTTCTTACCTCCTTAAATCTATATATCCACTATGGGTTATAAATGTATAGCAGAACGAATCCCAATCATCATTGATATTGTTTACGTTCTCATCTTTTGGGATATCTTTCTTTTCATCCCATACTAATTCGCTCAATGCGTTTATTAGATTCTTACAATGTTCTTCTATTTTTAATCTTCCTGTAACAAGTAAGCTATCAACAGTTATAGGACGGTCTGTAAGCTCATTCTTCTTAACCGGTGCAATTATACTTCCGTCTAATCCTTCTGCGTAAAAATAAGCTCTAAGCGTGTTTATCAACGTATTAGAAGCACTGTCCGGAAATATCCATTCTACATATCCGTAACATTCAATACAACGCTTATAGAATCTTACAAATGCTTTGCAAAACTTTGTTGCGTCTATTGCATTTGACTTCTCCATGTCTCCTTCATCAAGCGCCCACATATAGTCCCAATCATTTGTAAACCCTGTTAAGTGCCATGAATACTTTGAACCATTGTCTCCAAAGTCAACTCCAATAATTAAATGACTGAACCTTTTTCCTGTTTCATTCATCTTTTCTTTTAGACTCTGATATTTGAATAGGTAAGGTTTGCAGTCATTTGCAAAATAAGGAAAGACTAGACCTTCGGCAACCATTCTTTCCCCTAGAATATCTCGCTTGTACCATACTGAATTCTTGTCATATTTGTTTTGGATTTCTTCGATTCTTTCTTGGCTCATTGTAGCATTATCAAAGATATTGAAATGCTCATATCTGTACCAATCTAACCCCGTGAATTTATCTATGTAATTCTTATAAATGTCTGCGTTTGGGTTTGATGGGTTTAAATCCCATAATGTAAATGGATGTACGCTTGCAATCTGTCTTGCCATTGCTACCTTGATAAAGCTTGTTCTAGAATCATCACAATCGTAATGCTCATTTATTTCGGTCGCTATCCATCCCCCATATGAGTTACCTAATATGCTCTTATATGAATCGGACTTTCCACCACCTGTAAATATCACTATCTTTTCGCCTGTCTTTGTTTGGACAAATAGTGCTTCGCTTGATTTGTATTTACCCCAACGACAACGCCCACGAAAGATATGCTCTAAGCCGAAACCATTGCAGTCACCTATATTTAATTTTGCATTTGGTAAGCTTGACCCACTCGCTAAATGTATTTTATCTTCACATGTTTCTAAATACATTGAAAAGATTATACAGTGGTCAATCGTTTTACCACTTCGTACCGCTCCTTCTGCTACACTTTGTTTGTAATTTAGGGCGGTCTTAATATAATTCTTATGTTTATCTGAAAATTTCCCCCAAGGAATCGTTCTAGTCATCATTTTAATAAATCTGCCAAAGGTGTTAAGTCCTCAATCTCATGTGTCATTGTTTGTTCAACCTTTTCGGACTGTCCAAGCATTTGTTTACCTAACCAAATAAGCATGGTCGTATTTCCTTTTGAAGCCTTATCGAATTGCATACGTCTTAAACTTCTTTTTGAGTTGCTTATACCTCTTTTATATGTCTGACAAAACTTTTGATTTCTTAATAATGTTCTTACCGAACATCCTAGGAAATCTGCAATTTCTTCTTGAGTACATCCAATAGAAGCAAGCTTTTCAACTGCTTCATAATCAATCTTTATTCTTGGACGTCCTCCTGCGTGTTTCTCTGCTATTTTAATACCCCCTATAACAATCATATTGATTCAATTGCTTTTTAAGCCTTTATAATCTTTTTCTTAAATCTCTTTTTCTATATTCTGATGTCGTGTTTTCTAATTCTTCTTCAACGCTTTTCATTTGGCGTAAATGTTCTTCTCTAGACATGTCTTGCTTCTTCTGTTTCAAGTTCTGTAATCTCCTCTGTTCTTTTTAAGAATGTTACTGAATTATCATATTCATAAATGATGTCATTATTTTCATCAAATCCTACAGGCTTTAGAACCTTTTCAAAAATCTTGTAAGGTGATTGTCCTGCTTTTGGTGAATTCCATAAATAATGCAGATAATCTTTCATTGTCATTCCTGCATATTTCGCCCTAGCTTCTGATGTATTCGTATTGAAGCCAATCGCTTTGTTGCGTTCAAAGTCTAAGAAGTACATATCCTTTTCAATATCTTTCCAATGTACTCTTCCATGTTTCTTTGCAATTTGTAAAGCGCCACTAAAATTTCCTCTTGAGTAATCCCAATTCTTGTCTAATGCGCAACAACAACAGTTATTCGAGCATTCTTTAAAGTGTGCGTCTGATACATAGAATCTCATACCTAATTCATCACATAGCTCTTTCATCTTTTGAATGTATTTAGCCTTTACTTTTCTGTTAAGTCTTAAATATCCACTTCCATTTGAATGTTTTCTATAGAAATCTACAATATCAAATCCTGCACATTCACTAATCACATCATAATGCTCCTTAGCTTGCTTAATAGAGCGCATTTCTAAGCAAAAGAACTCTGTAGTAACTGCCGTTGCTCCTGCCTTTTTGGCTTCTCTAATTAAATCTAGATAGGTTTTATCTGATACACCTACAATAAATGGACGCAATCTTAAAGTTGCACCACCTTTAGATAGTTCAGTATATTTTTTCATTGCTTCAAGTCTTTTTCTTGGACTTGGCACACCTACTTCGATTTTTCTTGCGTCCTCTTCATCTAGCGTGATGATACTAAACTTAACATTCCAATTGTCTGCGCCTTTGAACAATTCTTGATATTTAGGGTCATTAAATACCCATGCCGATTTCGTACTAAAACAAATAGGATAGTTAATAGATTTCAAATACTTAAGCATTTCATAGGTTTTGCCATATTTCTTTTCGTATCCGTCGAATTGGTCTGATAATCCACCATATTGAATAGGACGTCTGTCTTTAATGTATTTATAGAATTGTGATTTTGTATCTTCTCCACTGAAAATCTTTTTGCATTTCTCAACATTGATACATTTCACATCTTTATTAAGATATGCTTCTTTACTTGCACCAATACCTCTTTGATATTGGCTAAAACAATAAACACACCCAAATGAACAGTTGGAATATGTATCAAAAGTTACCGGTAATGAGCAATCTGCGATTTCTCCTGTCCATCTTGGTGATTGATATGTCTCACTGATTTTATTCACCTTATATCCTCCATTTCCTTTTCAACAATACTGTTCTATCTTTTTTTGTTACCATATCCGGATATTTCTTTACTAGGCGTCTAAGCCATAGTTCTTGTTCTCCTCTTTGGTATCTGTCATACATTCCGCCTTTTTCCTTTCCCATGTAAGATTTATTTGGCACAATGTTATTTACTCTAGCTATGATATACCCTTGCCTAATCATTCTTAGATTCAATTCATAATCCTCTAACATATCCCATTTCTCATCAAATTTGATTTCTTCACTTTTAATAACAAAACACAATCCACCTTGTACGAGTGTATTGAATGAATATGTTTCACCTTTCTTAACATAGCTAGCTATATTCATATTATTGGTTGTGGGTAGACATCCCATGAAGTGAATATTGTTCTTTTGCATAAATGAGAATACCTCATTAAATGTCTTATCCAATTCAGTGATTTTTTTCTGCGCTCCACATTTATTTCCTTGCTTTTCTTCCCATTTCCTAAAATCTCTGATGTCATCATCTAGTAAGATGATTTTTGCCCCATTTTCAAAATAATTTAGAATGTTATTTCTATTCGAAGCTACGTTATTTCCACGCCTAGTAATGATTTGAGCTTGACTTCCTAATGTTTCAACATAAGTTTTGAAATCATTTGAATCATTTAAGCTAATAACAATTCTTTCATCTTCAATCCCACATTCTTTTAATGCGTGATACGTTTTACATTTTGGCCTATGGTAACTAGCTATTGCATAATAAATATCATTCATGCATTAATTCCTCGACGTCGTAGCACACTTTTAATTCAGTTACCTGCAAGAGTTTCTCTAAGAATAGTTGTTCTTCCTCTGTTTCATATGTAATGATTACACGTTGCTTTTTTAGCATATCTTCTGAATGTTCGCTAAATGCGTCAATAAGCTCGTTGTCATATCCTTCTGCTTCCATATCCTCAGTTAATGCACTAATTTCAAAATCACCGAATCCGAAATCTCTCATATCGATTCCGTCAATTTCTTCTAGCTCTTCCATTTCTGTCTTTAATGCGTCTAAATCCCACGACGCTTTTTCTGCCGTTTTATTATCTGCAATTCTAAATGCTTTTACTTGCTCATCTGTTAAATCATCTGCAACCACGCAAGGAACAGTTTCTAAGCCTAATTCTTGACTAGCTTTATATCGTGTATGACCTGCAACAATCACTCCATTTTTATCAATAACAATAGGCACTTTGAAACCGAATTCTTCAATAGAATTTTTAACAAATTTCACTGCTCCATCATTGATTCTAGGGTTATTCTCATAAGGCTTTAGCTCATTTAATCTTTTTTCAACAATATTCATATTCTCCTTCTTTTAAGCTCATAGAGCGTCATTTACATTTAGACAAGTATTTGTATTCTTTATGTATTCATCAACGTATAACTCCTTTTTATCGCCGTTATACGTTACTTCGTAATAGTTATCTGTGCTTTGAGCACTAATCAATGCTTTATTGTTTTGAAGCACTTTAACCATCCATACAACGAACATTTCACTGATTGCAATATTTGGATTCACTTGAAATACTGCATTCATTGCTAATTCTTGAAATTCTCTTGAACCCATATTCTCCTCCTTACTATTAAAAGAACCGAGACAAACGCTCGGTAATATATCAAAGCCTAATTGTATGCCATTGTTGGTATTTAATATCTAATTTTGGAAGGACTTACTGATAGGCTTTGTAAACATGGTTGCAGGAGAAGGAATTGCACCATTCGACCTCTAGCTAATAAGACTAGTGAGCTACTACTGCTCTATCCTGCTAAAACAATTATCACATGAAAAAATGCTCACATTGTGAGCACTTTCTTCAAGTTCTTATTTATTTTTCTTGGAATCTCTTCTCGTGCATAACCTACAATATTAGATGTTTTTTCTGCACTGAATCCCTTTATATATCTATACTCAATCATGGCTCTAGTCGTATCATCAAGTTGGCTTAATTTGTCTTTTACATAATTCATTCTTCTTGCATAATCTGCATGAGCCAAGAATAGCTCGGCTTTTAAAGGATAAATTGCTTCATCCCTTTGTAGCTCTGCTATCTTTTGCTCATAGTATGTATAAGATTGACATTCGCATAGAAAATGTTTTTTAACTTCTTCATATGTACTCATGATGTATACATCCTCATTAATCTATTTTCTAATTCGCCAACTTTATTTTTTAATCTATTAATCTCGTGTGTTTGATTATGAATTGTTGCATTTCTTTCTTTTAAAGTCTGATTAAGCTCAATGTTCGCCCTTCCTAATCTGTTATTCTTAGAAATTAACTCTTTAATCCTTTCTTCATAATTCATTTCTATTAGTGCCACCTCCTAGAATGGTAAATCGTCTGAAGCAATATCTAAATCATTTTCACCGTTATATTCTTGTTGTGCAATCTGTTGTGTTAAACTAGGTTGCGTATATGCGTTTTGAACGCCGTAAGCGTTGCTATTTGCTTGATTTGGATATTGATATGCATTTACATTAGAACTATAATTCTGCCCATTAGAAGCGTTTTTAGGCGGTAATTGCACGTTATTAGCCACAACCTCAGTGATATACACTTTCTGCCCTTGTTGATTCTCATAATTTCTAACACTAATTCTTCCTTCGACTGTAACTAAATCACCTTTTTTGCAATACATATTTACAATATCTGCTAATTTATTCCATGCCACACAATTAATAAAATCTGTATTATCATTGATTCCATTTACTGCTACCGTAAACTTTGCTACGCTATTTCCATTTTGTGTTTTTGCTAACTCAACGTCTTTAGTTAAGTGCCCTGCTATTACTGCTACATTAATCATTTTTTATTACCTCTTTTCTATCTTCAATTACTTCACATTTTGCTAGGATATCTCCAATTATTTCATTATCATCAATGCCTTTAAAATATCCTTTTTCCTTCATCCCTCTTAAAGAATTAAATACTTTAAAACTGTATATACCCAGATAGCATTGTAATAATTCTTTTTCAAATTTAGTTAATTTGTATGCTGGCTTTTCGTGTGGTTGCTTTAGCCAATCTTTTGCCTTTTCACGACATCCTATTTGATTGATTTTAAAGTCACAGTCATTGCAATTAGTTTTATAACATAGCGTAGGTCTTCCTTTGACTACCGCTAAATTCTGCGCGTAATCTTCTAGAATTTCATCTTTGTAATGTTCAAAATTCGTTTCCTGTTTTGTTTCTTGCTTTTCTTCTTCAAACATTTCTCTAGCAGTCATCTTTATCTTCCTCCATTAACTTCTGCCCACAGAATGGACATCGTGGATAATACCTGTTTCCATGATATGTTGGAATTGGAACAACTCCATGCTCGCAATTTGGACAACATAACATCAAATCACCGCATGGGCCAATTTCAACATCTATTGGTTTCTTTGGCGTTTCTTTATCCGTAAGATTTTCCAACAATCGAAAATATAACTTGGCACGGTCAGTCTCTTCTATCCCTGCTACATCACATGTAACTTGATACTCTTTTTCAAGAACTTGCAACACTTTTTGATATTCATTTGTGCTCTCCTTTTTTATCAATTTTAATTCATTTATAAAATATTCCATTCTATGAATTTCTTTTTCACGATGGTCTATTCTTTTGTGCAAACTACATATTCTGCTATTATCAACTTCTGATAAGCATTCAGATTCTTTTAAAACATTCTCCAACTCATCTTTATACTTTTTTAGACATTCTGTGTCATCTTCAATTTCTATAGTGTACATTTCAATTAAAGAATCAAGTCCTTCTTCAATCCTTGTTTTAATCATTGTTCTTGCTCCTTTAGCTTTTTAACAAATTCATCAGTTTCTTTTTTGATTCGCACCATTTTCTTTAGTTTCCTCAAGCTTGCGTTTTGCTTTTTTCTTAGCTCTTTTTCGATTTTTTCTTGTTCTTTTTTTGAATCATCCTCAAATATTTGATTCCAAACCTTATTAATTTTTTCTTCATAATCTTCTCTTGAAACATACTTAATCGGCTTACCATTAAATGCACTTGGACGCAATGTGAATCCGTACTTTTGTTTTATTTCTTCTAAATCTTTTTCTTTCATACTTCCACCTCATCATCTTGTGGCATTTGATAAACTTGAGGACCTCTCTTTAATGCGTAAGTACCTAAACAAAAATTGTCGATATTGTAATAGTTCGTATTTTCAACGGCATTTTGAATTTCATCTAAAACCTTTAAAGCTTTTTCTTTGGTAGAATATTTTCCTAGCAATGTAGCATTTCCAAATCCCCATATTTCACATTCTCCATCCATTTCTATATTCTGTACATTTACTAGTGCTTTCAAATCCTGACTTCTAATCCACATCTTCTATTTCTCCTTTGTCATCTTTTGCGTAACTAATTGCATATTGATTTCTGTTAATTCTTGGATTCTCTTTTTGGCTTCTAAATCCATATACGTTTCTAATTCGATTGAATTAAAATAATCATCCATATTGCTTAATCCGTATTTCTCTTGTTCTTCTTTAGTGAATGTAAGGTTGTTCTGATTGTGTCCTTGTTCATCAAGTACAAATTCATAATCTCCTTCAGTAGTTCCACCGTTCTGCAAATTCATATATTGGATGTTTCCATCATCATCAAGATACAATCTGTCGTGTTGGTCAGTACCTACAATGTGAATATATCCTGTTTCTTTGTCCTTTACGTAAATAAGGATTGCTTTTAAATAGTTTGGATTGTACATCTTAATAACCTTCTTTCAATCTTTGATAGTTGATTTTATTCTTTCCACAATAAGCTTCATAAACTTGCTCAATCGTAAAGCCTAAGTATTCTGTGATTGCGATTAATGGTTCTACTTTCCACAACGGAAAGCTTGATAATTCCGCTAATTTTATAACAATACCGTTTCCGTATTCTTCGATTGACCACCGATTATCGTCAACTTTTTCCATTAATTGCTCATCTGTTAACAATCCTTCTTCACCACCATTAAAGTTGTTTTGCCAACTTAATACGAAATGCCAAACATCAACTAATTCACCTAGCACCTTATTATCATCAACAGGTGCTTGCGTTTTCTTCCACCAACACCAGTTTCCTTTTAATTCATGAGTCAATTCACCGACTTCATCTAGAATAGCGAAACACAACTTCTCTTCATCAATACAAAATAATCCATATTCTTTCATAATTGCTTCATCCAATTTAGCTTGCATTTGTAGCATTTCTTTAATCAATTCAATATCTTTACTTGTCATATTTACCTCTTCTTTTACATTTATTTCGTCTCATAGAAATCTGAATAATCACTTGATTTTAATTTCTTTTCTAATTCTCTTTTTTGATATTCAAGTGTTCTAATCTTGCGTCTATATTCTTCATATTTGAAAATACATTTAGTCGCCTTGTCTTGTTCTTCTTGAATCCTTTTTCCAACTAATATGCTATATAGAAGAAGTGTTGCACCACTTCCACATATAGCTCCACAAATCCAATTAATCATTTGTTCACCTCTCTATGCTCCTAATATTTCCCTTCTAACTCGTTCCATTTCCTTATGTACATCTGCATACGATTGATTGTTTTCTTCTACATAGAATTTAGAATCAAGTTTTACAGGATTGTTCTTATTTCTTTTCATCCATTCATCATGTACCCATTTTTGAATCACTAGTGAATGGTTCTTGTATTTCTTTCCACTCGTTTCAATGTACTCATCTAATATCTTTATATGCTCATCTAATGAATCACCATATAAATCTAATAAGTGTGTGTGTTCTTTATCTGTAAGTAACACATGTGAATATTCTCCGTATTTATGTTTACTTTGTGTATTAGTATTTAATTTATTAGTATTTGGTTTATTAGTATCTTTATAAGTGTAGGGATTTTCAAGTACTTGAGTTTCAACACATTGCTTTTCAATACCTTGATTTTCAAGGGGTTGAAAATCCACCTCTTGAGGATTCTCAAAGAATGTATATTGATATTGAATTCTATTGCTATTTGCGTTCGGATATATCTTCTCTACTCTTAAATATCCATTCTTTTTTAATTCCTTAATTGCACTTTCAACTGAATCTTTCCCATCTTTTACAATTCCAACTAATCCATTTACTGTATAATGCCAATCTTCCGGTAAACCAAGAACAATACTTAACAAGCCTATCGCTTTTAGTGATAAGCGTTTATCTTTTAAATGTGTATTGCTCATCACTGTATAGTTTCTATTCTTAATAACTCTAATTACTGATATTTCAATCACCTTCTAGCTCTAATTTCTCGATTTCAAGTTTCACTTTTTCCGCATATATCGAAATGTATATCATTCTGTCTAAATCACTTTCACTTAAATCATAAATATATGATTGTAATTCGATTGATAGACATTTTAGTAAAGTCTCTTTATTTATGAAATCATCTGATATTCTTTCAATTCGCTCAGTAAGTTCTGAAGTCATTTGTAATACATCTCTAATTCTTTCAAACATCATTTTTTCTTCTTGAGGTGTGCCATACAAAATAGATTTAATACGTTCATTTGCTTTATTGCTTATATGTAGTAAAGCTTCTACTTTATTATTCATCTTTACACCCCCCTCCAAGTACTACGACTTGCTTTAGAATTTCATCAATAATCTTGTCGATATATTCTAGATAGCAATTTATCTCAATATCGTTATAAGGTGCTTCAAGTTTGTACAATGCTTTATATATTGCTTTAACTCCTACTCTATATAGTCCATCTTTTGTATAGCTATTACATCCATTTAGCATATACGTAAATTCTTCGGTAATATCATGAACTGTACACGCTTCATTAAATACATCCTTTGAATTTGTATCTCCTATGCTTCTTTCTGCAATTTGATAAAACAAGTTGAATTCATCAAAGTAAATTTGCTTTGCTACGTTTACTGCCATTTCTTGCTCTCTCATAAAATCTCTACCTCTATTCTTGGATTCACTTTATCCGTAAACACTGAATGATTCACTTGATTAATGTATTTCCTTGAATCATCCTCAAGTATTCCTGTTCTAACTAATGAATCTTGAATGAATTTAGTTGCAAATGTTACGTTATCAACATCACGCCTTGAATTTGGTTCATACCAATTAATATTTAATTTAATTGGATATTTTTTTACTTCGTAAATTTCACCGAAATTTACTGCTTGTAAGATATAAGCCATTACAAGACGCTCGTTCTTTTTCTTCATTTCTGCTCCTTTGTAACGATTTGTTCTGCAAGCATTAATATATTCATTCAATCCATCTAGTTTTCCTTTAATTACAAATTTTATTTTCTTCCACCTTGATTCCTTTATCTAAATAATATTGAGTATTGATTCCTAGTTGTTCGGCATAATCTAATATGCAATCAATTAAGACTCCCATTTGTTTTGTGTCCATTTGTGAGCTACCTAGAAACAATCTACAATTCACAAATTCGTTTCCATTGTCTCTTATCTCAGTACCCAATATTTGAACTGCTCTAACTCCATGAGCTTGAGCCAACGAATCAACACCATCTTTCAAAACTGAAACATATGTATACTTTTGCTTTGCCATTCTCAAGAACTCGCAGTACATATCCCATGTATCGTTATAACTTGCGTTTTCATTACTGCATATTTCCTTTATTAAATGCCACATAAGCCGATTTTGTTCATTTGTACGTAAATGTTTAACAGAATCTATAATCACGCTATATTTCCCTTTTTTAAGTGTCTGAGCGTATGATTCGTATATTGGCTCAGTTAATTCAAATGTTATTTCTAGGTTTCCATCTTCATTTCTTGATTTTCTGATGAAATTACCTATCAACTTAGTTTTCAAAATCTCATTTGCTCCATTTATTCAAATTTCTGAATTCTGAAAAGTTCCATTTGCTCTTCTGTGATTCCTAGCTCTTTCATTCTATTAACATCCGTCCAAGAGTCTTGATATGGATTGAAATTCTCATCCATGATGTAATTCTCTAATTCTTCAATTCTTTTAGCTTGAGAATAATAGACTTCTCTAGGATATGATTCTTGATTCCTAATCACGTTGTATGAATGCATATTTACCTCCTATAAATAGTTCTTATGGAATATATTCATAAACTCTTTTCTTGTGTGTACTTCTTCAAACGCCTGTTGGCATTCCTTTTTAAGCTTCATGTCTAATTTGTGGTTGAAATGTACTCCTTCACTGCTCATGTTGTGATGTCTAGCGCATAAACGTACATAGCAACCATGCTCAATTGATTTCTTTCTATTTGCAGTACCGAAATATATTTCATGTGTATGTAAATCTAAAGTTGAACCACATACATAACATTTAGACATGTCTTTTTGTAAAATTGACTTATCTCGTTTTATTTCCAAGTTACCTTAACACTAGATTTAACTTGTGTTTCCTTTGATAATTGGTGCATAAGACCTAATTCGTTCACTAACTTTGTATCAATAGTTGTTCTTGTGTATGGTTCTACATATGCAATTTTTACAACATCATTTTCAAATGATTTGATACCGTTCTTTTCCATAGCTTTTAAGATATTTTTCTTAATATCTTTTTCTAATTTGTCCATTTCCTTTTTGTATTCTTGAAATGATTTCAATTTACTTAATGCTTCCTGTTGAATTTCAATTTGTCCATTTGTTACGTTTACTAATTCCATTTTTCTTTCCTCATTATGCTTTCGCATTTTCTTTGTAAATAGCTCCGTATGCTTTAATTAATGCCACTAGACCGTTTCCATTTAGATTAGGAATATCTTGCGAACTGATTTTATATTCTGCTTTTAAATGCTCACAAAACGCTTCTGAATGTGTATCAATTCCTAGCTTCTGTAATTCATTTTGTGCTTTAAAACAACGCATACGAATTTTATCTAACTTGTCATTGTTTTCTGATTTCTGTTGCCTTGTTTGTGCATTTTGAACGATTTCATGTTGTTCGTCTGTATCTGCGTCTTTTGTATCATCTAAGTTAAATAAACCGTTTAACGCATACTTTCTAGCATATGAACTGCATGAACCTGTTACTTGTGAAGAGTCCATTCCTTTTTTAGTCTCTTCTTCTCTAGCCATTGCGGTAACCTCTACCGTTAGACGAGAATCCCAATCCATTAATATTGCATTTGCTACAACGTAATATCTAGCTTCTGCAACTTTAATATCATCTGTAAGAATTAAAGTTGTTCTATACTTGCAACAAATCTTTTTAGCTTCTGCAAGAATATCTTCGGCAGAACGATAGTTATATTTTCCAAATTTGTTGTAATTGTTTTTTCCGACTTTCATTTCATTCTGAATTAATGAAAGTTTCTCATAAATGCTTTTCTTTTCTTCCATCTTCCGTTTCTCCTTTTAATCTGCTATAATGTATGTGTTCTTATTTTAAGAACGTCATTTCTTGTGTGTGCGTGCTTTTGTCGAGTGCGCACCTCTTTTTTTATTGAAATAACATTCCATAAGTCTTACCAAAACATGCGATAGTCATTAATAGAATCATAATTGTTGCGAATAACAGAATATTCACACAAGTTGTGATTCTTTTTTGATACCTTTTTTCTCTGCGTATCTCTTTTTCTTCTTTGCTTAAATGTATTCGTTTTGGATTAAATGGATAAATGCTCAAATCCATTTCTTCATCTTGAATACTGTTCATTCTTATATCTTCCATTTTTTATCTCCTAAAGCTTTTTTTGAACTCAGGAGCACACTTCAAGAATGTTTCTGTAGGAATCACCTTTTGATGAATATTTCTTTGTGTAAACGAATCTTCCCATTCAGTTCCTGTTTCTTTTTTGTAAGCTTCTTTTACTGCCTTCATAATACTGTAGCAGTAGTTTTTTTTCGTTTGTGGCTTGTATCTATCTAAGTCATAAAGAGCGATTATATCGTCTTTATTTAGAAGTGCTTTATACTCAATAATCACTTGCATACACCTCCATTCTAGATTCGCAAGTATTGATTTCATTTACTTCTTGTAAATCTCTTACGTTTAATTGATTTGCGATTTCTTGCGCTTCAACTTCATCATGTGCTTCAACCTCGAACGTAACATTTGCAGTTACGTCGAAGGTTACGAAATATGTTCTAGTCATTTCATTCACCTCTTTTCTTCTTTTTTGGATTCGTTAAGGATACAAGCGATATACCCTTTATCGAATTCAGATAGCTCATAGCCTTTCTTTTCAAGTAAGCCTAGAGCTTCGAAAATTCTCTTGTCTGTTATTGTTTCACCTCCATGACCTGTCATCATCAGTGCTAGTGGGTCAACTCTAGCAGATAAGCCTTTCGGCTTATTTCGACTAATTTGTAGGAGCTATTCTTTCAACTTGATTCAATTTGAATAAGTAAGCTTTTGCTAAGAAGAAATTGTTTTCAACTTTTTCTTCTCCGTTTGTATCTGTATACTTTTTGGATTTAGGTTTCCAAAGTTTTGTACAAACTGTAGCATGCTCACCTTTCTTAACTTTGAATCCCATTTCTTTCCATTTTTGGAAAGTGTGCAATGGTTCAAATTCTCCCATGCCTAATGCTTTCTTTTCGTTTTGGATAATTTGTTCATTTGTCATTTCTTATGTCCTCCGTTTAGTACTCGTTTGTACCTTACGAGTACATTATAGTACTTTTGAATGACATTGTAAAGTGCTTTTTGTCCTTTTGATTTACAAGTTTATTCTTTGTGATATTATGAATATAGAGGAGGTAAAACATTTGACTATAGGTGAAAGAATAAATGCGATTAGGTCTAGCTTGAACCTAAGCATGGAAAAATTCGGAAAGAAAATTGGTATAACTCGAAGTAGTGTCAATTCGCTTGAAAAAGGTGTAAACAATCCTAGTGACCAAACAATCAAATTAATATGTAAAGAATATAATGTTGATTACTTTTGGTTAACTGAGGGTAAAGGTAATATGTTTCTAGAATTGCCGGATAACACTATTGATGAATTAATTGATGAATACCAAATCAACCCAAATCAAAAGCCACTTATAAAGGCTTACTTAAAATCAAGCGAAGAAACAAAGGAAAGGTTATTAGATTTCATTTATGGAATTATTAAGGAATTAGACAATGAGAATTTATAAAAAAAGGCGATATTCAATCGCCATTGCATTAGTATTATGTTTAGGATTATTTATGCCTGTAAATGTATATGCTTTTAATAACGAAGTTCAATATTTAACTACATCAGAAGCAACTAAGGAATATAAAATTAAAAAGAAGGACATGAAAGCTCTTGTTAAGGTAATGAAAAAGCTAGGTGTTCCTAAGAAATATATTGACATTACAGATTATAAAAAAGATGTATTTACTATAAACTATCTTGATAATAGTTATACCGCTACTGTTAAAAAAGGAAAGGTAAAGCTTGTTAACCAAGGTGATTTTATTCTGTATAAAAAAGGTGAGGTATATCAAAAGATTACTAACGCATATATCACAAATTCAGATAAAATCGGTATTCATGAATCTGTAGAAAATGCAGTAAATGAAAATGTAGGGTCACAATGTACATTCCAAGATTATAAAGAATGGGATTATAGAAGAGCCGAGAACATCTTTACAATTAGAGGACAAGCCGAAGCAAACGGAACTACATACAACTTTGAAGTGAGAGCTAGATGGGATAGAATGCACTCACACCCTATAACAATAGATTCAGTTACATTGCAATAAAAAAGAGCGAAATTAATCGCTCTTTTCATCTGTGGAATTTATCCAAATCCGTTGAGTATACTCATAAACTCTTGCCACTTCTTTTTCTTCTAATTCTTCTAACATTCTATTAATTAATACATACATTTCATACTTCGTCATGTGGCTTCCCCCTTTCTTTATAGTTTTTTAATACCTCTAAGGTTATAACACATATAACTATAATTCAAGGGTAATTTTTAGTGCTAATACTTGTCTTTCTCCATAAATTGTACAATACCTTTATCCGCTTGAGGTAGCCAATGTGCATATACTGAAAGCACTGTATCGAGGTTATCGCCTAATCTTTTTGCAATATCGTATACTGAGAAATTCACCGTTCCATTTGTTACCATATTATTAATCATATAGCTTGCGCATGAGTGCCTTAAATCGTGTATTCTTATAATAGGTATCTGCTCATTTGGTTGTAGCTTGATATTCGTTTTCTTGATAGTCTCATTCATTTCTTTTCGTACTGAGCTACGATAAAAAGGAATTGTCATTCCGAATATATAATCATTCTCATTTGCGTTCATATTCTCTTTAAAAGCTTTGTATTCATCAGATAGAAACTGTGGCATCGTGATTAATCTATAACTATTGCTTGTCTTTGGTGTAGTCGCTTTTCTTAACGTGTCTGCCCATGTCTTTTGTATGTTGATGGTATTATTAGTTAAATCAACATCTTTCCATTGTAAAGCTAATGTTTCGCCTATTCTCATGCCCATATAAAATTGATTCATAAACAATAAATGATATACTGGTTTATCTTCATTCGCTATAAACTTGTTGAACTGCTCAACGGTCCAATACATCATGTCTTTTTTCTTTTCGTTGGGGTCTTTTTTCAAATCAATCTTATTGCATGGATTTGTTTGAATATATCCTTGTCTTACTGCATAGTTCAGTACGGCTCTAAATTTCGTATAATAGTTAAGCACTGAATCAAATGACATTGACTGCATTAATTTATTAATAACCTTTTCTATATTGCTTGCAGTAAGCTTTTTAATCTCACACTCTCCTAGCTCATCTTCCCAAACTTTCAATATTGCTCTTTGTGTTAAGTATGTACTTTCCTTAATTCTCTTTTCACTGTATACTTGATATTGATAAGATAGTTGATTAAATGTGATAGTTGCATTTGGTTCTTTTAGATTCTCTTTAAAAAGAATCTCGGCTTTTATAGCGTCCTTCTTTTTTTCAAAACCACGCTTCTTATATTGCTTGGTCTTTCCGTTCAATTTGTACGAGCCGTAATACATCCATTTTCCTGTTGCTTCATCTTTTTTGACTGCCATTTCTTGCACCTCTTTTTTATCATCATACACAAGAAAAAGGATAAAAAAAAGGCATAATTCATGAAAGAATATGCCAAAAATATGCCAATGTTCCTATATATGCTTTATATATAGGCTTTTATTTATTATATAAGAAAAAGGTGCTGAATTGCACCTTAATTACTTTGTAACCTTTACATATGTTGGAATGGTATCCGCCATAATTTTCTTGGCAAGTTCCATACTTCCAAACATGAATTCAAAACCTTTTCCATAACTTACAGGCGTACAGAAGTTTCCTAAATCCTGAATTGTTTGTTTATCATCATTGATCATATCCACGACTAAGAACCAGTGGCTAGGCTGATCTTTGACAATTCTTTCTTTCAAATAAATAGAAAGAATGTCTGGATGAGAGTCACCAAATTCGCAGATAGCTCTTTGAAGTTCTGTTACACTTGAAATAGAATCACGAAGCTTTAAACTATCTCCTTTATGAATTGGATTTTCACTCACTTGTGAACCACGACTTTTATCAAGTTCAACCAATAAGTTGCAGTCTAATAAAACATTCGCTCCAAATGGATCGATCACAATGCCATGAATCTGGTTTAATGCCATCTTCACAAATGGCATATATTGATTATATGTCATAACCAAGGAATGGATTTCACTATCTTGATCCCATTTTTTCAATTGATCCATACTTGAGAAGACGGGAAAGAAACTATCTCCCTTATCATTTTGAATCAAAGACAATTGGAATTGTGTATTTGGTTCAAAGACTAAGACTCCCTTTTCATTGCGAGAAGGATCTTTATCCCATTGTGCTGGAATTAGAAAATTAGTCGAAATAAACGCATCCAACAAGTTTCTAAATGCTGAATCTGTTTTTTCTCTATTAAATACAATTAATGTTTCTTGTAGTTTTTCATTTTTAAATTCTTTTACCATAATTATTCCCCTGAAATCGTGCACTCAACAAATGCGATACTTGGACTTACAACCTGGTGATAACTCCAATCTAAATCGTTACCCACACTAATTACGTGTTTCATCATATTTAAGAAATTATTTGCGACGGTAACCAAGGTAACATTCTTATCTCTTTTACCATCCTTTACCCAGAAGCCTGAGCATTGTAGTGAGAAGTTTGTAGAAACAAAATCAAGTCCAGCATGAAGTCCAGCTAAATTCTGTACGACAAAGCCATCCTTAATTTTTGTACATAAATCCTCAAAACTATCATTTCCCGGTACAATGTAACAATTCATTGGCTGTACACTTACGCTAGATGCATAGCCTGATTTAAAACCATTTCCTGTACTCTTTGTATGCATTCGATTGGCACTTCTTGTGTCATGAAGCATCATAACATATTTTCCGTGATCCACCAACATTTTTGAAGAAGTTGGACAACCCTCATCATCAAAATTGGCAATACTTAGACAATCCGTATTCTTTGGATCATCAACAATTGTGATTTGTTCAGAGAAAATTTGTTCGTTAAACTTATCTTTTAAAGGTGAAATTCCCTTATACATTAATTCCCCATTAAATAAACCAGTAAAGGCGGCAAATAAAGATGTCATCGCATCCTTTTCAAAGATGACTGGACATGTACAGCTTGGAATTGGTGTAGCCTTTAATTTATTTAAAGCTTTATCGCAAACACGAGAAACAAATGAATCTAAATCATACTTTTCAAAGTCATAAACAACTTCAACTAAACTAGCATCCTTGACTTCTTCCTCTTCTTTAACAACAACACTGGCAACAATGTACTGCATTTCATCCGCATCTTGCACATCCATACCTAAACTATTCACAATACTGCGACTTCCACTGCCTTGGCTATAGCCTAAATATCCAACTTGAATGACACGTGGATCATAGGCTAAAATCTTAGCTTCTAATCTTTGAAGAATATCCTTCACATATTCTGTACTAGCCATATTCCAAGTCACATCTTTTTTTACGTACTCAATTGGTTCTGGTTTTCTTAATGAATCGGTTTCTTCATTTGAAATAATATGTGCTTGTTCAATCAATGACTTTAAAACAGTTTCACACATAGAATCATCTATTTCTTCCAAGGCCATATTAGCCATTTTTCCATCTACAATTCCACGAATACTTGTACCTGTCACTTTACTCGATACTAAAGTATCCATTTGGCCTTGAAACCAAGTCATTTCTTTTTCAACCGTTGTAGATTGATAGATTTCAAATTCTTGAATACCTAGACCAAGTGCTTTTTCAATCCATACTTGTTTATTCATTGGCCGTACCTCCTACTGTAATTTGTGAAACACGAATGGCAGGTTGACCTACATCTGTAGGAATTGAACCCGAACTAGCGCCACACATACCTTGTCCACGCTCTAAGTTTTTGCCAACGCGATCAATATTAAATAGGATGTCTGCACCATTACCAATCAAAGAAGCCCCTTTTACTGGATACGAAATCTTGCCATCTTCAATTAAATAACCTTCTAATACGGCAAAGTTAAATTCTCCGGTTTGTGGATTTACACTTCCACCACCCATTTTCTTCGCATACAATCCGCGTTTGATTCCTTCAAACATTTCGTCAAAATCATCATTTCCAGCCGCAATATATGTATTTGTCATACGCGAAGTTGTTTCAAATTTATAAGATTGACGACGTGAACTCGAAGTCGATTCAAGACCCATCCTTCGACCATTCAAGCGGTCTATCATATAACTCTTTAAAATACCATTCTCAATTAATACACGTTTTTGTTGGGGATTTCCCTCGTCGTCTACATTTTGTGAGCCCCATGCATTTGGAATTGTGCCATCATCAATAGCTGTAACTTTATCACTTGCGACTTTTTGACCTAATTTATTACAGAATACACTCTGATTTTTACTGACTGAACTTGCTTCTAGGGCATGTCCACAAGCTTCATGGAAAATAACACCGCCAAAGCCATTATCAATAATAACTGGCATTTTTCCCGATGGACAATCTTTCGCTTCTAATAATACTAAGGCAATACGACTTGCTTCTTTTCCAATAGATTCTGGAGTTCTTTCGTCAAAGAATTCTAAGCCTTTACTTGCACCTGGTGCTTCATAACCAGATTGTAAGTTTTGACCATCCTGGGCAAAAGAGGATACAGACATACGACAACGAATTCTTGTATCATGTACAAGTCTTCCTTCACTATTTGAAATCTGTACATTTTGGCATACACTTGCCAACCCTACAGATACTTTTTGAATTTTATCTGAATATGCCTTTGCTGCATCATTGGCACGTAGCATTAAGGCAACTTTCGTTTCTAATGAAGCTTTGATAGGATTTTCCTTGATTGGATGAAGATTTTCATGAGTTTCTTCAACCAAAGAGATCGATACAGATTTAGATTCTATGCCAAATCCACCACGCAAATCATCCACTAAGGCATTTAATGATTCTTCACTTGTTTCATTTGTGTATCCATATACAGATTGCACACCTTTATATAGACGAATTCCAATACCAGCACGAATCAATACGTTTGTATCTTCTAATTTTCCATTTAACATGGATAAAGATTCCGTTGTTCCTTCTTCTTCAAAGATTTCGGCAAAATCACAAGAGGAAGCCATACAACGCTCTAATAATTTTTCTAATTGTTCCTTCTTTAACATATTTATCCCTCAATGCAATCTACAAATCGTTTTGTGATTAATTGAGGACGAGTAATAATAGATCCTACTACAACACTGAAGCATCCAAGTTCTAATACACGGCGTGCTTTTTCTGGTGTATCAATATTTCCTTCAGCAATCATTGGTACGTTTGATTGTTCTAAATATTTACGCATTAACTCAAAATCATTCGTTTCAACTTTATCGCCCTTACTTTCTTCTGCATATCCAACTAATGTTGTTCCTACAAAATCAAAGCCTAATTGGGCTGCATGAAGACACTCTTCTAATGTAGAGCAGTCTGCCATTAATTTTTGTTCTGGATACTTAGCACGAATATCAGCATACAATTCATCTAAAGTTCTTCCATCTGGACGAACACGACAAGTTGCATCTAAGGCAACGATTTCTGGATGTGCACCTTCAATCAATTCATCGATTTCTTTCATTGTAGGTGTAATAAATACTGGACAGTCCCCATATACTCGTTTAATAATTCCAATAACTGGTAAATCAACTTCTTTTTTAATTTCATTAATATCCTCTACAGTATTAGCACGAATACCTTTAGCGCCTCCCCATTTAGCCGCTCTAGCCATACGTCCCATAATAAAAGATGAATGTAAAGGTTCATCTGGAAGTGCCTGACATGATACGATTAAGTGTCCTTTTACTGATTCAATGTTACTCATGATTTAAATCTCCTTCTTCTTACTTATATATATAGGTAATTATACTACTTCTATAAGTGTAAAAATACGAAATTAAAAAAAAATAAAAAAATTTTAAAAAAGTGCTTGCAATCATTTTAAAGTGATGGTATATTTAATGGGCACTGAGCGAGACACAAAAGCTCAGTTGAAATAAATGCGCCCATAGCTCAACTGGATAGAGCGTTTGACTACGGATCAAAAGGTTGTGGGTTCGATTCCTGCTGGGCGCGCCATTTATTTTTTTTCTAAAAATATCGGGATGTAGCACAGCTTGGTAGTGCACTTGATTTGGGATCAAGGGGTCGCAGGTTCAAATCCTGTCATCCCGACCATTATTTTATTTAATTCGGCTGGGTAGCTTAGTTGGCTAGAGCATCCGGTTCATACCCGGAAGGTCGTGAGTTCGAGTCTCACTCCAGCCACCAACGAGTTTAACTTGGACCCTTAGCTCAGTTGGTCAGAGCATCCGGCTCATAACCGGCGGGTCGTAGGTTCGAGTCCTACAGGGTCCACCAATTATACATATGCAGAAGTACCCAAGTGGCTGAAGGGTCCGGTCTTGAAAACCGGTAGGTCGTGCGAGCGGCGCCTGGGTTCGAATCCCAGCTTCTGCGCCATCTTAATTAATTCACATCGCGGGATAGAGCAGTCTGGTAGCTCGTCGGGCTCATAACCCGGAGGTCGTTGGTTCAAATCCTTCTCCCGCAACCATGTGGTCTCATAGCTCAGTTGGTAGAGCAAAGGACTGAAAATCCTTGTGTCGTTGGTTCGATTCCGACTGAGACCACCATTTGTCAAAGATTGCACCTAGCATTTGCCAGGTGCTTTTTTTATGCTTTATTTAAAGCATATTCTCACATTATGGTTATATTCATCATCGTTAATAGGAGTGAATTTCTTCACTCTTTTAGATAAAAGTTACAAAAAAACTACAAAAAATTTTCAAAGCATATTAAAAACGGATAGTAAATTATCCGCTTTTTTTCATCTATTTCGACTGTTTTTATTTCCCTCTAAATCCATAGTTTTTCTAACCATTGTCTTATCTTCAGGACTTAGCTTATTCATTATCGCATCATAAAATGTTATGCTCTGTCCATTTTTTAAGTAAATCTGATTTCTCATTGTTTCTTTCACAAATCGAGTCAGTGCAATATTTCTAGTTTCAGACTTATTCAGCTTCTTACTCATTGTCAACATACTATGGTTATGATCATTCACTTTAGTCTGTAAAACTGAATTCTGTTCTTTCACATCATCTAGTCTAATCTTCAATAACTTATTGTCATTCTTATACTGAACCAATTCATTCTTTGTACTATCCAGCTTGTTATTTAGCGTCTTGTTCTCATCTTTCAAGCTATCTATTTTATCACTCATCAATTTGATACGTTTCAACAGGGCTCCAATCATTGACTTTAGTTCATGAATAAACGTTGTAAGCTGATCAAACGCATGATATTCAACTACGATCTTATTCTTATTCAACCTGGATTTTGGTGAATTCTCCATTTCCACCAATTGTGAAGATACATTTTCCAATCGTTCGTACGCATACACAATATTCTTTTCATCCACAGTGTCTTGTTTCAAAAATTCCTTTGCGATATTCATATTGTGTTGCATTTCAAATGTCTTATCCTTTGTATCCTGCCACTGACTTAACGGCATATTTATCGACGCATCTTTTTTCGGTTCCTTAATACTTGTAGCACCATACATCAAATATAAATCGTTCTCATTCATAATGGTTTCCATAATTTTATACATCTTATTTCGCATCGCATTAAATAAAATCGGAACTTTATCTCTTTCATTGATTATAGACTGTTCCGGTTTATACCCCATGCGTACTAATGTTTCATCTAACCCTGTGCCACAGCGCAATCCTCCGCCATGCTTCTGAATATATTCCATATCTTCTGCACGTTCGTAAATTGGTTTAAAATCAAGGTGCATATGATAGAATCCAGATTCATCCAAATGTACAGTGGCACCTAATATATGGAAATACGGAAAATCCTTTTTAAATCTAACAAGGAATTCATTAAAAATGCGAAGTGCTTGTTCTTTCGTTATTTTGCCATTTTCACGATCACTCTTATCCCCCAATCCTATAATTAATGATCTAAACATTTTAATCTGTTCCATTTTATTCGTTTTTGGATTCCGCATCTGATTATGTAGATGCTGCGTATAATAATCATTCCCAATCAATGGATAATCCCGGTTACGTGGCTTTGTCTTGATTTGTCCAGAATTGTATCGTTCCCAAGCTGCTGCTTTTCGTTTCAATGTATACTCATTTCGCTCTTTTATATAAGGCTTCATTAACTCATTGATTTGTTCCTTATAGCTCTTTTCATACGGAACAAGTTCAATTACTGTATCTTTACTCGTATCATGCGTATGCTCCAATTTAGAGCGATACTCCAAACCATGATTATGTTCTTCACATCCTTCGCCAGCTGTAATCGTCACTGATACTTCATTCATGCAAATCATCCGATTTTAATATTTTATACAATGTTGTACGACAAACATTATATTTTTTACACATCTGTTCAAAAGTCATTTCCTTCTTTTCTGCTCTAAGAACATCCACACCAGGAAGTTTTTTCTTAGGTCTTCCAGAAGTCGATGCTTTTTCTTCAATAATCACTTCCAAATTGCCATTATATGTATTTCGATAAGTACCATTAAAATGTTTAAAAAGTATTTTTATACATGACTTTTGATGTTCAATATTCGTATCATTTAAATATAACTTAAATCGATTCATTTACGTATCTCCCTTATTATTGTTCATTAATTATTTCCACACATTCTTTTGAGCAAGCCTTGCTTGCCATAATTACCAGCTTGATGGTAATGCCCTTCCCTATTGAACCCCACTACCGCACTAAAGGCGGTAATGAAGTTCAATGATGGGCAACTGCGTTGAGCTTTTAGCGACATCATTCGAATTGAGAATCAATGATGTCGATCAGATCCTGCTCGGAATTATTGAAGAACTTAACGTAAGTCTTCAAACATTCCGTTTGTGTATGACCCAAGCGTTTTGCGACCAACGATACAGGAGCATTCGCATTACATAGAAGCGATGCATTGCTTCGTCTAAACCCATGAATCTTGATCATGCGAATTCCTGATCTTTCGCAAGCGATTGCCATACGCTTCTTCACAACTTTCGCAAGAACGGGTCTGTCCACTCCAAACAGAAATGTATCTTTTGTGATGCAGTACAAATCTTTGTACCAATCCAAATATTCCTGCATGATGCATTTCATTCGTTTGGGCATCGTTATCGTTCGAATACTGTTCCTTGTCTTTGGCGGAGTAACCAAATACGATCTTCCCTGCACATACCTAGCTACTGTCTTATTGAATCGAATTGTCCCCTTATCCATATCAATATCGTTCATTGTTAGTGCAACACATTCGCCAAATCGACATCCCATAAAATACAAAAGATTCACAATGACATAACAGACATATTCTCCGTTTTCTTTATTTTTTGGAAAACATTGAATGAACTGCTCAAATTCATCTGGAGTATAGAAATCGTCTTCATCAATGATCTTGTCCGGTCTTTTGTATTTGGGAATTCTTTTGACTGGATTAAACTGTACATATCCCATTTCTAATCCATAGTTAAATATCTTATTCAAATATGTCAGCATCTTATTTACATATTCTTCACTCAAGCCTTTTTTAAATGCAGCATCCGTAATCTGTTTGATCTGTCCAGATGTTAGAGATTGAATCTTTTCATCATACAAAGATTCAAAGTATTTTGAAATATATGTATTACTTTGTTTTGTGCTTGATTTTAATTGATTTGCCTTAGCCAGATCATATACGTCAATAAACTCTTTCAATGTATAAGAATGATTTTCAATCGTGTGATTTTCTATATTAAAAGACTCCTTGTACTTCAATTCGTATTCCCTTGCTTCGTTGATCGAATTAAATGATTTTCTAAAAAAGTAATAATGATACTTTCCAGTTGAAGTAGGCACAGATCCACGAATTTCATATTTCTTGTTTCCTAAACGTTTCACAGACATTGTCTACACCTCCACATGCCCGTCTCTTCGAAGCATGTCAAAGATCTTGATAAAGAACTGATTAGGAGCATATGCAGAATACTGTTTGTGAAGTTGATGCATTTCAATATGTGAATCCAGTCTATTGATATATTCATCCGCATATTCTTCCGATTCAATAAGCAATCGATCATACAGTTCATCATTCAGAATAACATTTCCATAAAGTCCAAAATGCTTTGTTTCCAAAGAGAGAGTATTATCTTCTATATTATCTTCTATATTATTAGGACAACTGAGTTGGCTACCCTGGCTAACTGAGTTTGCCACCCCACCTAACTCTGTTGACTGGTAGCTAACTAAGTTTGCCACCTCTTTTGCGACATAAATACAATTTTTAATACCATGATTTACAAAGTCTTTCTTCTCTAACAAATTCTTTTGTATTAAACTTTTTAAAGCTTTATCTACACCAGCTTTAGTTGAATTTGTAAAATCTGCCAAATAACTACGACTGCCTGTAAATGCACCACAATGATCACGCGAAAATCCATAGATAATCGCATAAATACTCAATTCCAATCCTTTTAACCCCAATTCATTTATCATCCAATATTGAATAGAATAATAGGAATTGGGTTTAATCTTCTTATTATTTTCCATAAAAAAACTCCTTTTACCTCATTACGAAATAGACTTTCTGAACAAGCATTCAAAAAGCCTCCAAAAAAAGATAAAAAGGAGGCCACATTTAATTTAATGTGTTATAATATACGCGGTTAGAGGTATATTATATGCCTCCGGTTTAATTTGGTGCCAGCCAAATTAAGCCTTTTTTTCTACCTTAAAATCAAAAAAATCCTTCACGACAACAACCGGAACTTTTCCTTTTAAAAGTCGCCGTTCATCCAGCTCATACTCATCCTTCATAACCTGAATGAATTGGTATGCCTTGGATTTGCTGATGTTCGCATAGGCTGCCACATCCGTGGGTCCCCAATATAACTTTTCCATTTTGAATTTTCCCTTTCTAGAAAGTTATTTATAAATACGACTTATAACTTTCATATTTATCATACCATTTAATCCGGTAATTGCAACTGCATAATGCGTATATTTCCGGATATCTTTTTTTATGTACTTTACCATGTTAATATATCTATAGATTTGGAGGGGTCCTATGTCTGTAAAATCCTATATAGATTCTTTATGTTCAGAAAAAAATTTAAACATGAAACAACTTGCTGAACAGGTAGGAATCAACTATAAAACATTGAATACTCTAGTAAATGAAGATGGTAGACTTATGAATCCTAAACAGTTGGCTTTATTTTCAAAATACACAAGCAAATCAAAACAAGAAGTATTCTATGACAATTTAAAAGATGATGATTTATCAGACGCATGTACAAAAACTGCCCTTCTATATATCGGCAAGAAAACATGTGAAGGATGGATTGCCAATATAGATATACGTCTTGATACAAAGATATCAAATACCCGTACTGCCAACTATGCTGGTATACTGCATAAAAAAAGATCCGGTAACGGATTAACTGTAGTGGAAGATTGGGATCAGCTAAAAGTTGACTTTTGGGAGTTCTACTATAAAGGTAAGTTAAAGGATGAAGAAGAATACGGCAGAGATACTATTGCACGTACGTTTGCCAATGAAAGAAAGTACATATCCAGTGTATTATTCTTTGGTCTTCAAAGACTATGTACAACAAACCTAAATCCAGTCAACTATCATATCGTATTCAACCGAGATACTGAATATTATCTAGTAAAAGACTATTTCCCAAAGAAAATGAATATGGGCTTTGAGTGTATCTATGTTGATGAAAACGAGAGATAAATAGTCAAAGAGTATCACCATAAACAAGTGATACTCTTTTATTATTCATCATGGATTTATATTGTTATATTAATCAATAGAGATTTTTCATTTCTAATCACTTTGAATATCCGTTGCATACTCATCTTTCTTTACAGATTCTTTTAGAATCAAATAAACCTCTGTAAACGCAGCTACATCATATGGCTTCACAAACAATGCTCCAACACCAAAGCAAAGAAAGCCTAGAAAATACCATCCTAGAAAAGATAAATCTAAGACAAACAGATCCATCTTTTGTCCAGTCGTCATTTGTTTGGATAATGAGAAAGCTTCATCTGTAGTAATATTAGGATTTTCTGCCAATAAACATGGAATCATAGAATATTCATACGCCTTTATAATTCCAGGAACTACAAGTAATAAAAGCCAAAGCATTATTTTTAATTCCATAATAAGCATTATTTTCACAACATTTAAATAATTCTCTTTAAAGCCTTTAAATATTTCATTTAACGCTGGATTTCCATAATGATTTTTAATGAAATAATATTGTTCTCCGACTCTAATGGCAAAGCCAATAAAGATAGAAAATAATAATCCTACAATAGATTCCATTGATAAAAATGAAAGGATTGAAGAAAACATACTTGGCAATACAACATCAGGTACAAAACCTTGTACTTCTTGAATAACAGTCACATATTCAGCACACAATATTCCTGTAATCAGCGTAACCACAAACATCTTCCAATAGTTGCGTTTCATGATTTGTTTAGCTTGTTCTTTAACTTGTTGTCGGTTCCACATATTATTTCACCTTACTTTCTTTATACGTCATTACACTTCTTCCATATATTTTGCCTTAAACGCAATACAACTTCTCTCTTTTCCAAACAATCCTTTGGATTCCACACGCCCAAGCCCATATGCCCAGAATGTAACAGTTTGACCTTCTTTAAAATCAAATTCTTTATTGTAATCAAGTACACAAACATATGACTTATCATCAAAAATATTTATCATATATCCTCTAAAATCTTTATCATCCACTCGAACAATGATTTTGCCCGTATATGTCAATTTCTTTCCATACCACTTAGAATGTGTAACCTCTAAATCCGATTGATCCGGTGATTGTGACTCTGCTTTAAAGGACGCTTCATCCACTTCACTGCATTCAACCAGAATCGAACTTTCTAATCCCTGGTATTCAACTGTAACTTCTGAAGTCTTTCCAGCTTCTAATGTGACAGGTTCTTTAACAGTCCATCCTTGTGTAATGAATTCTTTTGTACCATCCTCATAATAGGCCCATACACCAATCTTCGACTTATTATCTATAGTTTCATTTGCTTCTGCAAGACCAGTATATAAGGCTGTCATATTCTCTAGCTTTTCCTGACTAACCTCTACTTTTTCATTATTTGGTGTTATATTCGAACATCCACAAACCAAGAATACACTTAGCAATGCCGCTGCATACTTCTTCATAAGTAAATTTACCTCCTTCTTTACTAAAATTTAAACAGTTGGAGATAAACTCCTCTAAGAACCGTACGTGCAGTTTTCCCGCATACGGCTCCCCACTGTTACTTTAAAACATTCTTGTTATATATGACTTTGTCACCACTCCAAATATCTACGTGAATATAGGGGTGAATGATTCTTTCTTGCCATACTACATAAAACTTATCCAATTTGAAACTTCTTCTTTGACTCCTTCGGTTTATCCATTTAAACGTTACATATAGTGAATGTATCCAAAGGTTTCTGACCTCTTTTATCATTCCGCTTAAACTATAGTAGTTAAAGCTACCCGTAAGTTTCTTGTTCAATGCCTTCATGAATTTGTCAAATTGAGTGTTTCTATTCTCTTTGACCCATTTCTTCAAGTTTGACTTGAATTGCTTCTTCTTTTTGCAACTAATCTTATGTCCCACAGTGTAGTAGCCTTTTCTTGTCTTACTGTTGAAATGTGTCAAGCCTAGAAAATCAAACGTTTCTCTAGAGACACTGTATCTTCCAAATGGAAGTATTCGTGTCTTTTCTTTGGATAGTTCCAATCCAAAAAGTTCCATTCTTTTAATTACGGCCTCATATACTCTTTGTGCATCTCTTTCATATTGAAACATTATCAGGAAATCATCCGCAAACCTTACCAGGTATGCTTCTCCATATAATTGTTTCTTAATACACTTTTCAAACCATAAATCCAACACATAATGTAGATACACATTGGCAAGTATTGGACTAATCAGTCCGCCTTGTGGTGTTCCTACACTTGTATCCTCATATTTTCCTTCTATCATGACACCTGATTTGAGCATTCTCGCTATATATCTCAGGTAGTTCGGGTCTGCGATATCATTTCGAAGAAAGTTCATGAGCCACTCATGATTCACATTGTCAAAGAAGCCTTTAATGTCACAATCCAGTATATAGTTTACTTTCTTATACATAATGGTATCATTGATTACCTTAATCGCATCATGAGCCTTTCGATATGGTCTGAATCCATATGAACAGTCTAAAAATCTAGGTTCATATACATCACTAAGTATATCTGCCATGGCTCCTTGAAAGAGCCTGTCTTCATAGACTGGTATCCCTAAAGGTCTTTTCTTGCCATTTCCCTTGTCGATTTCAACTCGTCTTACGGGTTGTGGTTTATAGCTAAAACTCTTTAGTCTATGCATCAAGTCATCTATATTTTCATTTAGATTTTCCTGATACATTTCCTTAGTTACCATGTCTATTCCTGGAGCTTTGTCTTTCTTTTGTAGACGATGT
>OFPS01000211.1_pt1 | contig 68219 bp, 62 predicted proteins | sample 1542111 | NCBI WGS metagenome assembly OFPS01 (sample SAMN04209233, study PRJEB22552) | human gut metagenome | biome: gut; material: feces | host: Homo sapiens | place: USA: Oklahoma | reverse complement strand
ATGTATGACAACGCAGCGAAATGCAGCGTTGTAGAGCAATTAAGGGATGCTCAATAACTGTTAAGCAAAAAACGGCCCTCTGCCAATGAAAAGGCAGAGGGCTGAAATTTCATCTAATGTTATATCCCATATCAAGCCTTCGCATCCAATTGAAATGTGGCGCTCAAATAAACTTGGGATCAAAGAAAAAATAAGTCGAGGGAAATTCCCTCGACTTATTTTTTCGTGCCCTGTACCGTCCGGCCTGCCCCATAGGTCACATTGTGTACCTATGAACATGAACTCTTCTGATCCGGGGCTTTTTTATTGGAGTGTTTCTTTTTCCGCTTCATAGGCAGAGCGCAGGCGATCCGCCGTCTCGCGGCTCGGAAAGACGCGCTCCCCAAGCTGCTGAACGGGCATGACGCCCATGAGGGAGTTGGTAACGAAGCACTCATCAAAGTTCTCCAGCTCGCGCGGGTCGATCTCCCCCTCCTCCACGCGATAGCGCTCGAGAAGATACGATCGCAGCACGCCGGGCAGCAGCCCGCAGGAAAGCGCCGGGGTATAGATCCGCCCGCCGGAAACGAGGAAGAGGTTACTCACCGTTCCCTCAGCGAGCTTTCCCCGCGTGTTGAGGAAAATGCGCTCGTCCATTCCGGCAGCAGCGGCAGCGCGATGCTCCAGAATACAATCGCCATAGTTGAGGGTCTTATGTCCCGTAAGCGGGGAGGTCTCGTTCCGCCGCACGGCGCTGAAGTCCATGCGAAAGCCGCGCGCGTAGCGCGCCGGGCCATAGGGGTTTGGACGCAGGCGCATCATAAGGTTTTCCTGCGTCAGCAGAATTTTGCAGGCGCTGTGCTCCGGGCAGTTTTCGCCGATCCATTCTGCCGTACGCTCCATCGTCAATCCGCGCTCAGCAAGGTCGCCCAGCCCCAGAAACTGCGCCGAACGCCCAAGGCGCGCGAGGTGGCGGGAGAGAAGGATCCCCTTCCCCCGCTCCACCGCGATGGTCTCAAACGCGCCAAGACCGAACTGAACGCCGTCATCCATCGTTATCATCTGTGTCATTGCAGCGCCTCCAGCACGGCCTTTGCCTTTTGCAGCGTTTCCTCATACTCAAATTCCAGATCCGACTCCGAGGTGATGCCACCGCCCACGCCCAGGTGGTAGCGTCCGTCGCGGTGGAGCGCGGTGCGGATAACGATGTTCAGGTCGCACTCCCCGTCCAGTGTCAGGTAACCGATGGAGCCGGTGTACAGCCCGCGCTTGCCGTGCTCCAGCTCGTCGATGATCTCCATGGCGCGGTACTTGGGCGCGCCCGTGATGGAGCCGCCGGGGAAGGCCGCACGCAGAAGATCGGTCACGTCGCTCCCCTGCGCCAGCTCGCCGCGGATGTTGGACACCAGATGGAAGACCGTTGCGTAGGTCTCCACGGTGAAAAGCTCCGTCACCTCCACGCTGCCCGGACGGCAGACGCGGTTGAGGTCATTGCGCTCAAGGTCCACGATCATCAGAAGCTCGCTCTTGTCCTTTTCCGACTGTTCGAGTTCCCACCGCAGCGCCTCGTCTTCTTCCGGCGTCTCTCCGCGCTTGCGCGTGCCCTTGATGGGGCGCGTTTCCACCACGCCGCCGCGCAAGCGCAGGAAGCGCTCCGGCGAGGCGCAGATGATCTGGTGATCGCCGCAGTCAAGATAGCCGCCGAAGGGCGAGGGATTGTGTGTGCGCAGATGCTCAAAGACCGCGAGCGGCTCGCGGTCGCTCATAACGTCCAGCCGCTGGGTCATGTTGGCAATATAAATGTCGCCCTCAATGATGTAACGGATCATGCGATCCACCGCCGCCTTGTATTCTTCCTTTTCAAAGTTGGGGCGGACGGCGATGGGCTTCGTTGCGTGCGCGTCGGGCAGGGCCGGGAAGCCCTTTTCCATTCCGCGTTCGATGTTCCGGCGGAAGCGCGCGAGCAATTCAAGCGCGTCCTCGGTCTGGCCGCAGGCGGAGAGCCACACGCGCTTTTCATGGCAATCCTCGATGAGCAGTAAGTCATAGAACACCACCCGCGCCTGCGGGATCGGCTCGACGTCCTGCTCACCGGAAGGAACGCCCATGTGCTCGCGCCCGTAATCATAGGAAAAATAGCCGATGGCGCCGGAAACGATCGGCAGCTCCGTCTCGTTCTCGTCGCGGTTCAGCCGGAGAAATTCTCCCAGCCGCGTTTCAAAGTCCGTGTCCGGACGGGCAACATCGTCCTCGGTGAAACTGCCGTCCTGCTCCTTCACGAGCGTCTTATAGGGGCGCAGCCCCAGGATCGACCATCGCCCCAGCTCGTTGACGAGAGAGGAGTCCAGAAAGGCGCAGCCCGGCTCCTTCGCCGCCAGGTGGAAAACCTCCGACGCGGGAACGTATCGCTCCAATTCTACGGTGACGCGCTTCATGCCGGCACCCCCTTTTCCTCCGCCATGCGGCAGAAATTCTCCAGCATCTCGTGGCCGTACTCGGTCAGCACCGCCTCGGGATGGAACTGTACGCCATACATCGGAAGCGTCCGGTGCGAGAGCGCCATCACCGTGCCGTCATCCGCAACGCAGTCCACCTGATAGTCCGCGGGAAGGGTATCCTCGCGCACCACGAGCGAATGGTAGCGCGTCACGTTGAATTCCTCCGGCAGGCCCGCGAAAAGCCCCGTGCCACGGTGATGCACCCTCGTCACCTTGCCGTGCATAGGACGAGCGCCCTTTTCCACCGTGGCGCCCGCGCAGTGACCCAGCACCTGATGGCCAAGGCACACGCCGAGCAGCGGCACCCTGCCCTGAAAGCGCTTCACCGTTTCTACGCACAGTGCCGCGTCCCACGGGCGCTTCGGCCCCGGGGAGAGAATGATGCCCTGCGGGGCCATCGCCTCGATCTCTTCGATCGTGATCTCATCTGACCGGCGCACCATAATGTCCCGGCCCAACTCTTCCAAATATGCCTTCAGGTTATACACAAATGAGTCGTAGTTGTCGATCATCAAATACATGTTGCTTTTCCTCCTGTGGTTCGGGGCATAAAAAAAGATAACGACTGTGCCTTTGAGCACAGTCGTTATCCCTTTCGGTCCGTAACCTGTTTCCGTGGCAGGATATCACAGGATCTATTCAAAGTCAAGCATAATTGCTGCCATTTTCTGTCTTTTTGTCATAAAAAGCACGATTTGAGCACGTCCTGTCGCGCAAATTGTAAAGCTTTTTCAAATTTTTTTACAAGAATGATTGCCTTTTTCGCGCTTTTGCTCTATGATAGGCTCTGTGTCAATATTTCGGCAAATTTCGCAAGCGATTTTTCTTTTTTGAAAAAGCCCTCAGCAGGAGAACAATTTATGAAACTAAAAACTGACGATACTTCCCTTATAACAGCGCAGCAGCCCGACGCCCCCACACCAGAAACGCCCGACGCCGCGCAGTCCCCGCGCCGCAGCCTTTGGAAAACGTGGATCGCCGATCTGCTGCTGTTCTGCTTCACCGGCATCTATGTGGAGCTGTGCCTGCACCTGTGCGTTTACCACAAGCTGGACAGGCACACCATCTACCTTATTTTGTTTGCGCTGCAAGCCGGTGTCTTTTTCTCGCTTCTCACCTCATTCCTGCCCAAGATCCTTCGCCAGATCGTTGGCGTGCTGCTTGTAGCGGTGCAGGTGCTGTTTGCCGAGGTACAGCTGGTCTATCAGTGCATCTTCGGCAACTTCATGCCCATCAGCCAGGTCAGCATGGGCGAGAACGTGATCACAAACTTCAACTCTCAGCTCTTCTACGCGATTTTCAAAAACCTGCCGCGCATCATTTTGCTGCTGTTGCCGTTGATCGCAGTAATCGCATGCCTTGCACTGCGAAAGGTCCCGACGCTGAAGCTCCGTCTGCGCTGGAAGCAGGCGCAGGCGTCCTTTGCGCTGCTGCTCGTACTGGTTTTGGTGACGGTAGGGCTCTTGTTCGTCGGACGCAACAAGCCCTTTTCCGTCTATAAGACCCTCTCCAATGTAAACACCTCCACCGACAGCAGTTATAAAAAGGTCGGCATGATCGCCACCACCGTGCAGGAGCTTCACTATATGATCGCCGGAGATGACGGCGACATCACCTTTTTTACGCCCTCCACTCTGGAAGTCAGCAGCGATCAGCAGCCGTATAGCAGCAACTCCTTCAACGTGATCGAGAGCATCGACTTCACGAAGCTGGCGGGCAGCACCGACAGCGCCATTCTCAAGGCAACGGACGAATATCTCGCCAAGATAACGCCCAGCCGCAAGAGCAACTACACAGGGCTTTTGAAGGACTATAACCTCATCACCATCTGCGCCGAGAGCTTTTGCCCGTGGTTCATCAGTGAGGAACTGACGCCCGCCCTCTATAAAATGACCCACACGGGCATCATTTTTGAAAACTACTACGGCTCGTTCCAGTCCGTCACCACCAATGGCGAATACACCATGTGCATGGGTCTCTACCCGGATATGTCCCGCACCAAGACGGATTCGAGCTTCAATGTGGCAGGCACCAACTATCTTCCCTTCTGCCTCGGCAACGCGCTGAACGGAATGGGCTACAAGTCCTACGGCTATCACGACTACATTGGCGATTTCTACAACCGCAACATCACCCACGCCAACATGGGCTACGACTTTAAGGCAGCGGATTCCGGCCTGAACGTGAAGATCGACTGGCCGTCCTCGGATCTTGAGATGATTGAGGCCTCCGTGAACGACTACATCAACAGCAAAGAGCCATTCCATGCCTACTACATGACCTTCAGCGGTCATTACCAGTACAACTGGGACAACGCCATGAGCGCCAAGAACAAAGCCGCGGTGGAAGATCTCCCCTACTCCGAGCCGGTCAAGGCATATATTGCCTGCAATTTAGAGCTTGAGTACGCGCTGCAAAAACTGATGCAGCAGCTGGAGGCCGCCGGCATTGCCGACAAGACCTGCATCGTCCTCACGAACGACCACTATCCCTACGGTCTCACGGAGGAGGAATACAACGAGCTTGCCGGGCAGACGCTGGACACCAAGTTTGAGAAATACCGCAACAGCTTCATCTGCTATGTTCCCGGCCTTTCGGAGAACATTGTGGTGGACGAATACTGTTCCACGGCGGACATCCTGCCGACGCTCCTCAACCTCTTCGGCGTGGAGTATGATTCCCGTCTGCTGGCCGGCACGGACGTGCTCTCGAGCGGCGTTCATATCGCCATGCTGTCGAACCGTTCGTTCCTGACGAAAACCTTCCGCTACGACGCCGATACGGAAACGGTCATTCCCGCCGACGACAGCATCGTCATCTCCGACGAGCTGCTGCACGCCTACTGCCTGTATGTGGACAACAAGTTCAAGGTTTCCAGCAACATCGTCAACAGCGATTACTACGCTCACGTCTTCAACAAAGAGCCGAGCGGCGGCAGTCTCAAGGATACGGTGGTGTTTACGGACATCAAGAGCATCTTCAACCAGGCAAGCGTCCTCTATATGTATCGCAATGGCTATGTGGATCCGGAATCCCCGGACAACTTCGGTGGTCAGTCCACTGCAAAGCTGGGTGAGTTTGTCGATGTGCTCTACCGCATCGCCGGACGCCCCGAAACAGACAACTCCGCCCTGCCGCCCGATTACGAGAGCCGCTCCTTCAACGCCTCCTATCCTTACTACGATGCCGTATGCTGGGCCTATCAGACAAGGATCCTGCGCCAGAGCGACCTGCTGTACACCAGTTACGACGAAAAAATGGATTATCGCGGCGCCTGCATGCTGATCTACCGCTTTGCTGCTCTTGCCGGGATCAACACCAATGTGGATCAGTCCCAGCTCCTGCAGGTGATGAGCGGCAACTCGAACCTCACAAGAGAAGCCGCCAAGGCCATGCTCTGGTGCAACCAGAAGGACATCACCTCACGCGACAGCAACCTCGACGAGCTGCTTGACGCTTACAACACGCGCATCAGCCGCTATCAGATGACATCGTTCCTCTTCTATCTCTGCACCTACGAGCTGAATCTGGGAAGCTGAATGTCAGGCAGCTGAACACAAAACGTGCAGCAGCGGATATCCGCTGCTGCACGTTCTTTTTGAATGATGCGCCCAATGATTTTTATTTAAAGGCCCATTTCTTTCTTCACTTCACCGAAGCACTTGACCGCGAAATCGAGGTCTTCCTTCGTGTGACCTGCGGAGATCTGCGTACGCACGCGGTCGCGTCCCTTGGGCACGACCGGGTAGCAGAAGCCGACAACGTACACGCCCTTTTCGAGCATTCTGCGGGCGAACTCGTTCGCCACCTTCGGGTCGTAGAGCATGACAGGCACGATCGGGTGCTCGCCGGGCAGGAGATCGAAACCGAGCTTCTCCATCTCCGCGCGGAAGTAGCGCGCGTTCTCATGCACCTTGTCGCGCAGCGCGGTGGACTCGGTCAGCATATCGATCGTTGCGATCGTCGCCGCGCAGATGGCCGGGGCGAGAGAGTTGGAGAAGAGGTAGGGGCGGCTGCGCTGACGCAGCAGGTCGACGATCTCGCGCTTGGCGGCGGTGTAACCGCCGGAGGCACCGCCCATGGCCTTGCCGAAGGTACCGGTCAAGATGTCGACACGACCCATCACGCCGCAGTATTCCGGCGTACCGCGGCCGTGCTCGCCCATAAAGCCGACGGCATGGCTGTCGTCGACCATCACGAGCGCGTCGAACTCATCGGCGAGGTCGCAGATGCCCTTGAGGTTGGCGATGTAGCCGTCCATGGAGAAAACGCCGTCGGTCGCAATGATGATTTTCTTGCAGCCCGCCTCGCGCGCGCTCATGAGCTGGGCGCGCAGATCGTCCATATTGCTGTTTTTATAGCGGTAGCGGTGCGCCTTGCAGAGGCGCACGCCGTCGATGATGCTCGCATGGTTCAGCTCATCAGAGATCACGGCATCGTCCGCGCCCAGCAGCGTTTCAAAAAGACCGCCGTTGGCATCAAAGCAGGAGGAATAGAGAATCGCGTCCTCCATGCCGACAAAGTCGGCGATCTTGCGCTCAAGCGTCTTGTGGATCTCCTGCGTGCCGCAGATGAAGCGCACGGAGGAAAGGCCGAAGCCCCAATCGTCATAGCTCTTCTTCGCCGCCTCGATCAGGCGCGGGTGGTTGGAAAGGCCCAGGTAGTTGTTCGCGCACATGTTCACAACACCGTGCGCAGCGGTGGTGTCGATGCGGCTTTTCTGCGGGGTGGTGATGATGCGCTCATCCTTGTAGGTGCCTGCCTCGCGGATGGCGGCAAGCTCTGCGCGGTAGCTCTCGTATGCGGTCTTCATTCTGCTTCGTCCTCCTTTTTCGTCGTCCAGTCGAGAATGACCTTGCCGCTCATGCCGCTGTGCATGGCTTCAAAGCCCTTTTCAAACTCGGTGTAGTGGAAGCGGTGGGTGATGGCAGGGGTGAGATCCAGCCCGCCCTGTACCATGTAGCTCATCTGGTGCCAGTTGTCCATCTTGCGGCCGTAGATACCCTGCAGCGTCAGGCCCTTGCCGATGACAAGGTTCATATCCATCTGGACAGGGCCGTTGCCGAGGCCGAGCAGGCTGATCTTGCCGCCGTTGCGCATCACGCCGATCATCTGATGCAGCGCAGCGCCGGAACCGGACATTTCAAAGCCGACGTCGAAGCCCTCGACCAGACCCTGCTCCTTCATGGCGAGCGTGAGATCCTGCTTGGCAGAGTTGATGGCCGCGTCCGCGCCCATCTTGAGCGCAAGGCCGAGACGGTAGTCGTTGAGATCCGTGACGACCACGCGGCGCGCGCCGGCATACTTGGCGATGGCGACAGCGAGGATACCGACAGGGCCCGCGCCCGTGATGAGCACGTCCTCGCCGACGAGGTTGAACATCAGCGCCGTGTGCGTCGCGTTGCCGACCGCGTCGAACATGGCGACCACGTCCTCGTCAAGCGAGGGGTCGATGAGCACGACGTTGCGCGCAGGAATGCAGACATACTCGGCAAACGCGCCGTCGCGGTCCACGCCGACGCTTGTGGTGTTCTTGCACCACTGGATGTTGCCCGTGTGGCAGTTGCGGCAGTGGCCGCAGGTAATGTGCCCCTCGCCGGAAACGCGCTGACCGACGGTAAGCCCCGTCACGCCTGCGCCGAGCTCGGCGATCTCACCGACGTATTCATGACCGATGACCATCGGCGGCTTCACATGCTGGGCCGACCACTCGTTCCAGTCGTAGATATGTACGTCCGTGCCGCAGATTGCGGTCTTGTGTACCTTAATGAGCACTTCCCCCGCGCCGGGGGTGGGGACAGGAACCTGGCGCAGTTCCAATCCGGGAGCTGCTGCGGGCTTGACGATTGCGTCCATCATACGCATATGTTTGTCCTCCGTGCATATTCATATTATGAGGAAGTGTTCTTCTCTCAGCGACATGGTATAACACGACTTCGCTCTTGTCAAGGAGAAATCACAAAAATACCAAAATATCAACAGGCGGCAAAGGGGCTCCTCCTTCAGGAGGGCGGAAGCGCTTGTTCTATCCGGTGTTCTGGTATATAATTTAATTTATTACACCACGGACATTCAGCCGCTCGCCTGAGTGCAGGAGGGACAAACCAATGGCCTGATACACCAAAAAACTCATCATGAGCACATTTGAAACGATGCTTGCGGAGATGCCTTTCGACAAGATCACCGTGGCAACGCTGGTCAAGCGCGCCGAGATCAGCCCCAACACCTTTTATTATCATTATCAGAACATCTACGCGCTGCTGGACGTCTGGTTTCAGAAAAATGCGGAAGCCTTTATCCCGGCCGAAAAGCCTATCGAATGGAAATCCGTCACCAAAAGCGTTCTGCGCCGATGCAAGGAGCATTCCAAAACCATTTACCACGTGTTCGACGGTCTCTCCCGCGACCGTCTGGAGCGGTACATTTTCTCGCTGACGGACGACGCCTTCTCCCGCGTGGTACATCAGGCGGCGGAGGGACGCGATATTTCCGAGGAAAATCTGCGCAGCATCGCCTCCTTCTGCCGCTACGCCTTCATCGGCTTTGTGATGCAGTTTTTCTGGAACGGCATGGAATACGATATTGATGAAAGCGTCGACCGGTTGGGCACGCTGTTCGACAGTTTCCTGCACGGCGCGCTCCAAACCGCCGAGTAGATAATCGCCATATTATGAAAAAGAGCTGTCTCCCGCACGGGAGACAGCTCTTTTTGCGTAAAACGGCAGTTCTGCGCAAATTTGCGCATTGCCGATGCTTCTACATAAAACCATACGCTTTGACTTTTTCGTCCATAGTTTTCGTATATAGATTTCGTTAAGATAATAATACTCAAAGCAATACAAAACAGAAAGGAACTGTTGTTATGAACGCCTCCGAAGTGTTAAAGGGCTTTGCCATGAAGCAGGTCTACAGCTATCTGGACAAGGATCCGGAAGCCAATCTTCCCAACCTGCTCGATATGCTGGAAAAATATGACAAAAACGGTCAGGCCGTCACCACGCAGGTTGAAGGGATCCGTGCCGCGCTTTCAGACCCGAACAACAACTGGTCGAAGCTGGTGAAGAGCCTGTGGACGGACATTGACGACGAGCAGCGCAAGAAACTGGTGGAGACCGTTGTCATCAACGGCACGCTGATCGATGATGCCTTTGCCGACGAAATGCTGCGCGTGAAGAACCTCGTCCCCGCCATCAGCATCGAGGGTTTTGAGGAAGCGACCGACTTCCGCCGCGGCGAGGGCACCTATCGCAAGGTCATCGAGGCCATGACGCGCCTGAAGGAGCGCAAGCTGCTCTTTGGCATTTCCTGCTGCTACACCAGCAAGAATGTCGAGGTCATCGGCAGCGAGGAATATTTCGATTCCATGATCGATATGGGTGCAAAATTCGCGTGGTTCTTCACTTATATGCCCATCGGCGCGGCAGCCGTGCCGGAGCTGATCGCCACTGCGGAGCAGCGCAAGTTCATGTATGAGCAGATCCACAAGTTCCGCAAGACCAAGCCCCTCTTTACGATGGACTTCTGGAACGACGGCGACGCGGTCGGCGGCTGCATCGCCGGCGGACGCGGCTACTGCCACATCAATGCCAACGGCGACATGGAGCCCTGCGCATTCATTCACTACTCCGATTCCAACATCAAAGAAAAAACGCTGCTTGAGTGCTATCAGTCCCCGCTCTTTATGGCCTATCGCCGCAGCCAGCCCTTCAATGACAACATGCTGCGTCCCTGCCCCGTACTGGATAACCCCGGCCGTCTGACGCAGATCGTGGAGGAATCCGGCGCCCGTTCCACGGATCTTGAAAGCCCCGAGCGCGCCTGCGATTACTGCAACCGCTGCGTCCCCGCCGCTGAAAAGTGGGCGCCGGTTGCCGATGAGCTGTGGAATTCTCTTCCCAAGAAGAAAGGCGTTCAGCTCACCGGAAAGATGGCGAAAAAATCCTGACGGGAGACAAGAGGTGTGGAGAAGCTGCTGGTACAAGAGCCCTATTCCCGCGTCGCCTGCGAGGTGACCTGCGTGGAAAACCAGATGCACATTTTCGGAGAGATCACCTCAAATCTTCCGTGGCGGGCTATCTTCTCGGAACGGTATACTGCCTCGCATCCGGCGGCAGCCAAACCGAGCTGTTCATGTACCTTTCCTACGTCATTTGCGGCGTGCTGATCGCGCTGTCCTCCTATGTCTTTCATATCAAGAGCAGCGAGCACGCCGCGGGTGTCGTCGAACCCGTTATGATCCTGACACTGCGAGTTTCAGCGCGCAATGCTTTTGACACGCAGCGTCTGCCCGTCATACGTGCAGGCAAGGCACTCTCCGTTTCCGATATGATAGGCGTAAAAGTCGCGCTTTGGGTACGCAAAGGACTCCAGAACCGCCATGATGACGCCGCCGTGCACGACAAATGCCGCACACATGCCGTCCGGCACGGCCGCGATCGTTTCTGCAAACGCCTTGCAGCAGCGCTTTTTGAAGTCCGCTACCGCTTCCCCGCCCGGAATGGGCGTCAGGCACATCGCGTCCACCCACGCCTGATAGGCGGGGTCTGAGGAAAGCTCGTCCGCGTTCTTTCCCTCGAAGCGGCCAAAGTCTGTCTCACGCAGCCCTTCCACAAGTGCGTAGGGCATCTGCGGAAATACGATCTCCGCCGTCTGCCGCGCGCGCAGCAGCGGACTGACGAAAAGGCAGTCCGCGAAGAGATTCTGCCCCCTCAGGCGCTCCGCCTGCGCAATGCCCGCCGCGCACAGCGGCTCATCGGTGCGGCCGATGTAACGCCGGTGGAGATTTCCTTCCGTTGCACCGTGACGGATGAAAAGAATGTCGATCACAGCAGCCCTCCGACCCAGGCGCCGACCAATCCGCACAGCTCGCAGAGCTGCAAGAAGAAGCCGGAGGTGTCGCCTGTCACGCCGCCGAACTGCGCCATGGCGAACCTGCGGTACACCAGCGCGGAGAGGACGGCAAACACCGCTGCTGTTCCGCCGGCAGCAGGCGAAAGGCAGATCATGCCCGCCGCCGCTGCAAATCCGGTGAGCGCAAGCGCCGCCGTCGCCGTGCGGCGCCGGGCAAGGCTCGTAAAGGCGCAGAGCATGCCCGCCCTTCTCGCGTTCGGCAGATTCACCGCGCACAGACCCGACAGCGCGCGGGAGAGCACAAATAGCGGGCAGAGCAGCAGGATCTTCCCCGCAAGATACACCTCGCAGGCAAAGCCTGCGTAAGCAAGCAGATACACGCCGGAATAGATGACCGCAAACGCGCCACAGCTCGGATCTTTCATGATCTCGAGCTTTTTTTCGCGCGTCTGATGCGATGCGAGCGCGTCCACCGTGTCAAGATAGCCGTCCATGTGGATACCGCCGGTGACAAGGATCGGCAAACACGATGCAACCGATGCGAACAGAACGCCGCTCATACCCGTTGCCTGTGCAATCACGGCCCACAGCCAGAGCGCCGCGCCGCAGAAAATCCCCACCGCCGGAAAAAAACAGATCGCATAGCGCATGTTTTTTTCGTTCCAGTCGAACTGCGGAACGGGGATCGCGCTGTATGTCGACAGCGCGATGAGAAGCGGTTCAAATAATTTCATTCAACCCTCCCTTTTCGGCAAACGGCTGCCCGTCTTTCATTGTCACCGCTGCCGCAGCGCGGGCAAGCAGCCTTTGATTCAAGCCCTTCAACGCACGGATATAGGCCGTCGTTTCACCGTCATAGCCGTCCTCGCGCAGCCCCGTGATCGTCACCGCGACAAGAATACGGCAGCGTGAAAGCAGCGCCTCAATATCCCCGTATACGCTCTCTTCGTTCCCGCCGCACTCGAACATCACGTTCGCCAGCAGGTTCGACACGTCCTCAAGCAGCACGACGCTTCCGTTTTCAACTGCCGCCGCGCCGACCCGATGCGGCAGCTCAAGCGTTGTAAAACGCAAGTCCTTGCGCTGCCGGCGGTGCTTTTCCACGCGCCGCAGATTTTCCTCCGAGCAGGGCTGCATGGTGGCAATATAGTAGCGCCTGCCTGTCGTTTGCGCAACGATGTTCTCCGCGCAGCGGCTCTTGCCGCTGCCATTCTCGCCCGCAACCAAAATCAGCGTTCCCATGTGCCCTCCTTTCTCTCAGGGCGTGAACTGGTCGCCCTGCCGAATTTCGTCCAGATAGTCGTCGTTGATGCCCGCCTCGTCAAAGCTCGCCATGTTGTTCATAACGGCGCAGGCAGCGTCGAGCACCTGAAAGGCGAGCGGGCAGCCGCTGCCCTCGCCCAGCCGCATGCCAAGATCAAACAGCGGCCGCAGCGCCAGTTCCTCCATCGCAAGGCGATAGCCGATCTCGAACGAGGCGTGGCTCGGGATCAGATAGCCGCGCACGAGCGGACAGAGCCTGACGGCGCACAGCGCCGCCACGGCGGAAATGAACCCGTCGATGACCGCGGCGCGCCGGGAAGCCGCCGCGCCCAAGAAGGCGCCGCACATCGCCGCAAGATCGAACCCACCGACCTTGGCGAGCACATCGATCACATCGTCCCTGTTCGGCCGGTTCACCGCAATGGCGGTACGGATAACCGCTTTCTTTTTCCGGAAGCTCTCCTCCGTGATGCCGCCGCCGCGTCCTGTCACCTTGTCAACGTCCGCCCCCAGCAGCACGGCAAGCACCGCCGACGAGGTCGTCGTGTTGCCAATGCCCATCTCGCCGATACCGACAGCGTCCGCGTCGATGTTTTCCGCGACCGCCGCGCCGGTCAAGATCGCCTGCAAGGCCTGCTCCCGCGTCATCGCGGGGCCGGTGCAGATATTCTGCGTGCCGTAGGCAATTTTACGGTTCAGAACAGCGCTCTCGCAAATGTCGGCATTCACGCCGACGTCGCACACGGTGAGGCCGCAGCCAAAGCGCTTGGCGAGCACCGCCGCGCCGGTCTTTCCCCGCGTCAGGTTGATCGTCTGCTGCATCGTCACGGACTGCGGCGCGCTGGAAACGCCCTCGGCCACCACGCCGTTGTCCGCGGCAAAGACAAGCAGCTGTTTTCGGGGCAGCTCGTTGTGGACTTTCCCCGTAATGCCCGCCAGCTGAACGGAAAGCTCTTCGAGCCGCCCCAGGCTGCCCGGCGGCTTGGCAAGCCGCGCCTGATGCGCTTCCGCCGCCAACATCGCCTTTTGATCCAGCGGCTGAACGGCGCGCACGAGCGCTTCGATCTTTTCCTGCACTGCTCTCTCCTTAAAACTCGATCCCCAGGCGCGCGGAAACACCCTTGTCAAACGGGTGCGCGCGCTTTTTCATTTCCGTCACATAGTCGGCCGCGTCCAGCAAGCGCTGCGACGGTTCTCGTCCCGTCAGCACGACCTCAAGATCTTCCGGTTTATGGTGCAAAAAATCAAGCAGCCGCGCCTCTTCAATGAGGCCATGGTTGCAGGCGGCGACCGCTTCGTCAAGCACGAGCAGCGCAACGCCGTCCGCACTTTTTTGCAGCGTCTCTTCCAGAAGCGCCGTATAGGCCCGCCGCGCCGCCGCCCGTGTCTCTTTGTCCATCGAGCGGAAAAAACCAAAATTCCGCTCGCAGCAGAGGACTTTAACGTTCGGCAGCGCACGCAGGACGTTCAGTTCAGAGGAGCTGCCGTCTTTCAAAAACTGCGTAAACAGCACGCTCTTTCCCGCGCCCGATGCCCGGACGCTCAGCCCAACCGCCGCCGTCGTCTTGCCCTTTCCGTCGCCGCAGTACAGGTGCACAAATCCCCGCATGCTCACACCTCCCGCTCTAAAATGCGATAGATCAGTTTCATGTCAAGTCCCGCTCTCACCGCGTCCGCGAGCAGATCATACTGCCGCTCCTTGTGGGCTTTCCAATCAAAATTGCCAAGTGCTTTGAAGGAAGCGCCCTGTTTCTCGCACAGCGCCTTTAAGACCGTGTCGGCAACCTCCTGCTCATCGAAAATACCGTGGACATAGCTGCCGTAGACATTTCCTGCGCTGATGAGCGCGCCGCGCGCTTCGCTGCGGCCCATGTGGATCTCGTAGCCCGCGTAGCGCTTGCCGTTCAGCGCAGAGAGCAGCCCCTCAACACCGGAAAACACGCCGCTTGTCTGCGTCTGCACCTTTTCTCCTTCAAATACCGTTTCCCCCGGCAAAAGGCCCATGCCGTCGATCTCCGTTACGCCCGCGGCCTCGACCTGCTCAGGGTCGGAAATATGCCGTCCCAACATCTGATAGCCGCCGCAGACGCCAAAAACCAGTGTGCCGCCGCTCGCGGCCTTTTTGATCGCCGCTTCCAGTCCGCTTTGCCGCAGCCACCCGAAGTCGGCGATCGTGCTCTTTGTGCCGGGGATCACGATCATATCCGGCGCGCGCAGGTCGCGCACACGCTCCACATAGCGGAGCGAAACATTCGCATAGTGCTCAAACGGAGAAAAATCCGTAAAGTTCGAGATGCGCGGCAGGCGGATCACGGCAATGTCGATGAGCCGCGGCTCCTTACCTCGCCCGAAGCGTTCGCTCAGGCTGTCCTCATCGTCAATATCCACAGAGAGGTACGGCACAACGCCCGCCACGGGAACGCCGCAGAGCTGCTCGAGCATTTTAAGCCCCGGCTCCAGAATTGCGCGGTCGCCGCGGAATTTGTTGACAACGACGCCCTTGATGCGCTTTTTGTCCTCTTCGCTTTGCAGCGCCACCGTACCGTAGAGCTGGGCAAACACGCCGCCGCGGTCGATGTCTCCCACCAGCAGCACCGGCGCGTCCACCATGCGGGCAAGCCCCATGTTGACAATGTCATTTTCCTGCAAATTGATCTCTGCGGGGCTGCCCGCCCCCTCGATCACAATAACATCGTACTCCCTGCTGAGGCTCTCGTATGCCTCCATCACCGCAGGGATAAAATCACGTTTTCTGCGATAGTATTCCATCGCTGGCATATTGCCCTGCACGCGCCCGTTGACGATGACCTGACTGCCGACGTCCGTCGTCGGCTTGAGCAGGATCGGGTTCATGCGCGTGTCCGGCTCGATGCCCGCAGCCTCGGCCTGCACCACCTGTGCGCGCCCCATCTCGCCGCCATCTTTCGTGATGAAGGAGTTGAGCGCCATGTTCTGGCTCTTGAAGGGCGCAACACGATAACCGTCCTGCTTCAGAACGCGGCACAGCCCCGTGGCAAGCAGGCTCTTGCCCGCGTTGGACATCGTGCCCTGGATCATAATATTCTTTGCCATGCGCTCACTCCTCCGCCACGCTTTTGATCGCCGCAATGAGCTGCTCGTTCTCTTCGCGCCGCCTGACCGCGACGCGGTACCAGCCGGGTGCCAATCCCTCAAAGTTGGCACAGTTCCGGATCGCCATGCCGCGCCGCATCAATTTTTCATGCAAGTCCGGTGCGCCGTGAAAGAGGATATAATTCACCTGCGATGGGCACACCCAAAAGCCGAGCTTTCGCAGCTCTTCTTCAAGCCGCGGCCGCTCTGCGCGGATGAGCGCGCGGTTTTCGGCAAGAAACGCCACGTTCTTCAGCGCGGCGACGCCTGCCGCCTGCGCCGGTGTTGAAACCGTCCACGGCGGCGCTGCCGCCGACATTTTTTGCAGCAGCTCTTTGTCTGCGCACAGGCCGTAGCCAAGCCGCAGCCCCGCCATGCCATAGCTTTTCGTAAACGCCTTGAGGATAAAAAGCTGCGGAACGTCAGGCAAAAATGGCGTCAGATCATCGGCTCCGTCCGACAGGCTCAAAAAGCATTCATCGACAAAAAGCGCAATGTTTCTCTCACGGCAGCGCAGCAGGATCTTTTCAAGCAGCTCCCCCGGGATCAGCCGCCCCGTCGGGTTGTTGGGGTTGCAGAGGAACAGCGCGTCGATCCCTTCGCGCGAAAGGCGCGGCAGAAGATCCTCTTGCAGGTCAAAGTTCTGCTCCGCAGCAAGCGTATGGCGCACGATCTCGCAGCCTGTCCGCTGCAAGGCAATTGCATACTCGGAAAACGTGGGCGCAAGCATCATCGCACGCTTCGGGCGCACAGCCTCGCAGTAAGTATAGATCAGTTCGGACGCACCGGCGCCGCAGAGGATCCTTTCCTGCGGCACACGCTCAAGCTTCGCAATCGCCTGCACGAGCGCCCGACAGCGGGGGTCAGGATAATGGTACAGCTCGGGCAGCACCCGCGTGAGCGCGTCGATCACGCTCTTGGGCGTGCCAAGCGGGCTGACGCTCGCGGAAAAATCAAGGCGCACGTCGCCCGCATAAATATCTCCGCCATGGCAGTTTTCTCTTCCGTACAGCATGCGTCTCCCTCACAGCGAAAAAATAAGCACTCTCACCGCGCAGCCAAGCAGCAGCGCCAAAACTGTTGTGGCATACATCAGCCGACAGGTGCGCGGGATGTCCTCGTGCGTGATCGGGCGCAGCGCATCGCCGATGTGCTCTTTTTTGTGCAGCACGCCGTGATACCACGCATCGCCGGCAAGCCGCACCCCCAAAAGCCCCGCGCAGACCGACTCCGTCTGTGCGGAGTTCGGGCTTGCGTGCTGATAGCGGTCGCGGCGAAAAATCTTCCAGCCGTTTTTGATGTCCATGCGCAGGATCCCACCTGCTGCAAGCATCAGCAGCGCGGATAGGCGCGCGGGCAGATAGTTTGCAATATCGTCCGCTTTCGCGCTCACAAAACCAATGTTCTTGTATGGCGGCTCGACATAGCCCAGCATCGAGTCCATCGTGTTCACCGCTTTGTAAAAAAAGCCCAGCGGCGCGCCGCCGACAGCCAGATACAGCAGCGGCGCGACCACACCGTCCGACGTGTTTTCCGCGATGGTCTCGACTGCCGCGCGCGTCACGCCCGCGTCGTCGAGCGCCGCAGTATCGCGTCCCACGATCATGGAAACGGCGCGGCGCGAAGATTCGATGCTGCCGTGTTCGAGTTCCCGGTAGACCTTCATGCTCTCGTCGCGCAGCGATCTTGCCGCCAAAATCTGCCAGCACATCACGCTCTCGACCGCAAGGCGCAGCCACGGACTCACCTTTTCGCAAGTGCAGAGGATCATCGCAGGAATCGCCGCCGCAAGAACGCTCACGATCCCCCACAGCACCGCCCCCGCCGCGCGCTCACCGCGCGGCGTTTTGGGAAACATCTTGCGCAGCACACGCTCCAATGCGCTGATCGTCTTTCCGATCAACACGACCGGGTGCGGCAGGCTGTGCGGGTCGCCCAAAAGGCAGTCGATCCCAAAGCCGGCAAGAAGCGGCAGCAGCAGTCGGATCATACGCTGCCTCCCGCCTGCATGGTGAACACATACACCGGATTCTGCCCTGTCATCAGCTGATATGCCCCCGCCTTACGGCTGCGGGCGATCTGGACGGACACGACCTCGGTATCCGCAAAGGCGAATTCCTTCATGCACGCCGTCAGCTCGGCGACACTCTCCAGCGAGACCGCCGTTGCCACAATGCGCACCTGCGGGTTCTTTTGCAGCAGCACTGCCAAAATGCTGCGCAGGTTCCCCGCGCTGCCACCGATGAAGGCGTGCGTCGGCGCGGGCAGGTCATCGCAGGCCTCCGGCGCGCTGCCGGCAATGATCGTCAGGTTTTCGGCAGAAAACGCCGCCTGATTTTTCTTCAGCAGCTCCACCGCGTCGGCCCTGCGCTCGATGGCAAAAATCCTCCCCTTTTTTGCCTGAAGCGCCATTTCAATGGCCACCGAGCCGGTGCCCGCACCAATATCGTAGCAGACCGCACGCTCGCTCAGGCGGAGCTTGGAGAGCGCGATGGCGCGCACCTCGCTCTTCGTCATGGGTACAACGCCGCCCTCCCCCTCGCCGCGCAGGAAAGCGCTGTCCGGCAAGCCGTGGGTCACCACGGCGTCAGGGCGATCGTTTTCGATCAAGACGGCGCTCAAGGGTGCAAATGCACCGCCGCGCAGCGCTTCCGCTGTGCCGGTGGTAATCTTTTCGTCCGGGTAGCTCAGCCGTTCGCCGATGCTCAGCTTCACCTTGCCAAGCCCATTCTCCACCAGCGTTTCGCACAGGTGCGCTGCGCCGTCCTCACCGCCGACGAGCGCGAAAACGCGCTCATGCGCGCGCACCTCCGGCACAATATCGTGCGCGCGTCCGTGCAGGCTGACGACGTGAATGTCCTCATAGGACGTTTGCAGCTTTGCGCAGAGGCAGGCGAGCGAGCTCAGCCCCGGCAGCACATCGACCTCACAGTCGGAAAGCAGCGGCAGCAGCTTTCTCGTGCCGCTGAAAAACCCCGTATCGCCCGACATTACGACTGCGCTTCGACGGTATTCGCGGTGCGCATGGATATGGTCTGCGATCTCCTGCGGCGCAACGGCGGCAAAGGTTTTCTGCCCCTCCCGCGCGGCGGCGTCCAGCATACGCTGCGCACCGATGAGGCAGTCCGCCTCCTCGATCGCGCGGCAGACTTCGCGCGTCATCATCTCCCGGCTTCCCGGGCCGATGCCGATAATGCGCACCTCCGGACGAAAAGCACAGCCAAAACGCGCGGCGAGCAGATCCAGCACCTGCGAAAAGGTTTTTCCCTCCCGCTGCTTCGGCCGCCCGACCACAAGAAGCTGCGCCCCGGCCTTCCGCGCCGCGGCGGCCTTTGCCGCAAAACCGCCCGCTTCGCCGCCGTCCTTCGTCACAAGCCACCGCGCCGACACGGCGCGCAGCATCGCCTCGTCCATCTCCTCGGAAAACGGGCCCTGCATTGCAAGGATATGGGACGTTTCCACTCCCGCCTCGCGGCAGAGCGCGAGCGACGCGTCCAGCGGCAGCACGCGGGCGTAGACGCGTTCGCGGAAGCCCTTGATCTTACGGTATATTTTCAAGTCCTTGCTGCCTGTCGTCAGCAGGATATTTCCCTCTTTCTTGGAAAGAAGCACCGCCGCTTCCTCTGCGTCGGCAACGCAGAGCGCATCTTCTGCCTGCTCCGATGCTTCACGCAGCAAGCGCAGATACTCCGTCCCTGTCTCCGCGCAGGCGCGTGCAACGCTCTCAGTGATGGACGCCGCGTAAGGATGCGTCGCGTCGATCACCAAATCAAATTTCGTGTCGGAGAGCAGTTGAATGATCCCGTCCACCGGGATACGCCCCGAGCGCACCGTCACGTTGCCCCCTTCGGGCAGGAGCGTTTCGCCGTATTCTGTTGCCACGCAGGCCGTGACGGCAACATGCCGCTGCGAACTCAAAAGCTCCACGAGCCGCCGCGCTTCCGTCGTACCTGCAAAAATACAGATCTTATACATTTTTGTATCCTCGCGGTGTGATGAGCCGCCCGCCGATGGTTTTGGTCATGGCATTGCCAATGAGCACGGTGCAGAACATGTCGACCTCCGCCTCCCGCAGCTCGCCGAGCGTCAGCATGCGGCAGTTCTCTCCCGCGCGGCCGATGTTGCGCGCGATGCCGCAGAGTCGGTTCTCAGGCAGAAAGCGCAGCAGGATATCGCACGCGCGCTTCAGATGCTCGGGGCGGGAGCGGCTCGCGGGATTGTAAAGCGCGATAGCAAGATCCGCCTGCGCCGCATGCGCAAGGCGTTTCTCGATGGTCTCCCACGGCGTCAGCCGGTCGCTCAGGCTGATGACGGCGAAATCGTGTGTCAGCGGTGCGCCCAAAAGCGCCGCGGCGCTGCACGCCGCAGTCAGGCCGGGGACGACCTCGATCTCAGGCTCTTCGCTCTCGCCGCGCAGCTCGTACACGAGCGCCGCCATGCCGTAAATGCCGCTGTCGCCCGAGCAGACCATGGCCGCGGTCTTGCCCGCGCGCGCAAGTTCGAGCGCAAGCGCGCAGCGCTTTGCCTCCTGCGTCATGGGCGTTTCATAAAACGCCTTGTCCGGATAGCGCTCCTTCACAAGGTTGACATAAACTCTGTAACCAACGATGGCGTCGCTTCCGCGCAGCGCGCGGTCGGCGCGGATCGTCATATCCTCATAGCTTCCCGGGCCGATGCCCACCACGATCACTTTACCCAAAGGAAACCTCCCAATGCTCCGCCGCCACGGCGACGGTCACGCCGTCCACCGCAGTCTTTTTCACCAATAATTTCTCCGCGCCGCGCATCGCTGCGCGCTCGCAGACGTTGCCGACGCCCGTCATCTCCTGCACGAAGGGGGAATCCGTAAATTCGCCCGGTACGCTGCGCAATTCCTCTGCCGTGTAAAATACCGTCGGCCAGTTGTGCTTCGCGCAGGCGGCAAGCAGCCCCGCCTCCTGCTGCTTTAAGTCAATGGAATAGACGCCCTTGACCGCGCTTGGATCCAGCTGATGCGCAGAAAGCACCGCCGCAACGGCGGCTTCAATGGTTTCCTGTGCGGTTCCCCTGCGGCAGCCGATGCCGACATGCAATACTTTCGGCGTGAGGCGCAGCGTTTCGGCAAACGGTTCTTTCGTGCAGTATCCGATCACAATTCCCAGCGCACCGTGCGTTTTTTCCACAATTCCGCCGGGCAATACACCCTTGATCGGAAAATCGCTCACAAGCGGCACATCGCGCTCCAGAATTTCCGCTGCGACCTTTTTTGCAAGCAGCATACTCGAAATGGCGCATTCATTTTTTGCCGCCCAGGCATCGGCGGCAAATTTACCGTTCACGTCCGTTGCCGTCGTGATGACCGCCGATGCGCCGAGCGCCGCGGCAAGACGGCGCGCCAGATCGTTCGCCCCGCCGATATGGCCGGAGAGCAGCGGAATGACAAACTGCATTTTCTCGTCGATGCACAGCACCGCAGGGTCAGTCTTTTTGCTTGCAAGATATGGCGCGATCTCACGCACGGCAATGCCGCAGGCGCCGATAAAGATAAGCGCATCCGCGGACGAAAATCTCTCCCGATAGGCCTCTCCGAAAAGCGGCAGAAATCCCGCCTCTTCAAAGCGCGGCATCGTATAACAAAGCGTTTCTGCCTCCGGCAGTGCCGCACAGACGCGCTGCGCCGTTGCGCAGCCGCCGCGGCTATAGGCAAAAATTGCGATTTTCATGCGTTCCCCTTGCGGTATTCCGTCGTAAAGTCAGGGTGGTAGAGCATCGAGCGCAGGTATTCCTCGCCAAGGCACCCGCCCACCACGATGAGCGCTGTTTTCCTAAGTCCATTTTTCTCCGCCGTTTCATGCAGCGTGCCCACCGTGCAGCGGAAGATCTTTTCTTCCGGCCACGTTGCCTTGTAGACAATGGCCGCGGGCGTTTCCGCGGCATAGCCGCCGGCAAGTAGTTCACCTTGCAGCGTTTCCGTGAGCGCCGTGCTCAAAAACAGCACCATCGTCGCCCCGTGCGCGGCAAGAGAGCGGATCGACTCCCGCTCCGGCACCGGCGTGCGGCCTGCCGCACGCGTGATGATGACCGTCTGGCTCACGTCGGGCAGCGTATACTCCGTCCGCAGTGCCGCAGCTGCGCCGCAGAACGAGCTGACACCGGGACAGACGTCAAAGGCGATGCCGCGCTTTGCAAGCTCGTCAAACTGCTCTCGCACCGCGCCGTAAATGCTCGGGTCGCCCGTGTGCAGGCGCACCGTCGTCTTGCCCGCGCGCTCCGCCTCCTCGACGAGGGCAATGACCTCTTCAAGCGTCAGCTTCGCGCTGTCGTGAAGCTCGCAGCCCGGTTTCGTAAGTGTAAGCAGCTCGGGATTCACCAGCGAACCCGCGTAGATCACCACATCTGCTTCGCCAAGGAGCCTTGCGCCCCGCAGCGTGATGAGATCCGGCGCGCCGCTTCCGGCGCCAACAAAATGCACCACGTTCAGCCCTCCCTGATCTGTTTGAGCAGTTCCTCCGCGCCTTCCGTTTCGCAGAGAAAACCGTATTCCTTCGAAAATAGGATCGCGCCGCAGGCAAGCGCGCCGCCCTTGCCTGCGAGCATCACACCGATGCGCTGCCCCAGGCGCGCGAGGAAGGCGTCTTTCCGCCCCGCCTCGTCCAGAATGCGCAGCGCTGCATCACAGGTGGCGCAATGCAAGATATCCTCCGTTTGCGCGCTGCCAAGTCCCAGCGCCGCGCTGTGCGCGGCAATGATCTCCATGCGGCAGTCGCCAAACTTTGAATGCGTATTCCACATGCCGCCCGCAAGCTTGACGAGCTTTCCGATGTGCCCGATGAGCAGCGCACCGCGAAAGCCGAGTTCCTTGCAAAGCTCAAGGCTGTCGCCGATAAAGTTCGACGTCAGCACCGCACTCTTTGAGTCAAGGCCCAAAAAGTCGCGGATATAATCCGCGCCGTAGTTGCCCGGCGCAAGCAGAACATAGTCCGCGCCGCTCTCGCGCCGCTGCCGCAGTTCCACATGAATGGTGTCGAGCAGCGCCTGCTCGCTCATCGGCTCGACAATGCCGCTCGTGCCCAGAATGGAGATGCCGCCCTCGATGCCGAGGCGCGGGTTGAAGGTCTTTTTCGCAAGCACCTCGCCCTCCGGCGCAGAGATCGTCACGCTGATCCCGCCGCCGTAACCAACAAGACGGCAGACCTCGCGCACGTTTTCCTCGATCATACGCCGCGGCACAGAGTTGATGGCCGCCGCGCCCACCGGCTGGTCGAGCCCCGGCTTTGTCACGCGCCCGATGCCCTCTCCGCCGTCAATGGTCACACCAGCCTTTCCGGATTTTTTCACCGCGGCAAAAATGAGCGTGCCGCGCGTCACGTCCGGATCGTCGCCGCTGTCCTTTTGGATCGCACAGCGCGCCCCGTCCGGAGACAGTTCCGTTTCCAGTACGTCTAAGTTGAGTTCGATGCCCTTGGGCGTTTGCAGCCGGATCGTGTCCTTTTTTCTACCCGTCAGCAGCATCCACGCCGCAGCCTTGGCCGCAGCCGCCGCGCACGAGCCGGTCGTATAGCCGAGGCGCAGGCGCTTGCCGTCCTTTACGAGATATTCTTCCATGGTGCTACCGCCTGATTTGATAAAGCAGGGCGTTGCAGATGGCGGCCGCCACATTGCTGCCGCCCTTGCGCCCGCGTGCGATGATGTACGGTGCGCGCGCCGCGTCGATGATCTGCTCCTTGCTCGCTTCCACATTTACAAAGCCCACCGGCACACCGATGATGAGCGCAGGGGCAACTTTATTCTCTTCCATCAGCGCCTCGAGTGACAGCAGCGCCGTCGGCGCGTTGCCGATGGCAAAAATACAGGGTTTTTGCAGCATTGCCGCTCTTTCCATCGAAACGAACGCCCGCGTCACGCCGCGCGTCTTCGCCTCCTGCGCAACGTCGGGGTCAGACATGAAGCAGTGCACCTCGCCGCCAAGGCTTGCAAGGATCGTCTTGTTGATGCCCGCCTTCGCCATCTGTGTATCGGTGACAATATCGCAGCCGTTTTTGAGTGCGGCGATGCCCTGCTGCACCGCGTGGGGGGAAAAAGAGAGCGTATCGGCATAGTCAAAGTCCGCCGTCGTGTGGATCACGCGCTTGATGACAAGCTCGTTTTCCGGCGCAAGCACCCTGTCGCCCAAAAGCTCGGTGATGATCGCAAAGCTGCGCTGTTCAATTTCCATCGGCTTCATCGGTTCGCTCATGGCGGTGTTTCTCCTTTCGGCAGGCAGCAACAAAGCGCTCCGCGGCGCCGATGTCTGCATAAAAGTGGAAGTGCGGATAGCCTGCGTAGAGCGCTTCGCCCGCATAGGCGCAGCGCCAGCTCCTGCCGCTGATCTTTTCCGCAAGAAAATCGTTTCCCGGCTGCTCGGCGTCCCAGCGGTGGAACTCGTGGGCGGGGATCTTCTCGCCCGTGTCAAAGAGCATCGAGTCCCGCTGCGCCGTCAGCGTCAGGTAGCCAAAGCGCGTCAGCTTCCCCGCGTCGAAGCACCCGCCGGGGAAAACGCCTGCCATTGCGCGCCCCGCGATGGCGCTCGTCAGATACATCAACCCGCCGCACTCGGCGATGCACGGCATTCCCGCCTCCACCGCCGCACGGACAGCGCTCCGCATCGGAGCGTTTTTCTCCAGTTTGTCCGCATAGAGTTCCGGATAGCCGCCGCCGAGGTACAGACCGTGTACCTCTTCCGGCAGCCGTTCATCAGAAAGCGGGCTGAACGGCACAAGTTCTGCGCCGAGGCGGCGCAGAAGATCCAAGCTGTCTTCGTAATAAAAGCAAAATGCCCTGTCGCGCGCAACGCCGATGCGGACATGCTCCCCCGCCTCCGGAATATCGGGCGGCGCAAATGTGAGCGGCGGCGCGCTCTTTGCGATTTCAAGCAGCGCGTCCAGGTCGATCGACTCGCGTGCCGCAGCGCCGAGGCGCTGCATTTTTCCTTTCAAGTTTTCCACCTCTGCCGCGGTGACGAGGCCGAGGTGCCGGCTCTCAAGCGAGCAGTCTGGCAGCTGCGGCAGAAAGCCGCAGGCACGAATGTCGAAGCGCGATTCGATCTCCCGCTTGAGCGTGGGATAGCTCATCGCGGTGCAGCCGTTCAGCACAACGCCGCAGATGCCGCTGCGCGGCACAAAGCGTAGGAATCCTTCCAGCACGGCAAGCACCGACAGCCCCGCCCCCTTCGCGTTCAGCACGAGCACAACGGGACTCTCCGTCCGCTGCGCGGCCTCAAAGGTGCTCGCGCGCGAAGATGCAAGGCCGATGCCGTCGTAATAGCCCATCACACCCTCGATGAGCGTCACATCTTTCCCCGCGCCGGCCTGCGCAAGAAGGAAACGCAGTGTGTCATCGTCAAAAAAGAAGGGATCTAAATTACAGCCCGCCGCGCCGGTGATCGCGCGGTGGAACATGGGGTCGATGTAATCGGGGCCGCATTTGGCTGCGCCGGGACGCCTCCCGCTCTCAGCAAGCGCCTGCAAAAGAGCGCAGGTCACCGTTGTCTTTCCGCAGCCGCTGCCGCTGCCGGCTATGAGCAGCCGCGGCGTTGCTTTCCGCATGATCTCCCCCCCTTTTATTTCTACGGCACAAACTCCAGCGTACTGAAGCACGGATCGTACTTTCCCCGCTCCAGATGGTAGAGCTGCGCGATATAGTCACTGGTAAAAATTTCCTCCGGCGGGCCGATGCGGTCGATCCGGTCGCCCGCCACACACACGATCGTGTCCGAAATGCGCCGCGCAAGGTCAAGTTCGTGCAGTGAAAGCAGCACGGCGAGATCATTCTCCCGCACCATGCGCTTGAGAACGGACAGCAGCTCGAGCTTGTAGCGAATGTCGAGATAGCTTGTCGGCTCGTCGAGCACGATGAGCTGCGGCTGTTGGCACAGCGCTCTTGCCAGCAGGATCCGCTGGCGCTGACCGTCGCTGATCGCGGAAAAGGGCGAATCAGCAAAGGAAAGCGCGTCCGCCTGCGCGAGCGACTGCTCAACGATCTTCCGATCCTCTTCCCGCAGCACGCCGAGTTTTCCCGTGTAAGGGTAGCGCCCGGAGCTGACCACATCGCGGCAGGTCATCAGCTCCGGCTCGACGCGCACCGTCATCAAAATCGCCATGCGCCGTGCAATATCGTTCCGGCTGCGCGAGCGCATCGTCTCCCCGTCCAGATAGACCGCGCCGGAAAGCTCCGGCAGCTGCCCGATGACCGTTTTGAGGATCGTCGATTTCCCCGAGCCGTTCGGCCCGATGAGCGTGACGATCCTCCCCCGCTGCACGCAGAGGGAAACCTCCTCGATGAGCGGCTTTCCATGGTAGCCGACGGCCAGATTTTCCGTTTTCAGATAGCTTTTCATGTCCGCCCCGCCTTTCTGCGGATCATCATATAGATGACGACCGGCGCGCCGAACACCGCCGTGACCGAGCTGATGCTGACCGCGGCGGGCGCAAAGGCCGTGCGCGCAATGAGATCACACGCAAGGCAGAAGATCCCCCCGCCGAGGAAGCACGCCGGGATCATCAGCAGCGGTTCCGCCGTTTTGAACAGTGCCTTCATCAGATGCGGCAGCGCGATGCCGACGAAGGAGACCGGCCCTGCAAAGGCCGTCACGCAGGCGGAAAGCACGCTTGAGAGCAGAATGAGCACCGTGCGGAACGCCCGGATCGGCACCCCCAGATTGCGCGCGTAAACCTCGCCGAGCTGATAGGCGCGAATGGGCTTGGAGAGGAAAAAGGTCAAAAGGAGCGCCGCGCCGCAGACCCACGCCATGGTCTCTACGTCCTCCCACTTCATACCGGAAAATGAACCGTTCGACCAGTTGTGCAGGTTCACGATGTTGGAGTCATCGGCGAACGTGACGAGAAAATCCGTCAGCGCCGAGCAGATGTAGCCGATCATCACACCGCAGACGACGAGCAGGCTCATCTGATCCACATACTGCGAGATGAGCAGAATGAGCCCCATCGCAAGCATGGCGCCAACGAACGCAGCGCCGATGAGCAGCGCCGACGAGGATTTTACGCCGCGGCTGAGCAGAAAGATCATCACGAGCGAAACCGCAAGCTTCGCCCCCGACGAGATGCCCAGCACGAACGGCCCCGCAATGGGATTGTGAAAAAAGGTTTGCAGCAGATACCCCGACACCGACAGTGCGCCGCCCAAAATGAGCGCCGCCATCATGCGCGGCAGCCGGATCTGCATGATGATCCTCCGCTGCGTCAGATCCTCCCCGCCGCCGAGCAGGATCTGCCAGATCTCAGACGCGGAGAGCGAAACGCTGCCCGCGAGAAGATTCCCGATCAGAAAAACAGCCAGAAGGACGAACAGCAGTGAAAAGCCGAGATACGTCCGTTTTGCCCGCTTTCGCTCCATGTTCGTCCCTCCTTTGGTAAAATTTCAAAGTTGTCAGCATTGCTTTCCCGTCAGGGAAGCGATCCGTCATTGCAGCTTCGTCAAAAACCGGAGCGGTGCGTCCGCACCGTTCAAAACAGTGTGGAGATCTACCACAAGGTCGCTCAGATCGAGCGACTCCTGATAGAAGTCCTTCGTCAGGCACCAGACGTCGCCGCTCTGCACGGCCTTGAAGTCGCCGAGCAGCGGTTCGAGCGCAAGAAGCTCCTCGACGGTCGTGAGTTCGCCGTCAATGATGCCGTTGTAGATGAGCACATCCGCGTCGTGCGCGCCGGCGTAGAAGGTCTCCATCTGGACGGTGACGGCGGACTGCGCGTTCTCCTCCGTGGAATCATCGAAGGCAACATACTGCCCACCCGCCATGGCGATGGATTTGGCAACATAATCTGCCGACTTTCGCACGTTGACCGCCCCGTTGCTCGTCACATAGAAAAATGCAACCGTTTTCTCTGTGGGCTCAGCGTCCAGAACGCCCGAAACGCTGTCCATTTTCTCATCAAACAGCGCCGTTGCCTCGTCCTCTTTCCCGAGCAGCGCACCATAGAGCTTGACCCACTCCATGCGGCCGAACGGCTCGCTTTCATAGCTCGACATTTCTACCAGCACCGGAATGCCCAGCGTTTCAAACTGCTCAACGACCTCGGGCGAATGGTAGATCATCGTGTTTTCAAGCGCCAGATCGCAGCTCTTTGATAAAATCAGCTCGTAATCCGGCTCTGAATACCTGCCCGCGTAGAGCAGCTCGCCCGAGCGCATCGCCTGCTGCGCCTTCCCGATGCACCAGTCCGATTCCCTGCGCCCACTGAAGCGGACGCAGCCGACCGCATTGAGCCGGGCAAAGCTGTCCATCGCCGCGCTGGCGACCAGATAGATCTCGTCGAGCGGCTGCTGCAATACGGTCACAGTCTCCGGCACGCCGTCCGGCACGTCTGCGCCCTCCGCCACGAGCAGAAATTCCTGATCCTGCCCGATGGTGATGAACTTATAATCCTCTCCCGCATACGAAACGGAAAACTGCTCGGCGTATCGAAGCGGCATCGTTTCTTCAAACGAAAGCTCCCCCCACGAAAGGGAGGCCTGCCCGCCGCTCTCGCTGTCCTGCGCCGCTCCGCAGGCGCAGAGCGCCAGCGCGGTCAGTGCGGCAAGCAGCGCGCACAAAAGGCGTTTCATCCGTTCACCTCAGCGCTTGAAGCGTCAAACGTCAGCGTATATTCGATCTCGTGCGGCGTGCTCATGGCGATGGTATCACCGATGACGGCAAGCGGCGTATCGAGCGCGGAAACGGGAATTTCAAACGTCGATCCGTCTTCGTTCGAAAGCGCGTCATAGCGTTCGCCGTCCACGAGCATATAGTCGTAATGGCTGCTGCTCCAGACGATCTGCGCGGTCATTTTGCCGTCCGCGACTGTCAGCGTGCAGGGCGACTGGACGCTGACCTTACCGCTGCCGCCTTCGAGCGTTACAGCGATCAAATAGGTGCCGTCGGCCAGCGTCTCAGCGGACGCGGCGGCAGTGTCATCTTCCTTCAAAACGGGATTCGTCACGGAGACCTTGTGGTCGTACCACTTTCCCTTCGTGCCGATGATGGCAACGTCGAACTCCTCGTCCAGCGCGGGCACGGGAATATCAAAGCCGCTCACTTCCTCGCTCAGCCCGTCGGAGTAGGTAACCGTGTCCGTCGTGGGCTGCAAGAGCGCCGCGCCGTCCTTGCGCGCGTCCTCCGCCGTGCCGCAGAAGAGATTCTGAATGCTCTTCGACGGAAGGCTGATGTGAATGCTCATCTGCCCGTTCTCGACCGTCAGCGTCGCTTTGCCCTCGCAGGCCTCGTTCACATGGAACATGCTGCTGTCGGTATTAAATTCCGCAGTGTACACGCCGTCGGCGAGCGCAGGCTCCGCGGGGAGCTGCGCTGCGTCATCTCCGTTCTTTTCACCGCAGCCTGTCAAAAACGTGCACAGCAGCAGTGCCGTAAGCGCGATCGTCGTTACTTTTTTCATCTGCAATTTCTCCAATTCGTTCTGTCCAAAAGGCTCCGGAGCGGAACATGCCCGCTTCGGAGCCCTTTTTGTCCTTTTTATGCGTTCAGGGAGTCAATGGCGGCCTGCGTGTGCGCGATGTAAAGCGCCTGAATGTCCGCGATCCCGCCAAGGCCCGCGATCTGGCAGTCTACCGTGAAGCCGGCGTCCTCGAACATAGGCTTCCAGGAATCATCGTCGCTGCCGGCCATGTCGTTGTTGGCGTGGTCACCCGCAACGACCATCAGCGGGCGCAGGATAACGGTCGTATAGCCCGCAGCCCGGACTTCCTCGATGACGGACTCACAGGCGGTCTCTTCCGGCTCGCCCTCGACCGTGCCGATAAAGACGTTCTCGTAGCCGAGCTGCTGCATCTGGGTGCTCATCTGGCTGTAGCTCACCCTGGCAATGTGCGCCGTGCCGTGACCGAGGAATACGAATGCAGCGCCGGCCTCCTTGGCCGCTTCGAGAGAGTCAAAGCCGCTCGCTTCGACCGCCGCGGCGGTGACCGCTTTGGCAACAGCCTCCTTGTCGGCGTTGATCACGCTGGCATCGCTGCCGACCTCGCCGAGCAGGGGCTCAGCGATGGAAACAGCGTCAAAATTGTCGCGGTAGTCGTCGATGGCGGCGCACATTTCGTCATACTCCGCACCGTGCATCAGATGCGTCGGCTGCACGACGAGGTTCTTCACGCCGTTGGCCACAGCGCGCTCAAGCGCCTGGGTCATATTGTCGATCTTCTCGCCGTCGCGGGCCTGAATGTGGTTGATGATGATCTGCGCCGTGAATGCGCGGCGCACGGACCAGTCGGGGTAAGCCTCCTGCAGGGCGTCCTCAATGCTCTTGATGTCGTTGACGCGGCTGTCGTTGTAGGACGTGCCGAACGAAACGACCAGAAGCTCGTTTTCGCCGATGCCGTCCTGATTGCGGGGATCGTCCAGCGCAGCGTCGCCCGTGTCAAGGCCAAAGTAGTCGGGGCTGGCTTCCTCGCCCTCGACCATGGCCTTCTGTGCGTCGGTCAGCGCGTCCCACGCAGCCTTGGCTTCTTCGCACTGTGCGTCGGTCTCGTCGGTGCGCTCCTGAACATAGATCGCGTTGATCAGCGCGGCAACATGGTCGGCTGCGGCCTTGTCCGCGTCCGCCGTGTTCTGCGCGTCATCTGCCGCATTGTCATTTTTGCTGCCGCAGGCGGTCAGCGCGCCCAGCAGCATCACGGCTGTGAGCAAAAGTGCAAGCGTCTTTTTCATGTTTTTCTACCTCTTCTTCAAAAATCGTTCTGAAAGAAATATAAAAGCGGCTGTGGATCCACAGCCGCTCTCACGCTTCCAACCAGCAACACCGCGCCGCGAACATGGTCGCGCCGCGGGTAAACTCGCAGAAATATCAGCCTGTGTACAGCGGGCTTGAGATTCCCCGCAGAGGCAGGTCTCCTGACTTCGTTCATCGCGGCACTGCCCTTCCCAGTTTCCCAGTGGCATTGCAGGCCGCTCCCGTACACAGTGACTGCATCGTTCCGGATTCGCACCGGATTCTCTATTCTCCGCCTTGCGGCGGCACCTCTGCGATACAATTTTACATTTTTTCAGACATATCAATTATAAGCAGCCGCCATATATTTGTCAACGCGGAAGATGCGCCTCTGCCGCGCCCTCGCTTTTTTGGTCAATTTGTCACATTTGCGCAAAAAATATCTGCTTTCACAAATTTTATCTTGCTTCTTCCCGACATTTTTCTATAATGTTGTCGACAGAACAGGAGGTACAGCCATGTACGTTACCTACAACAACCTTTTTAAGCTCCTCATCGACAAGGGACTCAATAAAACAGAGTTTGCGCGTGAAGTCGGCATCAGCTCCAATACGCTCGCCAAGCTCTCGAAAAATGAACTCGTTTCGCTTGAGGTGCTCGTGCGCATCTGCCGTAAGCTCGACTGCTCGCTTGGCGACATCGTACAGATCGCGCCGAGCGAAGCGCCAATCAAAAACGGCTTAGAGCGCAGAAAGAAACGAACCCAATCCAGAGAAAAAGGAGGCTCATCGCTATACCATGAGTAACGAATCCAAAGAGACCGGTTCCAGCTTTATGGAAAAGCTGGCGACCGTGATCGTCGACAAGCGGAATCTCATTTTTCTGCTCACCATTATTCTGCTCGTTTTCTCCGTCTTTTCCCGCAACTGGGTCGAGGTGGAAAGCGACCTGACGTATTATCTGCCGGGTGGCTCGGAGACAAAGCAGGCGCTCACCATCATGGACGAGCAGTTCACCACCTACGGCACGGCCGAGGTCATGGTGGCCAACATCACGCCCGAGCAGGCCGCTGCGCTGGAGCCTAAGATCAAGGAGATCAAGGGCGTGCAGAGCGTGGACTACGACGAGACCACCGCGCACTACAACAACCTCTCCGCACTCTATTCCATCACCTTTGCCTACAGCGAAGATGACGACGCCTGCCTTGACTCGCTCAACGCTGTGAAGGAATATCTCTCCAACTATGATCTGTATGTCGACACCGACCTCGGCAACACGCAGCAGGAAACGATCGACCACGAGATCAGTGTCATCATGGTGTATGTTGCCATCGTCATCGTGCTCGTGCTGCTCTTCACGTCCGAGACCTACGGCGAGGTGCCGGTACTGATCCTGACGTTCGTTGTCGCGCTCGTTCTGAATCAGGGCACGAATTTCCTGATGGGCAAGATCTCGTTCATTTCAAACTCCGTCACGAGCATTTTGCAGCTGGCGCTCTCCATCGACTATGCCATCATCTTCTGCAACCGCTTCAAGGAGGAACACCGGCTGCTGCCGCTGCGCGAAGCCGTTATCATCGCGCTGAGCAAGTCCATTCCCGAGATCGGCGCGAGCAGCCTGACGACCATCGGCGGTCTCGTTGCAATGCTTTTCATGCAGTTCAAGCTCGGCCCCGACATGGCGCTGTGCCTCATCAAATCCATTCTCTTTGCGCTGCTCGCCGCGTTCATCGTGATGCCGGGGCTTCTGATGCTCTTCGGCCCGCTCATTGACCGCACACAGCACCGCAGCTTCGTCCCCAAAATCTCCTTTGTCGGCAAGCTCGACTTTGCCACACGCTATATCATTCCTCTGGTCTTTGTCGCGCTGGCTGTCATCGGTTTCCGCCTTTCGTCCAACTGCCCCTACGCTTACGGCTACGGCCTCATCACCGCGCCCAAGCAGAATGAAACGCAGTTTGCCCAGCAGATGATCGAGGACAACTTTACCTCAAAAAATATGCTCGCGCTGATCGTTCCCACGGGCGATTACGACAAGGAATCCGCCATTTTAAGCGAGCTCAGTCAGTACGACGAGGTCGATTCCACGATGGGTCTTACCAACATTGAAGCGCTCGACGGTTACATGCTCGCCGACAAGCTGACGCCGCGTCAGTTTGCCGAGCTTGCGGGGCTTGATTATGAGGCCGCGCAGGTCGTTTACGCCGCCTACGCCGCGCAGCATTCGGAATACGGCAAGCTTGCGGGCAACCTCGCCACCTACAAAGTCCCGCTCATCGACATGTTCCTCTTTGTCTGCGATCAGGTGGACGCCGGCATCGTCACGCTCAGCGACGAGCAGACGAAGCTTTTGCAGGAAGCCGAGGTACAGATGAGCAGCGCCAAGGCGCAGCTCGAAGGCCCGGACTATGACCGCATGCTCGTCTACCTCACGCTGCCGGAAAGCGGCGATGAGACCTACGCCTTCACCGACAAAATTCTCGAAATTGCCGAAAAGTATTACCCCGATGAAAACGTCTACCTCGCGGGCGAATCGACGAACGAATACGAATTCGAAAAGTCCTTCGCCGTGGATAACAAGGTCGTCAGCATCGTGTCGGTGCTCGTGGTTATGCTGGTGCTGCTCTTCACGTTCAACTCCGCCGGCATGCCGGTGCTGCTGATCCTGGTGATCCAGGGCTGCATCTGGCTCAACTTCTCGTTCCCGACCATCACGGGCAAATATGTATTTTTCCTGGGCTATCTGATCGTGTCCTCCATTCAGATGGGCGCGAACATCGACTACGCCATCGTCATCGCGAGCCGCTATCAGGAGCTCAAGGGCAAGATGCACCACCGCGACGCCATCGTGGAAACGCTGAACTTTGCCTTCCCGACGATCATCACCTCCGGCTCGATCCTCTCGATCTGCGGCTTTTTGATCGGCAGCATGACCTCTGAGCCCGTCATTGCGGGCATCGGCGAGAGCCTCGGCCGCGGCACGGTCATTTCCATCATCATGGTCATGTTCGCCCTGCCGCAGATCCTGCTCATCGGCAGCGGCATCGTCGATAAGACGTCGTTCTCTGTGCCGTCCATTTCGGAAAAGAAATCCGGACACGGCAAGATCTCCGTCAACGGCATGGTGCGCGGCAACATCAACGGCACAGTGCATGGCATCATGCACGCCACGGTCGAGGGCGACATCGACCTGAATCTGATCTCCGGATCTGCAAATGAGGAGCAAGACGATGAAGAAGACTAATTATATCCATCGCTTCTGCGCGCTTGCACTCTCGTGCCTGCTGCTCGTGTCGCTGTTTCCCGTCATGCAGGCCTTTGCCGACGGGGACGGCGCCATTCACATCAAAAGCGCAGAAGATCTGCAGGAGCTTGCGCGCTCCTGCACACTCGATTCCTGGTCGCGCGGCAAAACCGTTGTGCTTGACAACGACATCGTGCTCGAAAGCGACGATGCGCTGCCCATTCCGACATTCGGCGGCACATTCCGGGGCAACGGCTACACCATCAGCGGTCTTTCCATCACGCAGAGCGTTTCCCCTGCCGGTCTTTTCGGCGTACTGCAAAAGGACGCCGTCATCACGGAGCTGAACGTGGAAGGCACGGTCTCTCCCTCGGGCGACAGTGAAAGCGTCGGCGGCATCGTGGGCGAAAACTACGGCGCCATCGAACAGAGTACGTTCAATGGCAGTGTTTCGGGCAAACGCAGCGTCGGCGGCGTGGTCGGCCGCAACCGATCCAGCGGCGTTGTACGCGCGTGTGAAGCCTCCGGTGCGATCTTCGGACAGAACATGACAGGCGGCATCGTGGGTGAAAACCTCGGTTCCATCGTCTCCTGCCGCGGCCGCGCCTATGTAAACATCGAGAGCACCGACCCCTCCATCGACCTGAGCAATATGAACCTTGAATTCTCGCTCGACCTCGCCAAGCTCTCCCGCCCCGACACGCTCAACACCGCCACCGACACCGGCGGCATTGCAGGCTATTCCTCCGGCGCGATCGCGTCGAGCACAAACTACGCCGCCGTCGGTTATCAGCACATCGGCTACAACATCGGCGGTGTGGTCGGCCGCAGCAGCGGACAGGTGCTCGCGTGCAGCAATGAAGGCGCGGTCTGCGGGCGAAAGGACGTCGGCGGCATCGCCGGCCAAATGGAGCCCTATATCCGCATGGAGGTCTCCGACGGTCTGCTGCAGCAGCTCAAAACACAACTCAACGAGCTCAGCGGTCTTGTCAACACGGCAGCCAACCATGCCGAAGGCGGCTCGAACGAGATCGCCTCGCGCCTGAACAGCATGTCCGGCTATGTGGATAACGCAGCCAATGAGCTGAACAACGTCCGGCTGAACGCCAGCATTGACAGCGTCATCACCGGCGACGGCTCCCATTCCTCCGACACTCTGATCGGCGGCGGCAAGGGCGCAGCCGGCGGCATCGACCATGAGCATTCCGACAGCGGTCACAGCACCACCATCTGGGGCGGCAGTGCCGCAGGCGCGGGCGCGAGCCACGAGGGCAATGCCTCGGGCACCGTCACCGGCTCGACTCAGATCGTCGCTGCACCGGATCTTGGCGGGCTGACCTCGTCGATCAACGGCCTGAGCAGTCAGGTCACGATGCTCAACAACGCCGCCAGCGGCACGGTCGGCACATTGGCAAATGACATTCGTTCGATCAACAACAAGTTCAACGAGCTGACAGGAACGCTGTTTTCCGCCATTTCCTCGCTCAGCGGCGGCACGGGCGACATCATTGTCGACGCCTCCGATGTCGACATCGATTCCGTCACGTTCGGTAAAGTCTCTTCCTGCCGCAACAGCGGCGCGGTGTACGGCGATGTGAATACCGGCGGCATCACAGGCTCCATGACCATTGAATACACGCTCGACCCCGAGGACGACGTCACCGGCCATCTTTCCGGCTTTTACCGCAAGCAGTACGAATACAGGGCGATCCTCCAGAGCTGTGTGAACACCGGCGATGTGACCGGCAAGCGCAGTTACGTCGGCGGTATCGTCGGGCGCATGGATCTTGGCTATCTCACCGCATGCGAAACCGCTTCCTGCACGGTGGCAAGCGAAAACGGCAGCTACACCGGCGGCATCGCCGGACTTACCGGCGCAACGGTACACGGCAGCTTCGCCAAGTGCACGCTCAGCGGCAAGAAGTACGTCGGCGGCATCGTCGGCAGCGGCGTACAGGAAAATATCGACGGCAGCGGAAGCAGCGTGCGCTGGAACTATTCGCTTGTGGACATCACCGATTGCCAGCAATATCGCGGCGCGATCTCCGGCAGCGACACGGGCACATTTGAGTACAACTACTACGTCTCCGATGATCTCCCCGGCATCAACCGCCAGAGCTACGTCGGACGCGCAGAACCCACCTCCTACGAAGAGCTTCTCACGCTTCCCGAGCTGCCGGAGAGCATGAAATCCTTCTCTCTCACCTTCGTTGCCGACGGTGAGACCGTGCTCAGCCACACCTTCCACTACGGCGATTCCTTCGCCGAAAGCGACATTCCCGATCCGCCGCAGAAGGACGGCTGCCATGTCCACTGGGATCGAAGCGACCTTACAAACCTGCACTTCGACACCGTTGTCACCGCAGTCTACGAAGCCTACACCCCCGCGCTTGCCTCCGAGCAGACGCGCGACGGCGGACTTGCCATTCTTCTCGTCGAAGGAAACTACAACGACGGCAGCGCCATCGCCATGACCACTCAGTCTCTTACGCCCGCGGCGTTCGATGTTCAATCCGGCACCGTGTTCGACCGCATACAGGGTTATTTCTCCTGCCTTCGCCGCGGCGAGATCCCCTCCACGACCGCCAACGCAGAAGTGCTTGAGCAGTGGCATGTAGAGCTTGCCGACGACGGGCAGGACACGCACACCCTGCGCTATCTTCCGCCGGATGGGCAGAAAAATATCCGCATCTACGTGCGCGAAAACGGCGGCAGCTGGCAGGAAACAGGCTGCGACACAATGGGCAGCTACCTCACCTTCACGGCAAGCGGTGACAGCGTTGACTTCGCCGCCGTGCGGACGCTGAACGTCCTTGGCATCTGGCTCATCAGCCTTGCTGTGCTGGCGGTTCTTGTTCTTTTGATCGTTCTGCTTGTCCGCCGCCGCAAGCGCAAGGCGCGCAGGCGCGCGGAAGCGCTCGCGCGCAGCATGAGCGCCGTTACGCAGGCCGAGCAGATCGTCCGCAGCGCGGATACCGAAAGCGCCCAAACGGAAGATACAGCCAAGGCCAGCGAGGGCGCGCCGGAAGCGTCCGCTGTTCCCGCCGCGGCAGTATCCGCATCGGTCGTCACCACCGCAGCGGAAAGCGCAGAAAATGCTCCCGCAGCTGCTCCCGCTCCGTCCGCTCCCGTTGACTCCGATTCCATTGAGGCGCGCCTTGCGCGCGCGGAAGAGGAGCTACGGCTGCTGCGCGAGGAGCGCGAAGCGCGCGAAAACGCACTCACGCAGCCCGCGGTCCCGCCCGCGCCGAAAAAGCGCAGACGCCGCCGCTTCCTTCCCATCCTCATCACGATCCTCGTTCTGCTTGGCGCAGCGGCGGCATTCTTCCTCAAGTCCGACTTCAAGAAGGATCTTGAGGCCTGCCACCTCATCGAAGCGCGCATCAAGGAAGATCCCATGACGATGGACGTCACCGTTGACGCTTCCTGCGGCAAGCTCGTTCTTCACGCAGATGCTTCCGTCGCCCGCACGAAAGCAGATGGGACTTCTGTCACCTGCATCGACCGCGACGGCGCGGCGCTCTACTACGCGAACAGTGCGCTCTATCTGGAAAACGGCAAGTCTTATGCCGTCGGCGGCGCGTTTCCCGACTACGCCGAGCTTCTGGATACGACCGCTGAGCTCTGCCGCACGCTGAGCGTGAGCAAATCCGTGGACGGGCAGAACAAGGTCTACACCTTCACCGCCGAGGGCGACGACGCGAGCGCGCTGCTGCATCTTCTCACCTCGGACGAGATCGCCGACGCCGCGGCGCTCTCCTCGATCCGCGTGACGCTCACCGCAGAGAGCGGCGAGCTGATGCGCATGAGCTTTGCGGCGGAGAATTCCGGTGATCTGCACGTAAATGCCGACGCCGTCTTTACCGATGCGTCTGCGCCCGCGGTGCCGGACGAGGTGCTCTCCGCCATTCGCTCGTCCGGCGGCGCCGACTCTTCTTCCACGCTGACAGGCGATGCGCTCCGCCTGCTGCACGCATGGGGCGAGCTGACGAATGACATTTCTTCGTCTGACATTTCCCTTTCCGCCGACTGCGGCCCGATCGTGCTGAGCAGCACGCTCCAGTACGACCGCAGCAGCATCGACGGTCAGAGCTACGGCTGCATTCGCAAAAACACGCTCGCCGTCTACTTCTCCGGTGACAAGATCTGCGACGCGAGCGGCAACAGTGTGGACGCCGCAAGTGCGCAGCTCGTCGACACCTCTTCGCTCATCGACCTCTGCTACCGCCTGATCCTTGACGGCAGCGCAGGCTGCGAGTGCGTGAGCGATGGCTATCTCTACGGGCTCTCGCTCGATTCTGACGCCATGAATGATCTGGCCGCCGCCATCGCGCCGGACATCAAGGCGCAGAATGTGACCTTCTCCTCCGGGCGCATCTCCGTGATCGTGAGCGAGCAGGGCGCGCTCAAGTCTGTCAACATTTCGTGCAGCGGCGCGCTGCATCTTATCCTCTCTGACGCTCCGGCGTCGCTCTCCGCCGTCATCACGCCGGCGGAACGCGAATTCTCGATTCCCCAGCCGGCGCTCAATGCGCTGAAACAATAGAAAAGCGGAGGGAGTTACCAATCATGGAAAATCGCATCATCAGCATCAGCCGCCAGTTCGGCAGCGGCGGCCACGAAGTTGCAGTAAAAACAGCGGATCTTCTCGGGATCCGCGTCTATGAGCGCGAGCTGATCCGCCTTGCGTGTGAATACGGCGAGCTTTCGGAGAAAACGCTCTCCCCCTCAGACGAAAAGGCGACCAACCCCTACCTTTTTCAGACGGTACACGAGGGCAACCACCACGTGCTGCGCGGCAAGCCGACGAGCGAGGTGCTTTTCGCCCTGCAAAGCCACGAGATCCGCCGCATTGCCCGCCACGAAGAGTGCGTTTTTGTCGGGCGATGCGCAGACTATGTGCTGCGCGAGGAAAACGTGAAACTCCTCACCGTCTTCGTCTCCGCGCCGGACGAGCACCGCATTCAGCGCAAAATGGCGCAGGAAAAACTCACGCGCGACCAGGCCGTGCGCCTGATCCGCAAGATGGACAAGCAGCGCCGCAAGTATTACGAAAGCTATACCGGCCGCATCTGGGGCGCACCGGGCGGCTACGATCTCTATCTCGACACCGGCATTCTCTCCACCGCTGATGCCGCAGCCATCGTTGCCGACCGCTTCCGCAAGCTGTAAAAAGCACCCCACCCTTCAGCTTGTCAAAAAACGCCAGTTCTCAAAACATGAGGACTGGCGTTTTATCATTAAAGGGAGTAAAAATCGTTATATAGGGAACAAAATTGGAAGCATTTCACTTCCGAATAGCGATCTTTTTGAGATTCATGGCAGCATATTTAAGCCTCACCCATACAGAGGCTGAAGCAACACCATTTTTATTAACACCACCGGATCTGATCCGGGGCGGCCGTTATCTGCGCAATAATATGGACTTAGCCGTGCATAGAGCCATTCATAATCCATTACATTCTCTATCTTGCGCAATAAATGATCCTTGGAGACTAAGGCATCTACATCCACCATCACGATATCTTTTCGAGAATTCTTTCTCCAATTTCCCAACCTTACCCCCCTTTTTTCTCTATGATAGCAGAAGAACCTCGCCAGTGACGAGGTTCTTTGACAAGCCAAAAGGGAGCGCTCCGGCATTTGCCGGGGCGCTCCCTTTGCGATTTTTTTAGTGAGAGTTATTCTTTGCGATGGCAGGTGCCGCCGCAGTGTGCGCAATCGCCGCTGCATCTGCCGTTTTTCCTGCTTTTTCGCACAAAGCGCAGGGCAAGGAGCGCGGCGAGCGCGATCAGCGCGAGCAGCAGGTAGTCGAGCGCGCTCATCAGAGCAGCCCTCCGAGCGTGTAGGCGGCGAAAGCCACGACCCACGCGACGGCGCACTGCATCAGCACGACGAGCGCGGTCTTGAGCGTGGAATTTAGCTCGCGGCGAATGGTGGCGACGGCGGCAACACAGGGGGTATAGAGCAGCGTGAAGACGAGAAAGCTGACGGCCGAGCGCGTGGTGAAGAGAGACGCGATGGCCGTGCCGCCGAGCAGCACCTCAAGCGTGCTGACGACGCTCTCCTTAGCGATGAAGCCGGAAATGAGCGAGGTGGCACAGCGCCAGTCGGCAAAGCCGAGGGGCGCAAAAATGGGGGCGATGCCCTTGCCGATAAGTGCCAGCAGGCTCTGTGCGCTGTCGGAGACAACGTTGAGGCGTGTGTCGAAGCTCTGCAAAAACCAGATGATGATGGTGGCAAGGAAGATGACCGTGAAGGCGCGCTGCAAAAAGTCCTTGGCCTTTTCCCACAGCAGCAGCGCTACGCTCTTGAGCCCCGGCATGCGGTAGTTCGGCAGCTCCATGACAAACGGCACGGGCTTGCCGCGGAACGCGGTCTTGTTCATGATGAGTGCCGCGAGAATGCCGATGAGAATACCGATCAGATACAGCGAGATCATCACGAGCGCGCGGTGCGCGGGGAAGAATGCCGCCGTGAAAAAGGCGTAGATCGAGATCTTGGCCGAGCAGCTCATGTACGGCGTGAGGAGAATGGTCATCTTGCGGTCACGGTCGGACGAGACGGTGCGTGTTGCCATGATGGCGGGCACCGAGCAGCCAAAGCCGATGAGCATCGGCACGATGCTGCGCCCGGAAAGCCCGATGCGGCGCAGGGGCTTGTCCATAACGAACGCCACGCGCGCCATGTAGCCGGTATCCTCTAAAATGGAGAGGAAGAAAAAGAGCGTGACGATGATGGGCAGAAAGACCAGCACGCTGCCGACACCGGCGAAGATGCCGTCGATGATAAGGCTGTGGACGACGGGATTGATGCCGTAGGCCGTGAGCGCACGGTCGACAAGAGCGGTGAGTGCGTCCACGCCAAGGCCCAGAAGGTCGGATAAGCGCTGCCCGATCACGTCGAAGGTGAGGTAAAAGGTCAGCAGCATGATGCCGAGAAACGTCGGAATGGCCGTATAGCGGCCGGTGAGGATCTTGTCGATGCGGACGGAGCGCGCGTGCTCGCGGCTCTCGTGGCACTTGATGACGGAAGCGTCGACCACGCTCTCGATAAAGGTGTAGCGCATGTCGGCGAGCGCCGCGTTGCGGTCGAGCCCCGTTTCGGTCTCCATCTGCACGATGCAGTGCTCAAGCAGTTCTTTTTCGTTCTGGTCGAGCGCAAGCTGATCGGCCAGATCGTCGCCGCCCTCAATGAGCTTGGCGGCGCAAAAACGCGCGGGAACGCCGATGCGGTCGGCGTGGTCGGCGATGAGATGGACGACGGCGTGGATGCAGCGGTGCACCGCCGAATCGTCCGGGCAGAAATCCGTCACCTTGGGCAGCACCTTCCCGCGCGCGGCGGCAATGGCCTGGTCGGTCAGCTCGCTCACGCCTTCGCCCTTGGCAGCGGTGATGGGGACGACGGGAATGCCGAGCGCCGTGCTCATTTTCTGCACGTCGATCGCGCCGCCGTTGGCGCGCACCTCGTCCATCATGTTGAGCGCCAGCACCATCGGCACGCGCAGCTCAAGGAGCTGGAGCGTGAGGTAGAGATTGCGCTCGATGTTGGTCGCGTCCACGATGTTGATGATGCCGTCCGGCTTTTCGTTCAGAATGAAATCGCGCGAGACGATCTCCTCCTGCGTGTAGGGGCGCAGCGAGTAAATGCCCGGAAGATCCACAACAGAGCAGCCTTTTTCATCGCGGATCTCGCCTATTTTCTGGTCGACCGTCACGCCCGGGAAATTGCCCACGTGCTGATTGGAGCCGGTGAGGGCATTGAAGAGTGTCGTTTTGCCGCAGTTCTGGTTGCCGACGAGAGCAAAGATCATTTCAGCTCGCCCTCCACTTCAATTTTTTGCGCCTCTTCCACGCGCAGCGTCAGCTCATAGCCGCGCACGCAGATCTCAATGGGGTCGCCCATGGGCGCGACCTTTTGCAGCGTGACGCGCGTGCGGGGAATGAGTCCCATGTCCAACAGGCGGCAGCGCAGCGCGCCGTCGCCGCCGACAGCGGTGATCACTGCGGACGCCCCGATATGCAGCTGATCCAGAGTCATACTTGCTTTCCCTTCTTTTCTGCGAGTTTCATGTATCTATCTTATCTAAAAAATTATCATGCCAAAGAGCGAATGTCAACTGCCGTAACGCATTGAAATAGACAAGAAAACGTGCTATGATGACCGCAGATTTTGGATAGGAAAGGAAGCGAGGGGAGCGCAGAAGAAAGCTCCCGTCTTGCCATGATCGCAATTCTGCTTGCGCCGGCCTATCTGCTGGCAAATTACTATCTGCTGCGCCGCACGATGGGCTGGGTGAAGGCGTGGTTCCCGTTTTTTCGAACGGTGCGCCATTGGGCGCTGCCCGTTGCGGTGCAGGTGTTTCTGGTCTGCTCCATCGTCATCGCCTTTTTCCTGCCCGAGGGCAGGGCGCGGCGCGTGATGAAGCTCATCGGCAACTACTGGCTGGGCGTGCTGCTCTATGTGCTGCTCGCGATTGTTGCGGCGGATCTTCTGCGGCTGCTGCTCGGGTATGCGCTGCCGTTCAAGCACATTTTTGTCACGACGAAGATGCACCGCATCGCGGGCTGCCTTTGCGCGTTTGCCATCTTGACCGCGTCTCTCTGGGGCGTTGTCAATGCGCGTATCATTCATGTAACACCCTATGACGTGACGATCGACAAAAGTGTTGCGGGCATGGACGAGATGAAGGTCGTGCTCGTGGCGGATCTGCACCTCGGCTACAACATCGGCGAAAAGCAAATGCAGAGAATGGTGGAGAAGATCAACGAACAGGACGCCGATCTTGTCGTCATTGCAGGGGATATTTTCGACAATGAGTGGGAGGCGGTGGACGACCCGGATCGCATCGCGGAAACGCTGCGCGGTATCCGCTCGAAATACGGCGTTTACGCCTGCTATGGCAACCACGACATTGAGGAACCGGTGCTTGCGGGCTTCACCTTCCGCCAGGGCGAGAAGAAGGAGAGCGACCCGCGCATGGACGCTTTTCTGAAAGAGGCAAACATCACGCTTTTGCACGATGAGGGAACACTCATTGACGGAAAGTTCTACCTCTACGGCCGCCCGGACGCGCACCGTCCCGGCCGCGGCGTCGAGGTGCGCAAAACGCCGGGTGAGATCACAGCGGAGATGGACAAAAGTAAGCCCATCATCGTCCTCGACCACCAGCCGAAGGAATTACAGGCGCTTGCAGACGCGGGCGTTGACTTAGACCTCTGCGGCCACACGCACGATGGGCAGATGTTCCCGGGGAACCTCACCATCAAGCTGATGTGGGAGAATGCCTGCGGGTACCTTCAAAAAGGGAAGATGCACAACATCGTGACCTCGGGCGTCGGACTCTTCGGGCCCAATATGCGCGTGGGGACAAAGGCGGAGATCTGCCCGATCACAGTTCATTTTGCAAAATGAAGCTGCAAAGCATCGATGGGAATGCCTCTGAGCAGGGAAAATGACATCAAAGGGTGGGGGCACGGCGTCAGCCGTGACGAATGGATTGTAAGCCAAAAAATTTACGATTCGCTGAAAAACAGGAAAATATTGAACATTTACAACCCATCAGTCATCTTCGCTGACAGCTCCACTGACACAGGGGAGCCTTAGCCGACGCACTATGACATGGTTTTTTGACAGTCTGAAAGGGAGCGCTCCGGCAAATGCCGGAGCGCTCCCTTTCGTTTCTTTTTATTTGCGCACAAAGAGGATACCGAGCGTGCTCGGCCCGCAGTGGCAGGACACCGTGCAGCCCGCATGCGTTTCAACAACTTCGTCAAACGCGCCGTATGCCGCCGCCTCCTCCATCGCCGCGTCCACCACGCTCTGCTCGCAGGCGGGGTGCGTGATGAAGGCAAGGTCTTCCGTGATGTCTTCGCGCCCGTCGAGGCGCTCCTTGACATACTGGCGGATACACTTTTCGAACGAGCCGCGGTACTTTTTGCAAACGCCCATCTTCCCCTTGCACACTTCGATACAGGGCTTGAGGTGCAGAAGGTTCGCGCCAAGCGCGGCCACAGCGGAGCAGCGCCCGCCCTTTCGCATGTAGTCGAGCCGCTCGATGAGGAAGCTTGCCTCCACCTTTGGCGCAAGCGCGCGCACGCGCTCGGCGATCTCGCTGCCGGAAAGCCCCTGCGCGGCGAGCTTTGCCGCCGCCACGACCAGAAGTCCCTGCCCGCTGCTCAGGTTTTCCGAATCGACCACATAGACATTGTCGAACTCCTGCGCGGCAAGGCAGGCGTTCTGATAGCAGCAGGAGAAATTCGCGCCGATGGTGACCTGCACCACCGCGTCGTATTCCTTCGCATAGCGCGCGAACACTTCACCGTATTCGTACTGGCTGACCGCCGCCGTGCTGCAAAGGCTCCCGCCGCCGTCCACATGGGCAAAAATATCCGCAGGCGTGATGTTCACACCGTCGTGAAATTCTTCTCCGTCCTTGATGATGCACAGCGGCGTAATGGCAATATCGTAGCGTTCGAGCAGCTCTGGTGACAGATCGCAGGTGCTGTCTGAAATGATTTTTACTCGCATTGTTCGTGTTTTCCTTCCCCGTAGGTCAGATTTACGCGGGTACTCCCGGTGGAAATGATATAATCGGATTGTACTCTTATATCGCAGGCAGATGAACTCTCCCTCAACGCAACATCAACTCTTGTTGAGGTTTTCCGTAGTTTTCACAAAAAAGAGACTCCGAAGTGGTTCCCTTCGGAGTCTCCGCTCTGATGATCGATCTTCTCAGCCGTAGGAAATGAACAGATCCGGCAGCTCGGACGCACCGGGGTCACCGTAAGCCGCGGCAAGAACGCTTTCGTGAATGGTGTTGGTGTTGGAGACGCTGTCCACCCGCACGCGAATTCCCTGCTCCTGTCCAACAGTGCGGTTGAACTCCTCCACCAGCACGTTCAGAGGCGAGGTCACCTCGCCGCCGTAGACATGCCAGATCGTCACGGTGGTGGGTTCCGCCTTCTTTTCTCCACAGGCGGTAAAACTCAGCGCAAGGATCAGGGACAGCGCAAGCGCCAACAGCAGATATCTTCTTTTTTTCATAGATACGCCTCCTCGCTCAAGGGGAACGGAGATCTCATCTCCCGTCCGGTTTTTGAGAAATTCCTGCGCCGCAGCCATCAAAGACAGCAGACCTTCGCTCATGTTACACGCCGCTATCAGCATTTCTCATAAGGGATTGCGCCGTGATAAGAACCAATTCGAAAGCTGTAACTCTCTTCCGCAGGCATAAAAAGTATTTGTATTATATCACTACAAATTGAAATTGGGAACCACAACTTTAGAAAAATGCAAGATATGATTCAATGTGAAATAATGATCCCCTCTGTCCCCATTTCATTCTCCGCCGCCTTCGTGTTGACATTTGCCCCCCGTTATGTGACACTATGGGAGAACACTACGCCTTGACAAGGAGATCTTTTATGAACGCAGCAACTGTTTCCGCCCGCTTTGCGGAGCTTTTCCCTGAATCGAACCTCATCGGTCTGCTGAGTCGGTACGGCGGCGACGCGGACGATATTTTCGAAGCCATTCAGGATCAATATGACGCGCACGAGCAGGAACCGCTCGCCGGCCTTCTCGGGATCAAGCCCGCAGATCTCGATTCCTTTGCCCGCACCGCCTACTGGGAGCTGATCGATGAGATCCGTATAAGATACCTCTCTTCCCTGACGCGCGATGAGGCGGCCAAAATCATCGAAGCGTCCGACGGCTGCATCACACCCCCCGAGAACGATGACATCGACTGGAGCACGGACGAGTTCATCAACGACTGGAACGCACTGCACCGCGGCGAGGAAGCGATCGCGCGATAATACAAAGGAGAAAAACGATGAAACCATCTTCTTTTCTGCACTTTGCCGCCTTCGGCGTCAAGACGATCCTGCTGCGAAAAAAAGAGCCGATCCTCGGGACGGTGATCTTGACCGACAAATGCAACCTGCACTGCAAACACTGCTCGGTCAATAATATCACGGCAGTCGTCCATCCATATGAACAGATCCGCCGGGAGATGCATCAGCTCTATGATATGGGCGTGCGCATCCTTTTCTTCTGCGGCGGCGAGACCTTCCTCTGGCGCGACGGCGAGCGCACGCTGAGAGAGCTGGTCATCGAAGCGAAGGCCATAGGCTTTCTCATTGTGAATGTCGTGACGAACGGTACGCTTCCCATCGATCTTCCGGAAGCGGACCTGATCCTTTTGAGTCTGGACGGCGACAGGGAGCGCCACAATGAGATCCGCGGCGATACCTATGACACCATCATGCAGAACATCGTGAGCGCGAGTGCGGACAACATCTGCTTCTACATGGCGATCAACCAGATCAACAAGGGCCATGTGCGCGATGTGTGTATCGCCGCGCGCGACACAAAAAATGTGCGGGCGGTGTCCTTTAATTTCCATACACCGTACCCCGACACGAGGGAGCTTGCCTTGAGCAAAGAAGAAAAGGCCGCCTGCTGCGATGTGATCGCGCAGATGATGAAAGAGGGCGCGCCGGTCTTTAACCTGAAAAGCGCCTTTCCCTATCTCATCGAGAACCGCTTTCCGACGCCCTGTCACCAGTGCGTCGTGATGGAAAACGGAAAACTCTCCACCTGCGGGCGCTGCATTGACGTGCCCGGCCTCTGCGAGCAGTGTGGATATTTTTTTGTTGCGGAATATACGCTTTTGTTCCGGGGCAATCCCAGGATCATCTTCGAGATGCTCCGCACTTACTTGAAATATATTTAGGAGAGCGCCATGCACTTTTTTACGAGCTTAACTCGAATGTGGCTCACGCGAACCGTGCACCCCTTCACCTTTAGAAAGGAATATGATCAGGCGCTGCCGTTTGCGGAGTGCGAGAGCCTGGGGCTATATGTCCACATTCCTTTCTGCAAGAGCATCTGCAATTTCTGCCCCTACTGCAAGGTGCGCTATTCCGCAAAGCTGTGCGACCGATATATTGATTCTTTGATTCAGGAAATACATCTTGTCGGCGGGCAGTATCCGGGGCAGAAAAAGGCGACCAGCCTGTATTTCGGCGGCGGAACGCCCGCGCTTGCGGCAGATCGTATCAAAGAGATCATAGACGCGCTCGGCGAGCACTTCATCATCACCGAGGGGATCGGCCTTGAGCTTCACCCTGACAATGTGACGGTCGAGACGCTGCAAACGCTGAAGGAAGCGGGCGTGACAAAGATCAGCATCGGCATTCAGTCTTTTTCGGACAAGTATCAAAAAATTCTCGGCAGAAAGACAGTCGATACCGCGGCAATGGCGGCGGCTCTCGCGGCGGTCCCATTTGAAACGGTCTCGATGGACTTCATCTTTGCCTTGCCGGGGCAGACCTTTGAAGATCTGCGTGCCGACATCGACGCGGCCTTCTCACTGGGGGCGAATCACGTCGCCATCTATCCGTTTATCGACTTTACCTTTACGGACAGCAGCGTTGTGGCGATGCCAAAAAGAGAAAAGCGGGAACTGCTGGACGCCATCACGCGCTACTGCATGAGCCGGGGCTATCCGCGCAGTTCCATCTGGACCTTCTCAAACGAGCCGAACGCAAGCTACTCGTCCATGACCCGGGATAACTTCCTCGGTTTCGGCTGCTCGGCCACGAGCCTTTTCAAAGAGCAGTTCAAGATCAATACCTTTGATGTGGACTCCTACTGTGAGAGAATCCGCTCCGGCCGCCTTGCGACCGCGCTGACGCTTCGCTTCACGAGGCGGCAGAGAATGGTCTACTGGCTGTTCTGGACGGCGTACAGCACAAGAGTGAACGCCGATGACTTTGAAGCCTTCTTCGGCGTGCCGCTCAAGAAGATGTACGGAATGGAGCTTTGGCTTGCAAAGCGCCTCGGCTTTGTCACAGAGCATGGCAGCACATACGAAATGACGCTGAAAGGCGCGTTTTTCTACCACTACTACGAAAATTTTTACACGCTTTCCTATATCGACAAGATGTGGGGCATCCTGCGCGAGGAAGCATTTCCCGAATCCATCGAGCTGTAAAAAACAAACCGCCTGCGCCCAAACGCGGCGCGGGCGCTTTTCGGACGCCTGCCCCTTTACAGCAGCCGTTTCGCAGCATATAATTGACAGAAATCGCAAGCTGCGCGAAACAGAACAAGAAAGGAAGATCGAACGATATGCCCTGTACAACTGTGCTGGCCGGCAGGCTGGCGACCAATGACCGCTCGACGATGATCGCCCGTACGGACGACGGTCATTTTGATGAGAAAAAGCTGATCGTGGTCGAGCCCGACCAGCAGCCGAAGATTTATAAAAGCGTAGAGTCCCACGTGGAGATCACACTGCCGGAGAACCCCATGCGCTACACGTCCTGCCCGAGCGTGGATCCCACGCACGGCATCTGGGCCGCGACCGGCATCAATGCCGCAAACGTCGGCATGACCGCAACGGAGACCACGACCTCAAACCCGCGCGTGCTCGCAGCCGACCCGCTGGTCGAGCTGCAAAAGGCCGAGGACGGCAAGGAGGAACGCTGCGGCGGCATCGGCGAGGAGGACATCGTCGTTCTCGTCCTGCCCTACATTCATTCCGCGCGCGAGGGCGTGCTGCGCCTCGGCTCGCTTCTGGAGCAGTACGGCACCTATGAATCCAACGGCATTGCCTTCAACGACGAAAACGAAGTCTGGTGGCTGGAGACCATCGGCGGCCACCACTGGATCGCAAAAAAGATTCCCGAGGATCGCGTTGTCATCAACCCGAACCAGTTCGGCATGGATTCGTTCGATCTGGAGGACGCCTTCGGTGCGCAGGAGTCTCACCTCTGCTCGGCGGACCTCAGAGAGTTCATTGCAGAATATCATCTGGATCTGAACCAGAACGGCAAATTTAACCCGAGAGACATTTTCGGCTCGCACCGCGATATGGATCACATCTACAACACGCCGCGCGCATGGTTTATGGGACGCTTTCTTGCACCGCACACCTACCGCTGGGACGGGGAAAACGCGGACTTCACGCCCGAGAGCGATGACATTCCGTGGTCGTATGTACCGGAGCGCAAGGTTGCTGCCGAGGATATTCAGTACCTGCTCTCGTCCCACTATCAGGGCACGCCCTACGACCCCTACGCGGGCCGCAGCGCGGAAAAGAGCTGCATCTACCGCCCCATCGGCATCAACCGCACGGGTGTGACGACGATCTGCCAGATCCGCAGCGACGTGCCTGACGCGATCAAGGGCATTGAATGGGTGTGCTTTGGCTCCACGACGTTTTCCGCATGGCTGCCGGTGTATACGAACGTGGCGCAGATGCCGGACTATTTAAGTAAGGTGACGCTCGACGCCGAAACGGACAATCTCTACTGGGTCAGCCGCTTTGTCGGCGCGCTGGCCGACAAGTGCTACGGCTCGTGCATTCAGAGTGTCTGGGGCTATCAGGACGCGGTGAATATCCGCGGCCGCCAGCTCATCCTCAAGTATGATAAGCTTATGCGCGAGAGCGGCGATTTCACGCTCACCGCGCAGGCGAACGACGAGCTCTGCGCGATGGCGAAAGAGGAGAGCACGCAGATTCTCAACAAGGTCCTGCGCACTGCCAGCGAGCAGATGAAAAACGGCTTCAGCTTTGCCGACACCTGCGTCAACAAGTGATAAGCGGCATCGCTTCACCAATGGAATCAAAAAAGCAGCCGCGGCAATTTTTGCCGCGGCTGCTGCCAAAAGAAAGGAATCCGATATATGGGAATTCATCATGTAAAAAGTCTTGACCTGCACGCCAAGTGGCCCTGCGGCGAAAAGGATCTCATCACGGACGTGCCGGGGGTATTGGTCGGTCATACCACGCTGACCGATCCGGCGAAGGATATCCACACGGGCGTAACGGCAGTGCTTCCACACGGGGGCAATCTGTTCCGCGACAAGGTCATGGCCGCCTGCGCCGTTATCAACGGCTTTGGCAAGAGCATCGGCCTTTTGCAGGTGCAGGAGCTCGGCACGATAGAGACCCCCATTATTCTGACCAACACGATGAGCATCGGGACCGCCTATACGGCCCTGTGCAAATACATGCTGGAACAAAATCCTGACATTGGGGTGACTACCGGCACCGTCAACTGCCTTGTCACCGAGTGCAACGACAGTTCGCTCAACGATATCCGCGGCATGCATGTGCAGGAATCGGACGTCCGCAATGCCATTGAAACAGCAGCGCAGGATTTTGCCGAGGGCTGCGTCGGCGGCGGAAACGGCATGCGCTGTCTCGGGCTCAAGGGCGGTATCGGCTCCGCTTCGCGCGTGTTGGAGATCGACGGCGCAAAATATACGGTCGGTGCGCTCGTCATGTCAAACTTCGGAGCGCCCGGCAACCTTGTGATCGGTGGTCAACATTACGACACAAGCAAGGCCCACGTCTCCGACGTGAAAGACCGCGGCTCCATCATCATGATCCTGGCAACGGATATTCCTCTTTCCGAGCGGCAGCTCGGGCGCGTGGCCAAGCGCGCTATGATCTCGCTCGGGCGCGTGGGATCGTTCTGCGGCAACGGCAGCGGCGATATCGCGATCGCCTTCACCACGGCCAACCGCATTCCGCATGACAGCGACCACGATATTCTGACCTGCCGAATGTTCTACGATGAGAGCATCGACAAGGTGTTTGAGGTCTCTGTTGAAGCGGTCGAGGAGGCGATCATCAGCTCGCTCTACCACGCCGAGACCACGCACGGCATCCGCGGCAAAACAGCCGTCAGCCTGCGAGACTTCCTTAATCATTGACCCTTGCCGCCCTTCACCGTTCCTTTCACTGCGCCCCGCAGCCCGCTGCGGCAATCCCCTTTTCGAGCCAATCGGAAGGGCGTTGAATGAAAAAACGGCATGCACTTCTGCCACGGTTCACGCAAGAAGCTCTTTCTTTCGGGCTTTGTAATAGAATAAGCCCGTCAGATCTGCCAAGGCCCAGCCGATCGGGACAGACCACCAGATGCCGATGACGCCGATAGCAGGGATCGCAGACAGCAGATAGGCAAGCGCGACACGGGTGCCCAACGAGACGACCGTAAGCACCACGCTCATGCCCGGTCTCCCCAACGCACGATACAAGCCATAGAGCAGGAACAGGCAGCCGATGCCGCAGTAAAACGCGCCCTCGATGCGCAGATACCGCACGCCTTCCAGAATGACTTCGGTTTCTCCGGCGTCCACAAAAATCGCCATAAGAGGTCTTGCAAATACGAAGATGAGCGCGGATATGACCACACAGAAGGCCATGGAAATGCACGCGGCGCTTTTTAGCCCCTCGCGTATCCGTTCGCTCTCTTTTGCGCCGTAATTCTGCGCGATAAAGGTGGAAAAGGCGTTGCCGAAGTCCTGCACCGGCATATAGGCAAAGGCGTCGATTTTCACAGCGGCGGCAAAGGCGGCCATCACAATGGGGCCGAAGCTGTTGACCAGTCCCTGTACCATAAGGATACCGAGGTTCATGACCGATTGCTGCACGCAGGTCAGCGTGGAGAAGGAGACAATCTCCTGAATACGTCCGCGCCGCAGGCAGCGGAGCTTCCAGATCGAGCGCACCTGCGGGAAGCGCGCAAGGGTGAAAACGGCGATGCCAATCCCCGAAACATACTGAGCGATCACCGTTGCCTCCGCGGCTCCGGCAACGCCTCTATTTAACCCGATGACAAACCAGAGATCGAGGGCAATATTCAGCACAGCGGAAACAGCCAAAAAGCCCAGCGGGATAACGGAATTGCCGATTGCCCGCAAAAAAGAGGCAAAGTAGTTATAAAGGAAAACAGCGGGAATGCCCATGAAAATCACAAACAGGTATTCGCGCATATCGCTCCACACCTCGGCAGGAACCCGGAGGAAGGTGCGAAGCCCGTCCAGGCAGGCAAACGATAAGATATTCAGAAATACAGTGACGAGCGCGATAAAGAAAAACGATGCACAGAGGTTCTCGCAAAGAGCCTTCTCATCCCGCTGCCCAAAGCGCATGGAAAACAGTGCGCCGCTCCCCATGCACAGGCCGAGGATGATGGAGGTCAGAAAGGTCATCAGCGTAAAGGCTGAGCCGACCGCTGCAAGCGCATCGCGCCCGAGGAATTGCCCGACGATCAGCGTGTCGGCGATGTTATAGCACTGCTGCAACAGATCCCCCAAAATCATGGGAATGGCAAACAGCAGCATCGACTTGGTGACAGGGCCTCGTGTTAAATCGCGCTTCATGACGCGCCTCCGTATCTTAAGCAATAAAGTGCAATTCGGGAATATTATAGTGCGATGGAAACACTTCGTCAATCCGGCTCACTGCCGCCCGCGAGGAGGTGCGCGAGGGAATGAATGATGAGAAATGCAAGAAGCTGCTCCGTCTGCTGGACGCACAGAATATATTAACTGGAGGAGGCCACGCTGATGAGCTTCACGGCAGGCTTTAAGCTGGCATGGGGCATCGCCGGAGAACCGGGGGCACCTTACTCCTACGACACCGATGAAGAACAAAAGGTGCAGGATACGCATTCAACGGAGTAACAATACGCCATCAGCGGAATGATTTTCTCCCCGGTGTTCACGCCATTGCTGACCATATACCAAAAACCGTCTCAAGCATATTGCTTGAGACGGTTTTTGGTATGCCCGACTGGATTCGAACCAGCGGCCTTCAGAGTCGGAGTTATCAGGCCGTCAAACCGGAAAGCCTTGCAGTGCAACGGTTCGATTGGTATCGCACAAATTTTCGGCATTTTGAAGAAAAACCTCAGAAGCCTTGCAGGGCAAGACTTCTGAGGTTTTTCGCGATAGTAGTCAAATAGTAGTCTGCACGCCTTGCGGGTCACGCGACTCGGTTCATTTGCGCAACCTTATCAATGAACTCTTTCATATCCTCGATGTAGGTGTATGGCGCGTACTCAGAATAGATTTCGGGAGAATCCAGAATAACGATCTGCACCCCATCCGCCCTCAGCGCTTCCAGCGTTCCGGGAAGGCAGCGGGCCTCGTTGGGCGTCTTGCAAAGGTAGGCAAGGCAGCCCTGCTGATCAAAGATTTTTGCAACGATGTATATCTTTTTATCGCCCATTGTCACACGCCTCCAATCTCTTTTGGAAGTCCTGCTCATTTTTGATCAAACCGGCAATATACTCCTGATAAAGCTTTTTTCCGATTTCCAGGCTTTTGTACTTGTAGACATACTGGTGGCTCCAGAGGTTGAAGTAATAATCTTTGCCACACCATAGCTGCACTTCTATCGGGTATGCCAAATTATCCCGCTGGTAATAAAGATGGATCGCACGATAACCATCATCCACCTGTTTCCCATTCCGCAAATCAACAACTCTGAAATAGTCTGGGAAGCTAACTGGATACTCATCAAAGCGAAGCCGAAAACCAAGCACATCATTAAAGCACTGCTTAAAGCCGCCGTGGTTGGCGAGCGTCTTTTCATATTTCCGCATGATGGAGTCATCGCTTTTGAAGCGGGAACCTATTAAATTTTCCTGAACTAGTGTATCAATATACCCTGCTCTATACTTTGCAATATCATCGAGAATCCTATCGATCGGTGTTGAGCTTAGAGATATTTGTTTCAGGCTCTGCCCAAGTGTCGATCGATAAGATAGTAAGTCCAGAGTGTCTTTTGGAATAAACAAATTCATATTAAAACACCTCTACTGAATACCTCTGCTGCTATTTATAGTATAGCATGAAATGTCCGAGAGTAAAAGGAATTTCACGTTTGCCTACACAAATCACTATTCTTTGCAAAGAATCCAGCCTTTAGAACAACATAAACCTCCTGCGACGAATTACATGCTGAAAGATCCGCAATCCTTTCTACACTATTTTGAAGATAATGAAAGTCCACTAATCCGCTATAGCCGTTCCCCCATACAGCATCGCTCAGCTTAGAAAAGGCGTAATGACAGTCGGGTGGGCATTTATCATTAATCTTTTCCTCACTTGTCAAATCTTTCAAGCTCATGTCTTGAAGCAAAGCAAATATTTCGTTCACTTTTTCTATTAGTGCGATTCTATACTTTTCTACAAGCTTTTTGTTTTGCATAGAGTGTATCTCAACAGTATAGATAAGCCGCAGTTCTTCTAACGCAAAATTGTAGTAATCATTGTCAAGTCGCACTTTTGACTCATGGATTAAGATTTCTATTTGCTCTACCACAGAATTTACTCTACGTATTCTCTTATTTTTCCATTCATTGCAATAGTCTACAGTTTGACGGTCAATTTCATCCATCAGATTACTAAGATAAGCGTATCTTTGTTCGGCAAATCGGAGCAGCTCTGAAAAATAAATGTCAAGGAATTCCGGATTTTTATCTGGTTGGTTACTATATAGAATTACAGAAAAATCCCCTTTTCCAAACCCTCCTCCCGACCAACCTGCGTATCGCTGCTCTACCTTTTTTTCTCCGGAAAAATCATCCTTCAGATTTACTGGATGGGTAGCAAAGCAAGCTCTAATGGTTTTAAAGTACTTATTATCTGTTGTTTCAAACTTCTTATGTTGAAATACAGATTTTTCATTTACAAACGGTATATTCTCAGTGTTCAAAAGCACTCGATGTAACTGTTGAATAGCCTCCCAAAGTACATCAATGCATACAATAAAAGTCATTACTCGTATGCTCGAATCATTATTGTTTTTTTTAGAAAGCTTTCTTACATCAATTTCACCAACAACAACGCTAATCCAATCCATCGCAGAACATATAATGCTCCATTGGTTTTTCCCATTATTATTGCGATATCTATGTAGAATCAAATCAGCCCCATTATTGTTTACTTTTTCTCTAAAGAGATCAATTAATTTGCTGTCCAAATTCCAGCCCCCTATGATGCCTCTAATATTTCTCCATGCTTCTCTTCCGAAAGTTTTCCAACAAGGTATCTATTCATTCTGTTTCCTGCCCTGATGCATCTCTGAATAGGGGTATGCTTTGTTGTAAGTACGCTTCTTACGGCGAGTTGTGATTTGCAGTTCTAGAACCGCTTCTACGCTATACGGCAATTGATACAAGTTTTCTCTTGTGATAAGAACATAGTAATTGCTCGACCCGCAAATTGCCTGTGCAAAGGCACGAGAAGAAACGAAAGCATTTCCTTCGTCTACAAATACGATGCTGTCTTCAATGCGGCTCAACTGGCTTTCCCAGTCACGGGAAGTTAAAATACGGCACGGCCTATCACATTGAACAGCAACTCCACTCTGAGCACCCTGCTCCTCGTAATCTCGCAGCATCCCCAACATGGTTGTTTTCCCTGTTGCGCTATCGCCGCGGATGACTGTGATATTGCGCTCCAGCTCCAAGGCAAACTGGACTCTGCGGTTGCGAACAACGATACTATGTTTCCCTTTCATGTCCGCCTCCGTTTATACATATCTCGCTGCAATCGGCAACAACTCTTCCATGTTATGAACGATACTGTCATCGTTCATAATTTTAGCAGAAAATTTTACTTTTCCAAAGTCCATGATATGCCTCAAATTAATCGTGATATCTTTTTCTTTTGCCAGTTCAAGAATAAAACGTGCGCAGTTGTCGCCGCATGTTGAAGCATTGAACACTTCATCCGGGCAATTTTTAATAAGCAGCAGAGTTTTTACGCCACCGGACAATTCAGTAGGAGGAATAATACCAAGTACAGGACTCTTGATTGCCTGCGCGTCGATCACGTCTGAACCATCCACTTTTTTGATCACTTTTTTTGCAAAGTCATCGAGAATCCAACTATCCTCATAAGTGTTTTTGAAATAGATCTCAGTATTATAAATTGCAGACGGCATATCCCCAAAATAAATGTTCAACATAGGCTGCAATTCCTCATTTCTAAATGTTCTATACAGCTTCAAAGCATCTTTAGAATTTGCAAAAAATTGTTTTCTTTGAGCAGATGGATCGTTCGTAGTATAACACAACAAGTGCAAAAGTAAAAGTTTAATTCCTATTGATGAACTCTTTCATATCCTCGGACCTTGTTGGGCGTCTTGCAGAGGTAGTCTATGTGTGCAGCCACCATAGAGGTTCGGCGCGCTCTTGCCGCGCCTCCTTATGCCTTGACGTCGCTGCCGTTATGGAGGGTATTCTCGCCCTCCGGCTTTTGGCCGCCCATGCCGCCGGAGGGCGGCGTACCGTCCGGCTTCTGCCCGCCGGGGCCGCTCATAGTGCCCATGCCGATGCTTACCGTACCGGTCTGAGCGGTGCTCTCCGTCTGGGTCTCGCCGGAGGTGAGCGTATAGCTCTCTCCATCCGAAAGATCAGCGGACGAGAAGAACACAAAGGACGCGTTGTAAGCCGCCTCGCCTGTATAAAGCACCGCGCCGTCGCTGTTTGCAATGGTAAAGCTGCCGCCTCGCGTCAGCAGCGATGCGCCGCCAAAGCCGCCCTGCGCGACTCGATCTTCCCCATCGGGACGCTCTTCGCCGCTGGGTGGTTCTTTCCCATTGGGCTGTTCGCCTGCGCCGGGCTGCCCGTTCTGCATATTTCCGTCCGGCATTCCCGTCGTGCCTCCGAAGATCACGCAGGACTGCGCTGCCGCAAGGCTCATGCCCATGCCGCCGCTGCCGCCCGCCGCCAGCACTGTGCCGCCGGAAACGGTCACCGTACCATCCGCGTCCAAGGGCTCGTTGTCCGCGGCGTTGGCGGTCCAGACGGTCACATAGCCGCTGGAGATCGTCAGATCGCCGTTGGAATCAAAACCGTCGCCGCTGTCGGAGTGTGCCGTGATCGTCCCGCCGAAGATGTTCAGTTCATAGGAATATCCGCTCAGGTCTGCATTGGCGGCGTTGATGCAGTTGTCTGTGGACTGAATATTGATGCTGCCGGAGAATACATTGACCGCGGCGCCCTCCAGTCCCTCGTTGCAGGAGGTGACGGTCACGCTGGGGCCATCCGTCCCCTCCGCGCCGATGTTCAAGGCATAGTCGCAGTGCAGCGCGTCATCGCCCGCCGAGAGGGTGAGCGTGCCGCTCTCCACCTCCAGCGCCGTCTCCGCGTTCACCGCGTCGTTTACCGGCGCGTCGATGTTCAGTGTCAGGTCTCGGATGGTCAAAGAGGCCTCGCCGTCCTCCCTGGTCGCGCCGGACTTGATGCCGTTTTTGCCGTTTGCCTGCACGTTCAGCGTTCCCGCGCCGCAGAGCACGACCTGCGAGCCATCCTTGCACTTGATGACGGCATTTTCTGCATCGGCATTGCCGGATTCGTCGTTGTTGCTCTCCGTATCCGTCAGCGTGTTTTCCGTCCCTGCGGCAACTTCAATGGTGACCTCGCTTCCCTTGCCGCAGACGATGGGGGCGGAGGTTTCCGAGGTGAGCGTCAACCCGTTCAGCACCAGCGTCACGCCGTCTGTACCCTTTTCCACCGTCACGCTGCCATCGGCGCAACTGCCGTAGAGCACATAGGTGCCGGCATCGGTGATGGTCAAATTCGTTCCGTCGATCTCCACGCTGTCTGCGGAAGCCGCCGTGATCTTACCGTCGCTGAATTGAATTTCCGTGCCGCTGACGGCTGCGGTATTCTCTTTTTGGTCGGCGGCGCAGCCCGAGAGCAGGCTCAAAGTAACCACCAGTGCAAGAATGATTGTTGTTCTTTTCATAACATGTCCCCCTGTCTGCCGTCCGCGGCGATGCCGCAGGAGATTTCCAGATTCACGTTGCGGCAGCGCATCGCGTCCAGTAAGTTTTTTTCCTTGTCCGCATCCTTCAGCGTGACCCGATAGTGGAGGCTATACAGGCTCCCCATGTTCACGGTCTTGACCCGCAGCAGCTTATAAGAGATGGTGTGCTCCGCAAAAAGGTCAGAAAACAGGGTGCTGTAATCCAAATTTTCCGGAACGGTCACGCGAATGTCCCGCTCGCGGGCGTCTGCTGCCTGCCCCCCTTGCAGCAGCAGAATACCGCAGGTCACGACTGCCGTCAGCACCGCCATGGCGCAGTAGCCCATGCCGCAGCAGAGCCCCACGGTCATAGCGAGAAAGATCGCCATGATATCCCGCGCGGAGCCAGGGGCAGAGCGGAAGCGCACCAAGCTGAACGCGCCCGCGACCGCCACGCCTGCGCCAAGGTTGCCGTTGACCAGCAGGATCACGAGCTGCACCAGAAAGGGCAGCACCGTCAACGCCGAGACCATCGTTCCGCCCTCGCCGCTGATCTTTCGATAAACCAGCGCGATGCCGAAACCCAGCGCCACCGAGAGCAGGCAGACGGCGAGGAACACCGGCACCGTCACCGAAGTTGTATAAAGGGAAGCAAAAATTCCGTCAAGCATAGCGTCTCATCTCCGTTTCATCGAGTTTATGTCTGCAAAGCGTTTCAAACGCCCTGCCGCATTTGGAAAACGAGATGGGGAATATCCCGTTTTCCGAAAGCGCCTCCGCCAGCCACAGCGGGGCGGCGTTGGCGATTTTTACCTCCATGAGCACCTGCCCCGGCTCCAACAGCGCTTCGCCCCATGCGCCGCGGCGCAGATCCAGCGCCTCAGTGCGCCAGAGGATCTCGCGGTCGAGCGTCAGGCGCAGAGAGGCGTCTCCCCTTTCCTTCCATGAATCCCGCTCATAACTGAGAAAGATGCGCGGCGCAAGGCTGCCGTAGGAGGTGAGCAGCCAGTTGAGCTCCTGAAAGATCTGCCCGTCGCCGCCGGGCTGTCTGCGCGACAAATAGCGGAGCGCGTCGCCGTAGGGCATGCTCACGCGGCGCTTATAGACAATGCCCCGCGCTTTCTTTTTGATCTCGGGAAACACCTGCGCTTCCTCGTCCGGCACGCCGTAGCTGCGCAGGCGCAGCTTTTCCTTGTAGGCGGGCTTTTCCAGCGAGCGGCGGATCAAGCGGAAATCCGGCGTGTCGTAATAGAGGTTATAGATGCTGCTGTGGGCAAAATCGTCCGGCTCCATGTGCGCTTCCAGCGCCGGACGCAGCGCGAAAAGCTGCGCCTCCGTCAGCAGATACTTCACTTCCTTCCGTTTGAATACGGCCTGATAGGGTTCCATTGTACGGCCTCCTTTTCCTTTCGTTGTCCCCCATTATCCATGCGCTTCTGAAAAAACGCTGAAAAGCGAATGTAAACTTTTTTCAGAACTCTTTCAGAATCTTGCGTACAATGATAAACTGACAAAGAAAAGGAGGGATTCCTTTGAATATTCTCATTGTAGAAGACGAAACCGCCCTGGCGGAGGCGGTGGCGCACATTCTCCGCAAGGCGGGGCACAGCGCAGACCGGGTGGCGGACGGCCAGTCCGCGCTGGACTATATCCGCGTCGGCACGTATGATCTTGTCCTGCTGGACATCATGCTGCCAAAACTCGACGGGCTCAGCGTACTGCGGCAGATGCGAAGCGAGGGCGTGCAGACCCCCGTGCTGATGCTCACCGCCCGCACGACCGTTCCCGACAAGGTCGCGGGGCTGAACGCCGGGGCGGACGACTACCTCACCAAGCCCTTTGACCCCGAGGAGCTGCTCGCAAGAGTCGGCGCGATGACCCGCAGGAAGGGCGCGATGGTGCTGAACGAAATTTCCTTTCAGGACCTGACCCTCGATCTCAACACCGTCACGCTTCGCTGCGGCGCGCGGGACGTGCAGCTCAGTCCCAAGGAGTTCGCGCTCGCGCGGCTGATGCTCGCCGAGCCGAGCATGACCTATTCTAAGGATCTTCTCATCAGCCGCGCGTGGGGGCTGGATTCTGAGGCGACGGACAACAATGTAGAGGCCTACATCTCCTTCCTGCGCAAAAAGCTGCGGTATCTCGGCTCCAAGGTCAGTATCAGGAACCTACAAAAAATCGGCTACCGCTTGGAGGTCGCGCCATGAGTCCCTATCGGAAACGCTTTGTACAGTTCAACATGCTGCTCATCGGCATCGTTCTGACCGTCATGGTGGCGGCGGTCGCTATTTATATGGTGAACGACTACTACAACAGCCTGCGCATGACCATGGAGCAGGTGGTGGCGCCCCTGCAAGGCTTCTCCCAGCCGCCGAAGGGCGAGCCGCCGAAAGAAAAGCCCGATCAGGAAAGCGCAGAGCAGAAAAAGGACATTCTCACGGTGTTCTACTCCCCTGAGAACGGTACCTACTCAATTTTGTCCCCGAACAATTCTTTTACAGGGGAAGAACTGCTGTCGCTTTTAAGTACCATCGTTTCCCAGAAGGACGACTTTGGCACCCTGCGCCAGCACGGCGTCATCTATTATCGCAGCGGGGGTGAGCCCTGCCGCATCGCCATCGCCTCCACGGACTACATCACCCGTTCCATGGGGAATCTCGCGCTGGTGCTGCTGGCCATCTGGTTTAGCGCCATGCTGCTGTTTTTCGCCGTCAGCGTCAGGCTCTCCGCCCTCGCCGCAAGGCCAATGGAGGAAGCCATGCAGCGCGAAAAGCAGTTCATCGCGGACGCCTCCCACGATCTGAAAACGCCCCTGTCCGTGATTCTGGCGAACAATGCCATTTTATTAGAGAGTCCGGAAGCGCCTGTGGGCAGCGTCCGCCGCTGGGTGGACAGCTCGCAGGAGTCCGCCAAGCGGATGCAGCAGCTCATCTCCCAGATGCTCACGCTCGCCGATGTGGAGCGACCGGACGCGGCGCTTTCCATGCAGCAGCTCGACCTTGCCGCCATCGCGACAAAGGCGGCGCTAGAGATGGAATCCATCGCCTATGAGAAATGCGTCACGCTGGAAACGGCGCTCCCCGAGGCATGCATCCTGCGCGGCAATCCGGACTACTTGCAGCGCATCGTCAGCAGCCTGCTGGAAAACGCCCTCAAATATGAGCCGGCAGGCGGGCGGGTGAATCTGACGCTCACGCAGGATAAAAAAAAGGTACGGCTCTCTGTTCAGAACTTCGGCAGCACCATCCCGGAAGAAGACCTCCCCCATGTTTTCGACCGCTTTTACCGCAGCGATAAGAGCCGGAAAAGCGAGTCCGGCAGCTTCGGTCTCGGCCTTGCCATCACAAAGGAGATGATAGAAAAGCTCGGCGGGGAAATTGCCGTGTCCAGCTCCGCGGAGGACGGCACTGTGCTTCAGGTCACTCTCTGCCGGTAGGCAGCAGAAAAGGAGCTTTCGCTTGCGCGAAAGCTCCTTTGTTATTTGTTATGCGGCAGGGGTAGTTGGACGGTCGATGGGCAGGCCGAACATCGCGCCTCTCCTCAATCAAGCACATAACCCCTCTGAAATTTTCAATTGCTGTTGGTTCCTTTTATTTTAGAGATGTTCCGCGCACGGTTTCAGCGCAGAACCTCTACCTGCTCCACGCCATATCGCCGGAACAGTTCCAGCGCTTCCGGGCCAATTCGCTCCCCGGACACCACAACAGGAATCGCAGGCGGACACCCCACGGTGGGGGCGCCACAGACCCGCCCCAGCGACTGCGCCGCCGGCATGGTCTCCCGCGGGGCAAACAGTGCCTTCCGCACAGAGCACACTCGTTCCCCCCGAGCCAGCGGCAGCGGCGGCTGCGGCACATAAATGGCGTCGTTTGTTCCAAAAGCATGCAGAAGCCGTTCAATATCCGCCGCACGATTCTCCGGCGTCAGCATCAGCACCAGAAAGTCCGGATCGGCGTATTCGCATTCCACGCCGTTCTCCCGCAGACGGTCTGCCAGCGCTCCGCCGGTCATACCAGATGGTGCCTTGACGGTCAAGCGAAGCGGGTCTGACGGCTCTATCTGCCACCCGGCAGCAGCCAGTGTCTTCCGTGCTTCATTCAGATGCCCGCACATCTCCCGCAGGTGCTCCCGGTATCCGTCCGCCAGATAGCGGTTGCACAGATCCAGCGATGCCAGCGTCAGGTAGGACGGACTGGTAGAGCCAAATATGGCCATCGCTGTTTTTGCGTTTTCCCGGAGAGATACCGGTGCTGCACGGCTGATGTGCAGGTACGCACCGCCGGTCAGCGCCGGCAGCGTCTTATGCGCCGAATCACAGCACAGGTCTGCGCCCAAATCCAGCGGGTGGCAAGATGGCTCCAGAAAGCGCAGATAGGCGCCGTGGGCGTTATCCACCGCCAGTAGCGTGCCATACTTTCGGCACACCTCCGCCAGAGCGGAAATGTCCGCCACGCTGCCCAAATAGTCGGGGCTTGTGAGATAGACCGCCGCAGGCGGCGCGGGCAGGGTAGCCAGCGTCCGCTCCAATGTTTCCGCCGATACCGGACAGCCGCAGAGCGATGTACTGCACTCCGGCCACAGCCAGACGATTTCAAAATCCAGCAGAGCCGCCGCGTATACGAACGAGCGGTGTACGTTCCGAGCGGCCACCACCGTCCGGGATCCGTTTCCGCAGGTCAGTGCCAGATACAGCATCGCCCGAATGCACTGGCTGGATCCTTCTGTGGAGTACACCGTCCGGCCGGAGCCGAACAGCTCCCCGGCATGGGACTCGCTATACAAGATCATGCCGTCTGCTTCATACAGGCTGTCCGCCCCACGAATCTCGGTGATATCCAGCGCCTCACAGCCCAGAAAGGGCTTCCCCTTGTGGCCTGGCATATGCGCCCGGATCATTCCGGAATCCGCGTACCGCCGGACAAAATCAGCAATGGGCGTTTCCATCAGCTGTTAGCGGAATCTTCCGCCACCTTCATCATGATGGCGCATTCAATACGCTTACGGAACAGCTCGCAGCCCGCCTCGTAGACACCGCGGATAGAACCCGTCGCGTGGAAGGCGTTGGCTGCGCAGCCGCCGGAGCAGTAGAGCTTCGCCCAGCAGTCGTTGCACTCAGGCCGTGCGTAGGCATTGCAGGAACGGAATTCCTCGCGCAGGGCCGTATTGGTCACGCCGTTCCAGATGTCACCCAGCTTGTAGGCCTCCTCGCCCACGAACTGATGGCAGGGATACAGGTCACCCCAAGGCGTTACGGCCATATACTCCGTGCCGGAGCCGCAGCCGGAGATCCGCTTGTAAATACAGGGGCCGCCTGTCAGATCCAGCATATAGTGATAGAACGTGATGGGCTTACCTTCCTTTTCCCGGCGCAGCATGTCCTTGGCCAGCAGCTCGTACTGATCCTTCACGATCTTCAGATCCTCCGCCGTCAGCGCAGCGGGGTCTTCCGGCGCGCAAACCACCGGCTCCATGCTCAGCTCGGTGAAGCCCAGATCCGCCATGTGGAACAGATCCTTCGTAAAGTCCGGATTGGCATGGGTAAAGGTACCGCGCATATAATAGTTCTTGTTGTCCCTGGCCTTTACCAACTTCTGGAACTTAGGCACGATGCGCTCATAGCTGCCGTTGCCTGCATAGTCCACCCGCAGCCGGTCATGGATCTCCTTACGGCCATCCAGCGACAGCACCACATTGCTCATCTCCCGGTTGGCAAAGTCGATCACGTCATCGTCAATGAGCATACCGTTTGTGGTCAGCGTAAAGCGGAAATTTTTGCCCCGCTCCTTTTCCACACTGCGGGCATATTCCACCAGCTGCTTCACCACGTTCCAGTTCATCAGCGGCTCACCGCCGAAGAAGTCCACCTCCAGATTGGTGCGGCTGCCGGAGTGATCCATCAGGAAGTCCAGCGCCTGCTTGCCAACCTCAAAGCTCATCAGCGCACGTTCCCCATGGTACTTTCCCTGGCTGGCAAAGCAATAAGAGCAGTTCAGGTTGCAGGTGTGCGCCACATGCAGACACAGTGCCTTCACCACATCGCCGGAGCGCTCCTTGAATGTACCGGCCATATCTGCGAAGGTGTCCGGCGTGTAAAGCTTCCCGGCCTTCTTCAGCGCCTCCACGTCGGCAATACAGTCCCGCAGATCCTGCTCCGTCACATCCTCGCGCGCGCCGTATTTTTCCATCATCGCCGATACGATCTCATCCGCCGTGCGGTCCGGGTAAAGCGCAATGATGTCATAGGCCACCTCATCCACTACATGAATGGCGCCGGAGCAGGTGTCCAGCACGATGTTGTAGCCGTTCAGTTGATACTGATGTACCATTCTTCCGTTCTCCTTATACAGAAAAAGCGCCGCCTGAACAGGCGGCAGCTTTTTGAAAATTGCGATCGATTACTTGTTGTTCTCGCACTTCTGGTTTGCCACGCCGCAGCTGGTCTTGCAGGCGGACTGGCAGGAAGTCTGGCACTCACCGCAGCCGCCGTTCTTGGCACTGTCGCACAGGCTGCGAGTCTCAAGAGTCTTGATTCTTTCCATAACATGTATCTCCGATCTGTCAGATTCTAATGGATTTCCCGGTGGACCACCCGCAGACAGTCACCTAAAAATCGGGAAAATACTAGCATATCATCCGCATAAAGTCAAGGTATTCCAGCGATTTCCCCCCATTAAAAATGTTAAAAAAAGCAAATCCTCAAGAAGTTGCCGCTCACAGAAGAAAATCACCGAAATCGTGCGATTCCGGCGATTTCTGCCGGAGACTGCCGGATCCGAACCAGTTGCCTCACACACGAGAACGCAAGCAAGAACTTGCCATACGACAAATGTTGTTATACAATGCCGGCGAAGTGGATCGCTTATGCGAATGACAATGGAAAGTCAGGATCTGACCTATCTTTTCCGGTCGTTTAAGCGAGCATCATATCTGTCGAACTGCCGGAAGAAATTATGCTTCCGACTGCGCAAGCAGAGGGAAAGGAACGCGAAAAAGAAATGAAAACTGGTTTGATCCTGGAAGGCGGCGCCATGCGTGGAATGTTCAGCGCAGGCGTGATGGATGTCATGATGGAAAACGGAATTTGCTTTGACGGCATCATCGGCGTTTCCGCGGGGGCGGCATTCGGCGTCAATTACAAATCCGGGCAGATCGGGCGGGCGATCCGCTACAATGCGAAATACTGCCGCGACAAGCGCTATTGCGGCGTCGGTTCTCTCTTAAAAACGGGGAATCTTTTCAATACAGAATTTTGCTACGGTGAAGTGCCGCTGAAGCTTGATGCTTTCGACTTTGACACTTATGAGAAAGATCCGACGGCATTCTATGTTACCTGCACGGATATTGAAAGCGGAAAGCCGGTCTATCACGAATACACCGGGCGGAACGATCACGGCTTCGATTGGATCCGCGCCTCCGCTTCACTTCCACTGGTTTCACAGATCGTGGAGATCGATGGCGTAAAACTGCTGGACGGCGGCATAGCCGATTCCATTCCCGTCGCCTATTTCGAAAGCATCGGCTACACAAAAAATGTGGTCATTCTGACGCAGCCGCAAGGCTATCGGAAAGAGAAAAACCGGGTACTGCCCCTGATCCGCATGAAATACCGGAAATACCCGAATCTCGTAAAGGCGCTGGAAAATCGCCACCTGATGTACAACGCGGAGCTGGAGCTGATCGAAAAGCAGGAACAGCGCGGTGAGCTTCTCGTCATTCGCCCTGATTTTCCCCTTTCGGTCAAGCGAGCGGAAAAAGATCCTGCAAAGCTGACGGCCTGCTATGAAGTTGGCAGACGGGTCGCAGAAAAAGAATTGGCGCGGTTGATCAGGAACTTCCACAGATAAAATAGGTATTCTTATCTTATCTGCAAATAGAATTACACCTTCGTGAGCGTCCAGCTTTGTCTCTCGGTCTGGAGCTGCACCATGTGGACGAAGATGCCGCCCGCTTGCAGCAGCTGCGCGGGCGCACCCTGCTCAGCTAACGTGGTTCAGTGTCACGGAACTGTCCTTTGGATGCTGCGGCACTTCCGGCTGAGAAAGCGCCGGGCTTTGCAGCACGCGGTCAATACGGGTGATGGCGTCCTGCACGATCATTCCGTTCTCGCTCATAAACATCAGCTTGGTCATTGTCACGGAGATGACCGGCGTGATAATGATGTAAAAGAGCAGGTTCAGCAGCACACCACCGTCTGTTCCGCCGCGAGAAAACAGGAAACCGCCTGCGATCAGGAACACGAACACGCTGTTGACAGCCAGCGTGTAAAATGTCATGGGCCAGCGCAGCTGCTTGGTGTAGGCAATGACCCAACGCTCGTAGTTGTCGATGGTGCCCTTAAACTTTTTGAAAGAGAATACCGTTTGTCCGAAGGTCTTGACCACGGGAATACCACGGACATACTCCACCGCCTCATTGGACATATCCGCCAGTGCGTTCTGATACTGCGTCATCTTGTCCTGCATTTCCTTACCGGTCATGCTGGTCATCACGGCAAAAGCGAGAGCAACCGGAACGAGACTCAAAAGCCTCAGCCGCCAATCAAAGATCAACAGCAGCGTGAGGAGCCCCGCGATGGTCGCCATCCAGCCGTAGTGCGTCACATGGACAGCGTTCTCATAATGCGGTGCGGTCTCAATTACTTCCCTCAGGATGCACCAGATGTACCAGAACGGTACCAGCGCCAGCAGTGCACCGACGTCGGACAGCCCCCACGAAAGGTAGGCCAGGATTTTATAGCTCCCGGCGTAGTCCAGCAGCTGGGATAGGTTGGAGCGTTTTTTTAAGAGTTTCGCCCTCCCGTCAGTTAGAGTAGACTAACCATTTTGCTTTTGAGTGGGGCAGGGATACAGATCCCAGTTTCCCTGCCCCGGTTCTTTATGATTTATTTTCGTCCAGCAGGTCGGTCATATTCCGCAGGCTGATGCCCAGGGTGGACCCGTTGTGCAGCAATGCCGAGGTGGTGGGCGGCAGTACCCCCGCCACGCCCAGTGCAATCAGCGTCAGGTTAAAGCCCACGATGAAGCGGTAGCTGCCGTGGATGCGCTCCATCAGTGCCTGACTGAGCTTACGCAGCGTTACCAGCGCAAAAAGGTCTTCCGAGGCAACGGTGATGTCTGCGATCTCCCGGGCGATGGCCGCGCCGGTGGAGATGGCGATGCCCGCGTCCGCTTCGGAGAGGGCGGGAGAATCGTTGACGCCGTCGCCCACCATGATAACGGTGTGTCCCTTCGCCTTTTCCTGGCGGATAAACGCGGCCTTGTCCTCCGGCAGCACCTCGGCGTACACGGCGTCCACGCCCACCTCGGCGGCCACAGCCTCCGCCGTGCGGCGGTTGTCGCCGGTCATCATCACCACATTGGTAAAGCCGCTCTCGTGCAGCGCCCTTACCGCCTCCCGTGCCTCCCGGCGCAGGGGATCGTGGATGCAGATCACCGCCGCCAACTCCCCGTCCATGCAGAGATACAGGTGGGAATACGCGGCGGGCAGCGCGTCAAATTTCGGCTGCTCTCCCTCCGGGATGCGGCAGCCCTCGTCCTCAAAGACGAAGTGCGCGCTGCCGATGATGACCTTCTTGCCCTCCACCATACTGGAGATGCCGTGGGCCACCACATACTGCACCTGCGAATGGAACTCCTCGTGGGTGAGCCCGTACCGCTTTGCCTCCGCCACCACGGCGTTTGCCATGGAATGAGGGTAATGCTCCTCCAGACAGGCGGCAAGACGGAGCATTTCCGCCTCATCGTGGCCGCCGAAGGGAACAACCTGTGCAACGGTGGGCGCCGCATGGGTCAGCGTGCCGGTCTTGTCGAACACAATGGTGTCCGCCTTGGCCACCGCCTCCAAAAAGCGTCCGCCCTTGACGGAGATGTGATAGCCGCTGCTCTCCCGCATGGCGGACAGCACCGCGATGGGGATGGCCAGCTTCAGGGCGCAGGAGAAGTCCACCATCAGCACCGAGAGCATTTTCGTCACGTTCCGGGTCAGCAGATACGTCAGTGCCGTGCCGCCCAGCGTGTAGGGCACCAGCCTGTCCGCCATCCGGGACGCCTTGTCCTCGGCGGTGGATTTCAGCTTTTCCGACTCCTCAATCATGCGAACCACCCGGTCATACCGCCCGCTGCCGGACGTTTTCTCCACAGAGATGACGCACTCACCCTCCTCCGCCACCGTCCCGGCATAGACGGGACTGCCAGGGTGCTTCGCCACGGGCATGGACTCGCCGGTGAGAGAGGACTGGTTCACCATGGCCTCTCCCTCCACCACCCGGCCATCCAGCGGGATCATGCCGCCGGTGCGGATCACGATACGGTCCCCCGGCTTCACATCGGTAATCTTCGTCAGCACCTCGGTGCCGTTTGCCTGCTGCCAGACACTGTCCACTCGCAGACTCATGGCAGAGGCAAGGTCTGCCACGGACTTTTTGTGCGTCCATTCCTCCAGAATTTCGCCAAGCCGCAGCATGAACATGACAGAGCCTGCGGTGGCAAAATCGCCACGCGCCATGGACACGGTGACGGCGGTGGCGTCCAGCACGGCGACGGACAGTTTGCCGTGCCACAGTGCCGAAAGCCCCTCCCGGATGTACTTTACGGAGCGGAGCAGTGCCAGCGCCGTGGTGATGGGCGCAGGCAGGAACAGCTTGGAGATGCACCGCCGCATGACGGCGATAGCCAGCTTGTCCTCAAACTCCCGGTTCAGCGCCCGGGAGGTATGCTCCGGCACCAGCTCCATGGCTTCCGCCTTGGCGAAGGAGAATATCGCCAGCGCACGGAGTATGTTTCCACGCTCCGCGTCATAGAGCACCACCGCGTCCTGCGTCCGGTCGTAGACCCTGACCTCCCGTACGCCGTCCTGAGCGCGCAGATAGTACTCCAGCACATCCGCTTGGGATAAGCTCATCCGCCCGCAGCACAGGTGTACCCGCAGCCGCCCCGGCAAATCATGTAGGATCGTGCATTTCATGGCTTACTCCGCCTTGCTTTCCTCCGCGGAAGCGTCCTCCACCACAGCGGCGGCCTCCGCCTCTGCGCGGCGC
>OFPS01000209.1_pt1 | contig 69038 bp, 78 predicted proteins | sample 1542111 | NCBI WGS metagenome assembly OFPS01 (sample SAMN04209233, study PRJEB22552) | human gut metagenome | biome: gut; material: feces | host: Homo sapiens | place: USA: Oklahoma | reverse complement strand
CCGTGCTGGACGATCTGGACGAGGATGCACTGGTGCGCGTGCTCAAGGAGCCCCGCAACAGTCTGGTCAAGCAGTACAAAGAACTGCTGGGCATGGATAATGTGGAGCTTACCTTCACGGACGAAGCTTTGCACGCCATTGCCCGCAAGACCATCGAGCGCAAGACCGGTGCCCGTGGTCTGCGCAGCGTGATGGAAAGCATTCTGCTGCCCATTATGTACGAGGTACCCAGCGATGCCACCATTATCCGCGTGACCGTGGACGAGGACACCGTGGAGGGCGGCGAGGCACATCTGGAATACGGTGCCGTGCGCAAACGCTATAAAAATCAGGCCGCTCTCAGCTGACGGCATCGCCGCACAGCAGGGGAGTGTACCTGCCTAAAAGCCCTGTTTCGAAAGCTTTTTGCTTTTGGCAGGGCTTTTTGCTTTCAAATTCTTGTTTCTGACAGGAAAATGTACTATAATAGTAAACTGTGGATCGTGCGGCGTGTGTTCTCTGGCAGGGGCATACCGCAAAAGACGAGCCATAGTATTGGGTAACAGGAAGAGTACTATAAAGGAGTGTGTTTTCAATGGCAAATTATCACGAGATGGATCGCGATGCGCTGACCGCTGAAAAGGCAGCGCTGGAACAGGCTTATAAAGAGTTTCAGGCAAAGGGTCTGAAGCTGAACATGGCACGCGGCAAGCCCGGCCCCCACCAGATGGATCTGGCAATGGACCTGCTGAAGATGACCGACTACACCACGGATGCAGGCACCGACGCCCGCAACTACGGCGAGCTGGAGGGTCTGAGCGAGGCTCGCGCCCTGTTTGCAGATGTGTTCGGCGTAAAGCCCAACGAGGTGTTCGTGGGCGGCAACTCCAGCCTGCAGCTGATGTATAACCTCATCAACATCGGTTATGTGTTCGGCTTCCCGGAGTCTCCCTGCCCTTGGTCTCAGGTAGAGAAGCGCAAGTTCCTCTGCCCGGTGCCCGGCTATGACCGTCACTTTGCTATCACCGAGGAGTTCGGCTTTGAGCTGATCAGCGTGCCCATGACCCCCAACGGCCCCGATATGGACGTTGTGGAAAAGCTGGTGGCTGAGGACGATACCATCAAGGGCATCTGGTGCGTGCCGCAGTACTCCAACCCCGATGGCTACACTTACAGTGATGAGACCATCGAGCGCTTTGCCAAGATGAAGACCGCCGCCCCGGATTTCAAGATCTTCTGGGATGAGGCCTACATCGTCCATCACCTGACCGAGGAGATCATCGAGACCCCCGTGCTGCTGAACGTGAGCAAGAAGTATGGAACGCAGGATCGCGTGTTTATGTTCACTTCCACCAGCAAGATCACCTTCCCGGGCGCCGGTGTTTCTGCCATTGCATGCAGCGACAACAGCATGAAGTATATGTGCAAGCGCTTTTCAGTGATGATCATCAGCTACGATAAGATGAACCAGCTGCGCCATGTCCGCTTCCTGAAGAACAAGGAGGGCGTTCTGGCACACATGGCAAAGCACCGCCGCCGTCTGGTGCCCTGCTTCGATGCCGTTAAGACCGCTTTTGCCGCCAACCTCACCCCCTGCGGCGATATTGCCCACTGGACCAACCCCAAGGGCGGCTACTTCATCAGCCTGTATGTCATGCCCGGCTGCGCTAAGCGCGTGGCGGAACTGTGCAAGAACGCAGGTCTGGTGCTGACCGGTGCAGGCTCTGCTTATCCGTACCACAAGGACCCGCAGGATTCTCATCTGCGCATCGCCCCCACTTACCCCAGTCTGGACGAGGTGGAGACCGCTTCCGAACTGCTGTGCGTCTGCGTGCGTCTGGCTGTTGTGGAAAAGCTGCTGGCTGATATGGCCTAAGGCTTAAAATAATTTGTATATTCTCCTCTGCGGGGCTCTTTGCAGGGCTGGCAGGGGAGTTTTATCACAGAAAGGTCGGCACGACGGCTGCTCTGTGAGGAGAGGAACCGTCGGCAAAACTTGCGGTTCACAACAAAAACGGCTGCGGCTGCACAGCCGCCGCTTTTGGAGGTTCCCGACTTATGAAAACAAAAGGCAAAGCATGGCAGCTGGTCGTTACCGCGCTGCTGATCGTTGTATTTGTCTACACCGCCTTTTTTGGCGTGGCAGCAAAATACGGCGATGTGACCACCACCTATATCAAAGGTGCAAAGGATATCCGCTTTGGTGTGGATATCAAAGGCGGCGTCAACGTCACCTTTGTGCCCTCGGATGGCTATGATGCCACGGACGAGCAGCTGGATGCCGCCCGTCTGGTCATCGAGAACCGTCTGGTCGCGTTGAACGTGACCGACTACGAGCTGTATGTGGACAACAACTCCGACAGCCTGATTCTGGAGTTTCCGTGGCAGTCCGGCGAGACGGATTTTGACCCCGAGTCTGCCATTCAGGAGATCGGCACCACCGCCTACCTGACCTTCCGCGAGGGAGCCAGCAAGGACGGCGAGCTGATTTTGGACGGCTCCATGGTCGAAAGCGCTTCGGCGCAGTACGGCGCTGTGAGCAACGGCGGCAGCTCTGAGTATTACGTTGCCCTCAAGTTCACCACCGAGGGTGCCAAGGCTTTTGGCGATGCCACCACTAAGCTGGCCGCCGATAAGGGCAGCATCAGCATCTGGCTGGACGACGAGAACGTGAGCACCGCCACCGTCAACACCGCCATTACCGACGGACAGGCCATCATCACCAGCTCTGCCTCCAATCCCTTTACGCAGGATGCCGTGGTCAAGATGGCACGCCAGATCAACTCCGGTGCGCTGCCCTTTGCCCTGAGCGTAGACAGCTACTCCACCGTGAGCCCCAGTCTGGGCGAAAACAGCCTTGGCGCCATGGTGCTGGCAGGCCTGATCGCCTTTGCCCTCATTGTGGTGTTCATGACGGTGCTGTACCGTCTGCCGGGCTTTCTGGCCTGCATCGCGTTGGCCGGTCAGGTGGCGGCTACGCTGGCCTTTGTATCCGGCTATTTCCCGGTGTTTGAAAGCTTTACCCTGACCCTGCCCGGCATCGCAGGTATTATTCTGGCCATCGGCATGGGCGTGGATGCCAACGTCATCACCGCCGAGCGCATCAAGGAGGAGCTGAAAAACGGCAAATCTCTGGACGGCGCACTGAAGAGCGGCTTTGCCCGCGGTCTGACCCCTATCATTGACGGCAACGTGACCATCGTCATCGTGGCCATCGTGCTCATGGGCGCCTTCGGCCCCTCGGATGGCCTGTTTGCCAAGACACTGCACTTTGTATTCTTTGCCTTCGGCCCCTCTACCGCAGGCACCATCTACGCCTTCGGCTATACGCTGCTCACCGGCGTGCTGCTGAACTTTGTGTTTGGTGTGTTCGCTACCCGTGTCATGATCCGCGGCGCAGCCGCCATCAAGGCACTGCGCAATCCGTGGCTCTACGGCGCTGCAAAGCCCGGGCAGGAGAAGGCAGAAAAGAAGCCGGTGAATTTCGTTGCCCTGCGCAAAAAGTTCCTGACCTTCTCTGCCTGCCTGATGGCAGTTATCCTGCTGTGTGCCGCAGTGTTCGGTGTGCATCTGGATACTGAGTTCACCGGCGGTGCCATGATCACCCTGTCCTATGAGGGAAGCTTTGACCAGTCCGCTGTGCAAAAGACCGCTGCTGCGGCGCTGGAAAACACCGGCCTGACCCTGCAGACCGGCGAGAATGTGGCCACCGGCGACCAGACTCTGAAGATCTCCATGCCCGGCACCGAGACCGTGACCACCGAGCAGGTGGAGAACCTGCTGGACTCCCTGAACGAGAACTACCCGGACAACCAGTTTGCCCAGCTGTCCCTGAGCAATGTCAGCGCGGCCATGGGCACCAAGTTCCTGCAGAAGAGCTTGGTAGCTGTGGTGTTTGCACTGGTGCTCATTCTGCTGTATATCGCCCTGCGTTTCAAGAACATCGGCGGTCTGACCGGCGGTATGATGGCAGTGCTGGCGCTGGTCAACGACCTGATGGTGGTGTTTGGCACCTTTGTGCTGCTGCGCACCGCACTGGACGGCAACTTTATCGCCGCCATGCTCACCATCCTCGGCTACTCCATCAACGATACCGTTGTGGTGTACGACCGTATCCGTGAGAACCGCGCTCTCATGGGCAAAAAGGGCAGCTTTGAGGAGCTGGTCAACCAGTCGGTCAATCAGTCTGCCCGCCGTACCCTGATCACCACCATCACCACCGTGATGGCACTGGGTGTGATGTGCATCGTGGCAAAGCTCTACGGTCTGGACAGCATCTTTACCTTTGCATTCCCGCTGATGATGGGTATGATCAGCGGTGTGTACACCTCTCTGTGCGTTTCCACCTCGGCATGGGTGCTGTGGAGCGAGCGCAGCAAAAAGAAGAACTGAGGCGGAGGAACAAAAGATGAAGTGCCCTTATTGCGGTGCGGAGGAATCCAAGGTGATCGACTCCCGCCCCACGGAAGATAACGAGCGCATCCGCCGCCGCCGCGAGTGCCTGAACTGCCACATGCGCTTTACCACCTACGAGGTGGTGGAAACAGTGCCGCTGGTGGTCATCAAAAAGGATAACTCCCGCGAACCCTTTGACCGGCAGAAGCTGTTCAACGCCATGCTGCGCGCCTGTGCCAAGCGTCCTGTCAGCTACGAAACGCTGGAACGTGCCGTCAGCAGCATCGAGCAGTCCCTGTTCAGCTCCTACGACCGCGAGATCCCCAGTGTGCGCATCGGCGAGCTGACCATGGAGGAACTGAAAAAGATCGACGAGGTGGCCTATATCCGCTTCGCTTCGGTCTACCGCCAGTTTGCGGACGTGGAAAGTTTCCTTGATGAACTGAAAAAGCTTGTGGGTGACCGCAAGGGAAATCAGTAAACTATAATTTAAGACCGAGAGATGCTTTTGGGCGTCTCTCGGTCTGTTTTTTGTGAAAAATTGCTTGTCACGGCCTGCAGGACGCGACAAGCGTGAAATATAATTTGTGCCGCTTACACCAGCCGCCGGGCAAGCCATTCCAGCCGCTCCACCTCCACCTGTGCGCGGCGCAACTCACCCAGCGCATCCTCTGTGGCTTGCTGCTCAAGGTATCCATCTGCCGCCCGCAGTGCCGCTTCCAGCTCCGTGTAGTCGGCCGTGCGCAGCAGATGGCTCATAGTCTCCCGCATGGTGTCGCACAGTTCTGCACCCTCGGCAAGCGCCTGCCGCGCGGTGGGGAAGTCCTTCAGCCGTACAGCCTCAAGGGCGCAGTCCAAGTCGGCTGAGATATCCTGTGCAAAGCCCTGCACCCGTCCACTGCTGTAAAGGGATACCCCCAGCAGCGCGGCCACAATCAGGATACACGCATAGATCCGCTTCATCGCTTTCCTCCCGGCTGGCGGCCTTCCTTTTTCAGCAGAAAATAGTCCTCGGTCTCGTTGCCGATAAGCAGTAAGATCTCCTGTGGCAGCACCGTGTTTGCCGTGGCGGTGCGTTCCAGCCACGCACGATCTTTGCCGCACCAGCGCAGATTATCCTCCAGCACCTGTCCGTCCAGCACAAAGGGGATGGTGGCCTGCGTCTGCTGTACTTTCAACTGTAAATCGGAGAGGGTGGCTGCTTCCTGCTCCGGGCGCAGCGCCGCCGACAGTGTGCCGTTTGTTTCAATTACGGCGTAGGACACCCTGCGCGGGTCAAAGATATCCTTGCCGCGCAGCGCCTCCATCAGGTCAGCGGTGGTCAGCCGCAGCATCCGCAAAGCGTTCTGGTCGATCTTTCCGTCCAGAATGACCGTTTTGGGACGCCCGGAGAGAAAATTGAAGAACTTCTGGCTGCGGAAACTCACCACCGACCCCAGCAGCTCCAGTGCCGCAATGAGGAACAGCGGGATGAGGCTGGCGGTGATGGGCACATCCTCCGATTCAATGGAGATGGACGCCAGATTGGAGATCAGGATGGTGGATACCAGCTCCTCCGGCTGCAACTCTCCCAGCTGACGCTTGCCCATCAGCCGCATGGCAAACAAAACGCAGAGATACAAAATAATAGTGCGGCAAAGCAGCAGTTTCATGCACAAACCCTCCATGGTGGTGTGCGCGGCGTATTCCGCTGCGGCAAAGCGGGCATACTGCACACACAAAGGAGTGATGGATGTGCAGCAGCTTTCGCAAAGCCTTACGGAAAACCTGTCCGCGCTTGATGCTAGGTTTGGTCAGTCGGCGGACTATTATGCGAAGAAGATCGTTTTGTATGGCTGCCCAGGGTGCATCGTAATGTTTGACGGCATGGCAAGTCTCGATTCACTCTGGGAACTCTTGCTGGACGCCGCCGGGCGCCAGTCTGCTTCTGTCCGGCTTACTGGTACGCAAGCCTATGCGCATATCCTGCACGGCTCGGCGTTTCCGGCCGAGAGCACTCCGGTGCAGGATATGTCGCAGCTCGTAGCGCGGCTGACGGCGGGCATGGCGGTGCTGCTTTTAGAGGGCTGCAGCAGTGGTATTGTTTTTTCAGTGCAGGGGCTCAAATTCCGCTCCGTGGAAGAGCCATCCGCCGAGGGCAATCTGCGCGGCAGCAGGGAAGGCTTTACCGACCTGCTGCGGGTGAATCTGAGCCTTTTGCGCCGTCTTGTCCGCACCGATACCCTTATGCAGGAGGCCGCACAGGCGCACACTTGCTGCAATACCGAGTACGCTCTTTGCTACTGCAAGGACCGTGCCGACCCCGCTATGGTACAACGGGTGCGCGCCATTTTGCAAAGTGCAAGGCCGGAACTGCTGCTGGATTCCAGTTATTTCGTGCCGTGGCTGCTGCCCGGCAAGGCGCGGCTGTTCACCCCGGTACACTACACCGAGCGCCCGGCGGTCGCCGCCGCGAAGCTTTGCGAGGGAAAGCTGGTAATTTTGGTCAACGGCAGCCCCTCGGCATTGGTGCTGCCCGCTTTGTTCAGCGAGCAGTTCGAGTGTCTGGACGATTACGCTTCCACAGCGGTGTTTTCCTCTTTTCTGCGGGTGCTGAAGTACTTTTCTTTCTACCTTACGGTGTTTTTGCCGGGGGTCTTTGTGTGCGTGGCGGTGCATCTGCCGGAGCTGCTGCCCCCGCAGCTGCTGTATAAGATCGAAGCAGCCGAAAAGGCCACCCCGCTGCCCCTGTTTGCCGAGATGCTGCTGGTGATCCTACTCTTAGAGATTATCCGGGAGGCCGGGCTGCGGATGCCGCAGTCGCTGGGGCACTCGGTCAGTCTGGTGTCGGCGCTCATCATTGGCGATGCCGCCATTGCCACCGGGCTCATGAGCACCCCGGTCATCTTTGTGGCCAGCATCACGGCCATTGCAGTCTTTGTCACCCCGGGTTTGTACGAGCCTGCCACCCTGCTGCGCATCGGCACGGTGTTGCTGGCGGGGCTTGCCGGGCCAGTGGGACTGGCAGCAGCGTTTTTCGGCTTTTTGCTCAGCCTCGTCAGCACCGAAGCATTGGGTGTGCCGTATCTTGCGCCGCACCCGTTCCCGCAGCAGCCGCTTTCCGAGGACGGCGTTCTGCGCCGCAACTACCGGCAGCTGTCCCGGCGCGGGTTCAATATCTGGCAAAAGCGGGAGAGGGGGAAACGGCGGTCATGAAGCAGCAGACAGAACGTTTCACCCCGGCGGCGTTAACCCTCAGTGTGGTAACTGCAGCGCTGGCAGACGGCATCCCGCAAAGCGTTTCGGTGTGCCGGGCGCTGTGGCTGGGCGCTGTCAGCGCGGTGTGTCTGTGCATCCTTTCGGCGCTGGCAGTGGCAATGTTGCAGAACAAAGCGCCCTCCCTTGCGGTGCGGCTGGCACTGACAGCCGGGCTTTTTATGGAACTGGTGCACACCCTCGTGCAGGCACAAGGACTGTGCACGGCAGAGTTTTCCTCCATGGCGCTGCTGGGCTTTCTGCCGCTGCTGCTCTGGGCGGGGTGGGCTGTCCCTCCCGCAAGCTGGAACGCTTCGGCGCGGGTGCTGTGGTGGTTTGTAGCCGTGGGTGGCGTGGTCTGCCTGCTGGGGCTTGCAGGGCAGCTGCACTGGTACCGGCTCTTTACCCCGGCACAGCCGGCAGCAGCAAACTGGGACGTACCGGTCTACGCTGAATATTTTGCCGGAGCCCTTCTGTGCAGTGCACGGTCTGCCCGCCGCACGGTCTGGCTGCCGGTATGGGGCTTTGCGGTGCAGGCTGCGGCTTTGCTGGGCGGCGCTTTGCTGTTTGGCAGCGGCGCATACCCTCGGCTGGAGTTGCTGCGGGCGTGGAGTAGCGGCAGCTTTTCCCGCATGGATGCGCTGCTTTTGCTGCTGTGGCTGCTGTGCGCTGTCTACCGGACAGCCATGCTGTGTGCCGCGATCCGCTTGCTCTGGCAGCAGCCGGAATCGGAGGCACAACCATGAGAAAACAGAAATCTTACAAACCGCTGCTGTATTTGCTGCTGACAGGATGGTGCCTTTTATTCCTGCGCTGTGAAAGCACTGAGAAAAGCATGGTGCGGGCGGTGTATCTTTCACAGACCGAACTGGGATATCAGGCAGGGCTGCTCTATCAGGCACCGCAGGCCGCCGCCGATGCCGCCGAAGCCTCTGCCGCGTTACAGTTTGTGCAGGCAGAGGGGCAAACGATGGAGCGGGCGCTGGCTGGGGCAGAGCAGGCACTGCCCCAAACCGCAAGCTACCGCCTGTGTGACTATCTGCTGCTGCCAAAAGCGGAAGAGCCATTACTAACAGAGTACGAGCAGCTGGTGCTGCGGCGCGGCTGCGGCCGCACGGCTGCAAGACTGCTTTGCGCTGAAGGAGAGACAGACCACCTTGCCACACGGGCTGCCCTGCCGGATGCCCTAATGGCACAAATAAAAGCCGCAGCACCCACAGCACCCCGGCTGTATGAGCACACAGAGCCGGGACTTCTGCCTGTTCTCGGGTGGAACGCGGAAGAGATAACGATACAGGAGGGCGGTGTTCTGCACACCGTAGCGGGCGATACGCCCTTGTCCTCGGAGCAGGCCGAGGTCTACCGCCTGCTTGCCGGGCAGGGCGGTATCCGGCAGCTCTGGCTGGAAGGGGAGCGCATCGGCATCCGGCGCTGCACCGTTTCGGTCACCCTGCAAAAGGCGCAGGTGCTTGTGCGGCTGGACTGCCAACGTGCCGCCCACAGCCCATTGCCCACGCAGGCGCAGCGGCAACAGCTTGCGGCGCAGTGCACCGCACTTTTGCAAAGCTGCTGGCAGCAGGGCGTGGATGTGCTGCACCTGCAAGCCCGGGAAGCGCTGCGGAGCGGCAGCGGCGCAAGCTTTGACCCAACAAAAAACGCCTGCCCGCAATGGCGGACAGACGTGCATTTCATGCCGTATTAAGAGGCAGTAGGAAAGGTGACAGTGATGGTGGTGCCAACGTCTACCTGACTTTCCAGCTTGATGCGGGCGTTGTGGATGCGGGCAATGTGCTTGACGATGGCAAGCCCAAGCCCGGTGCCGCCGGTGGCCTTGCTGCGGCTCTTGTCCACCCGGTAGAAGCGCTCGAACACGCTGGCCTGCGCTTCCCGCGGGATGCCGATGCCGTTATCCGTTACGGTCAGGGAGCAGTGTCCGTCCCGGTTGCAGGCGGTAATGATTTGTACCTTGCCGCCCGGGCGGTTGTAGCGGATGGCGTTATCGCACAGGTTCTGGCACAGTTCATCCAGCAGTGCGCGGCTGCCCAGCACCGGGACACTCTCGCCCAGATAAGTCAGGGAGATATAGGCGCGGCGGGCGTTCAGTTTCTGGCGCTCCACGCACTCCTTGGCAACCTCCAAAAGGTCTACCGTTTCCATTACGGGGGTGTCCCCGGTCTCACTTACGGTATCCAGCTTAGAAAGCTGCAAAATATCGTTGACCAGCTGGATCATGCGGGTAGCCTCGCTGTGGATCTTGCGGCCGAAATCCGGCACATCCTCCGGCTTTGCAATGCCGGTCTCAATCAACTCTGCATAGCCGGAAATGCTGGTCAGCGGGGTCTTGAGCTCATGGCTGACATTGGCAGTAAACTCCTGCCGCATTTTCTCGTTGTTCTCCCGCAGAATGCGGTCAGAATGGATGCTTTCCGCAAAGGGGATCAGCTCCCGGTAGGGCACATTTTCCTGAATGTGATCCAGATCCTCAGTCATGTTCAGCACCGGCTGTACCAGTGCTTTGGTCAGCAGGGCGGCCAGCACCGCAGCAGCCAGCATCAGCGCCACGCAGCTCAGCACGATGGCCGGGATGGTGGCATCGTAGATGGACCACACGGTCTCGGCGTCCTGTGCCACGCGCAGCACATCCCCGCCGGAAAGCCGCACCGCATAGTAATAGGTCTCATAGCCCATAGTCTGGGAATCGCGGATGTCCCGGCCCTCGCCGTTTGCAATGGCATCGCGGATCTCCGGGCGGGTCAGATGGTTCTCCATGGGCTGGTCGGTGGCAGATTCAAACAGCACGCTGCCGTCCCGACTGATCAACGTCACGCGCAGATCATCGGTCACAAAGGCACTCAGCTGTGTGGGGTCTCCGGTCTGCTCGTACCCGGCGCGCACAAGATCGGTCTCGCGCTCCAGCCCAGACCATGCCTGCGCCGTAAAGGCTTTATGGAATACAAAAATGCACAGCGCTGCGGTGAATATAAGCCCCAGAAAGCCCATCAGGAACAAACGGTAGCTGATCTTTTCTTCCATGCTGCGCAGCTTCATTCTTCTTCGGCCTCCTCATCGGTCAGCTTGTAGCCCACCTTGCGCACGGTACAGATGTAACGCCCCGCATCACCCAGCTTTTTGCGCAGGGTGCGGATGTGCATATCCACGGTACGGCTTTCCACCGAGATGTCGGTGCCCCACACTACCTGCAAAATGGTCTCGCGGGTCACCACCAGACTGGTGTTTTCCAGCAGCAGACGCAGCAGGCAGTATTCCTTGTAGGTCAGCTCCACAGGGGTGCTGTTTACCGTAACGCTGTGGCGGGCGTTATCCAGCTGGATCTCGTGGAAAACCAGCACATCCGGCCTTACCTCCGGGGCAGAGCGCCGCAGCGCCACACGCACCCGGCTGAGAAATTCCATAATGCCGAAAGGCTTTGCAATGTAGTCATCCGCGCCGCAGTCCAGCCCGCGCACGGTGTCCAGCTCGCTGGATTTTGCAGTGACCATAATGATGGGCAGCTTACGCAGGGAAGGGGTGTTGCGCAGCTTTTTCAGGATGGAAAAGCCATCCTCGCCGGGCAGCATCACGTCTAAGATCACCAGCTCCGGCTCAGCGGCACGCATGGCCTGCCAGAAGGGCTCGGCGCTCTCAAAGCCCTGCACCTCGTAGCCGTTGGATTGCAGGGCGTACTGCTCCAGTTCGCGGATGGAAGCGTCGTCCTCTACAATATAAATCATAACTCAGTTCTCCTCAGCAGTCTGTCCGTCCGGGAACAGATACCGCTCACGGTAGCGGCCCAGACGGCGGTGGAATTCTTCACTTTCCTTGGTGTCGTTGCCGTGGCGCAGATCGTTCAGGTAGGCGTGGGTGTCAAAGCTGTCCTGTGCCACCTCGATCTGCGCAACTGCCACGTTGCTGCAATGGTCGCATACACGCTCGTAGTTGGTCAGCAGATCGTCCAGCACAAAACCGTACTCAATAGAGCAGCTGCCGGCCTGCAGGCGGGCAACGTGCCGCGCCTTGATGGCGCGCACCAGCTCGTTGACCACGGCCTCCAGCGGCTCCACCTTGGAAGCAAGGTGCAGATCCCCCTTGCGGAAGGCATCGGTGGTGCGGCTCAGGGTGTCCTGCACCGCATCCTCCAGCACCTGCAGCTCCTCCTGTGCATCCTTGGAGAAGTGAATCTCCTTCTGGTGCATCTCCTCGGCGGATTCCAGAAGGTTGACGGAATGGTCGCTGATACGCTCAAAATCACTGATGGTGTGCAGCAGGGTGTTCACGCTCTGGCTGTCGGTGTGGTTCAGTTCCCGGCCGGACAGCTTGACCAGATAAGTGCCCAGTGCGTCCTCGTACCGGTCCACCCGGCACTCCTCGTCCCGCACCTTCTGGGCAAGTTCGTCGTTCCATTCGTGGGTCAGGCTCATGGCCTGCACAACGCCCACCCGGGCAAGCTCGGCCATTTCAGCGGTAGCGGCGCGAGCACGCTCCACAGCCACGGCGGGGGTGTTCAGCAGACGGTCATCCAGCAGCGCAAACTCCTCTTTTTCCGGGGAATCGGGAATGGTCAGGATGGCCAGCTTTTCCAGCCCGGTGGCAAAGGGCAGCAGAATGACGGTGGCCAGAATGTTGAACACCGAGTGCACGATTGCAATGCCCCAAGCCTCGATGGTGGTATTCACAAAGGCAAAGTGGCAGACGGCGTTGAGTCCGTAGAACCCGAACAGAAAGATGGTCACACCGATAATGTTGAAGTACAGGTGCACCATGGCAGCCCGGCGGGCGTTCTTATTCGCACCCACAGAGGACAGCAGTGCGGTCACACAGGTACCGATGTTCTGACCCATGATGATGGGGATGGCACTGCCGTAGGTGATGACGCCGGTGGCGCTCAGCGCCTGCAGGATGCCCACGCTGGCGCTGGAGCTCTGGATGATGCCGGTGACCAGTGCGCCCACCAGAACGCCCAGCAGGGGGTTGGAGAAGCGGGTGAACAGGCTGGTGAACCATGTCTCATTCTGCAGCGGCAGCACCGCGTTGGACATGGTGGTCATGCCGGTCATCAGCACAGCAAAGCCGATGAGGATGGTGCCCACGCCCTTTTTCTTCTCACTCTTACACATATACAGCAAAATGCCAATAAATGCAAGCACAGGGCTAAAAGAAGTGGGCTTGAGCAGCTGGATGAACAGGCTGTCGCCCTGCAAGCCGGAAAGACTCAAGATCCAGCTGGTCACGGTAGTGCCCACGTTGCTGCCCATGATCACGCCAATGGCCTGATGCAGCTCCATGATGCCGCTGTTGACAAAGCCTACCACCATAACCGTGGTAGCGCTGGAGCTCTGGATTACGGCGGTCACGCACAGACCCAGAAAAAAGCCCTTGAGGGGGTTATCGGTCAGCTTGCTGAGAATTTTCTGCAGCTGGCCGCCGGCCTGCTTTTCCAGTGCCTTGCCCATGATGTCCATACCGAACAAAAACAGGGCCAGACCTCCCAGCAGCGAAAAGACATTAAAAATGGTCATAAGTGTTTTCCTCACTTTTCTTGACGTGTTTTTCCTGTGCTTTAAGTATAGAAAAACAATGTAAAATCTGAAATCGCCGAAATGTAAAACCCATGTAAAGTAAGAAAAATGTAAAAATCCTGTGCACACGCTGCGATGCAGCGTCGGTTTCCCGCCGTGGGTACAAAAACAGCGCCCCGGGCGTTGTATTTGCCGCCGAATTTTATTATAATATGAATAAGAGTGCCCGCAGCACAGCGCGGCAAAAGGATACAGGAGGAACCAGGATGGGTACGTTCAATGTTTCGCTTAAAACGCTGACCGACCGCGTCAGCATGGAAGTGGTATACACCCCCCGGGCGCTGGATGAGATCAGCGTAGAGATCGCCGAGGTCAACCGCCCGGGTCTGTTTCTGGCGGGCTATTATGATTACTTCGATAAGCTTCGCCTGCAGATCATGGGTCTGGCAGAGATGAACTTTCTGTCCGGCCTGACGGCAGAAAAACGCTACGAGGCACTGGAGCAGCTGTTCCGGCAGCAGCCCCCGGCGGTCATCGTCTGCCGCAGCGAGGAGCTGGCGCCCTTCCCGGAGATGCAGGAACTGGCGCAGAAGCACGCGGTTGCCCTGCTGCGTTCCAACGAGACTACCTGCACTTTGATGGGCAGCCTGATCAGCGTACTGAACCTGGAGCTTGCGCCCCGCATCACCCGGCACGGCGTGCTGGTGGAGGTGTACGGCGAAGGCATCCTGATCCTTGGCGACAGCGGCATCGGCAAAAGCGAGCTGGCCATTGAGTTGGTCAAGCGCGGCCACCGTCTGGTGGCAGATGATGCCGTGGAACTGCGCAAGGTGTCCAACCGTCAGATCATGGGCACTGCCCCGGAAAATATCCGCCACTTCATCGAGCTGCGCGGCATCGGCATCGTCAATGTGGCCCGCGTGTACGGCGTAGGCGCTGTCAAACTGAGCGAAAGTTTGGATCTGGTGGTGCAGCTGGAGGCGTGGGACCCCACCAAGAACTATCAGCGCACCGGTCTGGAAAGCGAATACTACGACATTCTGGGTGTCAGCATTCCCAGCACCAGCATCCCGGTCTCTCCCGGCCGCAATCTGGCTGTGGTGCTGGAGACCGCAGCCATCAATAACCGCCAGAAGAAGATGGGCTACAACGCAGCCAAGGAGCTGCTGATCCGGCTGGGACTGGATGAGAAAATGGACTGATCTTCCCGATAAAAAAGGAGCCTGACCCTATGGAACAACTCAAGCAGCTGCTCACCGCAGCAGGCATTGCTTATAAAGAAAATGAGCCGCTGGCGGCGCATTGTACCTTTAAAATCGGCGGCCCGGCGCGGCTGTTCGTGCAGCCGGTGGACCATGCACAGCTTTGCCGCACCGTTGCCCTGTGCAAGGCGCAAAGCGTCCGGTACTATCTGCTGGGCAACGGCAGCAATATCCTGTTTGCCGACGAGGGCTACGATGGTGCGGTATTGGATATTTCTTCTATGCAGGACGCTGTGGAGGTGCACGGAACACAACTCACCGCCGGGGCGGGCGTGCGGCTCTCGGCGCTGTGCAAAACGGCGCTGGAACACGGCCTGACCGGACTGGAATTTGCTTATGGCATCCCCGGTACGGTGGGCGGCGCAGTCTACATGAACGCCGGAGCCTACGGCGGCGAGATGAAGGATGTGCTGACCACGGTGCAGTACCTCACCGCCGAGGGCGAGGTGAAGGAGGCTGCGGCAGCGGAGCTTGACCTGCGCTACCGCCACAGCATTTTTGAAGAAAACGGCGGCTGTATCCTCTCGGCGCAGTTTGCCCTGACTCCGGGCGAACCGGAGGCTATTCGCGCAAAGATGGACGAACTGATGGCAAAACGGCTGGACAAGCAGCCGCTGGATAAGCCCAGCGCAGGCAGTACCTTCAAGCGCCCGGTGGGCGCTTTTGCCGCTGCCCTCATTGACCAGTGCGGTCTGCGGGGCTACCGACACGGCGGTGCCGCCGTCAGCGAGAAGCACTGCGGCTTTGTGGTGAACCTTGGCGGCGCCACCTGCGCAGACGTGCTGGCGCTGTGCGAAGAAGTACGCACCATCGTAAAGGAAAAGACCGGTTATGATCTGGAAAAAGAGATCCGCGTAGTCCGCTGAACTGCGCAAATAGAGGGAGTGTGGAACACAGATGGAGCTGTTGATCGTCAGCGGGCTTTCCGGCGCGGGAAAGTCTGTGGCTATGAATGCGCTGGAAGATATCGGTTTTTTCTGCATCGATAACGTCCCGGCGGGGCTGCTGCCCAGCATTACGGCGTTTTCCAAGGCGGGCGACAACCAGCTGGAGCGGGTGGCGCTTTCCATGGACGTGCGCGGCTGCCGCAGCAGGGAACAGATCGAGACTGCCCTGCAGCAGCTGGACGAGCAGAAAACACCCTATAAGATCCTGTTTCTGGATGCGCCGGACGATGTGCTGATGCGCCGTTACAGCGAGACCCGCCGCCGCCACCCCATCAGCATTGCAGAGGGCATCTCTACCCGGGATGCCTTTTTGAAGGAGCGGCAGATCTTACAGCCCTTGAAGGAACGTGCAAACTATACCATCAATACTGGTCTGCTCTCCACCTCCCAGAATAAAGAGCGTATCTGCGATTTGTTCATGAAAAACGGCGGGGCAAAAAATGCCATGCGTCTCACCATTATGTCCTTCGGGTTCAAGTTTGGTTTGCCGCCGGAGGCCGACCTTGTGCTGGATGTGCGCTGCCTGCCAAACCCCTTCTATGTGCCGGAACTGAAGCACAAGACCGGACTGGATCAGGAAGTGGTGGATTTTGTCATGGGCCACCCCGAAGCACAGGAGCTGCTGCGCCGGTACGAGAACTTTTTGCAGTACGCCCTGCCGCTTTATGTCAAGGAAGGCAAAAGCCAGCTGACTATTGCGGTGGGCTGCACAGGCGGCAAGCACCGCTCCATCACATTCGCACGCAAGCTTGCGGAATACTGCGCCTCTCTGGGCTACGAGCCCGGGGTGCAGCACCGGGATGCCGTGCGCTGAAAACAGAGGAAATACTATGAGTTTTGCATCCAGTGCGCGGGAGGAAATCGCGCAGCGCAGCCCCACCAAGGAATGCTGTGTGCGTGCAGCTGCCTATGGCATTGCCTGCTTTGCCAAATACTTTGATGCCCGCGGCCTTGTGCTGCAAACCGAGCAACCCCATACGGTGCAGCTGGCGCAGCAGCTGTTTGCCCGTTGCGGCATCCGGGGCGAGATCCTGGAAAAGCCCCGTGTCAGCGGTGTGCTGTACGAGTTCAACATCCGCGATGCGGAGCAGGTCACCCGCCTGCATGAACTGTTCGGCACCACCGGCAGGGAAACCAGCTTGCAGATCGATCCCGGGCTCATCCGCTGCCAGACCTGCGTCAGTGACTATATCGCCATGGCCTTTTTGTGCAGCGGCACGGTCACCGACCCGCAAAAGGAATATAACCTGGAATTTCTCACCTCCCGGACGAATCTCGCCCGGGATTTTGAAGCGCTGCTGGCCGAGCACGAGTTTGCGCCCCACCGCACCCGCCGCAACGGCGTGAACCTGATCTACGTCAAGACCGGTGCCAATGTGGAGCGGCTGCTCCGCTTTATGGGCGCTGCGGATGCCGCGACCCAGATCAGCGTCCTCAAGGCGTTCAAACAGGTGCGCAATCAGACCAACCGGCAGACCAACTGCGATACCGCAAACCTTGGCAAAACGGCGCGGGCGAACGCCCAGACCCTGAAAGCCATCCGCTATTTGCAGGAACAGCACGCACTGGAGACCTTGCCGGAGGTGCTGCAGCAGGCAGCAGCCAAGCGTCTGCAATACCCGGATCTTTCGCTTACCGCGCTGTGCGGCTGCTTTGACCCGGCAGTGAGCAAATCCGGCTTATCACACCGGATGAAAAAGCTGGAAGCACTGGCGGAAAATCTGCGCCAGCGCCAGCAGGAGGGACAGGAGGCAGTACAATGAGTGAACCCACCGCAAATACCCGTCCCTTTGCCCATTTGCATATCCATACGGAATACAGCCTTCTGGACGGTGCCTGCCGCATCGACCAGCTGATGGAGCGGGTGAAGGAGTGCGGACAGACCGCCATTGCCTGCACCGACCACGGCGTAATGTACGGCTGTGTGCAGTTTTATAAGGCCGCCAAAAAGGCGGGTATCAAGCCCATCATCGGGTGCGAAGTGTATGTTGCCACCCGCACCCGCTTTGATAAGGTAAATAAAATAGACGGCAATAACCACCTGATTTTACTGTGCAAAAACGAGACCGGCTATAAGAACCTGATCAAAATGGTCTCTGCCGGTTTTGTGGAGGGCTTTTACTCCAAGCCCCGTGTGGATAAGCAGCTTTTGGAGCAATACCATGAGGGACTGATCTGCCTTTCGGCCTGTCTTGCAGGCGAGATCCCGCAGGCCATTCTGGCAGGGGACTACGAGCGCGCAAAGGCGACTGCGCTGTGGTACCGGGATCTATTCGGTGCAGAGAATTACTACATCGAATTGCAGGATCACGGCCTGAAAGAGGATTCCACCGTTCTGCCGCAACTCATCAAACTTTCGCGCGAGACCGGCATCCCCATGGCAGCCACCAACGACGCCCATTATCTACGCAAAGAGGACGCCAAGATGCAGAGCATCCTGCTGTGCATCCAGACCGGCAAGACCATTCAGGACGCCGATCGTATGGAGTTCCAGACTGATGAATTCTACGTCAAGACCACAGACGAGATGTACGAGCTGTTCTCCATGGTACCGGAAGCCTGCGCCAATACGGCAAAGATCGCCGAGCAGTGCAATTTTGACTTTGAGTTCGGTCACACCAAGATCCCTTACTACAAAGCCCCGGACGGCATGGATAATCAGGCCTACTTTGAAAAACTCTGCTGGGACGGCTTGGAACGCCGCTACGGCCCGGACGTGCCGCAGGCTAACATCGACCGCCTGAAATACGAGATCGGCGTGGTCAAGACCATGGGGTATACCAACTACTACCTCATCGTATGGGACTACATCAATTTTGCAAAAAGTCAGGGCATCCCGGTGGGGCCGGGACGCGGCTCCGGCGCGGGTAGTATTGCCGCTTACTGCGTGGGCATTACGGATATCGACCCCATCCGCTATAACCTGATCTTCGAGCGCTTTTTGAACCCTGAGCGCGTCAGTATGCCGGATTTCGATGTGGACTTCTGCTACGAGCGCCGACAGGAGGTCATCGACTACGTCAACCGCAAATACGGTGCGGATCATGTGGCGCAGATCGTCACCTTTGGTACCATGGCAGCCCGCAACGCCATCCGGGACGTGGGCCGCGTGATGGGTATTCCATACCAGCAGGTGGACGTGGTAGCAAAGCTTGTGCCCATGGAACTGAAAATGACCCTCAAGCGGGCATTGGAGGTTTCCAGCGAGCTGAAAAAGCTCTACGATACCGACCCGCAGGTGACCGAACTCATCGACACCGCACTGAAGGTGGAGGGCATGCCCCGGCACGCCTCCACCCACGCGGCAGGCGTGGTCATTACGCCGGAGCCGACGGATTATTATCTGCCGCTTGCCACCAACGACGGCCTGCCGGTGACCCAGTTCAACATGACCGAGATCGAAGAGCTGGGTCTTTTGAAGATGGACTTTCTGGGGCTGCGCACCCTGACCGTCATCCGGGATGCAGAAACTGCCGTGCAAAAGCAGCACCCGGAGTTCTCCATCCGCAAGCTGGATTATGACGACCCGGATACCTATAAAATGCTGGGGCAGGGCGATACCGAGGGTGTGTTCCAGCTGGAATCCTCCGGCATGAAACAGGTGCTTGTGGGCTTGCAGCCCCAGAACCTTGAAGATGTCATCGCTCTGATCAGCCTGTACCGTCCGGGCCCCATGGACTCCATTCCCACCTATCTGCGCAACCGGCACGAACCGGACAAGATCAGCTACAAGACCCCGCAGCTGGCGCACATCTTGGATGTGACCAACGGCTGCATCGTCTATCAGGAGCAGGTCATGCAGATCTTCCGGGAGCTGGCAGGCTTCTCCTTCGGGCAGGCAGATAACGTCCGCCGCGCCATGAGCAAAAAGAAGCATGCCGTCATGGAGGCAGAGCGGGAGCATTTTGTGCATGGCTGCACCGAGCCCGGCCACGAATGCCCCGGCTGCGTTGCCAACGGTATCCCGGAGCAGGTGGCAAACCAGATCTACGACGAGATGTCCAGCTTTGCGTCCTACGCCTTCAACAAGAGCCATGCGGCCTGCTACGCCTATGTGGCTTTCCAGACCGCTTACCTCAAGTGCCATTACCCCAGCCAGTTCATGGCAGCATTGCTGACCAGCGTGCTGGATAATACGGATAAGGTCATTGAGTATTCCGGCGAGTGCGCCCGTTTGGGCATCAAGGTGCTGCCGCCGGATGTAAATATTTCCAACGGCGGCTTTACCGCCGATGATAACGGACAGATCCGTTTTGGGCTGAACGCCGTGAAAAACGTAGGCCGCAACCTCATCGAAAACGCAGTCACCGAGCGTAAGGAAAAGCCCTACACAAGCCTTTATGATTTCTGCAAGCGGATGCACGGCAGTGAGTTGAACCGCCGCGCGGTGGAAAGCCTGATCAAAGCCGGTGCCTTTGACTGCTTCGGCTCCAACCGTCACAGCATGGTGGAGGCGGTAGAGGGCATCCTCAAGAGTATCGAGACCGACTCTCGCCGCAATCTGGAAGGGCAGTTGGATCTGTTCTCCGTGATGAGCGGGGAAGTGCAGCAAAGCCCGCAGGAGGACGTCTACGAGATCCGCCCCTTGGCAGAGTACACCCCTGCCGAGCTGCTGCAACAAGAAAAAGAGGTCAGCGGCCTGTACCTGTCCGGCCATCCGCTGGACGCTTACCGGGAAAAATCTGCCCGCATCGGCTCCCACACCATCAAAGACCTCACTGGCGAGGATGCCCATGTGCAGGACGGCGAAAAGGTGCGTATCGTGTGTGCAGTAGTCAAAAACCGCATGATGACGACAAAATCCAACAGCATGATGGCCTTTACCAGTGTGGAGGATCTGACCGGCACCATGGAGGTCATCGTGTTCCCCAAGGTGCTGGACAGGTTCCGGGATGCCATTCAGGAAAACGCTGTTGTGGTCATCGATGGCCGGCTTTCCGTGCGGGAGGATGAAGCCTCCAAGCTGCTGGCAGACAGCATTCTGCCCATTGACAGCTACGACCCGACCCGCTTGGATAAAGGCCGCCCGGACCCTGTCAAAACAGCTGCCCGGCGTGTATTCATCCGTCTGCCGTCCCGCAGCTGCCCCCAGTACGATAAAGTGGTGAACCTGCTGGAGATCTTTGATGGCGATATCCCGGTGATCCTGTATCTGGAAGATACCAAGCAGAAGCTGGCCGCACCGCGCCGACTGTACACTTCCGGGCATCCGCTCTTCTTCAAAGAGCTGGAGCGGCTGCTGGGCGCAGAAAACGTTGCAACAAAATGACATATTTGTGCGCGAATGGCACCGCATGGGACGATTTCAATTTTTCCAAGTGGTACAAATTGCAAAAATAATGCGATGTACCGTCATTATTTTGTACCGCATGGAATTGCATAAAGTCTCAAAACCCTATTGAAATTTGTCTGGATGGTGTGCTATAATCATTAAAGGCGAATCAAAGCTGTTGCAAAGCAACTGGCCTGTTTCTGGAAGAAGAGGGTACAGGCAAAAGGGTAAATGAAGAACTGAACTGTAAATTGGAGGGAATCTCTCGTATGGAAAAGCAAATCAAAACGATTGGCGTGCTTACAAGCGGTGGTGATGCTCCCGGCATGAACGCTGCTGTGCGCGCTGTGGTACGCACCGGCCTGCACAAGGGCTTCCGTATGATCGGCATTCAGCGCGGCTACAACGGCCTGCTGAACGGCGAGTGCTTTGAAATGAACCTGCGCAGCGTTTCTAATATCATCTCTGCTGGCGGCACCATTCTGTATACGGCACGCTGCTTGGAGTTCAAGACCAAGGAAGGTCAGGATAAGGGCGCTGAAAAGTGCCGCGAGCTGGGCATTGATGCGCTGGTCGTTATCGGCGGCGACGGCTCCTACCGCGGTGCCCGCGCACTGGCACACCGCGGCATCCCCATGATCGGCCTGCCCGGCACCATTGATAACGATATCGGCTGCACCGATTACACCATCGGCTACGATACCGCCATGAACACCGCGCTGGAAATGATCGACAAGCTGCGCGACACCACCCAGAGCCACGACCGCTGCAGTGTGGTCGAGGTCATGGGCCGCAACGCTGGTTACATCGCTCTGAACGTGGCCATCGCCTCCGGCGCTATGGCTGTGCTGCTGCCCGAGAAGGAATTCGATATGCAGCGCGACATTCTGGATAAGATCGCCGAGACCCAGAAGACCGGCAAGCGTCACTTTATCATCATTGTGGCTGAGGGCGTGGGTCATGCACAGGAGATCGCCAACGAGATCCAGGCACGCACCGGCATCGATTCCCGCGCAACCATTCTGGGTCATGTGCAGCGTGGCGGTTCTCCCACCCTGCGCGACCGCGTGAATGCTTCTGCCATGGGTTATCAGGCTGTCTGCCTGCTGGAGCAGGGCAAGTATAACCGCATCGTCGGCATGAAGGGTGAGAAGCTGGTGGACTACCCCGTGGACGAGGCTTTGGAGATGACCAAGAGTCTTGACCCCGTGCTGGTGGACGTGTGCAACACCATTTCCATCTGATCATAACATTTAATGCAAGAGCCATTCTCTCAGGTTTTCTGAGCGGATGGCTCTTTTTGCCGCCGATTTTTCAGAATTGACGTATTATAAGTAAAAACCAACAACTTTTCGTTTACAAGTGCCTCCAAATCAGTTATACTGAGAAAAACGGAGGTGCTGCCATGAAATACAGCTGGATCGACACGGAACTTCTGCAAAAGCCTGGCGTTACCAAAGACTTACAGGCAGAGTGGAACTGGATAAGATACCACATCGGCGGCAAAATGTTTGCAGCCGTCTGTCTGGATGATGCCACGGGAAAGCCGGTGTATATCACCTGCAAGCTGGGCCCCGCCGAGGGCGATTTTCTGCGCCGACAGTATGAAGATATCATTCCGGGCTACTATATGAATAAGGTGCATTGGAACTCCGTAAAAGCAGAGGGAAATGTGCCGGACGCATTGCTGCGGGAGATGCTGGAAAAATCTTATCGGCTTGTGCTGGGCGGCTTTAGCAAAAAGAAACAGCGTGAGCTGTTGGAAGGAGAAAAGAAGGATGCCATTTGACTATAAGAAGGAATATAAAGAATTTTACCTCCCGCCGAAGAAACCGCAAATCATCACCGTTCCTGCGATGAATTTTGTGGCGGTACATGGCAAGGGCGACCCCAACGACCCGGCAGGGGAATACAAAGCAGCGCTGGAGTTGCTGTACGGCATTGCATTTACTATCAAAATGAGCTATAAGGGCAGCCATAAGATAGACGGCTATTTCGAATATGTTGTTCCGCCGCTGGAGGGACTGTGGCATCAGCCCGGGGCAGAGGGTGTGGATTTTTCCAACAAGGAGACCTTTATCTGGACCTCTATGATCCGTCTGCCGGAATTTGTCACCCGTGCCGAATTTGACTGGGCAGTGCAGGAGGCCACTACCAAAAAGAAAAAAGACTTTTCTAAGGTGGAATTTTTTACCTATGATGAAGGCCTGTGCGTGCAGTGTATGCACATCGGCTCCTATGACACCGAGCCGGGGACCCTGCGGCAGCTGGATGCGTTTGCAGCGGAACAGGGATATTGCTCGGATTTTTCAGACACACGCTTCCATCACGAGATCTATCTGGGCGACCCGCGCCGCACCGCACCGGAGAAGCTGAAAACCGTGCTGCGACATCCGATCCGCAGAATGAAATGACAGAAAACTTCACAAAAACTGTCGCTTTTTGTTGTGAGATGTGCTATACTAAAATTATCTGTAGAAACACACTTAAAAATGGAGGAAAACATCATGCAGCATGAAACTGTCATCGTGCTGGACTTTGGCGGACAGTACAATCAGCTGATTGCCCGCCGCGTCCGAGAAAATAATGTCTACTGCGAGATCTATTCCTATAAAACCGATCTTTCGGTCATCAAGGCCAAGAATCCCAAGGGCATCATCTTCACCGGCGGCCCCAACAGCGTTTATCTGGAGGATTCTCCCACCATCGACCCCGAAATCTTCAGCTGGGGCGTGCCTGTGCTGGGCATCTGCTACGGCAGCCAGCTGATGATGCACCTGCTGGGCGGTCATGTCTGCCGCGCTCCCGAGCGTGAGTACGGTAAGACCGAGGTGTTCGTGAACACCGAGAGCAAGCTGTTCACCGATGTGCAGCCCTCTACCATCTGCTGGATGAGCCACAACGACTACATCGAGCAGGCGGCTCCCGGCTTCCAGATCACTGCCCACACCGCAAACTGCCCTGTGGCAGCCGTTGAAAATGCCGAAAAGGGTCTGTATGCGGTGCAGTTCCACCCGGAGGTGCTGCACACCGCCGAGGGCAAGAAGATGCTGCGCAACTTCGTGTACAATGTCTGCGGCTGCTCCGGCGACTGGAAGATGGATTCCTTCGTAGAGAACAACATCAAGGCTCTGCGGGAGCGCATCGGCGAGGGCAAGGTGCTGTGCGCCCTGTCCGGCGGCGTGGATTCCTCCGTGCTGGCCGCTATGCTGGCAAAGGCCATCGGTAAGCAGCTGACCTGCGTGTTCGTGGATCACGGTCTGCTGCGCAAGAACGAAAAGGAAGAGGTCTGCTCTGTCTTTGGCCCGGGCAATGCCAACGGCTTTGACATCAACTTCATCTGTGTGGATGCCCGCGACCGCTACTTCAGCAAGCTGAAGGGCGTCACCGAGCCGGAGCGCAAGCGCAAGATCATCGGCGAAGAGTTCATCCGCGTGTTTGAGGAAGAGGCCAAAAAAATCGGCAAGGTAGACTTCCTTGCACAGGGCACTATTTACCCCGACGTGGTGGAGAGCGGTCTGGGCGGCGAGTCCACCGTCATCAAGAGTCACCACAACGTGGGCGGTCTGCCCGATACCGTGGACTTCAAGGAACTGGTGGAGCCTCTGCGTAACCTGTTCAAGGACGAGGTTCGTCAGGCCGGCCGTGAGCTGGGTCTGCCTGAGTATCTGGTCAGCCGTCAGCCGTTCCCCGGCCCCGGTCTGGGCATCCGCATCATCGGCGAGGTGACCCCCGAGAAGGTCACTATCGTGCAGGACGCTGACGCCATCTGGCGCGAAGAAATCGCCAAGGCCGGTCTCGATAAGGAAATCAGCCAGTATTACGCTGCACTGACCAATATGCACAGCGTTGGCGTTATGGGCGACGAGCGCACCTACGACTACGCCGTTGCGCTGCGCGCCGTGACCACCACCGACTTCATGACCGCAGAAAGCTACGATATGCCGTGGGATGTTCTGGGCACTGTTACCAGCCGCATCGTCAACGAAGTCAAGCACGTCAATCGCGTGTTCTACGATTGCACCGGTAAGCCGCCTGCAACCATTGAGCTCGAATAATGGAATATGAGAAAATATATCGCGCCTACGTTTGAAAAATGATGGATTTTGTAAAAATGACATCACTTTGACATCATCCGCTTCAAAAACACTTGCTGGATGTACAGAGAACTGGTAGCACGGTTTATTATCGAAGAATAATTTAAAAGCCTCGGAAAGCAACGAGAAATCGAAACTTTCCGGGGCTTTTGTGACATCATGACATCAAAAAACAGGCCTTGACATCATCTGTTTTGGTCCTAGCCGAGTGGCATCAAATCGGATTCTTCATCGAAGGAAGAGGGGGTGCTGAGGGTTTCTAGTCTTGACACGAGTTCCTGCTGCTTATTGGGGTACAGATGGGCGTATGTCCGCATGACAACGGGAACGGTGTCCCCAATCCGCTTGGCCACCAGAACAATAGAGTACCCAAGTTCGATACAGAGAGAAACGTGGCTGTGCCGAAGATCGTGGACACGAATGTCCGGTAGATAGGTTATCTGGGTGCAGCGAGTCAGTTCTTTGTTAAGGGATGTACAGGTCATGTAAAATACCCGATCATCTGGGGTCAGGCCGTATAGCTTAGAACAGTAGGTACGGAATTCTTCTGCCAGCCAATGGGGGATAGGAACATTCCTGTTGCCACCCTTTTTGCTGTTCTTGGTGGGGCCGAGAATGTCTTGACCCTTTTTCCGATGGTAGGTTTTATAGATTCGCAGCTGGTCATCATCGGTCAGGTCTTTCGGCAACAATGCCAGCATTTCACCTTCGCGGCATCCTGTCCAAAACAGAATGTCAAATGCCAGGAGATAGGCTTCATTGCGGAATTCCTTCCGCAAAATTTCATACTGGTCTTTCGTTATGATAAGCATTTCACCGGCGACAGAGGACCCCATGTAGCCGGCTGCATCGCACGGATTGAATTGCAGACCGTAGAATGTCTGGGCATAGTTAAAGAGGGCAGTCAACTGTGCATGAATGGTATAGAGATACGTTTCCGCATAAGGTAGACCAGTGGCTTCGCCCATCTCCTTGACCCGCTGTTGCCAGTCTCGAATGTCTAGGGCTGTGATTTCGTTCATTTTCCGGTTTCCGAGAAGCGGAACAATTTTGGTGTCAAAAATATTTCGCTTAGTGTCCATTGTGGTGCCACGGACATGATGCTTCCGGTCGTTGAAGTATAACTCCACAAAGCTGGCAAGTGTCATATCGCAGCTTTTGGCTTTCTGCAGATGAAATTCCCGCTCCCACTCCTGCGCTTCGCGGCGGGTTTTGAAGCCGCGCTTGCGCTTTTGTTTCTGCGCTCCGGTGAAATCAGTATATCGAAACTGGCAATACCAAGTTCCCGTTTTTTCGTCTTTATAGCAGGGCATCGAATATACCTCCTGAAGAGTTTATAAATCCCCGACCATTTTTATAATGGCCGGGGTCTTTTTTTATTGTGGAAGAATTGCTTTGAACTGGTCTACGCTGTCAGAATTGCTGAGCAAGAAATAAATATTTAGCCCGCTGTCAGAGCGGATGCGCAGCCTGCCATATTCGCAGACAAGGCATTTCTTGTTGTTCTTATAGCGTCGGTCGGGGGAACCATCGGCATTGACCCGGAGCCAAGTTTCTTTGACCACCTTGCTATCCGCCGGTAGATGCTCCTGATCCGTGACACAGTTGACAGAATCGACATCGAAAGAGACCTCCGAAAGGTCGTATGCGCTGATTTTGCTATTGTGGAGATAGAACACCTTATCCGGGAAAATATAAATGGACTCCTTCTTATTCAGAGCGGCCGAAAAGACAGGCACATTTGTTCTGAGAAAATAGGGGAGTGAGGGCATTCCGAGAGCCTTTTCTTCGGATATGGTTTTCTCAGCACCGCCATTCTTTTTTGTGCTGCTGTTGGTGTGGGTTTCGGGTACATAGAAAACGGCATCACAGGCAAATAATTTACGCCAGGCGTTATACCATTCTTCGTAGGCATCAAACTGTTCATCGGTGAAGTCGTATTCCAAATTTACAGGAGCAATATAGTGGGCATAGAGAAATACGATGAATGATAAAATGGTCAGGAAAAGCCGCTGTGGTGTATGAAGAACGATGAAAGCGAGCAGGCCGATAGCCCCAACGATAAGTGAGGCTTTATTGAGAAAGCAAACCCGCTTGATTCGCTTCATAAGCGCCTTGAAGTCGGAATCTTTATAGTCTGCGCGGTCGGTAGATTGAATAACTTCCGTATCTGTATATGGTTCTTCTTTTAGAGCGCTTTTTCGTGCAGATTTATAAATGGGTTCCTCGGTCGAATAACTCAGTCCGGTTCCCGGGATGGAGGCGGTTTGCCGGATTTTTCCGTTCGCTGTTTTGGTGATTCGATACCCGGGAACACCCCATGAGTATCCAACACCGCTACCAGAAATATTGATGCGGAACCCACCACCAAGCCGAATGCTTTTTCTATACCTGAATCCCATATCACACCATAACCTTTCCTGTTATTTTATCACGAGCATTGGTATATGTTTCCAAAAGCTGGAAATGCAAAGTACAGATGTCATACTCTTTCAATGGCCTATCTGTAAGCCGGGAAGGAGTGATGGCACATGGCAGCATCGGATGAACACTCGAAGCACGGAGAAGTGCTGGATGAAGTTCTGCGGGACGAAATCAAGGATTTACCCCCTGAACAGATCCGGCAGGTGCTTGAGTACATCGGGCAGCTGAAGGAGCAGTAACGCATCCTTCAGCATGGGCAGGCTCCCTTATTGGGGGTCTGCCTTTTGTTCTGCATCCAGAAATTTCAGGAAGCGAACGTATTCTATAACCTTTAGCATTTCATCATCGGCCAGGCTCTGAACGCTGTCTAAAAGCTGCTGCTGTAAGGCGTTCTTAACACTTGACTCCGGTACGTCTACCTCTCCGCGAAGATAGGCGACAGATACCCCATAAAGGTCTGCAATGGCTGCTAGGTCCGAGTCGGTAGGGGCGGCTTTGCCGTCTTTCCAACCTGCAATTAGAGAACGGCTCTTTCCACATAGGCGCGCTATAAAAGCGCCTGATGTGCCATAGTGTTCGGTCAGATCGACGATGCGTTGTACTGTAACCGTCATACGTTTTACCAGCTTTCTTCTAAGAATCTTGTGCACGGTGCTGAAATCTAACAAATGTTTGCTTTGTGGTCTTGTCCTCTAACAAGTGTTGGATTATTATATAATCACAATCAAACATTTGTTAGATTGCAAGAGCCAATGGAGGACAGGACAATGAGAACAGTAAAATACAGCGAATTGAGCCGGGCGATGCATGATTTCACAAAGCAGATTGACACGCTGGATGAGTGCATCGAAGTTGGCTTGGTTTCAGGCGAAAAGGTGCAGATTAGCATTTCGGCTAGCTGCCCGGAAGCAACCCCGGAGAGAGTAGCAGAGTTCGCAAAGCATCTGTCTGAAGTTGCAGTGAAGGCAAAGAACTTTAAATACGCCGGTTGTACAATTGTTCGATAAGGAGGATTCGATTATGACGTATGCAGACATCAACAAAATGTTCACCGCTGAGGTAAGCAAGTACTTGGCACGTGGATATCACTTCAACGCAGCGAGCATGAGTGGGAGCCAAGGTGAAACTGCCAAGGTTGATCTGACCAACGGCACGGAGATAATTCGAGTTCTGCTTCGAACCTTTTCCGATGGCTGGGATAAGCAGGGAACGGAACTGTTTGTTGGCCGTGTGGCCGAGAAAGAGAATGTACGTCGGGATGTGGCTTACTGCGTCAACACGATTTGGAATAACCGTCTGGAGCCGGTCAGCAGCCAGCGCTTCTACGAAGTGAATGGATATGGAGATTCCAACAAGTTCTATGGCACAGAAGCGGATGCGGAAGCCGTTAGCAAGGTACGGATGCGCCGCTATGCACAATGCCCGAGCCGCCAGAATAAGGACATGACCAACGCCCAAACCATCAAGATTGCCGTTCCGTTCATTCGCCGGAAACTGGGCATCAAGAACGTGGATAAGAGCCGCATTGAGGTATTCCGCACGCCGGATTACCGGTACATCATCAGCTATCGCGGCACTGGGTACCAGCTGAACAGAAAGGAGGACTGAACCACAGTAACATGACCGGAACCAACACGTTTGAAACACAGGAGGATTGACTATGTATTGCAACAAGTTTTTTAAGACCGAGGATGAAGCCAAAGCGTTCCAGAAGTCCCACGGCGGGGCTCTGTACAAGAACGTCAAGCGGAGTCGCACCCGGGAATCGTACCGGGTGGAAGCCGCAATGGCTGTGCAGGGCGGCTGGATGCACGGCACTGATCTGGATGCACACCCGTACTGCGTGGCATGGAATGGCGAACCGCTGAAAGCAAGAAAGGAGAATTAAGCCATGAAAGCACTGAAAATTGAGCCGGGCAAAGCCCCGGAACGCATTAACATTGCCAACGAACTTGCAAGCCTGCAGAGCCTCGTAGGCGGCTATATTGAGGTGATTTACCCGGATGAACGCCGCCCGGTCGGCCTGATCTGCAATGAGGAGGGCAAGTGCTGCGGGCTTGAACTGAACCGGGCGTTGTACAAGAACGGTAAGCCCTACGACATCATTGCCGGCACGTTCTTGGTAGTTGGGCTCTCGGCAGAGGACTTCGCGGATCTGCGGGAAGAAGATGCAGCCTATTTCGAGAAGCTGTTTCGCTCACCGGAAAAGTTTCAGCGATTCGCCGGGAGGCTCGTTATCTCCAAGGTGGTTCCTGGCGGGGTGTAAACCCCGCCTTTTTCAAAAACCGAAAAAACCGAATGGGTTTCTTCGGTTACGTTCGCTTTTTTGGGTTTTGAAAAACACGAACATAAAAGTGAAATTCAAGGTCGAAAAGTCAAATTTGAAGGTCAAATATCAAAATTGAATTCAAAATAGTTCTTGATAAATCGATTGTTTTTCTAAATGTGCATGAAATGTGAAAACCCATTGGGTTTTTTAAAAACCGAAAAAACCCATCTTCTTAAGAAAAGAAGAAGAAAAAGAATAAGAAGATATGAAGACTATCGTCTTCATCACGCGCGGGCGCGCGTTATAAGGCTGATGACGAGGACGAATCCAATTGATGAAGAACAGGATCATCGGTGCGGCCAAGCAGGTAGTCAACGGAACAGTCCAGTTTGTCCGCAAGCAGCATGAGTGTTTTTCCAGACGGAGGATCTTCTGCATTCTTCCAGCGCGTGACAGCTCCAGATGAGATGCCAAGCTCTTTGGCAAGCGGATTTGGCTTTGTTCCGCGGATTTCGCACATCCGATAAAAACGTTCCCAAAACAACAAATAGAACACCACCTTTTTGTGCAAAAGCATGAATCTCATAAAAATGAGAATATCGCATTGATATCTCACTTTTATGAGATTATAATATATCTAACAAATGATTCATTCACCTGTTAGACAGAAAGGAAAAACAACATGGAGAGATTTGTAGCACCCATGGCTACATGGGAAATCGTGGGCGGCGACCTGCCGCCTGTCCGGGTTCGTGCCCGGACGTTCGATGAAGCACTTGCAAAGGCAAGGCTTCGCGATCCCGGCTATTGTGCCGGATGGGTCGTTGAGGAGGGCTAAACGATGATGTTGAGCATGACAGAGACCAATTACGAGAACTGGCGCGATGGTCTCCGCTGCGGTGGACAGGAGGAGTACGACACCCAGTACACAGCGGCTTCTCTCTATGAAGGGGGCTGGCGGGCAGATGCCCTTCCTGACCTGATCGAGCAGTTCAACCTGACCAGCGACGAGGCCGAAAGGATTTACAACGAACTGCTTGATCTCGAGCAGAAAGCCGAAGGCAAGGAGGTTCTACCATGAAAAAGACCGATATCGAGTGCTTCCCGATTTATCGCATGACGGCTAGCCAGCTGGAAGAAAAGCGCCATACTGATGGTTATATCCACATGAATATCAATGCCCTTGAAACACGTTGGCCTTGTCAAAAAGACTTTGTTTCGGCGGTCAACGATCACACGGCAGAATATCTAGCCCCCGGTGGAACAGAATGGAAGCCGATACAACCCGAACATCCTGAACAGCGGGACGCTGATTAAGGTACACTAAAGAGGGAGGACTGAACCATGAAGAACGTCATTTTCACCTACGACAGCCGCGCGAAGGGCGAGGAAGGCGAGGCCTGCATGACCATCCTGCTGGATGATGACCGAGCAGCGGCCGTTAAGGCTGCATACGATAACCGACAGGCGAGCAGCGAGATTGAGGACATCCTCTTGCGGTGCAAGGTCGATGATCTGTGCGCCGCCTGTGAAACGCTCCGGGGGCGGAAGTACCTTCGCAACAGCATCAAGTGCGTGGAGATCGAGGAGGTTTGAACCGTGGACATCGAAATTAAGTATCAGGCCGAAGATGGCGAGATTCGGTATTACCACTTTGAGTCATGGGAGCCGGCTGAAGACGATGCCTTTCGGGAGGCGATGCAGGCATTCCGCAGCACTCGCACAGGAAAGAACAGAATGCTCTCTATCCGGGATGCATCGATTGGCGCAGGCCACAACTGGAAAGAATAACCCGCCTGACGATGGCCTCCGGCGCAGGCCGAAACGCCCATTGGGCGTCGCGGGAGCCATGACACCATGAGCGTGTCCATTTTATGGTTCTGGGTAGCGGGTCAACATCCCGCGTAAAAGGCACGTCCACCCGGAAATTGCTTGTTAGACACTTGATGGCTTTCGCAAATCAAGGAAAGGAAGATTCACATGAAGTATGAAATCTACCAGCTGAAAGAGGACACCATGGAGCAGGTAAAACTGCGGTTCATGGCATCCGATCAGGCCGCACAGCTGGGCGGCATCCACCGGGAGAACTACCGTCTGGTGTACGAGGGTAATGTGGAGACCCGAAAGAATACACGGCAGACGCTTGATGGCTTGTTCCGCAGGTTCAACATCGACAGGCCCGCAGGCTTCGAGGGTCACAGCTTGAGCGTGTCAGACATCATTTACCTCGCCGATGGGGAATCCTCCGGCTGGTGGTTCTGCGATGCTTACGGTTGGAAGCTGCTGGTCGGGGAAGAATGGGGGCAGACCTGATGCGTCACTACACAAAAGCGGAGTGGCGCAAGATCCCAGAGTCCTACAAGGGACGTTGGGAAGCATCTCCGTACAACCTTGAACGAGTGAAGCGGGGCGAACTGCCAGCTGAGTACATCGGCAAACGGACAACCATCGTCAATGACGAGCATCGCGGTACGGTGCTTATCACCGAGGGCGCGCACTTCGTCATTGATGGCTGATTTCACCAAATCGAACAAACGTCCACAGAGAAGCGATTTGAACCGCATATCCTGCCGGACGGCAAATTCCATGCGGGAGAATAGAAAACGCAAAATAGAGCCATCGGAGCGGCTCTGAGCATTATTTCCGCTGGCTCAGAATGAACTGAAGGAAATCTGTAACCTTTTGGCGTTCTTCATCTGTTAACTCCATACGCTGCACAGCGGGGTCAACGGTGCGCCCCATAAGGAAGTCCATGGAGCAGTCCAAGTAGTCGGCGATGCGCGCCAGACTGTCGGCAGCGATCATGCGACCAGTTCGCAAGTTGGAAAGGACGCCTTTGCTCATTCCGAGTTCGGCATACATATCCTTCAGCTGGATATTGCGTGCCTTTGCCTGAATTTTGATGTTTTCCGCAAGGGCGATAGAATCATACAAATTTTCGGTTGTCATTTTGTGTATCCCCACAAAATCCATCAATTGATGCCCAAACAGCTTGAAACGTTGCAATTGATGGATTATAATACACTTGTACAGAACAAATGTTAAGTGAAAGGGTACAGCGCTTACCATTCAGCGCGTTCCCCCAGAACCTCTCAGCAAAGGGGTTCATTCGTACCACGCAATACGAACCATGAACGTTGACCTCCTAAAGACAAGCGCCGCTGCAAAGCATAGCGGACAACAGCCGCAAGTTGGATGCTGTGCAGTTATAGCGCCGCTCCCATGACAGCTTCGCTTAACGACAGGGGAACGCGTTGAATGGTGGGTACTGGCTCTTTCATTTTATCAGAAATCTAACAAGTGTTCAATACACTTGTTAGATAAATCTTTGTTAGGAAGGAGAAAAAAGCATGAAAAAGACTACGATGCCGGATTGGTGCGTGGCTGTCAAGAAGGCCATGATCGACCATGACGACATGACCGTTACGGAACTGGCAAAGGAAACGGGCTTTTCTCGCTCGCATATCAGCCAAGTCGTCAATGGTGTGCTGGTGCCGTCCGAGAACGTCCAGGGCGCAATCGAAAAGTGCCTGAACATCAGCGGGGTGGCTTACCGGAGCTAACCTACATCTCAAGTATACCAGAAAGGACGGCGTGGAAAAATGGCGATTGAAAGCCAGAATATTTACAAAAATGCGCGGAAATCTGCTGGTTTTACGCAGGAAAAAGCATCGCAGCTTTTGAACGTGTCGGTTGACAGCCTGCGGGACTATGAGCAGAGCCAGCGTCCGGTGCCCAGCGATGTGGCGAGCGCCATGTGCGACGTGTATCAAGCCCCATATCTGGCCGTGCAGCATCTGCGGTTGACATCAGATCTCGGCAAACGGGTCGTGCCTGAGATCCAGTTGAAAGACCTGCCGGAAGCCGTGCTGGGCGTTCTGGCGGCGGTTCAGCGCTTCTGTGCAAAGCGGGAGGCAATGGTAGAAATCGCCGCAGATGGCCAGATCGCTGAGAGCGAGCAAGCCGAATGGGACGAAATCATGCGTTTAGCCAACGACCTGAATGTGGCAATGAACAATATGCGTTTTTCGAAAGGAGGACGGCAGTCGTGAGCAAAGAGTCATATTTCATCGGTTGTGCAGAGGTTGCGGAACTGGTTGGCTGTGGCAAGTCCCGGGCATATAAGTACATCCAGCAGATGAATCGGGAGTTGGAAGCAAGGGGAAACCTCACGTTTCCCGGCCGGGTGCCCCGGCGGTATGCGATGGAACGTTTTGGTCTTTTGGGGGAGGTGCAGGAGAATGAAAGCACAAACGCTCGTGCCGCTGGCAGCGGCGGCAGCGGCGCAGCTTCTGGTGGTCGGAAACATCGCCGCGGCGTTCGCTTTCCAGCAGAAGCCGCCGGTTGAAACGCTGGTTACGGTACCGGTGGTGGCCGAGATCGAGCAGGTTGAATGCGTTCGTCAGGACCCGGTTCCGTATGAGCCGGTTACATATCAGGTGCCGCTGGATGCGGAACTACAGTCCTACACGGAGAAAATGTGCGACCTCTACGATGTGCCCTTGGAACTGGCTTATGCCGTCATGCAGGTCGAGAGCGGCTTTACCCCGGCGGCGTGCAGTTCTACCGGGGATTATGGCTTGATGCAGATAAACAGCATCAACGCCGGGTGGCTCAAAGATAAACTTGGCATAACGGATCTGCTGGATGCCCGCCAGAACATTCAGGCTGGGTGCTATATGCTGGGTATGTATCTCAGCGAGTACGAGGGCAATGTGAATTGCGCTCTGATGGCCTATAACCTTGGCACAGCCGGAGCCAAAAAGGCTTGGTCTGCTGGCACATATAGCACAGCCTACACGGACAAGGTGTGGAACGCAATGGTAGGGCTGCTGGAAGGAGAAAGGGATGTTTCATAAGATGGCGCAAATGATTCAGGCGCACACCGAGAGGATGCTGCTGGACGAAGTTTTTGCAACATATCGTGATGTGCAGGATGCTGCCGCCGAAATGGCGCAGGTGCTCCCGTGCCCTCGATGCGGAAAGCAGACCATGAAGATGCGCTTGCACAGCAATGCTCTTTCCCGTCAAGTTCCGGGCATCACGATTTGTGACCGCTGCGGAACCGAAGAAGCACTGGAAGATGCTGTTCACCAGCCGATGGATGTTCGCAAGTGGGCACTGATCGAAACCTACATGAAGGGGGCAAACCTGAAATGAAACGCAAAGAAAGGCATTTGACCGTGACGGGCTGGGTCGTTGTTGGACTGCTGGACACGCTGGCCGGCGTAATTTCCGGTGGGCTTATGGCCTTGTGGCAGCTGCCCAGTACATATCGCTGGCGCGGCTACTGGGCAATTGGCGGGGAGTGGATTCTCATTGTTGGTGCAATCATTATTGCATCCCGCCTGATGCACGAACTGCAGATGCAGGCGCTTTTTGGAGGAAAGAAGAAGAATGACAAGGTGCGCTCGGTGTCACAGGGTCATTACAGATCCGGCGGCAATCGAAGTGGGGTACGGCGCGAAGTGTTACGTCAAGGAGTTCGGAAAACGGCTCCGAGCACCCGCAAAGCCCCGCAGAATCAGGACTGTCACACAGCCTAAAATCACCGCTGAGCGCCAGATTGTAGGGCAGCTCTCGGTGTGGGATATACTCGCCGCACACGAAAAAAGCGCTGACCAGAACGGCCAGCGCGCTACAAATGGATAGAGACCCACACATTCCGTTGGCGCTTGATGCAGGAACATCAAGCCGGAAAATGCAGGTCTCCACCACACACAACCATATTGTAGCATAATCGGTTGATTTTTTCAACAGGTACGAAGCGGCGGTCAGGAGCGTTCCTGCTGCCGTTTTTCTATACAGAGAATCAGGAGGTACACATGGAAAAGGAAATCACTACCACCAATCAGGCCACGGCGTTGGCAGATAGTCTGATTGTGGTGCAGCAGCTTCCTATCATCAAGGAGCAGCTGCACAGCATCAAGGCACAGGCTCAGGAGTCCGTCAAGGAGGCGCTTTCGCTGGCCTGCACGGAAGAAACCCTCAAAGTTGTCAAGGAGCGCCGGGCGGCGCTGAACCGTGACCGCAAGGATCTGGATGCCCGGCGCATGGCTGTGAAGAAGCAGATCATGCAGCCGTTTGAGGATTTCGATGAGGTTTACAAGGAATGCGTCACCGATGTCTATGACCCGGCAGATGAAGCGTTGAAGGAAAAAATCGTGGCCGTAGAAAACGGGCTGAAAACCGACAAAGAGAAAAAAGTCAAGGATTACTTTGCCGAGATGGTCAAAGCCAGCGGCGTTGAGTGGATCGCCTATGAGGATGTCGGCGTTGCAGTCACGTTGACCGCAAGCCTGAAATCCCTGAAAGCCAAGGTCAAGGAGTATGTGGAAAAGGTTGCGGCTGACGTAGCCTGTATCAACGGCATGGAAAATGCCCCGGAGATCATGGCCGAGTATAAACTGTGCGGAAGTTTGGCTGTTGCCATTAACAGCGTGAGCCAGCGCAAAGACCGTATTGCCCGGGAAGAAGCCGAGCGCAAGCAGCGTCTGGAAGCCCAGCTTCGGGCACAAGAAGCGGAAAAGGCTGTTCTGGATGTGGCAGAGGAAGAACTGTCCGCGCCTCAGGTCATGGGCACCGAACCGCCCGTTATGGACGAGCAGGAGACTGAGGACTCCCAGAAGGAGAGCACGGAACAGGTCATGAACGCAAAGTTTGCTTTTATGGGACGCACGTTCCAGTGCCGCGGCACTCTGACCCAGCTGCGGGAACTGAAGTCTTTCGTAAATGACAAAGTCGATGAAATCCAGAAGTACATGGATTCCATTGGCATTGAGAATCAGGAGGTAAATAACAATGGCTAAAGCAATGCAGCCGCAAAAAATGCGCTTTTCGCAGGCGATCCAGACTCCGATGTACAAAAATCTCGTGAATAACACGCTGGGCGATCCGGCGCGCGGCGCTCGCTTCATTGCCAATATCACCAGCGCCGTTGCTGTCAATCCGGCCTTGCAGGAATGCAACCCGGGCACGATTTTGGCAGGTGCCCTTCTGGGCGAAAGCCTGCTTCTGCAGCCCTCGCCCCAGTTGGGCCAGTTCTATCTGGTACCCTTCAAGTCCAAGGCGAAACGTGACAGGCAGGGCAATGTGATTGAGCCGGCAAGCGTCAAGGCACAGTTTGTGCTTGGCTACAAAGGCTATATCCAGTTGGCGCTGCGGACTGGCCAATATAAGCGCCTGAATGTTCTGGAAGTCAAATCCGGGGAACTGAGCGGCTGGGATCCTTTTGAAGAACGTTTCCATGAAATGCACTTCATCGAAGATTTTGAAAAGCGTGCAGCAATGCCGACTGTGGGCTATATTGCTCACTTCGAGTATATCAATGGCTTCGAGAAAACCCTGTACTGGACTGCCGACCAGATGATGGCCCACGCAGACAAATACAGTCAGGCATTCAGCGCGGCCGCGTACAAAAAGCTGTTGAACGGCGAAATCCCGCAGGACGAACTGTGGAAGTATTCCAGTTTTTGGTATAAGGACTTTGACGGGATGGCCAAAAAGACCATGCTGCGTCAGCTGATTTCCAAGTGGGGCATCATGACCGCCGAAATGACCACGGCTTATGAGAGGGATGGCCGCGTAATGATGCCGGACAGCACGGGCAACAGCCTGTTGCCGGAAGCTGCGGAGTACGCGGATGCCGGGCAGAGTGAGCAGGAGCCGCCCAAAATTGAGCGGACTGCCAAGACGATGGACCTGCCGGAGCCGGAAGCGGATGCCGTTGAAGAAGCCGTTGACCTGGCTGCACTCTGATGGTCAAGTACAACATCATCAGCACCGGAAGCGATGGCAACGCCACGATTTTGGAAGATTTTGTGCTGATAGACTGCGGCGTGCCGTATAAGGCGCTGGAACCGTATGTGCCGAAGCTGAAACTTGTGCTTCTGACACACATCCACTCAGATCACTTCCAGAAGCGCACCATCAAGCGGCTTGCCAGTGAGCGGCCGACACTCCGCTTCGGGTGCTGCCGCTGGCTGGTGCCGCCGCTCATAGCTGCAGGGGTGCCGGAGCGTCAGATTGATGTACTGACCCCGCGAACGTTGTATGGGTACGGCCTGTGCAATGTGATTCCGGTAATGCTAGCCCATAACGTACCCAACTGTGGGTATAAGGTGCATTTTCCGTCTGGCAAGGTGATTTATGCCACCGATACCAACAATTTGGATGGCGTTCAAGCGATCGGCTATGACCTTTACCTGATAGAATCGAACTACCGGGATGAAGATATACAAGCCAAAATCCAAGAGAAAAAGGTAGCTGGGCAGTATGCCTACGAACTGCAGGTGCTCAGAAATCACCTGTCAGAAGCGAAATGCAATGACTTTTTGGCACGGAATATGAAAGCAAACAGCGTTTATATTCCGATGCACGTCCATGTGGACAAGGAGAACGCGCATGATTGTGACAGCGAAAATTGAGAAGCTGGAGAACGGAAAGCTCGTCCTGAAACCCGACGTAGACATCAGCCGGTTTCTGGCGCAGAAGCGCCCCCGGCGGGTAGAAGTCCGTCTGGATGATGGACGAACCATTTCTGCGGACCAGCGCCGCAAGATTTTCGCTATTATCCGAGATATTTCTTTGTGGTCAGGGCAGGAGCCGGAAGAACTTCGGCTTTATCTGGAATGGGATTTCTGCTCCCGCTGCCTGCGGGAGTGGTTCTCCCTCTCAAATTGCGATATGACCACGGCCCGAGAGTTTATTACATACCTGATTCAGTTTTGCTTCCATTGGGGGGTGCCCACAAAGGACAGTCTGCTCACCCAGACGGACGATATTGGCAAGTACCTGTATCTCTGCCTTGAAAATCGCCGGTGTGCAATTTGCAACCAGCCTGCAGAGGTGCACCATGTTGACCGCGTGGGCATGGGTCGAGATAGAGAAGCTATCGTCCATATCGGGCTGAACGCGATAGCCCTTTGTCGGCGGCACCACGAGGAAGCGCACCGCAGGGAAAAGGCCATGTTTGCCGATTACCATATCTACGGCATCAAACTGGATCGGCATCTATGTAAAGTGCTTTCGCTCAATCAAAAACCGAAAGGGGAGGTGGAGCGTGGCGAATGATTACATAAAACTGTGGGTGAAGGATTACAGAGCATTGCTGGAACCATTCAATGAAGCGGAACGGGGCCGAATTCTATGGGCTATGATGGATTACAAGGAAACTGGCGCGGAACCGAAGTTTCTGGGGAATGAACGCTTTGTTTGGGCGGCGATAAAAGCCAAAATCGATGCTTCCAATGAAGCATACGAGCGTCAGGCCGCTGCCAATAGGGCAAACGGTGCCAGAGGTGGCAGGCCTCGCAAATCAAAAGAAAATCAGGAAAACCCAGAAAACCGAATGGGTTTTGAAGAATCCACGACTAAGGAAAACCCAGAAAAATCAACAGGCCCGCCTGATGACACCCCGGAAAGCTACTGGGTCTGGGCTGGATGCGACAGTATGCTTACGCCCTACATGGCAGCAGAATTTCGGGATTTGCGAGAAGCTGGGGTAGAAGATGCTTTGGTGGTTGCCACGCTGGAAGAAGCGATGCGCCACCAAGCGAAGCACCCATGGTGCTATGCTAAGCGCCTGCTCGATCAGGCGGCAGCGCAGCACGTTACAACGTTTGCAGAGTGGGAAAAAACTCACATCAAAAATAAAGGAAATCGGGTTGACCGAGAAACGCCGAGTGGAAACAACATTCTAGGTCTTACTGACAGCCTTGGACGAATAAAGAGAAGACCATTCAAAAAACAGGATGTTCCGCTGGGCAAAGGGGGCGATTCCAATGGGGAGTGATGTTCGCCATGTCCGTGGTGAAGCACAGAAGGAACTTGTAAAAAAGTTTGAAGTGTTTTCGAGCAATGGTCGGTCACGCTGGCAGGTCTGGAGCGATTGGATCACCATGAGCGCTATTGCGGTGTCCAATGCGACAGATCAGAGCCACTTTGACGAACGCGAGAAGCAGTACTTATCAATCGCAGGAAAGTACACGCGGCCGGAAATGGAAGCATTTACGGAAATGCTGGCCTTGTTGGTCGTGGCACTAGAGGACAACCCGGAACAGGATTTCCTCGGAGAACTGTATATGTGCTTGGATCTCGGAAACGACCATGCAGGGCAGTTCTTCACGCCATATCACATTTGCGAGCTCATGTCCGCTGTGACAACCCCGACAGAAGAATTCCAACAGAAAATTGGGGACAGGGGATGGGTCGCGGTCTGTGATCCGACCTGCGGCGCTGGGGCCTTGCTGGTGGCGTTCGCAAACGAATGCAGAAAGAAAGGCATCAATTATCAGACGGATGTGCTGTTTGTGGCACAGGACATTGACTACATTGTGGGCATGATGTGCTATCTGCAAATGAGCCTGCTTGGAATGCCGGGGTATGTCGTTATCGGTGATACGCTTGCAAGCCCGTCTGTGTCTTATGACAAAAGGGGGCTGCTTCCAGTTGACAAAGGGAACGTCTGGTATACGCCGCTGCTCCGCACGGCAATTTGGCAATATAGAATTTTTGCGGCGCAGATGGATATTTCCACCAGACCGACGAAAAAGGAAAATGTGCCAGATGTGCCGAAATCCGAACCACAAAAATCCCCTGAAGCCCCTAGAAAACCCGAGAAACCAAAGAATACGGAAAAGCAAAAAGCCGCTAAAAATCCGCAAAGAGCGCCGGAACAGGAACCGGTGTTCTCCGAGGGCAAGGGCGGGCAACTTAGCTTTTTCTGATAGGAGGACAATATGGATTCCACCACACACACCACAACCACAGTTGAGTTCGTCGATTGGCGAGCTAAAGCAAAAGCAAAGCTGGAAGCTGAGGACAAGCTGTTCAAGGGCGGTCGTGCCGCAAAGAGCGTGCAGAGTTATGTTCTGCGGACACTGCTTGGCTTTGTAGATCAGGAGCCGCGGTTCGCAGAGGTCGTCTGCAACACGCAGCGCACGTTCTCCGAATGTTGCGCCGCTGTTGTCAACAACGCAGGCGAAGTTCTGTCCGACCTCGAAACCTACCGCCGCGCCGTGCAGTTTTACTTTCCGAATGCCGAGGTTTCGTTCAGCATGAACATCAAACTGACTGGCGCGCCGCCTACGGAAGCTGAGATGCAGGCTCCGGCCACCGTCAAACCTGAAGATGCATCCCCCAATGTTCCGAAGCAGGCAGCACCAGCTCACACAACCAAACCTGCGTCCAAAGCAGAAAAGAAGCCGGACGCGAAAAAGCCGGCAAAAAAGAAGAAGGAAACGCCTGCGGAAGACGATATGCAGCTTTCCTTGGATGGGTGGCTCTGATGATTTTAGGATTCAAAGGATTCAAGCCGGGGCTGATTGCTACGCTCGGCGATGGCAGCTACCAATACCAACCGGGCGAAGTGAGCAAGACCGAAAAGGCAAAATGCGCCAATACTGGCTTCCATTACTGTCTGGATCCGCTGGACTGCCTTAACTGGTATGCTTGGGACGGGAAAAACGAGTTCTGGGCTATCGCAGCTGGCGGTGATATCGATGAGGATGACTACCGGACTCGAAGCAGCTGTACCGAAATTGTACCGCTTCGCAGGCTGAAAGAAGACGAGTTCCTTCTTACTTTCGTCTGGAGCAAAAAGCAGGGCACCGGAGTCTGGCTCCGAAAATATGCAGTGTACTTTGGTTTCGCCAACCACAAAGCAAAAATGAATATTTACGCCGAGGGAATCTGGTGGACTGACGGAAAAGAAATTCTGCGCTGGGAAAAACGGTGGCAGAACCATTATACGGAACAAAAGTACGTTATGTGCCAGAACTCAAGATTGAGCGCGGCTCTGCTTGCGCCCGGCGGCTATATGCAGCCTACGATTATTGCTGACTACGGGGAGAAGGTGGAGCGTGACCTGCACGGCGTAATGCACACCGAATGGCTGCGGGAGTTGGATAAAGACCTCAACTTTTATTGGGAAATCATTTTCTGGGAAGCTACACTGAAATATCCGATGGCTGAAAGCCTGATGAAGACAGGCTGGCTTGATGCTATGACCGATATTTTGGACGGAACAAAGACGGCTGGATGCATCAAGCTGAGCTCCAAAACCTATTACGGGGTGTTTGGCGGCTTGAACCGTCAGGAACTGAATGCCGTAGTTGCTCAAGGACAGAAAAAGTCATTCGAGCGCGTAAAGTGGGCGGCGACATGGAAAAAGGCGGGACTGCCCATTGATTGCAAGCATCTTGCCATGACCGAACAGATTCAGGATGTCATGGGAATGTGCGATACCTTGCAGAAATACGGCATGACACGCAGCTTGAAGTACCTTCGCCAGCAGACTAGGCGCGTTACCGGGAAATACGATGGGCACATTGTTCTCAGAGTTGCACAGGATTGGTCGGACTACTTGGATATGGCCGAGAAATCGGGTATGAATATGCAGCTTGAAAGCGTAATGTTCCCGCTTGACCTGAAACGCCGGCATGATGATCTCGTGCTGGAGCGTAATAAACAGCACCGGATGGAAGCCATGAAAGGCACGCAACACTCTATCAGAAGGGAAGCGGAACAGCTGGAAAAGCAGTTCCATATCGAAAACATCTACAAGAAGATCCGTAAAATCTATGAGTACGATGGAGCGGAGTACATTATCCGGGTGCCGGAGGGCGCAAAGGACATTTTGCAGGAGAGTAAGTTCCTTGACCACTGCATCCAGCGCGGAACCAGATACTTTGAGCGTATTTCTGTTCGGGAAAGCTACATTTTCTTCCTGCGAAAGAAGTCTGACCCCAATACGCCGTGGTACACCTTGGAGGTGGAGCCGGGCGGTACAGTTCGGCAGAAACGCAGTTATAGCAACGACCAGTATGCAGATCTGGAAGATGCCAAGCCGTTCATCGAGGAATGGCAGCAGGTGGTGCAGGGGCGCATGACAGCATCAGAAATTTCTTTTGCAAAACAGTCCAAAGAAATCCGTGCACAGGAGTTTGCAGAGTTAAAGGAAAACGGAAACATTATTCGCACAGGCGCAAATGCCGGCAAGTTGCTGGTTGACGAGCTGATGCACGACCTGATGGAGGTGGAAAAGCGTGTTGGCTAAAATCGAACTTTCCCTTGCGCCGTCTAAGGCAAAAGGGCTCTCGGAAGATGAACGCTTAGAGTTGGGACGGCTGCTCCTAAAAGCGGGATATCGGGTTGACATCGTGCGCCGTCGCCCAAACACCAACCCGGGCACCCAGTACGAATATTTCATGGTCTTGGACAAGGGGGATAGCAATGCCTGATACCCGCAAAGGATACAACCCCAGCGGTGCGCCGGACCCCACCCGGGCGCGTGCCGAAAATAACATCCAGAAGGATGAGAAACGGGTGCATGATCTTATTCACGTTCTGCGGTATGTGGCAGATGCCGCAGGGTTTGAGATTGCAGAGCGCATTGTCCTGATCGACAGCCAGTCGGGGAGGATTTATCGGTGAATAGAACAAAAAACGAATTGGCGGATTACGCATGGAATCCTGTAACAGGATGTCTGAAAGACTGCCGATATTGCTACGCAAAAAAGAGCGCTTTACGCTTTGCCAGCGACTGGAGACGAAATCTTGCAGAACGTCCGAAGGTTCAGCAGGTCGGAGCGAACCTCTTTGAACTGGATGCTCCATGGGAAACCACGAATAACCGCTTTCTGAACAACCCAACCGGATTTATGCCCACGATACATAAGTATCGCATGGATTGGCCACAAAAGGTCAAGGTGGGCTCAACCATCATGGTGTGCACGGACGGTGACCTGTTTGGTCCGTGGGTGCCGGAAGATTGGATTCTTCAGGTATTCGCTGCGGCCGAAATGGCACCACAGCACCAGTACATCTTCTTGACGCAGTACCCGGTGAGATATCAGAACCTTGCAAACCATGGGGTACTTCCACAGAAAGACAATTTCTGGTACGGCTCTACCGCAACGATTATATCAGACAGCGTGTGGGCGAATGAAAAGTATAACACATTCGTTGCCATAGAGCCGCTTCTCGGCCCGTTTAAGGGGAATGCAACAAAGACGTTCCGAAAGCTGAAATGGGCAGTTATTGGAGCGGAAACAGGCCAAAATGACGGAAAGGTTATTCCAAAGGCTGGATGGATACAGGACATTCTGACATCGGCAGATGCAGCTGGAACGCCGGTGTTCATGCGAAGCAGCATGGAAGGTGTAGTGGGTGCTGAGAATATGCGCCAGGAAAAACCAGCGGCATTTTTGCAGAAGAACCCGACAGCGGAACAGAAAAAGCGCCTGTGGGCGAATTGTAAAATTTGTGGCAAGTACCGGCCTATGAAAGAAATGTACGCACTACTCCTGTGTAAAAAACGTGGAGATAGTCCGAAACGAGTGGCCTCTATGTGTCCTGAATGCTATGCAAAGTTCAGCATGGAGAACTTTGAAAAAGGAGAAAAAGAAGATGAAATTTGAACGGAGTGAACTTGGAACGCTGTTTTCCAAACTCAGAACGGCGGTGCCGGAGGTTCGCGCGGTGGGCACCAATGATGCGGGAATCTTGTTGAGCGGCTCCAACGCATACGCCACCAATTTGGAACTGAGTGTCCGTGCCGGGTTGTCTAAACCGGTTGAGCAGGATGTGGTGGTTCCACCTCGCGGAGTTGATTTCATCAGCGGCACGGTGGCACCGGAAATCAGCATCGAGGCAGAGAAAGGCATCCTTACTGTGAAGTCCGGCACAGCGAGGGCACGTTTGAACACTACGCCGGCAGAGAATTACCCGGAACTTTCAGGTCCCGGTATATCCAGCACCTTGCCGCCGCCCACATGGCGAAAAAGGGCATGAACGTGCTGGATGTGTGCTGCGGCCGCTCTCTGATGCTCCCGCTGCTGCGCTACTACGCAAAGGATATTGCATCCTATACCGGCGTAGACATCAGCAAAGCGAACATCAAAGAGGCTATGCGCGGCGCAACCGCAAAGAACCTTGAACCTAAAGATCTGACTTCCTACTACCCGTTCCGGGTGGGTTGGAAGCTGGGCAACGTTGCTGAGATGTCGAAAGTCATCCCGGCGGGGTTTGCCGATTTTGTGATTTACACCTCTGCCATTGAGCATATGCACCCTACGGACGGCGCAAAAAGCCTTGCAGAATGCTACAAGGCGATGAAGCCGGGTGCAAAGATGTTTCTCTCCTGTCCGAACACCCCGGGCAATGGGTGCCAGACCCAGTACCGCGCTCATGTCTATGAATGGGGCTACGATGAACTGAAAGCCAAGCTGGCCGAAATCGGATTCAACATCGTGCAGGAGGTTGGTCTGGTCACTAGCGTCCGGGAGATGGACGAGTTCTATTCCAAGCAGGAACCGGCGCTGCGGGACTTCTACACCCGTATGAAAGCCTATGTCCCATCTGCATTCCTCACAGCTTTTATGGCAATTCCGTTCCCGCGTGAGGCAAAAGAGCTGCTGTTCATCGTTCAGAAGCCGAAAGGAGAAGAAAACAATGGCTAAGTTTGAAAATCGCTACGGCGTGCGCAAAATCGTCTATAAGCAGAAATGCCGGTGCTTCTGCCCCATCGGAAAGACAGACTACACCAATGAATTTACTGTGACCATGGAGCCGGCAGAGATTATTCCGGACTACTGCGAAATCGACAAGTTCATCCGTGAATGTCTGGAAGGTGAAAATCTCGTCATCGAGGAAGCAGCCAGCAAGCTGAAGAAGAAGCTTGTTGAGGATGTGCACCCCAGCTGGATCATGGTCGAATCTGCGGTGAACGACGCATCCCACGGCAATGTGGTCGTTATGGTATGAGGGGGCATGGAATATGAGAAACACCAAAGCCCTATGCCAGACCGCAGTTGTCGCGGCTCTATATGTCGCATTAACCACCCTGAACCCGCTGTCATGGGGAGTCGTCCAGTTCCGGGTGGCTAATATGCTGTGCGCTCTCCCGTTCAAGGATAAGCGGTACGCCCCGGCGGTTCTGCTGGGGATTGCAATCGCAAATGCAACGAGTCCTTTCGGCCCGGTCGATGTGCTCTTTGGCCTGCTGGCTGAGGGGACTGCATACGCACTGGTGGTCTGGGGACCGTGGAAAAGGCTGGGGATTCTGTGGAAAGCAGTCATCCTCTCCCTGTCCGTGGCTCTGTTCATCGGCGTGGAACTGTCTATGATGGTCGGCGCACCGTTCTGGTTAACAAGCACTGGCCTGTTCGTGGGCACATTCCTGGCCGTGGAACTGGGAAACTTGATGATCTCCAAAACCGCTCTCGCAAAGGTCGTGTGAGAGCGGCGCGGCGCTGGCTCTGCAAAGGGCCGGCGCTTTTTCTTTGGAACAACACAACAGCCCGGGCAGATACCGGGACAGAAAATGAAGAAGGATAGTGGTGGCGATGTAGATGGAAACGCGAGATAAGGCGTTCACCCTTTATAAGAAAGGGATGGGATGCACCGAAATCGCAAAGAAGCTGGGCATATCGCTGAACACTGTGAAATCGTGGAAGAAGCGCTATTGGGATGCACAAAAGGGTGCACCCAAGAAACGCACCCCGCCGCACCCCAAGGGTGCATCTTCCAAGTGCACCCAGAAAGCCCCGCAGGATGGCAAGCCAAAGTCGGGCGCACCGCTTGGTAATGTCAATGCAGTTGGCAACCATGGAGGCGCGCCGCCGGGTAACCAGAATGCCTTGAAACACGGTGGCTGGTCTGCGGTGATGTTTGGCTCTTTTTCAGGGGAAAACCAAAAAGCCATTCAGGACTGCACGAAGGATGTTGATGCAGAAGACCTGTTGATACAGGAACTCCAACTGCTGACCGCCCGGGAGGCTTTTCTACTTCAACGCATTTCCGCTGTTCAAGAGAAAAAACAGCACATTCAGTCGGTGCATACCTCCAAGTCTGGCAGATCGTTTACTCGCTTGGACGAGGATAAGGAAAAAGAAGCCCGCGACAAGAAGGTTTACATTGAGCGGATAGATGCTAAAGTCGATCGGGAAGAAAGGCTCCCCGGCACCACCGTGGAAACATCAACCACCATCGAATCAAGCTACCTTATCGTGGAACGCTTAGAGCGGCTATTGACCGATGTACAGCGCCAGAAGTCCAAGGTGATACAACAGCTTGCCGACCTGCGCAGAATGAGCAACAGCGGCAAGAATGAGCTGGTAGACGATTGGGTTGCGGCGGTCGAGGCGGCAGACACGGAAGCGGAGGATGCGAACGATGGCACTGAGACAACGTGAAGTCTTTGCCAAGCGGATCCCGCTGTACCGTAAAGACCCTTGCTTATTCTTCAAAGAGGTCACTGGCTTCAAGCCTGATCCGTGGCAGAAAGAAGCCGCCACAGCTATTGCACAACACCGCAAGGTTTCGATTCGCTCAGGACAGGGCGTTGGCAAGACTGCCTTTGAAGCAAACCTAGTCCTTTGGTTTCTGTCCTGTTTCCCGTATCCGCGCGTGGTGTGCACGGCTCCGACCCGCCAGCAGTTAAACGATGTCCTCTGGGCTGAAATTGCCAAGTGGCAGGAACGCAGCCCTGTCTTGCAGGCTATGCTTGTGTGGACAAAGACTCGTGTTTACATGAGAGGACATGAGAAACGCTGGTTCGCCGTGGCTCGCACAGCCACCAAGCCGGAGAATATGCAGGGCTTCCACGAAGATAATATGCTTTTCGTGGTGGACGAGGCATCTGGTGTTGCTGACCCCATCATGGAGGCTATACAGGGTACGCTTTCCGGCGATAACAACCGTTTGCTGATGTGCGGAAACCCAACGCAGAACACTGGCACATTCCACGATTCGCATACCGTGGACGCCCAGTCCTACTACTGCATGAAGGTGTCCAGCAGGGACAGCCCCCGCACGAATAAGCAGAATATCGCTGACTTGGAGCGGAAGTTCGGCAAGAACAGCAATGTAGTCCGTGTCCGTGTTGACGGAGAGTTCCCGGAGAATGAGGACGATGTCTTTATTCCGATGGCACTCGCCACAAAGGCTGTCAATACTGAACCTTTGGAACATTGTACTCCAGTCAGGATCGCCATCGGGTGTGACGTTGCCCGCTTTGGCAACGATGATACGGCCATTGCACAGAACATTGATGGAGATATCCAAAAGCTGGTCACACGCCATGGTCAAGACCTGTACGCTACGGCAGACGATATCATTGCGATATATAAAACCCTGCGTGCAGCGTATCCGCAGTACCGCGGTCTTATTTATGCGGTCATTGATGATACCGGCGTTGGTGGAGGCGTGACCGACATACTCAACCGAGAAAAGATTCGGCAGAAGCTAACCAGGCTGATGGTCGTGCCGGTAAACTTCTCCAGCGCTGTGCCGGACAAGGAAGCCGCCGGGCGCTATGCAGATATCGCAACGTGGATGTGGGCGGTCCTACGGGATATGGCCACGGCGGGCACCCTGCACATCCCAAATGATTCAACCCTGATAGGGCAGCTTACCACCCGTAAATATATCTTTAGCGGCGCTCCTGCAAAGTTGAAACTTGAAAGCAAGGATGCCTTGAAGAAGCGTGGCCTGACCAGCCCTGACCGCGCTGATGCGGTAGCCCTTGCGCTATACGAGGGAGGCATCTTTGATGTACGCAGTCTGATATGATAGCCGGAAAGGAGAAAAGGTGAAAAAAGTTATTGCCGGTAAAATCAAACCACAACTTCGCCTCGATGGCTATTACAACGTCCTGAACAAGTATGGCACCCAGCACGATAGCACCGAGTATTACCAGTGGGCAACTGGTGCTGCTGTGACAGACGCGGAACTGGCCGACCTTTATGCAGGAAATGGTCTGTTTTCGACCATCATTGATGCCCCAGCGGATGATGCCACCAAGAATGGCATTGACCTGGGTATCAAGGATAAAGACCTACAAAAGCGGCTGGATGACCACCTGCAGACTATTCACTACCAAAGCAAACTTGCAAAGGCGCTGAAATGGGCGCGTCTGTTCGGTGGCTCCGCTGTTGTTATGCTGGTGGACGATGGCAGACTTCTTCAGGATCCGCTGAACTGGCGGGATGTTCACGGCGTGGCAGAATTGCTGGTTTACGGCCGCAACGAGGTGTTCCCGCTGTGGATCAACGGCTATGAGAACAACCCTGACGATGAAAACTACCGCAAAGGCGGTACGGGCATCCCGGAGTTTTACCAGGTGAACAGCGTGTACGGCAGTTATGTGGTGCATTCTTCCCGCTGCCTGATATTCCATAACGGGGAGATCCCCGAAGGCTCCACGATGGCCAACCTCTACCGTACATGGGGCATTCCGGAGTATATGCGCATCCGTGAAGAACTGCGGAATGCCAGCATCGGCCCGGGCTACTCCATTCGACTGCTGGAACGGCTGTCGATGGTAACATACAAAATGAAGAACCTTGCCAACGTTCTGTCTACGGCAGACGGTGACGATACGGTGCTTCAGCGTATGGAAATGCTTGACCTTGCCCGCAATCTGCTGAACATGGTCTTTATTGATGCAGATGGCGAGGATGTGGGCATTCAATCCCTGTCTGTGGCTGGTGTTAAGGACATTCTGGACAATGCCTGCGCAATGCTGTCTGCTGTGAGCCATATCCCGCAGACTAGGCTCTTTGGCCGTTCCCCAGCGGGTGAAAATGCCACCGGCGAAGGGGACATGGAGAACTATAAGGAAGCCGTGTCCGGCATCCAGTCTGGCGACCTCCGGGACAACACCCGCACGCTGGTCGAACTGATTCTGCGCGGAATGGTGTGGAACGGCGAAATCAAAGAGGTGCCGGAGTACACTATCACCTACAAGAGCGCATGGAGCCTGTCTGATGATGAAAAGGCTACGCAGGACCAGGCGAATGCCGCGGCCCAGCTTACCAGAGCACAGACTGTATCTACATACGTTACGGCTGGTATTTTGGAAATTCCCGAGGTTCGCCAGTCCTTGGCGCAGGATGAACAGTTTGACCCTGAAAACATCATCACGGAAGCAGATGTTAATCAGGACTGGGGCTTGGGCGAGGCTGACGTTCCCCAGCCGACCAATCCGCAGAACCCGCCTGCGGCAGGCAACCTGGTTACGGATGAAGGTGACTGCGGTTACGTTGCCGGCTTCGTTCTGAATGATGGAAAAATCCTCTGCGGCCAACGCTCCGATGGGCAAGGCTGGTGCGGCCCCGGCGGTCACATCGAACCCGGGGAAACGCCGAGCGTGGCATTCCGCCGGGAAGCAAAGGAAGAGTTCAATATTGACGTGGGAGATATTACCTATCTCGGCAACTGCAAGGGCAAGCCGGATGAGGTGCTTCCCGTTCAGATCTATCTCGTCAATGGCTTCGATGGCGTTCCTCGGTGTGACCAAAAGGAGATGTTCACGGCTACATGGATGCCCCCTGAACAGATTTTGAAACAGGATGTGCCCGGTGGACTTGTGTTTGAACCGTTTCTCAGAAGCGTGAAAGAATACCTTGACCGGCTGGGCATTACACTGGATGATTTTGACGAGAGCAAGCACAACCGCGATGAGGATGGAAGGTTCTCCAGTTCTGGCGGCTCTACATCATCAAAAGATGTATCGAGCGAGGAAAATTCATCAAAAGACTTGAATGATTCTCAAAGTCATGCTAAAATAAATTCTAACGCAGTTTCGGCAAAAGGCGCGAACACTTTCAAGGTGAAAGGTTTCCCCAACAAGCAGAAGCTGAACAACCACTGGCAGAATGGAAGAACTCACGCCGCTGAGTACGCTCCCGATGGCATTACGACAAAGGAGCAGTACGAAAAGCGGGCGGTTCAACTTTTGGAAAGCCCGTGCGGAAACGGCATAAAAGGCTACAAGACAAAAGATGGCCTTGTGTGCCGGTATGACGCGAAGAAAAATGACTTTGCAAAAGGTTCCCCAGAGAAGGGCGTAAGAACGATGTTCAAGCCTGACGATGGGGAAGATTACTATAAACGTCAGCTTGAACTGGAAGGAATCGAAGATGACTGAGAAAATCCTCTGCCCGGTATGTGGGCAGCATAGCTTTGATGAAGACAACGATTTTGAGGAATGCCCTGTGTGCGGCTGGGTAAATGATGGCGTGCAGAGAGCGGATCCTGATTATCGCGGCGGTTATAACCGCATCAGCCTGAACGAAGCTAAAAAGAAGTTTGCCGAAGGCAAAAAGGTGTTTGACTAAAATATTGGCGTTGAGAGCCTTTGCAGGTGACGTGAAAGCGTCCCTCGCAAAGGCTCTTTTTGTTTGCAGTCATAGCTCAGTTGGTAGAGCGCCTGCCCTCCAAGCAGGATGCCGCGGGTTCAAGCCCCGTTGACTGCTCCATATCGAGGGTTGGCCAAGTTGGATAAGGCATGGGCCTTTGACTCCCAGACCGCCGGTTCGAGCCCGGTACCCTCGACTTTTATGCTGGTGTAGCTCAATAGGATAGAGCAGGCGACTTGTAAACGTCAGGCTGTGGGTTCAATCCCCACCCCCAGCACCACCCGCCGTACACCGTAATCGGCACCTCGATGGCATGAGGGAGCACTGACCCTGCTCCTAACAGACCGCTGCGAAGTGTTCTGGCCTGTTCCATGACAGAGCCAGCGCGGAGCCATAAACCGCGTTCCTTCCGCTTCGCGCTTGGACGGATGCGCGCTGTAAGCAAAAGGTCAAAATTCAAGTGCTGCATGCCATAAGAACAAAGACCCTGCATCAAGGTGGAGATGCAGGGTCTTTTTGATGCCTGCAAAGGGAAGATGGTTCCCAGAAAGATAAAGAGGTGGATATGCCTGTGAAGAATAATGGGCCCGGCATGACCGGGCGCTCTTCAATGACGAAAAAATCAAAGATCGAGCCGGAGTATCCGCAGTGGGCAGAAAGCAAGATGCGCGCAATCGAAAATCGGCGGTTGAAAGAACTGCAGAAGATTGTGCGAGAATCCATGCCTGAAATTCTGGCTATCGTTGCGGAAGAACAGAAAACCGGCTCCGACAGCATCAGACATGATGGATACAGCGACATGGTTCGCCGCATCCAGAACAGGTTCCGCATTATGCGTGACCGGCTCAGTCGGCGGCTGAAAACCGATCCGTTGGAACGAGATGTTCGCCGGTGCGCTGACTACACCGACCGGCGGCAACTCAAAGAATGGCAGCGCAGCGTGCGCGCCACGCTGGGAGTGGATATCCATGATGATTTCTTTCTCGGCGAAAGATACGACCTGATGCTTAAAAGATGGGTTGAGCAAAATGTCAGCTTCATTACCAGCATTGAAAGCGACTGCTTCGATGATATGGAGAACGTCATTATTGAGGGTTTCGCAAAAGGCCGCACCCCGGCGGCGATTTCCAATGAAATTCAACGCCGGTTTGATGTGACCAAGTCAAAAGCGAATCTTCTTGCGCGTGACCAGGTGGGCACCCTGAGCGCGAATCTGACCCGCACAAGGCAGGAATCCGCTGGGGTGGAGGAATATATCTGGAGCTCGTCAGGTGATGAACGTGTGCGCGAATGCCACCGTGAACTTGACGGTCAGAAATTCCGTTATGATGACCCGCCGGCCATGTGGTACATGACAAAGCACGGCAAAGTGTACAGCGGGCGGCATTGCAATCCCGGAGAGGACTACCAGTGCCGCTGTGTTGCAAAACCTGTCTTTAACTTCGATAGGCTGAATTCTGTAGCCTTTAAGGAGAAAAAACAATGAAACAGAATACCCCGCCGCTAGTCCTTCGGAGCGAAATGCGAACCGACAGTGTACCTGTCGATGAGCATTACAGCGCCGAGGGATATTTTTATGATAACCCCATCCTGACCCGTACAGGCATCTTTGTGTACCATCTGGAAGATGGTTCCGAGCGCCGGGAACTGCGCAGGCCGGAAGATGTGTTTGACCCCAAAAGCCTTGCAAGCTATGAGGGAAAGCCTATCATTATTACCCACGATGCGCAGGTGATCGACAAGGACAATGCCCACCGGGAACGTGTGGGCACAATCCTGACCCCCGGACAGCAGGACGGAGAAACCGTCCGAGCAAAAATCGTAATTGATGATCCTGATGCCGTAAAGGCATCGGGTCTGCGGGAACTGTCTGTCGGGTACTATCAGGATCTTATCATGGAACCCGGAGAATGGAATGGAGAGCCGTATGATGCAATCCAGACCAATATCCGTGTGAATCACCTTGCGCTGGTCGCTGTCGCCCGCGCAGGTGATGATGCACGCTTGAACATGGACAGCCAAGATAACAATGGAGGTACACCCCCTATGGACGAGAACGAGAAGATGAACAACCCCACGCAGGACGATGATACTACTGTGGAAACCACAAAGCCCACTGCCGATGATGGCGAGGCTCCCAGTGCTCCTGCGGCAGCTCCTGCCCTTGACCCGGCAGGCCTTGAAGCAGCACTCAAAGCCTATATCGCGGCCACCAATGGTGCTACCGCTGACGATGAAAACGACCCGGCGGCTGGTGACACCACTGATAAGCCCACCAAGGACGAGGGCGAAGGTGACGACCCTGCGAAGCCGGACGTGCTGGCAGACATTACCGCCCGCCGTGATGCTATGGAAGATGGCCCGGCCAAGGCGGACATCAACACCCTGCTGTCTATGCTGGATGCCGCAAATGCCCGCGCTGATGCTGCAGAGGACGACACCAAGCCTACCGAAGATGAGGATGATACCTCGGACGATTCCAGCAACCAGCTGAACCATGACAGCGCCGCATCCATTGCCGCGCAGGTCAGCCAGCGTGTGGAACTGTGTCGGCTGGGCGATAAGCTGCATCTGGATGGCATGGAATCCATGCCGGTAATGCAGGCAAAGAAAAAGGTCGTTCATGCCGTTATTCCGGGTATGCGTCTGGATGGCAAGAGCAAAGCCTACATCAACGCGGCTTTTGATATCGCAAAGGGTAAAATCAATGGTCGCAAGACTGTGGCAGACCAGCGTCGTCAGGTGTTCAATGCTGATTCCGCAAATGCGGCAGTCCGCAATGTGGGCAAGAAGAACGACCCTGATGCGGCCCGCAATCGTATGATCCAGCGTCATGCTGGCGAGAAGGAGGACTAAGCTATGAGCAATATGGCAGTACAGATGAACTACGGCGAGCCTAGCCGCGGTAATCTAACATTTTCCTGACTTTTCCAGTGGAAAAAGTTATCTTTTATTGTAAGGAGCGAGCGAGAATATGATTAGAATTTTACTGTCCAAGAGGCTAGGCGAGCTGAAATGGACGCAAGCAGATCTGGCACGCGCCACGGGTATTCGCCCCACTACGATCAGCGATTACTACAACGAAATCGCCGAACGAATGAATCTGAATCACTTAGACCTCATTTGCGAAGCACTAGACTGTAGCCCAACTGAGATATTGGTTCGGGAGCCAAATCCTGAACCGCGTGTGCGAAACCGAACTGGCTTTGAGAAGCCTGTGGCAGACCAAAGGAAAGACGGCGAGTGAGAGAGGGGACAGCGTAAAGCTGCCCCCTTTTTCTATGCCATTGACCTTCCCTGTAAATGGGTGTATTATAATAATGTATCTAACACATGAACAAATCATTTGATAGATAGCTAAATCCTTATGACATCAAATTGACAGCAATCTATCGTGCACTCAAAAACACACAATGGAAATAGTGTGATTTTTGCACGCCGAAGCCGGGAAAATGGACTTGATATAACCAAAAACCAACTTTCCGGAATCGAGCTCGAATAATTCGGAAAAGTGCAAAAGTTGAGTATCTACGTCGATTCTTGGCTTTCAAATGGCCTTTTGATAACAATTTGATAACAGCCGCATTTGTGCCATTATTCTTGCAATCCGGTGGTTTGCGGGTAGCAGAATAAAGAACTTAAGGTTTGCGGCTGGAAAAATCCATATTATAACGCCCTTAGCTGTGGGTAACACGGCTAAGGGCGTTTTTTCGTTTATTCGTCTGGTTCTTCGCTGAGGGCTTTGAGGAATGCATCACTGAACCCCTTAGACGGCACTCTCGTTCGTATCTGTGTGGTGTCGTACTTCGGGTAGTGATAACGCCATCTGTCGTAATCTTCTTTGGTTATTTCCCCTGCGGCGAGTTTGGCAGCCTGTTCTTGCCACGCAGAGAGCATTTGCAGCAGTTCATAAGCGGATTTGCCCTTATCCTTATCAACGCGCAGGCAAAGCTCACCGTCTGCATCACTGACAGTCAGGCCATAGAGGTCTTCCAGGGTGAACAGTGTGTGCATCAAACCTGTGTAGCTGTCGATGTCGGGTACATCAAGGGCTTGTGGGGATACATCCAACACCTGCGCCAGCGCACTTGTAAGGTCAGCCTTGGGTGTTCTGGTTCCTGTTTCGTATTGTGCCAGACGTACATCGGCGCTCCGTTCGGGGAAGCCGACGGCCAAACCGAGATATTTCTGTGTCATACCGCGCATGGTGCGGAAAAAGTGGATTCGTTCACCGATTGCCATAGAGGTTTTCACTCCTTGCTCATGTAACTGCAACCAGTATAGCAGATATGCTTAGGGAATGTCAAGAGAAATCAAAGCAAAAAAGTTTAAGATTTTTCTGAAAGCCGCTTGACATAAGCATACATGCTTAGTATAATAGGAAGCACACTAAGCAAATACGTTTATATAACACAACTGAATGACCGTCCAAATGAGATATGACCTTGCGAGGACTTCCCGAAAGGGAAAGAGCGGGGCAACGCCGCTGAAAAAGGGGCAGGCAAAGAAAAACGACATTTGGAGAGAGCGGCGGACGTCAAAACGAACAAGAATCAAAGAAAGGACGAATAAATGGAAAATAAATTCATCCGTGCAGACGATGTTGCGCGGGAACTGAGCGTATCAAAACCCTACGCTTACAAACTCATTCGTCGGCTGAACGATGAGCTGGAAGCACAGGGATTTATTACGATTGCTGGACGGGTCAACCGCCAGTATTTTCACAAGCGACTTTATGGCGAAGGAAAGGAGATTGAATAAATGCCTGTATTCAAAAACGAGAGCAACAACACTTGGTATGTGATGGCGCGGTATGTGAACTGGAAAGGCGAGCGCAAGCAGAAGTGCAAGCGCGGCTTTACCACCAAGCGAGAAGCGCAGGAGTGGGAGCGGATGTTTCAGTTGCAGACCGCTGCCGACCTTGATATGAGCTTTGAAGCATTCATGGAGCTGTATACAAGGGATATGAAGAACCGCTTGAAAGAAAACACATGGCTGACCAAGGAACACATCATCCGCACGAAAATCCTGCCGTATTTCGCCAAGTTGAAAATCAGTGAAATCACAACAAAGGAAGTCGTAGCATGGCAAAATGAAATGCTTGCCTACCGTGACGAGCGCAAAAAGCCGTATTCGCAGACTTATCTCAAGACGCTGCACAATCAGCTTTCGGCCATTTTTAATCATGCCGTTCGCTACTACGGGCTTCGCTCCAATCCGGCTGCAAAGGTGGGAAACATGGGCAGCGAGGAACACAAGGAAATGCTGTTCTGGACAACCGAGGAATACAAGAGATTTGCCGATGAAATGATGGACAAGCCCGTCTCCTTTTATGCCTTTGAAATGCTTTATTGGTGCGGCATCCGCGAGGGGGAATTGCTTGCACTGACACCTGCCGATTTTGATTTTGAAAACGAAACGGTCAGGATCAATAAATCCTATCAGCGTTTGCATGGCGAGGATGTTATCACCGCACCGAAAACGAAAAAGAGCATTCGCACGATAAAGATGCCGACATTTTTGGTCGAGGAAATGCAGGAATATCTCAAAATGCTTTATGGACTGAAAAAGAAAGACCGCATTTTCACGGTGACGAAGCATTATCTTCACCATGAAATGGACAGGGGCGCAAAAGCGGCAGGCGTGAAGCGTATCAGGATACACGACCTCCGACACAGCCACATCTCGCTGCTCATTGATATGGGTTTCTCTGCAGTGGCAATCGCTGACCGCGTCGGGCATGAAAGCATCGACATCACCTATAATTACGCACACCTTTTCCCCTCCAAGCAGGCGGAAATGGCAAGCAAGCTGAACATGGAAAGGAGTATCTAATATGTCGTTAAAGAACATGGACAACAAAAATCGCTGGCGCAGCAAGACGGTAGGTTTTCGCGTATCACCGGAAGAAGATGCGCAAATTGAAACCGCCGTGCGGCTCTCTGGCCTGACAAAACAGGATTATATCACACGGCGGCTGCTTTGCAGGGATGTTGTTGTGCAGGGCAATCCGAGAGTGTACAAGGCACTCCGCGACCGATTTGCCGCCGTTTTGGGTGAGCTGCGGCGCATTGAAGCTGGTGCGGGTGTGGATGATGAACTGCTCGACACCATTGAGTTAATTGCTGCGATTATGGACGGTATGAAGGAGGAATGCGAATGATTGAAACAAAGAAAACGACCGCACCAGAAGCATCTGTTGGCGCAGATGTGGTGCAGCCGTCTCAAAAATTCAACACCAATATTATAGCAAATGAGCCCGCACAAATCAATCTGCAAACCACGGAAAATGAAAAGAAATTTGCCCTCAACACTGTGTCCATGAGCGAGCTGTATGACACGGTTTACCCGCCGCGGAAGCCTATCGTAGACGGGCTGCTGTACGGCGGCACCTACCTTTTCGTGGGTGCGCCCAAGGTGGGCAAATCGTTTTTCATGGGGCAGCTTGCCTATCATGTAGCAATGGGGCTGCCGCTGTGGGAGTACAAGGTGCATCAGGGCACTGTGCTGTATCTCGCGTTAGAGGACGATTATGCCCGGCTTCAGCACCGCCTTTCTCGGATGTTCGGCGTGGAAGAAGCGGCCAGCTTGTACTTCGCAACACAGGCCAAAACTTTGAGCGAGGGCTTGGATCAGCAACTGGAACACTTCATTCGAGAGCACCCTGATGTGCGGCTTATTATCATAGACACGCTGCAAAAGGTGCGCGAAGTGGGCGGTGACCGATACAGCTATGCCAGCGACTATGAAATTGTAACGAAGCTGAAAGCGTTTAGCGACAAGTATGGCATCTGTCTGCTGGTCGTTCATCATACCCGCAAAATGGAAGCCGAGGACAGCTTCGATATGATTTCCGGCACGAACGGTTTGCTCGGCGCGGCAGACGGCGCATTTATCCTGCAAAAGAAGAAGCGCACGGACAACACCGCTATATTAGATGTAGTAGGCCGCGACCAGCCAGACCAAGAGCTGACGCTGGAGTTCAATCGAGAACGGTGCCTGTGGATGTTTCAAAAAGCCGAAACAGAGCTTTGGAAACAGCCGCCAGACCCGTTGCTCGAAGCAGTATCAAGGCTGCTGTCGCAGGATGCCCCCGAATGGAACGGCAGCCCCACCGAGTTACTTGCAAAGCTGCCCGACGTTGGAGTACAGGCCAATGTGCTGACACGCAAGCTCAATGTGAGCGCAGACCGGCTTTATAATGACTACGGTATTCGCTACGAAAGCAAGCGTACCCACGAGGGCAGAAGCGTCAGTTTGAAGCTGGAAACGCAGGGCGTGACGATATGTGACGGTCGTGACGGTATTTTTGAGTGCGGGCCTGATATAGAAAATACCGTCACAATCGACACGACCGTCACGGAGGAGGTAAAACCGTGAAAAATGTACAGATTTCAAAGGAGCTGTTTCTCGCGCTGCTCCACTACCATCTGGACGGCGAGGACGAGTATGCGGACGAGATCGTGCAGGGCTTGGAGCAAAAGCTGGAAGCCATGCTGCGCCGCGACCTGTACGCAAAGTACAAGACAGCCCTAACCGGGGAAGAACGGGAAATAGCCAGACGGGAGTATTTGGATTGGCGCGGAGTATCGGAGAGCTTCCGCTGGTGATTTCCTCTATTGGCAAGAGACAGGAGCGCGTCGCGCTCCTGTAAGTGGCAAATAAGCAGAATGGGGCTGTATTAAACGCAGGGTCAAAACGGAGCGGCGATTCCCCGTCCGCAGACGGATAGCCCCCGGCAGGGCGCAAAGGCACTTTTGATGGACGGAACGGCTGTCGAAAGTGCTTTTGCGTTACTTTCGGCGAAAGTAACAAAGCCCAAGCTGTGTGTACCCCGACCTCTGCTATCAATAGAAAGGAGCGTATTTGAAAAGAACGATTTCCGCAATGCGCGGCCCCGGCTCGTTAAAGCACAACCGCCGAGCTTTTACCGCTGAAAATGTAGACGCTGAACGTACCCGGTATAATGTTGTCTACAAGGATGAGCCAATCAAGCAAGTATACCATGAGCTGTTTGACGATGCTTTGGAGCGTTATAACTCAAAGCAGAAACGCAAAGACCGCTGCATCTCCGATTACTACGAACACCTGCGAACCGGTAAGCAAGAGAAAGTTTTCCATGAGTTAATTGTGCAAATCGGCGACAAGGATAACACAGGTGTGACAACCGAAGATGGGCAGTGGGCAGCCACGATTCTGGATGAGTATATGCAGGATTTTGAAAAGCGCAACCCCACGCTGCGAGTATTTGGCGCGTTTCTCCACATGGACGAAGCCACGCCACACCTGCACATTGACTTTATCCCGTATGTGTCGGGCTGGAAGGGCAAGGGCATGGACACCAAGGTGTCTTTGAAGCAAGCGTTAAAAGCACTTGGCTTTGCAGGCGGCACCAAAAAGGAATCTGAGCTGAACCAATGGATCAATGCCGAGAAAGAGCAGCTTGCCGCCGTGATGGAGCGGCACGGCATCGAGTGGGAGAAAAAGGACACCCACGAGGAGCATTTGTCTGTGCTTGACTTCAAGAAGAAAGAGCGCGCCAAAGAAGTTGCAGAGCTTGACGCTGTTAAGCAGGAAAAGCAAACAGAACTTGCGCAAATCCAGCAGCAGACGCAAGAAGCCAAACGAGAATGTCAAAAGCAGACTAAGGAGTTGAACGAGATCGCGCCTATCCTGCAAGGGCTGGAAAGCCTGTCGGCGCAGTATTCCCAGCGGCCAGAAGAATGGGTGCCGGAAGCGGGCACATTTGAAACAGCAAAAAGCTACCGCGACAAAAAGGCGATACCGCTTATTAACAAGCTCGTAAAAATTCTCTACTCGCTGCACCACAAGTATTGGAAAGTAAAGAACGAGTGTGCGAAGTTTATGGAGCGATACGCCGATGAACGCGAAGCCAATCAAAATCTACGACAGCGGATTGAAATGCTGCAAGAAGAAAACACACGCCTAAAGGCCGTGGAACACAACTTTGGGCGTGTGTGGAGTTACTACGGTGCGGAACAGGTGAAACGGGTCGTGGAACTTATGGCTGGGAGAGAACGGGCTGCGCAGAATGTGCAGCGACAAAAGAGAGAACATGAAAACGTGATTTAAGAGATAAAACGATAGGCCACCATGCCTTTGGGTGTGGCGGTCTTATACAATTTCAAAAGTGGTGTTGCAATCGTTCGAGTTTTAGAATATAATAGACATATCAATCATGGAGGTCGCATTATGGAGATTATGTCTGCAAGAGAAGCCGCAAACAAGTGGGGCATTTCACAACGGAGAGTAGCATTGCTATGTTCTGAGGGACGAATTGCCCAAGCACAAATGGTTGGCAATTCTTGGGCCATCCCCAAAACCGCAGCAAAACCGACTGACGGCAGAAGCCTTAGATATACAATGAACGACGGAATTAAGGTAAAGCCTTTTTTAAAGTGGGCGGGTGGAAAAGGACAGCTTCTTTCGGAAATCGAAAAGTATTATCCTTTTTCTGACAGTCACATTACTAAATATGCCGAGCCATTTGTTGGTGGTGGAGCTGTTTTATTTGATGTTCTTGGACGATACGATCTGGAAGCTGTCTATATTAGTGACATAAACGCTGATTTAATAAATGCCTATACTGTCGTTCGTGACAACATTGATAGACTTATTGAGCGTTTATCGGCAATGCAAGATGAATATTTGCCTATGGATACAGACAATCGTAAAGTGTATTATATGGCAAATCGAAAGCAATTTAATGAAACAAAAACAATCCCGACAGTTGAAAACGCCATCGATCGAGCGGCATTGCTGATCTTTCTCAATAAAACGTGTTTCAACGGCCTTTATCGTGTCAATCGCAAGGGATTTTATAATGTTCCGATGGGGGCATACAAAAATCCCATGATATGCGATGAGGAAAATCTTCGTGCCGTATCGCATAAATTACAAGGTGTTAAAATTGTCTGTGGAGACTATAAAAAATCTGCTGAATTTGTAGACAATCATACTTTTGTTTACTTCGATCCCCCGTATCGTCCGTTGACCGAAACATCCAGTTTTACTGCGTATACGGAAGATTGCTTCAATGATGAGAAGCAACGGGAACTGGCACGATTTGTTGGAAGTATGAATAGTGCAGGAGCAAAGATTGTTGTCAGCAACTCAGACCCCAAGAACACAAACCCCGATGATGATTTCTTTGATGAGATTTATTCGGAACAACGTATTCGGCGAGTTGAAGCTACTCGAATGATTAATAGCAACAGTGATGCTCGTGGAAAAATAAAAGAGTTGCTTATTAGCAATTTTTAAGGAGGAGTAAATTATGCCATACGGAGAATACGCACAATGCCCTTGTTGTGGCAAAACAGCTTACGGCGAGGATGAGATAGAACAAGAATTTGGTTACAGAAATATGGGCGATGGTCGCTATATTCCGCAATCATATTGTCGGGAATGTCGCTCTGCTCACTGTGAGGCAGGGAAGCCTTGCAAAGTCAAAATATTTTGAGGAGCGAACACTATGATAAAGAATGGCAAAGGTGGAGGAAACACCAAAACAGGACTGATATTTGAGGGCGAAACGGATTTGGCGACCTTTTTATCGAAACAGCCGAGCTATTCTGTTGATGATGGGGTTGTATATTACGAGGGCAAAAAAGTCGCAAGGATATTCAAGAAATATGGATTTTATAAATTTCTTGCAGAAAAAGGCGTTGATTGGAAGAAAATAATTTCCAAGCGACTGCTCCCAGACGACAGTATTTATGTTATCATAAACAACACGCTTTTTATAATTGAATGCAAGTATCAGCAGGTCAACGGCTCTGTGGATGAAAAACTACAAACGTGTGATTTTAAGCGGAAAGAATATCAAAAACTAATGGCACCATTAAACATTGAAGTCGAGTATATCTATCTTCTTGCTGAATGGTTTAGAAATGACAAGTACAAGGATGTTTTGGATTATATTATAAGCGTAAATTGTCATTATTATTTTGAATATATTCCTTTAGCAAAATTGGGGCTGCCCGTACCGCCAAATGATGAGGAAGTGTAATTTCATGTCAAGAGATTTCGATATATGGATGTCCAATTTCCGCGATAGTATCGCAGATTACGGATACTATATAGATTTTGATAAAGTTTACAGAAACGTCGATGGAATCAAAATCGAACTGAATATTTTGAACTCGTTGATTGGCTCTAAAAACATTGAAGCGGAATTTGAAGCCATTGTTAAAAGATACCCTGAGGTGTTGAAGTGTATCCCAACACTTTTGGCTGTTCGTGCAAACGAAATATATTGCCAAGATGAAAATGGCGGGATGCTTTATCATTTTGATTGTAATAAATATCCAGTAACCGATTATAGTCAATGCGTTTACTTTATGCGAAAGACTGGATTGTTTGACCTGATGGGAAATCACCTTGTTAACAATCTTGTGGACTATGTTACTGGCGTAGAAACCGGCCTTGATTCCAACGGGCGAAAAAATCGCGGCGGACATCTAATGGAGAATCTGGTGGAGGGTTTCATCAAAAAAGCTGGCTTTATCAGAAACGAAACTTATTTTAAGGAAATGTACATCCATCAAATTACAGAAAAGTGGGGGATAGATCTATCAGCGATTTCCAATCAAGGCAAAATGGAAAAGCGTTTTGACTTTGTTGTGAAAACTCCTGGTATGATATATGGCGTTGAGACCAACTTCTATGGCAGCGGCGGGAGTAAGCTAAACGAAACCGCCAGAAGCTATAAGACGCTTGCCTTAGAGACTGACACTATTGAGGGGTTAACTTTTGTGTGGTTTACTGACGGAAAAGGTTGGACGAGTGCCCGTCATAACCTTGAAGAAACTTTTGATGTGATGCAACATATATACAGCATTAACGATATGGAAAACGGCATTATTAACGAGGTCTTCATCTAATGGCGAAGAAAATCACAAAATGGGAACCGGATAACTTTGAACTTGAAATGACTACGCACTGGTCATTCCCACAACGTGGTGATTGGGCAACCCATGATGCAAAATGGCGTGGAAACTGGTCACCGTATATTCCTCGCAATATTCTACTTCGCTATTCGCAAGAGGGCGATCTTGTACTTGACCAGTTTGCAGGTGGGGGAACGACACTTGTGGAAGCAAAGCTCTTGAATAGAAACATTATTGGCGTAGATGTGAATGACGTAGCACTGGACAGATGCCGCGAAAAGACCGCTTTTGAACATGAAGGTGCAGACGGAAAGGTTTACATACACAAAGGTGATGCACGTCATTTGGATTTTATTCCCGACAACAGCATTGACCTTATCTGTACTCATCCGCCGTATGCCGATATTATTCAGTACAGCGAGGATATTCCCGAAGATTTGTCTCTTTTGAAAGTAAAAGATTTCCTTGAAGAAATGAAATTAGTTGCATCGGAAAGCTACCGTGTACTTAAAAAGGACAAGTTCTGCGCTGTCCTCATGGGCGATACTCGCCAAAAAGGTCATATGATTCCTATGTCTTTTGAGGTTATGCGTGTTTTTGAAGAAGCAGGTTTCAAGTTGAAAGAGCTTATAATCAAAGAGCAGCATAACTGCAAAGCTACGGGATATTGGAAAACAAACAGCGTGAAGTATAATTTTTTACTGATTGCTCACGAGTATTTGTTTGTGTTTAGAAAGTAATATTCAAAATAAAAAGAGGTATTGGAAGAGGGGTGATGGTATGTTCGAGACAGGATTGCAATATGTTCGTGCTGATTTTCATTTGCATACGTGTAAAGACAAAGAATTTATTTATTCTGGCGAACAAAACTCTTTTATAAACGATTATGTTTCTGCACTAAAAGAAGCTAATATAAATATTGGAGTAATTACAAACCATAACAAGTTTGACAGAGAAGAATATAAGGCTATTCGTAAGGCTGCAAAAAAGCAAGATATATTTATTCTTCCGGGAGTGGAATTAACTGTCAAAGAAGGGGCAAACGGAATTCACACGCTAATTGTGTTTGATCCGGATGAATGGTTTGAAAATGGTAATAATCATATTCAAACTTTTTTAACAGCAGCATTCGCCACAATCCCTAATCCTGAAAACCGTAATACCAAGAGCATATATGACCTTAAAAATGTATTTGAGCAGTTAGACGCTTATGGACGAGATTATTTTATACTATTCGCTCACGTAGATCAGAATAGCGGTCTGTTTAGTGAATGTAAAGGCGGATTGCTTGAATCTTTGGCAGGATTTGCGCCTTTTAGAAATCGTGTTCTTGGCCTGCAAAAATCCAGAACACGTGATAATCTCACCCAATTTGAACGATGCTGCGGTTATTTGCCTGCTCTTGTTGAAGGTTCTGATCCCAAGTCTATCACAGATATAGGTAAGGGCGATAAATGCACATATTTGAAAATTGGTGAATATTCGTATGCTGCAATTAAATTTGCTTTACAAGATTACAGAGATAGAGTCAGCGAAAATATCCCTGATAGCAAACACGGATTTATAGAGTCAATATCATTCCAAGGTGGAAAATTTGACGGGCAAACAATAATGTTTTCCCGTGAACTGAATACACTTATTGGCATAAGAGGTAGCGGAAAATCATCTGTTTTAGAAGTTGTTCGATATGTTTTGGGTCTTACAGCGCAAATGGACAAAGAATACAAAGATTCTCTCGTTAAAAATGTCTTTGGTTCCGGCGGCAAAGCAACGTTAAATGTAATAGATAAACATGGCAAACGATATGCTGTCAGCCGAATATTTGGAGAGCGGATAAATGTTCTTGATGAGAATGGCAATGACTTAAATATAAATCCGATCAGTTTGTTCGATGGGGTTCAATATTTTGGTCAAAAAGATCTATCCAGCAGTGCAGATCACGAAAACGGTCTGTTGGAAAAATTGATTAGTGGCAGAATTGGTCAACCCTCTAATTTGGATAGCTGTGTAAATGAATTAATCAGAACAGTAGAACGTTTACTGGATGTGAGCAAAATTCCACAGCAAATGGCCGAAGTTACGACACTACAAACCGAACTTGAACATAAACTCTCGATTTTCAAGGAAAAAGGTGTGTCAGACAAATTAAAAAAGCAAAGTGGATACGCTACCGACATCACAAAGCTTGATGCAGTTAAAAATAGAATGGACGTTATTTTGCGTGATATTCGCAATGCATTTTCAAAGAACTCTGTTGTATCAAACGTCTTGGACGGATATAGCAGTGACTTCAACAAGGACATATTTGAAGATGTTTCCGCAGTATTGTCGCTAATAGATGTTCAGCTCATACAAATCAGTGCTTGTATTGCGGAAATTGAAAAGCAGCGCAGTGGCATGGAAGACATCATATCCCGTCTAAAAGAGCGAACTGATAATTTGGCAGATGAATTTGCTGAAATTAAAAGGGAAATCAAGGACGAGACTTTGGATGTTGATAGTTTTGTTAAGATGACGTCTGAGCTACAAAAAACCAAAGAAAAATTAAAGCAATTAAGTGAAGAAGCTTCCTCTAAATCAAAAATAGAAGCATCTTTTACTAAGGCAGCAAGAGAACGCAATGATGCTCTGTTGATGACCTATAATGCTTATAAGGCTGAAACTGAACGCATTAATCAAAGTCAAACAGAACTACGAATCGAAATCACGTTCAAAGGTGATCGAGAAGGCTTCAAATCTCAACTGAAAAACGATTTCAAGGGAACAGGGATCTCGGATATTAAATATCAAGCCATTTGCAATGCTTTTACTGATTATATGGAAATCATAGAAGATTGGATCGTTTACGAAGGTAACAAACTGAAAAGCATTGTCACACCCGGTGAATATGTAAAATTAGAAGATAAACTTCGTGATCAGTATGAAGAATTACTGAGCAGACAAGTTGAAAACAAAGTGGATATTTATTATCACGAAAAACTGTTGCGTCAACACTCGATTGGACAACGGGCATCGGCACTTATACTGTTCATATTGACACAGGACGATAATGATATTATCATTATTGATCAGCCGGAAGATGATCTTGATAATAAGGTGATCTATGACGAAGTTATTACTGCTATTGGGCAGAAAAAGCCCTATATGCAATTTATATTTGCCACGCACAATGCAAATATCCCTGTGCTTGGTGATTCCGAGAGGGTGTTAATTGTCGAGTTCCACGAAACCAAAATTGATGTTGCCCAAGGTAACATCGATCTGGGGTCTACACATAAACAAATTGTTGATATTATGGAGGGAGGTAAAGAGGCGTTTGATAAGCGACAACTTATCTATACTTCTTGGCAGTGAATCTCATATTTATTGAGGATGGAAAGTGACTTTAGGGGGTCTTACTCCAAAAGCTTGCAATCCCAAGCACAATTGTTTATAATATTTCTGACAGAGAGCCGCAATTATCCCCAGTATCTGGCTCAATGTTATCAACTCCGATAACAAAATGATAACATTAGCCCGTATAGGCAGGATAATATGGATAATTCAAATAATCAAAAGTGCCATGAATATGACAAGCGATATGGCCTATACGGAATTGTTTAGGCTTTGTGGAGCTCGAGTAATTCCCAATAGCGCCATCACCCCGGAGGGGTCCGTGAAAACGGAACCACCGGGGTGTTTTTATCTTCCAGCACGATCAAACAAGCCGTAACATTCAAAGTGGTTCCTATATCAGCGCAAACTCTAAGCATTTTGACCGTAGTATTTTACACAAAAAAGCCCGAAACCCCTTTCTTCTCTGCCTGCAGGGGAGTATAATAGAATTCACTGTTTGCAAAATAGGAAAGGGGAAGTATCAACTATGGAATCGAAGCAGAGGCTTTTGGAGCCGCAGCTCGTCCAAACAGGAAGGGCAGATCAGTTCAGCCGCAAGGTGTTCTGTGACGGAATGCGGGACGGTGTGCCCATTGCACTGGGCTATTTTGCGGTATCGTTTTCGTTGGGCATCGCGGCGCGCAAGGCGGGTTTTACGCCGTTTCAGGGGTTTCTTGTCAGCCTGCTGAACAATGCCTCCGCAGGAGAATATGCCGCATTTGCGTTGATCATGGCAAACGCCACCTATTTTGAGGTGGCGGTCATTACTTTAATCGCCAATGCGCGGTATCTGCTGATGAGCTGTGCACTGGCACAGCGCTTTGCTCCGGAAACGCCCTTCTGGCATCGGCTGCTCATCGGCTATGATGTCACGGACGAACTGTTCGGCATTACTATCGCCCGCCCGGGCAGCCTGAATCCGTACTATACCTATGGCGCTATCCTGCTGGCGGCACCGGCTTGGGCTTGTGGTACGGCGCTGGGCATTATAGCGGGCAACCTGCTGCCGCTGCGGGTAGTCAGCGCCCTGAGCGTGGCACTTTACGGAATGTTTCTGGCCATCATCATCCCGCCGGCCCGCAAGGATCGGATCGTTGCGGTGCTGGTCGTCATCAGCTTTGCGCTGAGTTTTCTGTGCAGCTATCTGCCGGGCATCTCGGCACTCTCCGAAGGCACCCGCACCATCCTTTTGACAGTGGCGATCTCCGGTGCAGCAGCGGTGCTGTTCCCGGTCAGGCAGGAGGAAAACGAAGATGACGCATAACAATTATATCTATATTGCGGTCATGGCGCTGGTGTCCTATGCCATCCGCATCCTGCCGCTGACGCTGATCCGCAAACCGATCAAAAACCGCTTCATCCAGTCGTTTTTGTACTATGTGCCCTATGTAACGCTGGCTGTGATGACCTTTCCGGCCATCATTCAGGCAACGCAGAGCCCGGCAGCAGGTGCTGTTGCACTGGTAGTCGGCATTGCTGCCGCATGGTTTGGCGCAAGCCTGTTTCAGGTGGCTGCAGGCTGCTGTGCCGTGGTGTTCGTGCTGGAATTTTTTATCTGATGCCTTATTGCGGGAGAACAAAATGAAGAAGATCCTTGTAACCGGTGCAGGCGGCTTTGTGGGCTCCCGCGTGGTGCAGCAATGGTCGGGGCGTTACGAGCTGTGCACCTTTCCCAAAGGCTTTCTGGCAACAGCAAGGGAGGACGCCGTGCGGCAAGCAGTTTTGCAGCAGCGCCCGGATGGCATTCTGCACACCGCAGCCATTTCGGATACCGGTTACTGTGCCGATCACCCGGAGCAGGCTTACCGCGCCAATGTGGAGCTGCCGGTCTGGCTTGCCCGTGCCGCAGCGGAGATCGGCGCAAAGCTGGTGGCCTTCAGTTCGGATCAGGTCTATGCCGGTGTGGAGCAGTCCGGCCCGCTGCCGGAAACGATTCCGTTAAAGCCTGCCAATGTGTACGGGCAGGACAAGCTGGAAATGGAGCAGCGGGTGCAGGCGCTCTGCCCGGGTGCCGTATTGCTGCGCGCCACATGGATGTACGACCTGCCGGGCTACCGGCTGCCCATCCGGGGCAACCTGCCGCTGAACCTTCTGCGTGCGGCGCAGCGGGGAGAATCTGTCCGCTTTTCTGTCCGGGACTTCCGGGGCATCACCTACGTCCGGCAGGCGGTAGCACTGCTGGAAGCTGCCCTGACCCTGCCCGGCGGGGTCTATAACTTTGGCAGTGAAAACGCTGAAAACATGGTACTGACCGCCCGGCAGTTTGCTGAGACACTGGGGATCATGGTCGATATTCAGGAAGCTGACTGGGCACGGAATCTTGCGATGGATTGCAGCAAGCTGCAGGCGCATGGCATCGTATTTGACACTACACAGGCAGGGCTGACGCGCTGTTTGCGGGATTATGGACTGCTCTGACCGCAGAAACAAAAATTTTTCCGTATCGCACAAAAAACAGAGAAAAGCACGAAAAAAGCAGGGGATTCTGTATGATGCCAGCCGAATCAGGCTGGACAAATCATGCGGAAGTCCTGCTTTTTTGCTTGTCTGCCGAAGAAAAGTTCACTTGTGGGATGCAGCAATTTTTCATACAAAAGTCATACTTATTTTACATCTTATCTGCATTTTGCTATAATATTTTCGCTTTTTTTGCAAAGCATCCGAACCGCATAAACCTTTAAAACCTTGAGGAGAGTGGATTTTTTGAAGGAAGTCAAGCTTGAAGAAGCGGCTTATCAGTTTGAAGCCAAAATGTCTCTGCGGCAGGCCATCCCGCTGGGCTTGCAGCACGTCTGCGCCATGTTCGTGGGCAACCTGACCCCGCTGCTGATCATCACCAGCGCCTGTGGCATTGCAGGCGGCGAGTTTGCAGACCTGCAGGTCACCCTGCTGCAGAGTGCCATGTTCGTGGCAGGTATCGTCACGCTGGTGCAGCTGTTCACCATCGGACCCGTGGGCGGCGCAGTGCCTATCATCATGGGTACCAGTTCCGGCTTTATCGGCGTGTTCAACAGCGTTGTGGGCACGATGGGCGGCGGTGTGCTGGCCTATGGCGCGATCATGGGCGCATCCATCATCGGCGGTATTTTTGAAAGCGTGCTGGGCTTCTTCCTGAAGCCGCTGCGCAGGTTCTTCCCGCCGGTGGTCACCGGCACGGTGGTGCTTTCCATCGGTCTTTCGCTGATCTCGGTGGGCATCAATTCCTTCGGCGGC
>OFPS01000191.1_pt1 | contig 75377 bp, 69 predicted proteins | sample 1542111 | NCBI WGS metagenome assembly OFPS01 (sample SAMN04209233, study PRJEB22552) | human gut metagenome | biome: gut; material: feces | host: Homo sapiens | place: USA: Oklahoma | reverse complement strand
CAGCGTCGCATCAGGCACTGAATGCCGGATGCGGCGTGAACGCCTTATCCGTCCTGGGGGGCTGTGCTCGGATCTTGTAGGCCTGATAAGAGGCGTCAGCGTCGCATCAGGCACTGAATGCCGGATGCGGCGTAAAACGCCTTATCCGTCCTACGGCTCTGTGCTCGGGTCTTGTAGGCCTGATAAGACGCGTCAGCGTCGCATCAGGCACTGAATGCCGGATGCGGCGTGAACGCCTTATCCGTCCTACGGTTCTGTGCTCGGATCTTGTAGGTCTGATAAGACGCGTTAGCGTCGCATCAGGCAAAAAACGGCAACGAAAACAACAAACACAGCCTCACCTGGCATCAAATTTATGAGGAAAAAATGAAATTACTGATTCTGGGCAACCACACTTGCGGCAACCGCGGCGACAGCGCCATCTTGCGCGGCTTACTTGATGCCATCAACATCCTCAATCCACATGCCGAAGTGGACGTAATGAGCCGCTATCCGGTCAGTTCTTCCTGGCTGCTCAACCGCCCGGTAATGGGCGACCCGCTGTTCCTGCAAATGAAAAAACACAACAGCGCGGCGGGCGTTGTCGGGCGCGTTAAAAAAGTCCTCCGTCACCGCTACCAGCACCAAGTACTGCTCTCACGCGTCACCGACACTGGCAAGCTGCGTAATATCGCCATCGCCCAGGGATTCACTGACTTCGTGCGACTGCTGTCAGGTTACGACGCCATTATTCAGGTCGGCGGATCGTTTTTTGTCGATCTCTACGGCGTGCCGCAGTTTGAACATGCGCTTTGCACTTTCATGGCGAAAAAGCCGCTGTTTATGATTGGTCACAGCGTCGGCCCGTTCCAGGATGAGCAATTTAACCAACTGGCGAACTACGTTTTTGGTCACTGCGACGCGCTGATCCTGCGCGAATCGGTCAGCCTTGAACTGATGAAACGCAGCAATATCACCACCGCAAAAGTTGAACATGGCGTCGATACCGCGTGGCTGGTCGATCACCACACCGAAGACTTCACCGCCAGCTATGCCGTTCAACACTGGCTGGACGTTGCCGCACAACAGAAAACGGTGGCCATTACCCTGCGCGAACTGGCACCGTTCGACAAACGTCTCGGCACCACTCAACAAGCGTATGAAAAAGCCTTTGCCGGGGTGGTCAATCGCATTCTCGATGAAGGGTATCAGGTGATTGCGCTCTCCACCTGTACGGGCATCGACAGCTATAACAAAGACGACCGCATGGTGGCGCTCAATCTGCGCCAGCACATCAGCGATCCTGCCCGTTACCACGTGGTGATGGATGAACTCAACGATCTGGAAATGGGCAAAATTCTGGGGGCCTGTGAACTCACCGTTGGTACGCGCCTGCACTCTGCCATTATCTCGATGAACTTTGCCACTCCGGCGATTGCCATCAACTACGAACATAAATCCGCCGGGATCATGCAACAACTGGGGCTACCAGAAATGGCGATTGATATCCGTCATTTATTAGACGGCAGCCTGCAAGCGATGGTTGCGGATACCTTAGGCCAGCTTCCGGCACTGAACACGCGACTTAACGAAGCCGTCAGTCGCGAACGTCAGACGGGAATGCAGATGGTGCAATCTGTGCTTGAACGCATCGGGGAGGTGAAATGAAGGTCGGCTTCTTTTTACTGAAATTTCCGCTGTCGTCGGAAACCTTCGTTCTTAACCAAATCACTGCGTTTATTGATATGGGCTTTGAGGTGGAGATTGTCGCGTTGCAAAAAGGCGATACAGAGAACACCCACGCGGCATGGACGAAATACAACCTTGCCGCCAGAACCCGCTGGTTACAGGACGAACCTACGGGCAAAGTGGCGAAGCTGCGCCACCGCGCCAGCCAGACCTTACGCGGCATTCATCGTAAAAATACCTGGCAGGCGCTCAACCTCAAACGCTATGGTGCCGAGTCGCGGAACCTGATTTTGTCTGCCATTTGTGGCCAGGTCGCAACACCGTTTCATGCCGATGTCTTTATCGCTCATTTTGGCCCGGCGGGGGTAACCGCAGCAAAACTACGCGAACTGGGTGTCATTCGCGGCAAAATTGCCACTATCTTCCACGGTATTGATATCTCCAGTCGGGACGTTCTCAACCACTACACTCCCGAATATCAGCAACTGTTCCGCCGTGGCGACCTGATGCTACCGATCAGCGATCTCTGGGCCGGAAGGCTGCAAAAAATGGGATGTCCGAGGGAAAAAATCGCCGTATCGCGCATGGGCGTGGACATGACGCGCTTTAGCCCGCGTCCGGTGAAAGCGCCCGCAACGCCGCTGGAAATCATTTCCGTCGCACGCTTAACCGAAAAAAAAGGCCTGCATGTGGCGATCGAAGCCTGCCGTCAGTTGAAAGAGCAGGGCGTGGCATTTCGCTATCGCATCCTCGGCATTGGCCCGTGGGAACGACGCCTGCGCACCCTCATCGAACAATATCAACTGGAAGATGTGGTGGAGATGCCGGGCTTTAAACCGAGCCATGAAGTGAAAGCGATGCTAGACGACGCGGATGTCTTCCTGTTGCCATCGGTTACAGGTGCGGATGGCGATATGGAAGGTATTCCGGTGGCGCTGATGGAAGCGATGGCGGTCGGCATTCCGGTGGTTTCTACTCTGCATAGCGGAATACCTGAACTGGTGGAGGCCGATAAATCCGGCTGGCTGGTGCCTGAGAACGATGCTCGCGCACTGGCGCAACGACTGGCGGCGTTTAGCCAACTGGACAGCGACGAACTGGCTCCTGTCGTCAAACGTGCGCGCGAAAAAGTCGAACACGATTTTAACCAGCAGGTGATCAATCGAGAACTCGCCAGCTTGCTGCAGGCTTTATAGAGGAGAACGCATGCCATTTAAAAAACTCTCCCGACGCACCTTCCTGACGGCAAGCTCGGCGCTTGCCTTCCTCCATACCCCTTTCGCTCGCGCACTTCCCGCTCAACAAAGCGTTAACATTAACGACTACAACCCTCACGACTGGATCGCCTCATTTAAACAAGCCTTCAGCGAAGGGCAAACGGTCGTCGTACCCGCCGGATTGATTTGTGACAATATCAACACCGGCATCTTCATTCCTCCTGGCAAAACGTTACACATCCTTGGAAGCCTGCGCGGCAATGGCAGAGGGCGATTTGTCTTACAGGACGGCAGCCAGGTGACAGGGGAGGAGGGCGGCAGTATGAATAACATCACTCTGGATGTGCGCGGCTCTGACTGCACCATCAAAGGGCTGGCGATGAGCGGCTTTGGTCCGGTAACGCAGATTTATATCGGCGGCAAAAACAAACGGGTCATGCGAAACCTGACCATTGATAACCTTACTGTCAGCCACGCTAATTACGCCATCTTACGCCAGGGATTTCATAATCAGATTATCGGTGCCAACATCACCAACTGTAAGTTCAGCGACTTACAGGGCGACGCTATTGAATGGAACGTGGCGATTAACGACAGTGATATTTTGATATCCGACCATCTCATTGAGCGCATTAACTGTACCAACGGCAAAATCAACTGGGGCATTGGTATAGGCCTTGCGGGGAGTACTTATGATAACAACTACCCGGAAGACCAGGCAGTGAAAAACTTTGTCGTGGCGAATATCACCGGATCGGATTGTCGGCAACTGATCCATGTTGAAAATGGTAAACATTTTGTTATCCGTAATATCAAAGCTCGTAATATCACGCCGGATTTCAGTAAGAAAGCAGGTATTGATAACGCCACAGTTGCTATTTATGGTTGTGACAACTTTGTGATTGATAATATTGAAATGATTAATAGTGCCGGGATGTTAATCGGCTATGGGGTAATTAAAGGCAAATATCTCTCGATACCGCAGAATTTCCGAGTGAATGATATTCAACTGGATAATACTCATCTTGCTTATAAATTGCGCGGCATCCAAATCTCCGCCGGGAATGCTGTCTCCTTTGTGGCGCTGACTAACATTGAGATGAAGCGTGCGTCGCTGGAGTTACACAACAAACCGCAACATCTTTTTATGCGTAATATCAATGTGATGCAGGAATCCTCAGTTGGACCAGCATTGAGCATGAACTTTGACATGCGCAAAGACGTTCGAGGCGTTTTTATGGCGAAAAAAGAAACACTGCTGTCTCTTGCAAATGTTCATGCGGTGAATGAAAAAGGACAAAGCTCCGTCGATATCGACAGGATTAATCACCATATTGTTAATGTGGAGAAGATTAACTTTAGATTGCCGGAACGGAGGGAGTAGATTTGCGACCATTCATAAACTTACTGGATATAATGTTCTAAAAGATTATAATCCTCACACTAACTGTTAAAGCTGGGACTGGGCAGCATTGACTACTCAGGGAAGGTACTCATCTTTATCTTGTGTTTCTTACGTAACAACCAGACTAAAGTGATTTATGAACGATAACGTTTTGCTCATAGGGGCTTCCGGATTCGTCGGAACCCGACTACTTGAAACGGCAATTGCTGACTTTAATATCAAGAACCTGGACAAACAGCAAAGCCACTTTTATCCAGAAATCACACAGATTGGCGATGTTCGCGATCAACAGGCACTCGACCAGGCGTTAGTTGGTTTTGACACTGTTGTGCTGCTGGCAGCGGAACACCGCGATGACGTCAGCCCTACTTCTCTCTATTATGATGTCAACGTTCAGGGCACTCGCAATGTGCTGGCGGCCATGGAAAAAAATGGCGTTAAAAATATTATCTTTACCAGTTCAGTTGCTGTTTATGGTTTGAACAAACACAACCCTGACGAAAACCATCCACACGATCCTTTCAACCACTACGGCAAAAGTAAGTGGCAGGCAGAGGAAGTACTGCGTGAATGGTATAACAAAGCACCAACGGAACGTTCATTAACCATCATCCGTCCTACCGTTATCTTCGGTGAACGCAACCGCGGTAACGTCTATAACTTGCTGAAACAGATCGCTGGCGGCAAGTTTATGATGGTGGGCGCAGGGACTAACTATAAGTCTATGGCTTATGTTGGAAACATTGTTGAGTTTATCAAGTACAAACTGAAGAATGTTGCCGCAGGTTATGAGGTTTATAACTACGTTGATAAGCCAGACCTGAACATGAACCAGTTGGTTGCTGAAGTTGAACAAAGCCTGAACAAAAAGATCCCTTCTATGCACTTGCCTTACCCACTAGGAATGCTGGGTGGATATTGCTTTGATATCCTGAGCAAAATTACGGGCAAAAAATACGCTGTCAGCTCTGTGCGCGTGAAAAAATTCTGCGCAACAACACAGTTTGACGCAACGAAAGTGCATTCTTCAGGTTTTGTGGCACCGTATACGCTGTCGCAAGGTCTGGATCGAACTCTGCAGTATGAATTCGTCCATGCCAAAAAAGACGGCATAACGTTTGTTTCTGAGTAATGCAGACGAGTCAGAGAAAAAAGAACCAGGTTGGACTACGATTATTCGGAAAGAGGTACTGATTAAATTATCAGTATGTGGATTTCCGAGTAATCCGAGTAACCCAGATGCTGATGGTGTGTAGTGTTATCGTAAGGTTTAATCAAAGTTATGCGGAGCTAAGCTTTGGTATATAGCCATAACGTTTGGCTAACCTATGGCAATAATTTACGCACTATCAGCCACTTAGAGGTAGGAAAAGAATGACGAATTTAAAAGCAGTTATACCGGTAGCAGGTCTTGGGATGCATATGTTGCCTGCCACTAAGGCGATACCCAAAGAGATGCTACCGATCGTCGACAAGCCAATGATTCAGTACATTGTTGACGAGATTGTGGCTGCAGGGATCAAAGAAATCCTCCTGGTGACTCATGCGTCCAAGAACGCGGTCGAAAACCACTTCGACACCTCTTATGAATTAGAATCTCTCCTTGAACTGCGCGTGAAGCGTCAACTGCTGGCGGAAGTACAGTCCATCTGTCCGCCGGGCGTGACCATTATGAACGTGCGTCAGGGCGAACCTTTAGGTTTAGGCCACTCTATTTTGTGTGCACGACCCGCCATTGGTGACAATCCATTTGTCGTGGTACTGCCGGACGTTGTTATCGATGATGCCAGCGCCGACCCGCTGCGTTACAACCTTGCCGCTATGATTGCGCGCTTCAACGAAACGGGACGCAGCCAGGTGCTGGCAAAACGTATGCCGGGTGACCTCTCCGAATACTCCGTCATCCAGACCAAAGAGCCGCTGGACCGTGAGGGTAAAGTCAGCCGCATTGTTGAATTTATCGAAAAACCGGATCAGCCGCAGACGCTGGACTCAGACATCATGGCCGTAGGTCGCTATGTGCTTTCTGCCGATATTTGGCCGGAACTGGAACGTACTCAGCCTGGTGCATGGGGACGTATTCAGCTGACTGATGCTATTGCCGAACTGGCGAAAAAACAGTCCGTTGATGCAATGCTGATGACTGGGGACAGTTACGACTGCGGTAAAAAAATGGGCTATATGCAGGCGTTTGTGAAGTATGGACTACGCAACCTGAAAGAAGGGGCAAAGTTCCGCAAAGGCATTGAGAGGCTGTTAAGCGAATAATGAAAATCTGACCGAATGCAACGGTTGATAAGAAAATTATAACGGCAGTGGAGATTCGTGGCGAGAGTAATTTGTTGCGAATATTCCTGCCGTTTTTTTATATAAACAATCAGAATAACAACGAGTTAGCAATAGGATTTTCGTCAAAGTTTTCCAAGATTTTCCTTGTTTCCAGAGCGGATTGGTAAGACAATTAGCGTTTGAATTTTTCGGGTTTAGCGCGAGTGGGTAACGCCCACCACATCGTAGGCATGCATGCAGTGCTCTGGTAGCTGTAAAGCCAGGGGCGGTAGCTTGGTAAAAAATTATGATAAATGTAAGAAAAATAGCAAAATTAATTACTGGCGATAATTTGTATTGGAAGTTGAAGTTTTTTTATGCCACTAAAAAATGGCCTAATATTTATGATCCAACTTTTTTTAATGAAAAAGTTCGCTGGAGAATGCTGCACGACCAAAATTATCTTTATGTTAAATGCGCTGATAAGTATGAGGTCAGGAACTATATTGAGAAAAAAATTGGCAGTGAATATTTAGTTCCGCTTCGTTATATGTTTACTAATAATGATGATATTACTGATAAATGTATTCTGAGTAATAGTGTAGCAAAGTCTAACCATGGTGCAGGTATGATAGAGTTCATTCCTGAAACATATTCATTAAGCGAATTGAAGAATACTTTTGGAAAATGGCTAAATATTGACTATACCTCCGAGTCCAATGAAAAACATTATAGTAGGATTCCGAGAAAAATTCTTATTGAAGAGTCTCTGTGTAAGGAGGGAAAACCTCCTGTCGATTATAAATTTCATACATTTAAACAAGCAGATGGTTCATTTCGTTTTGTTCTTCAGTTGGTAAATGGTCGGTTTCATAATGAATCAAGAGGTTATTATCTGGAGGATCTTAATAAATGCATATGGTCTCATGGTGAAGGTTTTCATTCTATTCCACAAGAGCATATCAAACCTTTAAAAAAGGCTATGGAATTGTCATCAATTCTATGTGAAGATTTTAATTACGTACGAGTTGATTGGTATATTTATGACAATAAACCTTATTTTGGTGAATTAACCTTTACACCTGGTGCTGGAAGTTCATATGAATTTGGTAATGAACTTGAAAAATTAATGGCCAAATATTGGCAGTTGTAAAATGAAAATAATATATAACACACTTTGGATGATATTTGAAAAATTAGTATTGTCCCTATCTTTACTAATCATTAATGCCTATGTTGCGAGATATTTAGGGCCTCAGCAATATGGGGTTATAGCCTATTCTATTACACTACTCAGTATTTCTGTGGTTATTAGTAATTTTGGTACTAACACATTAATTTTCCAAAAAATAAGTAAAAATCACAGTGTTGCAAAAATCATTATACCGCCGATACAGATATTGAAAACAATATTGTACATAATATGTACACTTATTATGTTTTTCTGTTTATATATTTTTAGTTATGATTTTGATCCTTATCTGACATTTGGTTTAGCTGTAGCATTTTACTTTCAAGCTATTGATAGCTATACATGGTATAATGATGCAAAATTGAAATCAAAATACAATAGTCTTATTAATACAATAGCATTAATAGTTGCTATTCTAAGTCGTTACTATTTGGTAAAACTATCGATGGATTTAAAATGGTTTGCTATTCCTTATGTATGCAATTACGGGATATCTTTTTTATTGAAAAGATATTTTTACATTAAAGAAGAAAAAACTAAAAGCATCAAATCATTTATATTTGAAAAAAAGGAACATACACTAAAAGTTATATCTTACTTTATAATTTTAGGTGCACCATTATTTTTAAGTGAAATATCTATTCTTATTTATACAAGACTCACAAACTTATATTTAGGACAAATTAAAGATATTGATGCGGTCGGCATATTCAATGCATCTTATGTTTTAGCTACTGCCTGGACAGTCGTTCCTTTGGCATTTGTTACGAGTGTCTTTACTATAATCTATAAAGAAAAGGATATTTCTAACAGGGCTTTAATTGGAACATTCTTGACTTTGTTGATGTTGCTTTTTGGTTTTTTACTTGTCATATTGTGTTATTTTTTCAAACGACAGATTATCAGTATTGTATATGGATCCGGTTTCGAGTTATCTTCTTCTATATTACCTGTACTTATTCTTGGCTCAGTATTCTCTCTTTTAGGTGTTATTTCCTATCGAATGATAATATCAATGCATGGATACAAATATATAGCAAAAAAGATGGTTATAATGGGGGTGATAAGTATTCCATTAAATTATTATCTTATTAAATCGTTAGGTATTATTGGTGCAGCTTATGCTACAGTTAGTATTGAACTTATATCAGCCACATTGGCCAATTATTTTTTTAAAGGTGGGGTGATTGCAAAAATGCATTTTAAAATGATAACGTCTCCCTACAGTGTATCTATGCAAGCTATAACTAAAATACTGAAATAAAATGAAAGATCAAGCATTAGTTTCTATTATTATTCCAACATATGGGCGGTGTGACACTTTAAATCTTGCTGTCCAAAGTGTACTAAAACAGGATTATAAAAACATAGAAGTATTGGTTATTGATGATAATGATAATCCAATAATGTCTAAGAAAGTTCTTGCCAATTTATCGGAATATCAATCCGAACCCAGATTAAAGTATTTTAGTGATGGGGTTAATAGAGGTGGAGCAGGGGCAAGAAATAAAGGAATTGAATTGTCAATAGGTGAATATATTACTTTTCTTGATGACGATGATTTGTTTTTAGAAAATAAGATATCAAAGCAAATTGATTTTTTAGAAAAAGAACAACTTGATGTATGCCTTTGTGATATGTATTTTAAACAAGGAGACCGTTTTATAAAAAAATCAAATTGCTATGCAAATGGAACATCATTAAAGGAATTTATACTCAAGGGAAATTGTTACACGCCAATGATCATGTGTAAACGACATATTCTAATTGATATTGGTGGATTCGTTTTAACTCCTCGGTTTCAAGATCACTTATTAATGATTAGAATTCTTTCTAATACTTCTAAAGTGGGGCATTTATCTGAGCAATTATTTGTTCATAACAACCATAATGGTGAAAGAATTACATATAGTAATAAATCTGCTGAAGCATATATATTACGCGAAAAGATGGAACGAGAATATATTTATTTATTAAATGCAAATGAGCGTAAAACATTCGAATTCAAGAAGGCACTTATAAGGATGAAAATATATAGATTAAAAAATGAATATATGGAGTTACTTAAAATAACATTATATGCCATGAAAAACCTCACTAACTTTTCAGATGTTTACGCATTAGGAAAAACTTTAATAAGAGTGATATTTTTTGGGAGCAAAAATGTGTGAAAATAAATAACAACAAAATAAAATCATTTATTTTTTTTATATCAATATTTCTTTACTTTTTCAAAAGTGTTTTTATTTCACTAGAGCTTCCTGAAGATTTAATAGGGGGAGTATCAAATATCATAAATGCACTAATATTGGCTATATTATCTCCAGTCATTCTACTATCAAATAAAAAGCAATGTGCATTTATAATTTTTTTAATTATATTGTTTGTTTATAATGCTATTTTTTATAATAACATCTATATGTTTGGTTTTATAATTATCTCATGCATGTTGATACTAAGTAACGAAATATACTGGAGGGATATCATCAGATACTTGTCACTGGCTCATTTTTTGGTGGTCCTTTTTATTATTCCTTTAGTTTTTTTTGCAGAAAAATACTCGTTTATTGATGATAGATTTGGAGTTAGATATACATTTGGCTTCCATAATCCGAATACATTTAGTCAATATTTAATTTCTCTATATGTAGTGTTCTTGTTGTTATTTGTTGAAGTTATCAAAAAAAAATCTCTGCAATTTTTGACTGTTATAATATTGACTCTGTTTATATATGGGGTGATATCCTTAACTGGTTCAAGGACGGGAATGATATTAACTATTATTACCGGCTTCGGTTTTTTAGCATGTACACTGTCTAAAACGAATGATAAAAAAAGAAGAAAGTTCGTATATTTATACATACTAGGTGCAGGAGTATTATGTTTTGTACAATATTATCTTGTCTTAACATTTAATCATTCAGAGTTCTCAAAAACCATAAATACAATTCTTTCTGGTAGAATATGGTTTTCTTCACAATTAACTAGCCAATTATGGCCTGTCCCATATTTCCATGGTGTGAATATTAATGATTATTTGCCAATTGATTTCTTCTACGTGGCTTATTTTTACAATCTTGGGATTTTTATTGGATCTTGGTTTATATACCTCTTTATAAGAAAAATGTTTGTGCAAACATATACTCCTGTTATGGTAATTGTGCTTTGGTTATCGCTTGCAATAACGGTCACTGAAAATTATTATGCAATTCCGTTGTATAATATTAGTTTATTTATTGTTTTTTCCTCAAGATATGTGATTAATGAAAATGAAAACAGCTGTACTTATCCAAGCTCACAAAAATGAAAATTATATTAGAGAATTGGCGTTAAACAATCCATCAGTTCGTTTTTATGTACATATGGATGCCAAGTATCCAAATAAAATCCAATGGATTAAAAATGAATGTATTGATAACATCTATTTAATTGAAAATCCAGTATCGGTTTATTGGGGGGGAAGTAGTCAGATTTTTGCAACCCTATTATTGATGAAGAAGGCATATAGTGATAAGAGAAATAAGTTTTTTCATCTCATAAGTTCAGAATGCGTTCCATTAAAGTCATTTGTTGAAATTGAAAACGAATGGAGCATGAATGAAAACTGTCAATTTATTGAGTCGCATAGAGATAAAAATAATGAGTGGAGATTAAAGGTTCGGGTCCCTCACTCAAATACGAAGTATCTTAGAACTTTTTTAGGACGATGTGCTAATAAACTCTTTAAAGTAACTACTTTTGTATGGGATAGTATAGGTTTAAATCCCGACAACTATTTTTTTGGTTCCCAATGGTTTTCGGTAACTAGGAATTTTGTTGAGCAAGTAATAGATGAAGATAATGAAGATTTTTTTAAAACATTCCATAATATAACTTGTGCAGATGAGCATGCTTTTGCTATTTTTGCACGAACAAAATATTCTAACCCGAATGATATTCAAGATAACAATAAAAGATTTATTAAATTTTCAGGTAAGTCAAGTCCAGAATATTTAAGTTTAGATCAAGTGGGGGGGATTAAGAATCTTAACTCGTATTGGTTTTGCAGGAAGGTGAGATGTAATGATTTATTAAAAATAATAAGACAGGGGAAGTGATTATGCTTTTTTCTATCATTATGCCGGCATATAATTCACAGGCAACAATAAAAGAAAGTATAGCATCCGTGCTTAATCAGACATATCAAAATTTTGAATTAATCATAATTAATGATAATTCAAGTGACGCAACTTTATCGATAATAACAAATTTCTGTCATGATAAAAGGATTCTTGTAATAAATAATGAGAACAATATGGGAGTGGCACAATCTCGTAACAGAGGATTGGAAATGGCATCTGGAGAAATAATTGCCTTTCTGGATAGTGACGATATATGGTACCCCAATAAATTGGAAGAACAGTATAATTGTTTTCTTTCCGGTCACAAAATTGTCTGCTCTTATTATGATGTAATTGACTCTGAAGGGGATATTATTGGAACAAGACATGCACCTACACTTGTTACATTTGAAAAAATGCTTAAAAGTAATTTTATAGGTAACTTGACAGATGCATATGCCTCCTCTTTTTTTGGAAAATGTTATCAGAAAAACATTGGGCATGAAGATTATATTATGTGGTTGGAATTGGTAAAAAAACAACCTGCTTATTGCATTGGAAATAAACTAGCTGCATACCGAATTTCAAATAATTCTCTTTCTTCTAATAAAATGAAAGTGGTAATTTGGCAATGGAAAATATATCGTAAAGTATTAGGTATGAATATTATCAGATCTTTATATTACTTTTTAAATTATATATATTTTGCGATAAAAAAGAGAAACTAATATTCAATAAGTTTTAATTTTTTTATCATTCAATTTCAGTAATAATTGTAGTTATTTGCGTATAGTTATACCCTAACCGAACATACCCGCAGACAACCCCCCCCTGACAGGAGTAAACAATGTCAAAGCAACAGATCGGCGTCGTCGGTATGGCAGTGATGGGGCGCAACCTTGCGCTCAATATCGAAAGCCGTGGTTATACCGTCTCTATTTTCAACCGTTCCAGTGAAAAGACGGAAGAAGTGATTGCCGAAAATCCAGGCAAGAAACTGGTTCCTTACTATACGGTGAAAGAGTTTGTTGAATCTCTGGAAACGCCTCGTCGCATCCTGTTAATGGTGAAAGCAGGTGCAGGTACGGATGCTGCTATTGATTCCCTCAAGCCATACCTCGATAAAGGTGACATCATCATTGATGGTGGTAACACCTTCTTCCAGGACACCATTCGTCGTAACCGTGAGCTTTCTGCAGAAGGCTTTAACTTCATCGGTACCGGTGTTTCCGGCGGTGAAGAAGGCGCGCTGAAAGGTCCTTCCATTATGCCTGGTGGGCAGAAAGAAGCCTATGAACTTGTTGCGCCGATCCTGACCAAAATCGCCGCAGTGGCTGAAGACGGTGAGCCATGCGTTACCTATATTGGTGCCGATGGCGCAGGTCACTATGTGAAGATGGTTCATAACGGTATTGAATACGGCGATATGCAGCTGATTGCTGAAGCCTATTCTCTGCTTAAAGGTGGTCTGAACCTCACCAACGAAGAACTTGCGCAGACCTTTACCGAGTGGAATAACGGTGAACTAAGCAGCTACCTGATCGACATCACCAAAGATATCTTCACCAAAAAAGATGAAGACGGTAACTACCTGGTTGATGTGATCCTGGATGAAGCGGCTAACAAAGGTACCGGTAAATGGACCAGCCAGAGCGCGCTGGATCTCGGAGAACCGCTGTCGCTGATTACCGAGTCTGTGTTTGCACGTTATATCTCTTCTCTGAAAGAGCAGCGTGTTGCCGCATCTAAAGTTCTCTCTGGCCCGCAAGCGCAGCCAGCTGGCGACAAAGGTGAGTTCATCGAAAAAGTTCGTCGTGCTCTGTATCTGGGCAAAATCGTTTCTTACGCTCAGGGCTTCTCTCAGCTGCGTGCGGCGTCTGAAGAGTACAACTGGGATCTGAATTACGGCGAAATAGCGAAGATTTTCCGTGCTGGCTGCATCATTCGTGCGCAGTTCCTGCAGAAAATCACCGATGCTTATGCCGAAAATCCGCAGATCGCTAACCTGCTGCTGGCTCCTTACTTCAAGCAAATTGCCGATGACTACCAGCAGGCGCTGCGCGATGTCGTCGCTTATGCGGTACAGAACGGTATCCCGGTTCCGACTTTCGCCGCTGCGGTTGCCTATTATGACAGCTACCGTGCCGCTGTTCTGCCTGCGAACCTGATCCAGGCACAGCGTGACTATTTCGGCGCGCATACTTATAAGCGCATTGATAAAGAAGGTGTGTTCCATACCGAATGGCTGGATTAATCTGATTTAAATCAATTAATCAATGCAAGGCCCGGAGAAACCCTCCGGGCTTTTTTATTATACAAAGCGGCAGGTTATGGCCTTTTTTTATAATTTATGGTTAAAAAAGCGATATAATACAGAGCCGCACAGCAGGATCGCTGCCTTGACACTTCATCTACATCAGCGTTAAAAATCCTGCAGTAGATGAAGTTGTGGTGGTGGATTAATGACCACTCTAAATGTTTAACCGGAAGAAGTCAGAGCTAATGAAAATAACAATTTCAGGAACAGGTTATGTTGGTCTTTCAAATGGTATTCTGATTGCGCAAAACCACGAAGTGGTTGCACTGGATATCGTTCAGGCCAAAGTGGACATGCTTAACAAGAAGCAGTCACCGATTGTTGATAAGGAGATTGAAGAGTATCTGGCGACTAAAGATCTCAATTTCCGCGCTACGACAGATAAGTATGACGCGTATAAAAATGCCGATTACGTTATTATTGCCACGCCTACCGATTATGACCCGAAAACAAATTATTTTAATACCTCAAGCGTGGAAGCGGTCATTCGCGATGTGACAGAAATTAATCCCAACGCGGTAATGGTGATTAAATCTACAATTCCGGTAGGTTTCACCAAATCAATTAAAGAACGTCTGGGTATCGATAACCTTATTTTCTCCCCCGAATTCCTCCGCGAAGGTAAAGCTCTTTACGATAACCTTCATCCGTCACGTATTGTAATCGGTGAGCGTTCGGAACGCGCAGAACGTTTTGCTGCGTTATTACAGGAAGGCGCGATTAAGCAAAATATCCCGACTCTGTTTACCGACTCCACTGAAGCAGAAGCGATTAAACTTTTCGCTAATACCTATTTGGCGATGCGCGTAGCATACTTTAATGAACTGGATAGCTATGCAGAAAGTTTAGGGCTGAATACTCGCCAGATTATCGAAGGCGTTTGTCTCGATCCGCGTATTGGCAACCATTACAACAATCCGTCGTTTGGTTATGGTGGTTATTGTTTGCCGAAAGATACCAAGCAGTTACTGGCGAACTACCAGTCTGTGCCGAATAACCTGATCTCGGCAATTGTCGATGCAAACCGCACGCGTAAAGATTTTATTGCCGATGCCATTTTGTCACGCAAGCCGCAAGTGGTGGGTATTTATCGTCTGATTATGAAGAGCGGTTCAGATAACTTCCGCGCGTCTTCCATTCAGGGGATTATGAAACGTATTAAGGCGAAAGGCGTTGAAGTGATCATCTACGAGCCGGTGATGAAAGAAGACTCATTCTTCAACTCTCGTCTGGAACGTGATCTCGCCACCTTCAAACAACAAGCCGACGTCATTATTTCCAACCGTATGGCAGAAGAGCTTAAGGATGTGGCAGATAAAGTCTACACCCGCGATCTCTTTGGCAGCGACTAACATCCTGTTATCAGGGCGATTTTCGCCCTGATTGTCTTATGTTCCCTTTGTAATAATTCATTATTTTTATCATTTATCCTATAGCATTCATGGCGATTATCGCTAAACTATGGCGACTTAAAATTATTTTGTCCGTTAGGGTAATGATGAGAGTAGAAAATAATAATGTTTCTGGGCAAAACCATGACCCGGAACAGATTGATTTGATTGATTTACTGGTCCAACTATGGCGTGGCAAGATGACTATCATCATTTCTGTCATTGTGGCTATTGCCCTGGCTATAGGGTATCTGGCCGTTGCCAAAGAAAAGTGGACTTCAACAGCTATCGTTACTCAACCTGATGTGGGACAAATCGCTGGTTATAACAATGCCATAAATGTGATTTATGGTTCGGCAGCGCCGAAAGTGTCTGAGATCCAGTCGATGTTAATTGGTCGTTTCAGCACGACATTTTCTGCATTAGCAGAAACGCTGGATAATCAGGAAGAACCTGAAAAACTGACCATTGAGCCTACCGTTAAAAATCAGTCATTACCTTTAGCGGTTTCTTATGTTGGTGAAACACCTGAAGGTGCGCAGAAACAGCTGGCGAAGTATATCCAGCAAGTTGACGACCAGGTAAATGAAGAACTGGAACAAGACCTGAAAGACAACATCGCGCTGCAAATGAAAAACTTGCAGGATTCTCTGAAGACGCAGGAAGTGGTCGCTCAAGAACAGAAAGATCTGCGTATCCGTCAGATTCAGGAAGCGTTGCAGTATGCGAATCAGGCGCAGGTGACAAAGCCGCAGATTCAACAGACACAGGACGTAACCCAGGATACTATGTTCCTTTTGGGGAGCGAAGCGCTGGAGTCGATGATTAAGCACGAAGCGACCCGTCCGTTGGTGTTCTCATCAAACTACTATCAGACTCGTCAAAACCTGCTGGATATCGACAATCTTGACGTTGATAAACTTGATATTCATGCTTACCGCTATGTAATGAAACCGACGTTACCTATTCGTCGCGATAGCCCGAAAAAGGCAATTACCTTGATTCTGGCAGTGCTGCTGGGCGGCATGGTTGGCGCGGGGATTGTGCTTGGGCGTAACGCGCTGCGTAATTACAACGCGAAATAATATTATTGTGCATTTAAGAGAAACGGGCAGGGTGGTGACACCATGCCCGTTTTTTTTGCCGGATGCGATGCTGGCGCATCTTATCCGGCCTACGTGTGTTGAGATAATGTGTAGGCACGATAAGCTTGCGCATCGGGCAATGGCTCCGGATGCGACAACAACATCGCATCCGCTGACCTCGCAACTCACTGATGCCGTTTACGCAGGTTCTCAATCACCGTTGTTAAATCCAGATCCTGATCCTGCAACAACACCAGCAGGTGATACATCAAGTCAGATGCCTCGTTGGTCAGCTCAAAGCGGTCATGTACCGTTGCTGCCAGTGCGGTTTCCACGCCTTCTTCGCCCACTTTCTGCGCAATGCGTTTGGTGCCGCTGGCATACAGTTTGGCGGTGTAGGAGGTTTCCGGGTCGGCGGATTTACGTTCGGCGAGCAGTTGTTCCAGTTGATACAGGAACAGCCACTGGTGAGCGGTATTGCCGAAGCAGCTACTGGTGCCTTTGTGGCAGGTTGGCCCGATGGGATTCGCCAGCACCAGTAAAGTGTCGTTGTCGCAGTCCGGCGCAATATTTACTACGTTGAGGAAATTACCCGACGTTTCGCCTTTGGTCCACAGTCGCTGTTTAGTGCGCGAGAAGAAGGTGACTTTGCCGCTTTCGATGGTTTTGTCTAAGGCTTCCGGGTTCATATAGCCCAGCATTAGCACTTCGCCAGATACAGCGTGTTGCACAATCACCGGCATCAGACCGTCGGTTTTTTCCCAGTCCAGTTCGCGACGTTGTTGTTCTGTTAACATATCCTGATCTCCACGCCCTGTGTTGCCAGGTACGCTTTTAATTCACCAATATTGATTATTTGTTTGTGGAATACGGAAGCTGCCAGCGCGCCGTCAACGTCGGCATCGCGGAAGGCTTCGAGAAAGTGTTCCATGGTGCCTGCGCCACCGGAGGCAATGAGCGGGACGTGGCAAACTTCACGCACTTTTTTCAGCTGTTCGAGGTCGTAACCGTTACGCACGCCGTCCTGATTCATCATGTTGAGGACGATTTCTCCGGCACCGCGTTTTTGCACTTCCTCTACCCAGTCGAGCGTTTCCCACTGAGTGACGCGGGTGCGGCTTTCATCGCCGGTATATTGATTCACATGATATTTACCGGTTTCGGCGTCGTACCAGGTATCAATGCCGACCACAATACACTGCACGCCAAAGCGATCCGCCAGGCGAGTAATTAACGTCGGGTCCGCCAGCGCAGGGGAGTTAATGGAGATTTTATCCGCGCCAAAGGAAAGAATTTTCGCGGCATCTTCCAGAGACTTAATCCCACCCGCCACACAAAACGGAATGTCGATCACTTCCGCCACGCGAGATACCCAGCTTTTATCTACCACACGGCCATCGCTGGAAGCGGTGATATCGTAGAACACCAGTTCATCTGCACCTTCTTCGGCGTAGCGTTTTGCCAGTGGCACGATATCGCCAATGATTTCATGGTTGCGAAACTGTACGCCTTTCACCACCTGACCATCACGAACGTCGAGACAAGGGATTATGCGTTTTGCCAGCATGCGATGGCCTCCTTCACGGTGAATTTACCTTCCAGTAATGCACGACCAACTATTACGCCGCGTACACCAGTACCACGCAGGGCCGCCACATCGTTAATGTCGCCAATACCGCCGGAGGACTGAAATGCCACCTGCGGATATCTGGCGCACACTTCTTCATATAAAGAGACGTTAGATCCCGCCAACGTGCCGTCGCGCGAGATATCGGTACATAGCACATGTTTCAGGCCGACGGGAAGATAGGTTTCCACCAGTTGTTCCAGTGAAACGCCCGAGTTCTCTTGCCAGCCGCTCACCGCCACCTGCTTGTTACCTTGCTCGTCAATACGGACATCCAGCGCCAGCACTAAGGCATCGGCACCGAAGCGTTCAAACCAGCCTTTCACCATTTCTGGTGATTTCACCGCGGTGGAGCCGACCACTACGCGCGCAACGCCCGCTTCCAGTAACGCCGCCACGTCTTCTTCGCTACGCACGCCGCCGCCAACCTGCACCGGGACGTTAACGCCCGCGACCAGGGTTTTAATCAGCGGGATTTGACGTTTAGCCGGATCTTTTGCCCCGGTCAGATCCACCAGATGCAACACTTCGGCACCTTGCGCAGCGTAATCCTGTAAGCGTGGCAGCGGGTCGTTACCGTAATCGCGTTGTTTGCCGTAATCGCCCTGATGGAGACGCACCACGGTGCCGTCGATTAAATCTAATGCCGGAATAATCATCACATCTCCAGGAAGTTTTTCAGCAACTTAGCGCCAGCGGCACCAGAACGCTCCGGGTGGAACTGCACGCCGTAGAAGTTATCTTTTTGTACCGCCGCGGTGAACGGTTCGCCGTAATTACACTGGGCGATGGTCCACGGATTGACCGGCATTGCGTAGCTGTGAACAAAGTAAAAGTACGCGCCGTCTTCAATCCCCTGAAACAGGCGGTTGCCTGCCTGCGGATAAACGCGGTTCCAGCCCATATGTGGCAGTGGCAGACCAAAGTCGGTCATTTTCGGTACGTCTTCTTCGATGATGCCCAGCAAATCGACGCCGTTGCTCTCTTCGCTGCGCCGCCCCAGCAGTTGCATCCCTAAGCAGATGCCCAGCACCGGTTGGGTACAGGCTTTGATGAGATCAAACAACTCGCGCTCGCGCACCTGGTCCATCGCCGCTTGCGCGGTGCCAACGCCGGGTAAAAACAGTTTATCGGCCAGCAACACGACGTCCGGGTCACGGCTGACTTTGGGTTCATAACCGTGACGCGCAATGGCAGACTTCACCGAGTTCAGGTTGGCACAGCCAGTATCAAGGATCACCACGTTCATTACAGCACTCCTTTCGACGAGGGCAGGGTGTCGCCTTCCACGCGGATGGCCTGGCGCAGGGTGCGGCCAAACGCTTTGAACAGGCTCTCTACACGGTGGTGATCGTTTTTACCTTTGGTTTTCAGGTGTAGCGTCACGCCCATGGTGTATGAAAGCGAACGGAAGAAGTGCTCGATCATCTCGGTGCTGAGATCGCCCACGCGCTGGTAGGTAAATTCAGCTTTATATTCCAGGTGCGGGCGACCAGAGATATCCAGCGCGCAGCGGGCAAGGCATTCGTCCATCGGCAGCACAAAACCAAAGCGGCAAATACCGCGTTTGTCGCCAAGAGCAATTTTTAATGCTTCCCCCAGCGCCAGGCCGGTATCTTCGACGGTGTGGTGATCGTCGATATAGAGGTCGCCTTTGACGTTGATTTCCATACGGAAACCGCCGTGGGTAGCGATCTGATCCAGCATGTGATCAAAGAAGCCAACGCCGGTGTTAATCTTGCTGCCACCTTCGCGATCCAGCCACACCTGGACGTCAATTTGCGTCTCTTTGGTGTTGCGCACTACATGGGCGTAACGGTCTCGTTTAGTGAGTTGCTCGCCAATCATTGGCCAGTTCAGGGCTTCGCGGTCGTAGCGTAAACCATTAATGCCCATGTTTTCCGCCAGTTGAATGTCGGTCGCGCGATCGCCAATCACATAACTGTTAGCGCGATCCATCGCTTGCTCTGCCAGATAACGCTCCACCAGTTTTACTTTCGGCTTACGGCAGTCGCACTCATCGGCGGGCAGGTGCGGACAAATCAGCACTTCATCAAACTGCACGCCTTGCGAGGTGAAGATCTGCATCATCAGGTTGTGCGGGCCTTCGAAATCCGCCTGCGGGAAACTTTGTGTTCCAAGACCATCCTGATTAGTGATCATCACCAGCTTGTAGCCCGCTTTTTGCAGCTTCAGCAATTCCGGGATCACGCCCGGTTCAAAGGCGAGTTTGTCAAAACGGTCCACCTGAAAATCACTCGGCGGTTCGCTAATCAGGGTTCCATCGCGATCGATAAAAAGATACTTCTGACTCATCAAACTTGCTCCGCACGTAAGGCGTCAATGACGCGCTGGCTTTCTTCACGGGTTCCGACGGTAATTCGCAGGCAGCCGCTTAAAGAGGGTTGTTTATTCTGATCACGTAAGATAATGCCCTGATCCCACAAAGATTTAAACACTGCACTGGAGGCTTTAAAGCGCGCCAGAATGTAGTTGGTTTCAGAGTCGAAAACCTGCTCCACGCAGGGGATCTCTTGCAGTGCGGCAATCAGGTATTCGCGTTCTGTAATAATTTGCGCCACCCGTTCGCGCATGGCGTCGATTCCCTGCGGGCTTAACGCCTGTGCGGCAATGTCGGCAACCGGCGTCGAGAGCGGGTAGGGGGCGATCACTTTCATCAGCAGGTTGATGACGTCTTCGTTTGCCAGCGTAAATCCGCAACGAAGCCCCGCCAGAGCAAAAGCTTTGGACAGTGTGCGCAAAATAGCCAGGTGCGGATATTCCGCCAGCCAGCCAGCCAGCGATGCCTGCGGGCAAAACTCGATATAAGCTTCATCGGCAACCACAATCGCCTTACCGCGGGTTAACTCCAGCAGGGTGCGAAAATCCTGCGGGTTGATCAGTTGCCCGGTGGGGTTGTTGGGGCTGCAAACATAGACCACTTTTACGCCATCCAGCTTGTCGGAAATGCCCTGTAAGTCCAGTTGCCAGTTGTCCAGCGTCGGCACTGTGCGGCACTCGACGCCAATGGTTTCAGCGCTGACGCTGTACATGCCGTACGTTGGCGGGCAGTAGAGGATGGCGTCTTTACCCGGTTCGCAAAAAGCGCGAATCAGCAGTTCAATGCCTTCGTCCGCGCCACGGCTGACCAACACCTGCTCCGGTTTTACGCCTGCATATTGCGCGTAATTTTCAATCACCGTTTTCGGCTGGCATTCCGGGTAGCGGTTGAGCGTTTGCTGAGTAAGCTGAAATTCCACGGCAGTGGGGTATTCGTTGGCGTTCAGCCAGACATCGCCGTTACCGCCCAGACGACGCGCCGACTGATACGGCGTCAGGTTGCGGACGTTTTCACGCGCTAAATCGGTAATAGTCACGGTGTTCATGCTTGCTCCTTAAGGGCGTTAACACGCAAAGTAACGGCATTTTTGTGGGCAGTCAGGCGCTCGGCGGCGGCCAGTGTTTCAATGGTCGACGCCAGCGCGGAGAAACCTTCTTTCGACAGCTCCTGCACGGTCATACGCTTCTGGAAATCAGCCAGGCCGAGGCTGGAACACGTCGCGGTATAACCGTAAGTCGGTAGTACGTGGTTGGTACCGGAGGCATAGTCGCCTGCCGATTCCGGTGACCAGTCACCAAGAAATACCGAACCGGCGCTGGTGATGCCATCGACCAGTTTGCGGGCGTTGCGGGTCTGAATGATCAGGTGCTCCGGGCCGTACTGGTTGGAGATCTCCACGCACTGCGCTAAATCTTTAGTCACGATCAGGCGGCTGGCGTTCAGTGCCTGGCGGGCGGTTTCGGCACGCGGCAGTTCTGCCAGTTGGCGTTCGACGGCCTCGGCAACGCGACGCGCCATATCAGCATCGGGCGTCAGTAAAATCACCTGCGAGTCCGGGCCGTGTTCAGCCTGAGAAAGCAAATCAGAAGCCACGAAATCCGGCGTTGCGCCGCTGTCAGCAATCACCAGCACTTCCGACGGGCCTGCGGGCATATCGATCGCCGCACCGTCCAGACGCTGGCTTACCTGGCGTTTTGCTTCGGTGACAAAGGCGTTACCCGGCCCGAAGATTTTGTCCACTTTCGGCACAGATTCCGTACCAAACGCCAGCGCGGCAATGGCCTGTGCGCCGCCGACGTTAAACACGTCCTGCACGCCGCACAGCTGCGCCGCATAAAGGATCTCATCGGCAATCGGCGGCGGTGAGCACAGCACCACTTTTTTACAGCCCGCAATACGCGCCGGAGTTGCCAGCATTAATACCGTTGAGAAGAGCGGGGCGGAGCCGCCAGGAATATACAAACCCACTGAAGCCACCGGGCGCGTAACCTGCTGGCAACGTACGCCTGGCTGCGTTTCTACATCTACCGGCGGCAGTTTTTGCGCAGTGTGGAAGGTTTCAATATTCTTTACTGCCACCGCCATCGCCTGTTTTAACTCATCGCTCAGGCGTTCGCTGGCGGCGGTGATCTCATCAGCAGACACCTTCAGCGCGGTAACCGTGGTTTTATCAAACTTCGCGCTGTATTCACGCAGGGCCTCATCGCCACGCGTTTTCACGTTATCGAGAATATCGTTAACGGTGCGGGTAATGCTTTCAGAAGCGGAGATCGCCGGGCGCATTAACAGCTGGCGTTGTTGCTCCGCAGTACAGCTATTCCAGTCAATGATTGTGTTAAAGCTCATGGCGATCACTCCATCATCTTCTCAATCGGCAGGACCAGGATTGAACTGGCACCCAGCGCTTTCAGTTTTTCCATCGTTTCCCAGAACAGGGTTTCGCTACTCACCATGTGCATCGCTACGCGCTGTTGGTCACCCGCCAGCGGCAGAATGGTTGGGCGTTCGGCACCTGGCAGCAGGGCGATGACTTCATCCAGGCGTTCGGTCGGTGCGTGCATCATGATGTATTTTGATTCGCGCGCCTGGATCACACCCTGAATACGGGTCAGCAGTTTGTCGATCAGTTGCTGTTTGGATTCTTCCATTTCGCCATCGCGCTGGATCAGGCAGGCTTTCGAGCGGTAGATAACTTCGACTTCGCGCAGGCCGTTTGCTTCTAGCGTGGCACCGGTGGAAACCAGATCGCAAATCGCATCCGCCAGTCCGGCACGCGGCGCAACTTCGACAGAGCCGTTCAGTAAGCAGGATTTAAAAGAGATACCTTTCTGGTCGAGGTAACGCTTGAGCAGGTGAGGATAAGAGGTGGCGATACGTTTACCGTTTAAGGAGAGCGGACCGTCCCAGGCTTCATCAACCGGCGTTGCCAGCGAAAGGCGGCAGCCGCCGAAATCCAGACGACGCAGGGTAAAGTAGCGCGGATCTTCACCCTGGGCGCGGCGGTTAAGCAGCTCTTCTTCCAGCACGTTTTCGCCGATAATCCCAAGGTCTACCACGCCGTCCATCACCAGACCGGGAATGTCGTCGTCACGCACGCGCAGAATATCAATCGGCATGTTTTCTGCCATCGCGATCAGGCGCTGGGTGTGAAGATTGATTTTAATGCCACAGCGCGCCAGTAATTCGCGTGAGTCATCACTTAAACGGCCGGATTTCTGCATAGCTATGCGTAAACGAGTGTTGTCTGTCATTTTCTTATTCCTCTTTAAACCTGTCTGAACCGTTATCAATCGCGCAATAAAAAAGCCCCCGGAAGGTGATCTTCCGGGGGCTTTCTCATGCGTTCATGCACCACTGGAAGATCTGAATGTCTTCCAGCACACATCGCCTGAAAGACTAGTCAGGATGATGGTGATGATGGTGGTGTTTAAATTGAACGCGTGTCATAAAAGTCTCTGTGAATGTTTATTCAGCTGATGTCTTTTAACCTAAACCACTTTCACGTTAGAAAGCAAGGGCTTTTTTATATATTTTATGACGATGGATTTGTTTAATGAATGAGCGGGGAAAGAAGGGGGCTAAGAGGACTGTCCTCTAACTTGACAGCACCAAAAAGAGCAAAGTCTGATTTTTCGTCTCGCTGACAATGTCTTGATCTACAAACTAATTAATAAATAGTTAATTAACACCCATCATTGTACAATGAACTGTACAAAAGAGGAGATTTACATGCGTACAATTAGCTACAGCGAAGCGCGTCAGAATTTGTCGGCAACAATGATGAAAGCCGTTGAAGATCATGCCCCGATCCTCATTACTCGTCAGAATGGAGAGGCTTGTGTTCTGATGTCACTCGAAGAATACAACTCGCTGGAAGAGACGGCTTATCTACTGCGTTCCCCCGCTAACGCCCGGAGATTGATGGACTCAATCGATAGCCTGAAATCAGGCAAAGGAACGGAAAAGGACATTATTGAGTGAAACTAATCTGGTCTGAGGAATCATGGGATGATTATCTGTACTGGCAGGAAACAGATAAGCGAATTGTTAAAAAGATCAATGAACTTATCAAAGATACCCGCAGAACACCATTTGAAGGTAAGGGGAAACCAGAACCCCTGAAACATAATTTGTCAGGTTTCTGGTCCCGACGCATTACAGAGGAGCACCGTCTGGTATACGCGGTTACTGATGATTCACTGCTCATTGCAGCATGTCGTTATCATTATTGAACAGATTCATTCATAGAATGAATTGTCAGTTTTGATACGCTAGCGTAGCCTTATAGATCTAAGGTGTATCAGGAGATAACGGATGAAAAAGGTCGCAATTGTCGGGTTAGGGTGGTTAGGTATGCCGCTGGCGATGTCACTTTCAGCGCGAGGCTGGCAAGTCACCGGGAGTAAAACCACACAAGATGGTGTCGAAGCGGCCCGAATGAGTGGCATTGATAGCTATCTGCTTCGCATGGAGCCTGAGTTAGTTTGCGATTCTGACGATCTGGATGCCCTGATGGATGCCGATGCGCTGGTCATTACGCTTCCGGCACGTCGTAGCGGCCCTGGCGATGAGTTCTATTTACAAGCGGTACAAGAGTTAGTGGATAGCGCGCTGGCCCATCGTATTCCCCGCATTATTTTTACCAGCTCGACATCTGTCTATGGCGACGCGCAAGGCACGGTGAAAGAAACCACCCCGCGTAATCCGGTGACCAACAGTGGACGAGTATTAGAAGAACTCGAAGACTGGCTGCACAATTTACCCGGTACTTCGGTCGATATTCTGCGTCTTGCGGGCCTGGTCGGACCGGGACGTCATCCCGGACGCTTCTTTGCCGGAAAAACCGCCCCTGATGGTGAACATGGTGTTAATTTAGTCCATTTAGAAGATGTTATTGGCGCTATCACTCTGTTGTTACAGGCACCTAAAGGCGGACACATCTATAATATATGTGCGCCAGCTCACCCTGCGCGTAATGTTTTCTATCCGCAGATGGCCCGTTTACTGGGGCTGGAACCTCCGCAGTTCAGAAATAGTCTGGACAGCGGCAAAGGTAAGATTATTGATGGCAGTCGGATTTGTAATGAACTGGGATTTGAATACCAGTATCCCGATCCGCTGGTAATGCCGCTGGAGTAAACGATCACGCCAGCAGGACGCCGCATGCACTGCAAGGGGGCGTGTATGAAACCACTGCTGGATGTGTTGATGATCCTCGATGCCTTAGAAAAAGAAGGCAGTTTTGCGGCGGCGTCAGCCAAACTCTACAAGACGCCGTCCGCTCTGAGTTACACCGTTCACAAGCTGGAAAGCGACCTTAATATTCAATTGCTTGATCGTAGCGGACACCGCGCTAAATTCACCCGTACCGGAAAAATGTTATTAGAGAAAGGGCGGGAAGTTCTGCATACCGTGCGAGAACTGGAAAAGCAGGCGATCAAACTGCATGAAGGCTGGGAAAACGAGCTGGTGATTGGCGTGGACGACACGTTTCCTTTTTCTCTGCTTGCGCCTCTCATTGAAGCTTTTTATCAACATCATAGCGTGACGCGCCTGAAGTTTATCAATGGCGTACTCGGTGGTTCATGGGATGCCCTGACTCAGGGGCGAGCGGATATTATTGTTGGCGCGATGCATGAGCCACCATCTTCCAGTGAGTTTGGTTTCTCTCGGTTGGGCGATCTGGAACAAGTCTTTGCGGTCGCGCCTCATCATCCGTTAGCCCTGGAAGAAGAACCGTTAAACCGTCGTATCATTAAACGATATCGGGCGATTGTGGTGGGGGACACTGCACAGGCCGGCGCTTCTACGGCCTCACAACTTCTCGACGAACAAGAAGCTATTACCGTTTTCGATTTTAAAACCAAGCTGGAGCTGCAAATTAGCGGCCTCGGCTGCGGCTATTTACCCCGTTATCTGGCGCAACGTTTTCTCGATAGTGGTGCGTTAATCGAGAAGAAAGTGGTCGCCCAACCCCTCTTTGAACCCGTCTGGATTGGCTGGAATGAACAGACCGCGGGGCTTGCCAGTGGTTGGTGGCGGGACGAAATTTTAGCAAATAGTGCGATCGCCGGTGTTTATGCAAAATCTGATGACGGAAAATCAGCCATTTAAAGAAAAATTATTATGACAAGCCTCTCATTCTCTTGTCATTTCCCCCTCATTTAGGCACAATGCGCCGCTGTCAAAAAATGACTAAAAACCGACGTTTAATTAGCGTCGGTTATTTTTTGCTTCAAACCAATCATTCATACCAAGAGGCCGGGCTTCGTACCGGATAGATATTTACTAAAAATCGACAGTTGTTGTCGCTGAGGAATCCAAAAAAATGGGGCAATTTTTTGCTTACGCGACGGTTATCACCGTAAAGGAGAATGACCATGTCGCATAACGTTACTCCAAACACCTCTCGCGTGGAATTGCGTAAAACGCTTACGTTAGTTCCGGTTGTAATGATGGGTCTAGCCTATATGCAGCCGATGACGCTGTTTGATACATTTGGTATCGTTTCAGGCCTCACGGATGGTCATGTGCCGACAGCCTATGCGTTCGCATTGATTGCGATCCTGTTTACGGCTCTGAGCTACGGGAAGCTGGTTCGCCGCTATCCTTCTGCTGGCTCTGCATACACTTACGCCCAGAAATCCATTAGCCCGACTGTCGGCTTTATGGTGGGTTGGTCTTCTCTGCTCGACTATCTGTTCGCGCCGATGATCAACATTCTGCTGGCGAAAATCTATTTTGAAGCTCTGGTGCCTTCCATTCCATCGTGGATGTTTGTGGTGGCGCTGGTGGCCTTTATGACCGCCTTTAACCTGCGTAGTCTGAAATCCGTAGCGAACTTCAACACTGTAATCGTCGTGTTGCAGGTAGTGCTGATCGCGGTGATTCTGGGCATGGTTGTTTATGGCGTATTTGAAGGTGAAGGCGCGGGTACGCTGGCGAGCACTCGTCCGTTCTGGTCTGGCGATGCGCATGTTATCCCGATGATTACCGGGGCGACAATCCTGTGCTTCTCCTTTACCGGCTTTGACGGCATCAGCAATCTGTCGGAAGAAACCAAAGATGCAGAGCGCGTGATCCCGCGTGCGATTTTCCTGACCGCGCTGATTGGCGGCATGATCTTCATCTTTGCAACTTACTTCCTGCAGCTGTACTTCCCGGATATCTCTCGCTTTAAAGATCCGGATGCGTCACAGCCTGAAATCATGCTGTATGTTGCGGGTAAAGCGTTCCAGGTTGGCGCGCTGATCTTCTCCACCATTACCGTACTGGCGTCCGGTATGGCGGCGCACGCAGGCGTAGCGCGTCTGATGTACGTAATGGGTCGTGACGGCGTATTCCCGAAAAGCTTCTTCGGTTATGTACACCCGAAATGGCGTACTCCGGCAATGAACATCATCCTGGTTGGCGCGATTGCCCTGCTGGCAATCAACTTTGACCTGGTAATGGCAACGGCGCTGATTAACTTTGGTGCGCTGGTGGCGTTCACCTTCGTTAACCTGTCGGTTATCTCGCAGTTCTGGATCCGTGAGAAGCGTAACAAAACGCTGAAAGATCACTTCCAGTATCTGTTCCTGCCGATGTGTGGTGCGCTGACCGTTGGTGCGCTGTGGGTTAACCTGGAAGAAAGCTCAATGGTTCTGGGTCTGATCTGGGCTGCTATCGGTCTGATTTACCTGGCTTGCGTAACCAAGAGTTTCCGTAACCCGGTTCCGCAGTACGAAGACGTAGCGTAATCTTACAAACCGGATGACATAATCATCCGGTAAATCTCAAAAAGCCGGAGTTTGTCGCTCCGGCTTTTTTGTTTCAGACGATCTCTTCCGCGTACTGCCAAAGCGCTTTTAACAGCGCCACTTTCTCTTTGTCATCGGCATACTGTTGTGCCAGCATCTGCAATTCATCAGCATAGCCTTGTAAAAACTCTGGCGTGAAGACCTGGCGGCGGTGCTCCAGCCAGCGTTGCTGCTCGGCATAATCCAGCGTCCCCGGGAAGTTGCGCGCTCGATAATTGAACAACAGTTTTTCAATTCGTTTATCAACAAAAGTGATATCCAGTGCCGGTAAATTACGCGGCTCGGTTTCCAGCACAATTTTCATTGCTGCACGATCGGCGTCACTGAAAAAGCCATTATAAAGCTGTGCATCCACGTTATCTGAAGGCGTAAACGGTTCGGCTTCCGCGAATATCGCCACCACTTTTTCACGCACTTGCGGATTTTCACGCAGAATTTTTAGGTTATCGAGGCAATGCTGACGATTAATTCCCAGTCGGTCGGCATCTTCCGGGCGTAGCGTATTCGCCTGGGCCAGTACCGGACATTTATTGATATGCACCAGCTTAACCGGAACGGCGGCGTTATCGCCAAGATCGGCTTTTGCGGTATATAAACGCTCGCGCAATGTGTCGCTATCCAGCTCCAGTAATGGCGAAATGTCTCCTGCCAAATCCACCATAATTACGGCATTGCGATTTTCAGGATGCCACGCCAGCGGTGCCACCCAGCTGGTATTGCCGCGCCATGCCCCAAACATTCCGGAAACGTGAACCAGGGGTTTCATCTGCGGAACATCAATCAACGCCATCAGTTTGTGTTTATTACGATGGGTAAAGAGATAATCAAACAGGCGTGGCTGACGCGTTTTTACCAGTTTCGCCATCGCAATAGTGGCGTACACATCAGCCATCGCATCGTGGGCATTGCTATGTTCAATACCATTCGCTTTGGTTAAATGCTCAAGGCGAAAGCTCGGTAGACCGTCATCATTTTCAGGCCAGTTTATTCCTTCCGGGCGTAGGGCATAACAGGCACGCATAACATCCAGTAAATCCCAGCGCGAGTTATCATGCTGCCAGCTCCAGGCGTAAGGATCGTAGAAATTACGATAAAAAACGTTGCGTGTGACTTCGTCGTCGAAACGCACATTGTTGTAGCCCAGAATACAGGTCTTCGGTACGGTAAAAAGCGAGTGAATACGGGCGGCAAACGCGGCTTCGTTTTCTCCTTTCGCCCGTGCCTCCTGCGGGGTAATACCGGTAATTAATACTGCTCCAGGCTGGGGTAAATAGTCATCCGCGGGCTTGCAGTAAAAGACTTCGGGTTCGCCGATGACATTGAATTCGTTATCAGTGCGAATGGCTGCGAACTGTGCAGGGCGATCTAACGCGGGGTGCGTTCCAAAGGTTTCGTAATCGTGAAACAAAAAGGTAGATTGTTGCTTACCGTCATTCATCATTAGGTTAAATCCGTTATTTCTGCTGTCTGCCAGAGTATCAAATATCACCGTGCTAATCAGCTTTAGCGCGACAATTTGGCAGCGAGTGGCAACAGATCATGTCAGATAAAAATGAGATAGTAGTCACATTTTCTTGCACTTTATTCCAGCCAGTTCATAAGTATTTCCGTAAAAAGAACAGCTATTTGAAACACCTGAGGGTTTGCTGTTGAAACGCCGTCTTATTATTGCTGCTTCTTTGTTCGTTTTTAATTTATCGTCTGGTTTTGCGGCGGAAAACATTCCTTTTTCACTTCAACCTCCAGAGATTCATGCCGGGTCCTGGGTATTGATGGATTACACCACCGGTCAGATTCTCACCGCGGGTAATGAGCATCAACAGCGCAATCCCGCCAGCCTGACAAAGCTGATGACGGGCTATGTCGTGGATCGCGCTATCGATAGTCATCGCATTACGCCAGACGATATTGTCACCGTGGGGCGTGATGCGTGGGCGAAAGATAATCCGGTGTTTGTCGGTTCTTCACTGATGTTTTTGAAAGAGGGCGATCGCGTATCGGTACGTGATTTAAGCCGTGGTTTAATTGTGGATTCCGGAAATGACGCTTGTGTTGCTCTGGCTGACTATATTGCCGGTGGGCAACGGCAGTTTGTTGAAATGATGAACAACTATGCCGAGAAGCTGCATCTCAAGGATACGCATTTTGAAACAGTGCATGGTCTGGATGCACCTGGCCAGCATAGCTCGGCTTATGATTTAGCCGTGCTTTCTCGCGCTATCATCCACGGCGAGCCCGAGTTTTATCATATGTACAGTGAGAAAAGCCTCACCTGGAACGGTATCACCCAGCAAAACCGTAACGGGTTATTGTGGGATAAAACCATGAATGTTGACGGCCTGAAAACGGGCCATACTTCTGGTGCCGGGTTTAATCTTATTGCTTCGGCTGTAGACGGGCAGCGTCGCCTCATTGCAGTGGTAATGGGTGCTGACAGTGCAAAAGGTCGTGAGGAAGAGGCAAGAAAATTACTGCGTTGGGGGCAACAAAACTTTACTACGGTGCAAATTTTGCACCGTGGGAAAAAGGTCGGTACGGAACGCATCTGGTATGGCGATAAAGAAAATATCGCCCTGGGAACGGAACAAGAGTTCTGGATGGTGCTACCGAAAGCCGAAATTCCACATATCAAAGCCAAATATACCCTTGATGGTAAAGAACTCACCGCGCCAATTAGCGCCCATCAGCGGGTAGGGGAAATTGAACTTTACGACCGTGATAAACAGGTGGCGCACTGGCCGCTGGTTACCCTGGAATCTGTCGGGGAAGGCAGCATGTTTTCCCGCCTGAGTGATTATTTCCACCATAAGGCCTGACCTTTCTTTTGCAGCAGACTGGCAGGAGTGCGAGTCTGCTCGCATAATCAACACTCATTCCTTGTGGTTTTAATATTGCAACTATACTGTATATAAAAACAGTGTTAGTGGAGGCGTCATGAACTACGAGATTAAGCAGGAAGATAAACGTACCGTTGCAGGTTTCCATCTTGTTGGCCCGTGGGAGCAGACGGTAAAGAAAGGTTTTGAGCAGTTGATGATGTGGATAGATAGCAAAAATATTGTGCCGAAGGAGTGGGTTGCTGTCTATTACGACAATCCAGATGAAACACCCGCCGAAAAATTACGCTGCGACACCGTCGTGACGGTACCGAATAACTTTACGCTCCCCGAAAACAGTGAGGGCGTCATTCTGACAGAAATTTCAGGTGGTCAGTATGCGGTGGCGGTGGCTCGTGTAGTTGGTGATGATTTTGCTAAACCCTGGTATCAGTTCTTTAATAGCCTCTTGCAGGACAGTGCTTATGAAATGTTACCAAAGCCCTGCTTCGAGGTTTACTTGAACAATGGCGCGGAAGATGGGTACTGGGATATCGAAATGTATGTTGCGGTGCAGCCAAAACATCACTAATTCATCTCAGGGCGGTGTGTTAACGCGAAGACCACTCTTTTTTTGAAAGCGAAAAGAGTAAGATGCGCCTTTCAAATTTTTCGCTCCTGCCGGGAAATTACACTGTTCCCGGTATGTCCGTCGGATAACTCAGAGGCGCGCCTTCTGGCCGACAGATGTGTTATGAGCGCTTTTAATCTTCATTACGGAGTTTCTGCGTGCGTGCCGATAAGTCATTAAGCCCGTTTGAAATCCGGGTATACCGCCATTATCGCATTGTGCATGGTACTCGGGTCGCGCTGGCATTCCTGCTCACTTTTCTCATTATCCGCCTGTTTACTATCCCAGAAAGCACCTGGCCGCTGGTCACCATGGTGGTGATTATGGGGCCAATCTCGTTCTGGGGGAACGTTGTCCCTCGTGCCTTCGAACGTATTGGCGGTACGGTGTTGGGGTCGATTTTAGGTCTTATCGCTCTGCAACTGGAGTTAATTTCGTTACCGCTGATGTTAGTCTGGTGCGCGGCGGCGATGTTTCTTTGCGGTTGGCTGGCGCTGGGCAAGAAACCGTATCAAGGATTATTGATTGGGGTGACGCTGGCAATTGTTGTGGGTTCCCCGACAGGTGAAATTGATACGGCGTTATGGCGAAGCGGCGATGTGATCCTCGGCTCTTTACTGGCAATGTTGTTTACCGGTATCTGGCCACAACGGGCGTTCATCCACTGGCGCATTCAACTGGCGAAAAGTCTGACCGAGTATAATCGGGTCTATCAATCTGCATTCTCACCGAACTTACTCGAACGCCCACGTCTGGAAAGCCATCTACAAAAACTCCTGACCGATGCCGTGAAAATGCGTGGGCTGATTGCGCCCGCCAGCAAAGAAACCCGTATTCCCAAATCGATATATGAAGGTATCCAGACCATTAATCGCAATCTGGTTTGTATGCTGGAGTTGCAAATCAATGCATACTGGGCCACGCGCCCCAGCCATTTCGTGTTATTGAACGCGCAAAAACTTCGTGATACCCAGCACATGATGCAGCAAATACTGCTGAGCCTTGTTCATGCGCTGTACGAAGGTAATCCGCAGCCGGTTTTTGCCAATACGGAAAAATTGAACGATGCTGTGGAAGAGCTGCGTCAGTTGCTCGATAACCACCATGACCTGAAAGTCGTGGAAACACCAATCTATGGTTATGTGTGGCTGAACATGGAAACAGCGCATCAGCTTGAATTGCTATCGAATCTGATTTGCCGGGCCTTGCGCAAATAATTCCTGAACTTCAGAATCATCTTGCTGCTGCTTCGATTCAGCAAGGATAAAGGGTATGATAGTGAAAAGGGATAAAAGCATTGTCATCTGCGGCAGCTATGAGTAATGTTGGCCCTAACGAATAGCGGTTGCTTAAACGAATCCGACTCTCACATTATCAGGGGTATAAAAATGGAAACTACCAAGCCTTCATTCCAGGACGTACTGGAATTTGTTCGTCTGTTCCGTCGTAAGAACAAACTGCAACGTGAAATTCAGGACGTTGAGAAAAAGATCCGTGACAACCAGAAGCGCGTCCTGTTGCTGGACAACCTGAGCGATTACATCAAGCCAGGGATGAGCGTTGAAGCAATCCAGGGCATCATCGCCAGCATGAAAGGTGACTATGAAGATCGCGTTGACGATTACATCATCAAAAATGCCGAGCTCTCCAAAGAACGCCGCGATATCTCCAAAAAGCTGAAAGCTATGGGCGAAATGAAAAACGGCGAAGCGAAGTAATTCCTGTTTTATTCAATGAGGGTTGCCCGGCAACCCTCATTGCTCATTGATTCTTATCTGTGTATCACCGTCATCATTCTCATCTGAGAACCTATCGAAATTAGCGACAGCCTTCTTCTGTATGCAGCAAGGCAAAAAGTTCTGTAACTCCATTGTTATTAACCGCACTGGTTACTAACACGTTGTGCGCTCCAGCTTCCCGTAACCAACATTTCACCAAAGATATTTGTTCCATACTGGCTAAATCTGCTTTGGTTACTACTCCAATGACCGGGCGATTCATTGACGAGGTAAAGCCTGGTGAAAAAGGTGACCATGGTGCGTCCGCATTAAGTACCAGCGCGATAATGTCTGCTTCGCAGGCACTGACCAACAATGCACTGTAGAGGCTGCGGTTTTCGAGGTATTCGCCTGGTGTATCAATGGTGGTCGGGGACCAGACGATTGCCTGCGTTTTCTGATAATGGATATTTTCGCCACGCAGACATTGCGTGAGTGACGTTTTTCCGCACTGGCTGGGGCCGATAAGCATCATACGTTGCATAACGTCAGGTCCGCGTAATGGGGCAGGCGGTAAAGCGCATCATTTCACCCAGCGTACGGGTAACCTGGCTAAGTGCATATTCAATAGCAGAAACATCACCAGTCAGCACTACGGCACCGGTAAAACGATCAAGAAAACCGATCTCTACAGCGCCTGATTTTGTGGCGATATCGCATGCGATGATAGATGCTTCGCTGGGGGTAATCGTCAGAATGCCAATAGCAGAAACGGTGTCTGGTAAACCCAATTTCTTAAACAGATCCTTCCCAGGATTGGCGATGACATGTGCCAGCGTGACCTGCTTACCAGGGACATATTCCTGAATCATCCGTTCAGTTGTGTGCTGAGTTGTCATTATCCCTCCACCATCTGACGCCACATGGCTTCATGTGGACGGGCAATCACCGACCGATAGACCAACAAACCTTTTTCTCCCGCCCGCTCGCTGGCGACAGAGACCGCGTTATTAACATCTGAAATATCGCCAGCAACCACCATGTAGCATTTACCACCAATGCCAAAAGCCATATGCACGCGAACGAGAATGACATTCGCAGCTTTGACAGCACAATCGGCAGCGTCAATGCAGGCAGCGACACTCCAGGTTTCGACTACGCCGACAGCCCGGTGCTGCTCAACATGGTTCAGTCCGCTGATTGCTGAAAGGAGACTGGGATGAATATTCGGCAGGACAAGACTGTCGACCAGCATTTCACCAGCAAGGGAAGCACCGCTGTTGATGGCCTGTTGCACCGCACCCACATCGCCACCGAGCATCAGCAGAAATTTTCCGGGACATAGCGTTTTGCTGACCAGTAACTCAACGTTTGCGCTTTTCAGCATGGCGTCGCCGGTTTCCATCCCTTTCGCGATACTGCTAAGTTCTAAAATACCTACCGCTTTCGACATCGTTAACCTCTCACAAGCGTAATCGCGTTTTCTGTCACATCGCTGACCATGCCATCAATACTGGCATGAATCGGGGCACCTAATGTGCCGTGTGGAATTTGACCTACACATTGCCCATGAACGACGCGATCGCCTTTTTGTACACACGCAATTGCGCTGGCACCGATGTGCTGGCGTAACAATAACGTCACTTTTTCGGGCTGAGGCACCTGTTCAGACAATGGCGCATCCTGATACCACGGGATTAGGCCCAGTCTGGTTACCAGCCGTTTTACGGGAATCAGTCGATAATTTGCCATGGGATCAGCAGGATTTAAGGCACCTTCGTAGCGGAGATTTTGTGCGCGTAATTCCTGCTTAAGCAGGCGGTTTATGCGCATTGGTGAAATTCCTACCGGACAGGCGACGCTGGCGCAGACGTTGCACTCCGAACAGGTGAGCGCCGTCAGTAACAGTTGTGGCGTAGCGAGCTGTTGGTAGTTAACCGCACGTACTAATAAATGGGGTGCCAGTTCGTGACCGACTAAATGACGTGGGCAGAGATCGGTACACAAGCGGCATTGCTCACAAACAGTTTTCGCGACGGCAAGTACGCTGCGGTCATTCTGCATTCGACGTTGGATCAGTGAATGAGAGTTGGGTAAAACCAGCAATCCGCCAGTGGTTTTGCTGACGGGGGTGTCGAGCGATGTGATCAAACTTCCCATCATCGGCCCGCCATTGATAAAACCAGGCGCATCTACTGTTGCGCCGCCCGCCAGCGCCAGGACTTCACGTAAAGACATGCCGATGGGGACGGTTACCGTTATTGGTTTCGCCACTGCACCATTAATAGTGAGTGTGCGGCGCGTCACTGGATACTGTTGCTCGACGGCTCTGGCAATATTAAGTACGGTTTGAACATTATTGACCACCACACCGACACTAACGGGTAATGCCGCGGGTGGGACGCGGCGACCAGTTGCCATCCAGATGGTCAGCACTTCGTCTCCTGCGGGGTAAACATCGGGCAAAATATGCAGGCGGATATCCGGTGGTAACAGTGGTGTGAGTGCGTTTATTGCCCGTTGATATTTTTCTTTCAGCGCGATGATTCCGCTACTGGCCCCGGTGGCTTTCATAGCATAGTGAACACCGCGAAGCAGGCGGCTGGCTTGCTGCACCATTAACTGTTGATCCACTTTCAACATTGGTTCGCATTCCGCCGCATTCACCAGGAACGTGTCAACACGCGCTTGTAGCTTAATATGGGTTGGAAAACCTGCCCCGCCAGCACCCACGACACCTGCTGCTTGTACTCGCTCGCGGATGGTCTGGTCGTCGCAGGAGGTTAACTCGACGTTCATAACAACTCCTCGAGCAGTTCTGCAATCGCGGAGGCATCAGCCGCACGCGGGTTGGTACGCAACGTTGCATCCGCCAGCGCTGCCTGAACCATATCTGGTATGCGTATTGACCATTCTGCTTTTTTTTCTTTCAGCGCATTGGCAAGAGTTGGCAGCGTACAGGTTGTTTTAAGCTGTTCAATATGTTGAATAAGTGCATTCAGGCTGGCGGTGTCATTGGCGTTGTCCGGGCATAAATGGCACGTTTTCGCCAGCCGGGCGTAGCGTTTGGCTGCGCGCGGATCGCCAGCATTAAAGCGGATTACCGCCGTGAGCAGGAGCGCATTCGCCAGGCCGTGCGGCAGATGAAACTGTCCGCCGAGTTGATGAGCAATTGCATGGTTTAAACCGAGTCCGGCCTGGCTAAAGGCTATTCCTGCAAGCGTCGATGCATTATGCATTTTGCCACGGGTGGAAAGACAATCGCCTTTCTTCACTGCAGTGGGCAGGTATTGAAAAACAATTTGCACGGCTTTTTCGACCAGTGCATCCGTGAAGTCGCTGGCGCGGGGAGAAACATAAGCTTCAAGCGCATGGGTTAAAACATCCATCCCGGTATTGGCCGTTATCGCCGGTGGCACGCTGACGACCAAAGATGGATCAAGGATCGCGATATCCGGATAAAGTGCATTATCGAAAAGGGGATATTTAATCCCTTTCTCAGAATCGCTGATGACACAAGCACTGGTCACTTCGGAACCGGTACCGCTGGTGGTAGGAATGGCTACGCAGGTTTCAATTTCAATGCCACACTGGCGACCGAACCAGACAATCGCTTTTGCTGCGTCCAGGGCAGAACCGCCGCCAAAACCGATAACCACATCCGGGCGTAAAATCTGCATTTGCGCAATGCCTTTCACCACGGTCTGGATAGTTGGGTCGGGCGTTATTTCGCTAAAAATACTGAGACGATTACTGTCGGGCAGCGCCTGATGCAACGTGTCAATGAGTGGTGAGTGTGCCAGAAAGACGTCGCAAATAATCCAGATGTGCCTATTCGTGAAACGGTTCAGTATGTTGAGACTTCCCGTTCCGCTGTATAAACGCGTCTGCAGTGAAAAAGTTTTCATTTCCGTTTCTCTAGCGAATGGAAAAGCCGCTGGTTAACACGCAGCGTCGTGAGCGGGCAAAAGTCCGTGCTGACGTTGTACCCTCTCCGGTCGGTGTTGCAATGGTAAAGGTCGTAAAGCCTTCGCCGCCGACGCCAATACCCGCCCAGGAGGGGCCGTTTTTGACAAAGATTGAGGTTTGCATAACGCGCGCGGCAAGGTTGAGCCGTGAGACGTTCTGCGAGTGCATAATTGCCGTGTGGTGCAAGCCGTCTTCCACTTTCAACGCCAGGGCGAGAGCGCTGTCAAAATCGTTGACCTTCACAATGGGCAGCATTGGCATCAGTTGTTCACACGTAACCCAACTATCATCGGCGTCAACAACAGCAATCAGTAGGCGCGGCGCTTTTGCGGGCAAAGGGAGGCCCGCTGCTTCCAGCAAGGCTGATGGGCTTTTCCCAACCAGTTTTTTGTTGGCGCTACCGTCTGGCAGGCAAATTGCACGCAATTTCTCCGTTTGTTCATGGTTAAGAAGAAGTGCGCCAAAGCTTTGCATCTGCTGAATTAAATAATCTGCCACTGACGCCACGACAATCAGGCTTTTTTCAGCGATACACGGCAGGTTGTAATCAAATGAAGCGCCGTTGATGATGTCCTCGGCGGCTTTCACAATATCCGCCGTTTCATCGACAATGCAGGGTGGGTTACCCGCTCCGGCACCAATCACTTTCTTGCCACTTTTCATTCCCATGGCGACGATCCCCGGGCCGCCGGTAATCGCCAGAACGCTGACTTTAGGGTGCGCCATCATCTGTTCGGTGGCAGCAAAGGTCGGTTCAGATACGGTAACGATCAGGTTATGAATGCCACTACAGCGAAACGCGATGTCTTCGATTGTGGTAATCAGTTTTAACGAAACGTATTTGGCTCCCGGGTGTGGACTGAAGTAGACGCTATTACCTGCTGCCAGCATGCTGATGCTGTTGTTAATGATGGTTTCCGTGGGGTTGGTGCTTGGCGTGACCGAGCCAATAACCCCAAACGGGGAGTATTCAAACAAAACCATGCCACCATCACCGGTTAGTGCAGTGGTGGTTAAATCTTCAATTCCTGGCGTATTATTGAGTGCTGCTTTGTTCTTTAGGTACTTATCCTCTTTATTTCCCATCCCTGTTTCACTGGCGCTTTCTTCTGCCAGTTCGGTAAGGCGGGGCATTAATTCTTCGCGAATGGCGCTGATAATGGCGCTACGGGTTTTAAGCGGGCACTGTTGAAAGCGTAAAAAGGCCTGGTGTGCTGCGCAGACCGCTTCATCAACAGTCTGAAAAATAGCGTTTCTTTGCATTCGTGGTGTAGCGGGGACAAGTTGTTCACGCAGAATATTGCGGATCAGTGTTTCTAATTCAGAGTTATTCATTGGTTTACTCCCACGTTAATTGCCGCCATTGCGCTTTGGGCAATATCCATGTCTTGTTCAACGCTACCGCCGCTGATGCCAAGCCCGCCAAGCAATTTTCCGTCACGCCAGAGGGGGAAGCCGCCACCAAAAGTGACGACTTTGCCTTGCATATGGCTTTCGAGCCCGTAAAGCGGCGCGCCGGGTTGCACGGTATCAGCAAGTTTGTGGGTTGCCGTTTTCATCGCCACGGCGGTCCAGGCTTTTTTCGGTGCCAGTTCACTGCTGACCAACAGGGCATCAGGCATCCGCCAGGTAACACTTTCTGTTCCGTTGGCATCAACAATGCTGATGACAACGGGAATATGCAGTTCATCTGCGCGCATTGCCGCACTACGAATGAGCTGGTGAAGATCCTGAAAAGTGAGCGGCATTGTGCGTTCCTTCAATGCTGGTGTGTGGTTGGCTTCGTGATAACGTTTTGTGATTTCCTGAATCATCAGGTTTTGATGAGCAACGTTGTCTTCCACGCGGGCGAGGGCATACAGGCAATCGGAAAGTCGGTTGATATAGTGCAGCAAAACATTCCGGACGGTGGTTTCTGTTGTCAGTTCAACCAGACGTCTTTCAGCCCGTCGAGCCACCGTGCGGGCGAAATGCATGCGGCTTGCAGCTTCACATCGACCAGGCAGAATGAAGCTGTGAACCGGGGGGACGGCGTTCATTGCGCTATCGATCGCGTTTTCCAGCGCGGCAATTTCTTCCGTACCGATGTAACGCTGCTGCGCTGACGGCTGTTCGCTTTCACTGGCGAGTTCGGCGCTAAACCAAAATATCTGTTGTTGAATGGCTTCCAGTAAGATGCGATGGCTTTCGATGGCGGTGGCGCAATAACACAGACTGAGTGTCGCGTTCAGTTCATCCAGCGTGCCATAGGTTTCGACACGTAGATGAGTTTTGCTGACGCGCTGTCCGGTAAATAAAGACGTACTTCCTGAATCACCTGTTCGGGTATAAATTGCCATCTTTCAGCTCCTTAGCGCGAAAGCGTATCGACAATGCCGACCACTGCCAGGTCGATGGCCTCGTTAGGGCCGGAAAACACATGTCTGGCGCTGGAACCACTGCTGAGGAGTACCAACTCACCAACGCCTGCGCCGACGGAATCAACGGCAACTTCGTCGCCGGTTAATGGCGTGAGAGGCAGTTCGCCGTCAGCACTGACCCGGCGAACCAGCAGCAGTTTTTTCCCGATCAGAGAAGGTGATTTTTGCGTGGATACTACCGCGCCAGTGACTCGAGCCAGATGCATAGGTTACTCCTGCCTGATTAACTGAATATTTCGGGTAATTGCCGCTTCACGAGCCAGTGCGGTCACACAACATTTTCGCTGTAACACCAATATTCCCGAGCTTAACTGTGCAATATCGGCATAACTTAAAAGTCGATCACGATGAAGGTAGATCGGTTGCCCTTGCTCGTCGCACCAGCTTAGCGGTAGACGGGCGAGAGTCTTCAATTCAATGGCGTTCAGGAAATGACGCTGCAACGACAATTGAATGTGCAATCCCCAGGCTAACGCTTCGTGTATCTGAATCGCTGCTCGATCTGACGTTTTGTTCTCCGCAAGTTGTCGTAACAACGGCAGATCGACATATCGGATTTGTAATGATGCATACTGATGAACTATCTCTTGAACGCTGGCGTCTCGCAGTTGAAAAACAGTCAGCACGAGTGTTTTTCCCGCACGTTGTTTAAGGCGAAAAACCACTTCGTCAACAATACGTTGCATCAGCATGTTATTCATGGCACTGACACCAGTGTGGCAAAAACGTCAGGGCTATCAGCCCCTGCGGCGTTGGCCTCATCGGTATCAATATGCATTTCAAGACGCATATCCGGAGAGACGCGAACAGCGACGTTTTCGAATATCAGTCGTCGCTCATCACCTTCAATGGCAACCGCCACTTTATCGCCATGCGTAACGCCATAAATCAGGGCATCCAGCGGAGACATATGAATATGCCGTTGCGCGACAATGACGCCAGATGTGATCTCCAGTTCCGCAAATGGGCTTATCAAACGAATCCCTGGAGTGCCGCTGAGATCGCCTGACATGCGTAGCGGGGCGGTGATCCCTAACGTTCTGGCGTCCGTACGGGAAATTTCCACCTGGCTTGCATTGCGTAGCGGCCCCAACAAGCGAACGTTGTGCAATTTACCTTTTGGTCCCTCCAGCGTAACAACCTGTTCAGCAGCGAATTGGCCAGGTTGCATTAACAGCGTTTTCTCGCTAATCGGTTGTTCAGGAAAAAGACGCAAATAATCCGCTGTTGAAAGATGAATATGACGACTGGAAACACCCAGAGGGATAGGGCGCTCGCGCATCTCATCCAGAATCTGGCTCACTGTTTCCTGCAAGGTTTGTTTATCCACTGTTACTCCCCTCGCTTATTGGCGTGCAGGCAAAGTGAGCGGGGCTCACCTTTTTGCCGCTGACATGCCGGGTCAAGACACAAATTACAACTGATAATCTCTGAGATGACGGTTGTTGCTGGTGTTTCGCTTGTTTCAACCGTCATAGTCAATGCTTCAGTTGTGTGGGGCAGAATGCCGTCTCCCGGACGGGCAATCACTTTGTGTGCGACGAGGCCATTTCGCTGTCCGGCGAAACTGGCTCCCGTCGCGATCGCCGCATTAACCGAGGCGACGTCACCGGTGATTTTGATGAGCGTCCAGCCTGAGCCATTGGTCTTCTCAAGGCCAACCAGCGTGATGGACGCGGCTTTTGCCATAGCATCTGCGCAACTGATGGCGAGTGCCAGACCACTGACTTCAAGTAATCCCAGTGATTGCTTCACGCTGTGCTCCTTAGCGAATGGGGTTATGCTGATTTAGGTAAAATAGCCTCAACATCACTGTGTGGGCGCGGGATGACATGGCAGGATTTCACTTCGCCAACGGCGCTTGCGGCGGCGCTTCCTGCATCAACGGCGGCTTTTACTGCGCCAACATCGCCACGGACCATCACCGTAATCAGACCCGAACCAATCTTTTCATAGCCAACCAGCTGCACGTTGGCGGATTTAACCATGGCATCTGCAGCTTCAATTGCGCCAACTAACCCTTTTGTTTCAACCAGTCCTAGTGCGTTGTTCATACTGCGTTTCTCCTGTGGATTATGAGTGGAGTTCCCGGAAGGGAATCCCTTTTACCAGGCGGGCAGCGTTAGTGCCGATGCTGCGCCTGGCATGGTTATCTTGTTGATACATCAGCGTAAACAGTGGCGCTGATGCCGGTAAGTTTTTGTAATGCACAATCAGTTTTTCCTGATCGCAGGCAATGCCAACCAACAGGGGAGATTGACGAGCAGCCAGCCAGGCGCTATCGATAACTTCACCTGACGGAATGTGTTGAATGCGAAAGGGAATACCTTCCTCTTCAATGCCAAGAAGCACTTCATCCCATGTAGTGATACAGTCACCGATCTCCATGACAACGATGGCTGGTGCACGCTCTTTACTTTCCATGAATCGACTCCTTGTGCCAGGCGATGAGGAGCCCAGTAGCTACCGCATTGCGCGGACCTTCGCTACCACGGATATTCCCCCGCCCGGCGACCAGTCGATAATGTGCCAGCGCGTCGGTGACCAATTGCGGTACTTCGAAATCCAGCGAAGAGCCACCTACCAGAACGACGAACGGAATGTCGCGAATATTTCCGGCAGGGCTTACCTGACGCAGCGCACGCAGGGCATTAGTTACGAAGACACGCTCTTTCGCACTGCGACGGACAGCGCGTACTTTTTCCAGCGTCAAATCACCGGGAATAGGCACCAGTTCGTCAGGTTTCACCACACAAACGCGGGCAAATACATGAGGGGATAGGGGAGTAGGGAAGAACTGAACGCTGCCATCTTCATGGCGTAAGTGGAACAGGCTTTCTACTTTTGCCAACGGGTACTTTTTGATTTCTTCTGCCAGATAACGATCATTTAAGCCCAGCTCACGAGCGATAATCATCGTTACCATGTCGCCCGCTCCCGCAAGGTGAGTGGCAACTATTTCCCCTTTCTGATTGATGATGGAGGCATCGGTAGAGCCTGCACCTAAGTCCAGAATTGCCAGTGGACGTGTCGTTCCAGGGGTCGTCAAGGCCCCCTGAATGGCGGCTTCTGCTTCTGCGCCTCCGACCTGAACATCAACATGCAGTTTTTGCTTAATTTCACTGGCGATCATCGCCATTTGCAGACGGTCGGATTTCACCATAGAGGCAATACCCACAGCCTGTTCCAGTGAAAATTCACCTGCCAGACCACCGGTTACGTTGACGGGGACAGAGGTATCTATCGCCAGCAAATCCTGAATAAAAATTTCGTTGCTGGGTTTGTTGGTCAGTTCAGCCATAGTCTGGCGAACATGTTCCAGCATTCCGCCGATGTTGGTGCCAGGTTCTCCCGTCACGTTTTCCAGTTTTGGGCACTCACCGACCGCTTTCATAATGGCATCGGCACCAGCAGCTACATCAACCCGCGTTGTGCGCCCGGCAGAAAGCAGTTCGATATTTCCGGCGGGTATCGAACGGGCTTTAACGTCGCCAGAAGGCGTTTTCACTACCACTGCTGAACGGTTGCCGATTAGCGCCCGCGCGACAGGAACAATATTTTTAGTCTCTTCAGCATTGAGGGCGAAAACGGTGGCAATCCCATACGGGTTAGACAGGGTTTCGATAACTTTCCCGGGAACGGCAACTTCAATTGCAGCCAGCATGCCGAGCGGAATACGATCGATGTAGAGGACTTCATCAACAATAGGTAGAGGAATTTCCAGGCGGTTATTGACCAGTACGCCATCGTCGCGTTGCAGAATAACGCCAGTCAGCTGATATCCGGCTCGTACGGAGGCGTTTATCATCGTTGCGATATCGGCAAAATCAAATGCCGATGACACCACCAGAATGTAGGGTGTGTCCGCCGGGCATGTTAATAACTCTTGCGGAGTGATGGTGAGTCCTACGCCCAGCCCCACTCCGCCCGGAGTTTTCGGGTTGTGACCGATCATGGTTGATTCGGTGATGATAGTTTCAGTGATGGTTTCCATCGCCACATCACCAATGACCGGAGTTGCTTCGTTGATACGAATAAGCGAAATATCGCTAACATTGATGCCGACTTTTTTCGTTGCCTGTGCGAGCGCCTCCTGAATACCATGGACGTTACGCAACGTACCTTTAATTCCGGTGGTTTCCGCCAGGGTGCTACTCACGAACGACAACTCTCCAGTTGCACTGAGCGTTGCCAGCGCAACCTCTGTTGATGAGTTGCCGATATCAATGCCTGCTATATATCGCATAGTTCGTCCTTAATCGTCGCCTTTCAGTTTTTTGCGCTCGACATAAAGTTCCGCAGCTTCACGGACAAATGCAGCACAAATTTGGGCCTGATAACGCCGTTCAAGATCGTCAGCAATGGCAATAAGTTCTTGCTTAGTCGAACGATAAGGGCGTAACGCATTGTAGATTTCGAGGATGCGATCATCCGGTACTGAGGTAAGCTCAGCGGCGCGTTCAAAATTCATCGCCAGGCGATCACGACCAGCATCTCTGGCAATCGCGGCCTGAATACGCAATGTTTCAGGGGTAATGCGCATATCCTGGGCGGTGACGTTATCGCTGAGCACATTTTCCAGAGTGAAATCGTCGAGCGTTTTATTGGTTGCTGTTTTAACCCATTCCGGATGTTTATTTGCCAGCGGGTAATCCGTCACTTTGGCGCTCTGTATTGACGCGCTGGGGACCGCAGAAACAGGAGCTGCATCCTGTAAACTGTTCATGCGGTTCAACACGTCCCTGACCATCGACTCAATTGCATCGGTATTCATGAAGGTTTCCTTTGTTAAAACGTCACGCGCAGTTCTTGCGGTTTTTTGCCAGTGACCACGTACTTCGTCTCTTTAATATGCAAAATGGCAGATTTGGCCTGGTATTTCGGCCGCGCCATTTGATCGTTGAGGGTCGGCACCGGTCGTGGAGACTCGCGCTTCGCATAACGCGCGGCGTTTTTGCCAATCTGACGATAAGTATCCAGCGTCAACAAAGGCGCTTGTGGGAAAAGTTCCAGGTTAGACAAGGGAGGAAGTCCCTGCTGGTGGATAACCGTTGTGCCTTTCGACTGAATACCGATAGCAATACCTGAACCACTAAGACGATCTCCTTCGACTGCTACGAATGCGACATCGGACGATTTAAAGCAGCGAATCACACGGGCTTTAATGCCTTCTTCTTCGATACCGGCAATCACTTCGCGCAAAATGTTTTTATGCGGAATACCGATGATATTGACGGTTTGCGCCAGGCCGAACGCCGGGCCTACAGCAATAATGACTTCATCTTGCTGAGTGCCTTGTTGGGCTTCGCCAATTTCGGTCAGAAAATTTCCGGTATCTGGCACTGAAGAGACAGTTGCAGAGACAGGTGCACGAAATGAAACGGACTTGTCGCTGGTTTGCATTTCTGCCAGCACGCCTTCGATAATCTGACGCAGTAATTTTTCGTTAATTTCCATTTCTCACCCTTAGTCAATTTCGTTGGGATCAAGTGCACCGGGAATATTTTTGATCTCTTCCCAGCGTTCCCCTTGCAGGCGGTAACCCGTAGCTGGTCCGGCGTAATCATTGATGTCATTGACCGCTGAGAGCACTTGTCCGTCATCGACGATGATGGCTGAGGTATGGAGATAATCGCCGGTCAGTTTTGCTTTTTGCATGTTGAGCATGTCCTGGGCGACATCGGTAAAACCGCCTTGCGCCAGGGCTTTCACCACTTCCAGGCTGTTACGGTTTTTATTGATAATCTCCTGGGCGAACTTGATGTCTTCCACAATATTGCGCTCAGGCATATCTTTCGAACCGTGGGCATAGGTTGCCGCTTCGACTTCTTCATCGGTAATTGGCGGTAGTCCCATACCGGCAAAGACAGCCTGTAAAGCGCGAGCGGCTTTATTGCGGATTGCGATAACATCTTCTTCGCGTACTGGTCGCAGCCCGCCATCAACCTTCAGGTCACGCTGAATGACGTTGTAATCATCGAAGTCTTCAGCATCTTCGTTTGAACCAGCAAACATGTTGTCGTAGTTCGGCACAGCGGAAAAACCGGAAGAGATAAAGTCGGTACCTGGCAGAAATTGCATCAGGAAACGTGCGGTACGGCGCATATCCGAGTGGGTAAAGGTCTGGTCATTACTGGAGGCGCATTCCAGATCCAGCGATGAGCAAATTAAGTTTTCCGCTAATACTGCACGGATGCCTGATGGCACAGCTGATGGAACACCGATGCAGCTTACCGAACCATTCTGCAGACCCTGAACGCCTGCGGCTTTGGTGATGTAAATACATCGAGCCTCGAGATAAAGCATTGATTTGCCTTCCGCGTAACCCATCTGTACTTCAGAGCCGGAGCCGGAAGTAAAGCGCATTTTTAAGCCGCGAGAAGCATAGGATGACGCGAGAAATCCTTTTGACCACGGGGTATCATCGCCATCGGTGAAAACAGGTTCTGTACCATAGACAGAAATTGTTTCGGCGTAACAGGTGTGGCCTAACATACCGAGTTTCAGTTCGGTGGCTTCTTCCAGTGAACACTGGGTCAAGACGCCCGGACGTCCCACCTGTGAGCCGACCAGCAGGGCGATGGCGTTGAACGGTGCATAGCGAGCAACGGCAACGGTGGTTTCCTGTTCATCAAACCCGCGCCATGCGCCTTCAGCTGCGTCGGCGGCAATTTGTACCGGGTTATCTTTGATGTTGGTGACGTGAGCCTGTTGTGATGGTGTTCGACGGGCGCGCATTTTCTGCATCGCCATCATCATCTCTACCACGTTCATCTGCGAAACCACTTCGACGATTTTTGCAGGCGTCATTGCTGTGGTAAGGGGAACGATATCGCTACGTTTGACATTTGGATCGCACAACATATTGGCAAGTTTTACCGAATCCATCGCGATGACTTCTTCTGCGCGCGCGAGATTGATACCGTAGCGGGCGATAAAGTGGTCGATCAGGTCAAACTGACTGGCGGGTTTTCCATCCAGTTCGGTAACGACGCCGTTAACAATTTTGATTGACGGTTTAGGATCGTTCGGGCTTTCCATCGCAATGAAGCCTTCTTCAATCCACTCTTTAACGAAACCGTCCTGGTTGACCGGGCGTTTTGCCAGTGCTTCAAATCTTTTCGATCTCATAAATCTGCCTCAGAGAATTCAGATGTAGGAAGGGCGATCGTTTTTCGGTGTATCGCCGAGAGTCGAAAGCACGGTTTTACCGATTTCGCGTGCGGAGATGACCGCCTGGCGGACTGCGCCGGAGTCACCCGAGATAATCAGAATGACTTCGTTGCTGTAGCTGGTGCCTTGAGCGGGGGAGCTGTATGCCACGACATCCACATTGGCGGACTTCAGCGCGGTGTCGGCCATCAGAACACCCACCGCAGCCGGAGCGCCGACAATAACGCCGCAAGCCCGTCCCAGTGGAGCGCCAAACGCTTTTTCCAGTGCATAGCTGGCGCGGGCGGTGTATTGCAGTTCAAGATGCCCGGCTTCGTTGGCATAGACATCACCAAAGGTCCGATCGAGTTCTTTCAGGGCAACTTCAATACCGCGTTTCACGTCGGAAACATCGTTGCCACCTAAGAGGATCAATGAGCCGTGTCCGGCACCGCCTTTAGTATCCCGAGGAAGTTCAATGCTAATAACTTCAGTGTTGGTGGCTTTTACCGCTTCATCAGCGGCCATAATGTGTGGCCCTGCGCCAATACGCGCCCCCAGAATGCCAATGGAACGATAGCGTTTTTCAAGTTTCATCGCGTCCAACAGGGCGCTATCAACGTTCGCAATGACCAGACCTACAGTGTCGCCAATAGCGGTGCCAACAAATTCTGTTAACGTGCAGCTTTTTTCTGCCATAGCCGTCTCTCGTATTTGATGAGTGGTTTTCGGGAGAACCTCATGCTCTGGCGTCGCTACGCGAGCGATGACCTGCGCCATGATCTGTTCGACCAGTTCATTGCTGCTCATGGGTTAATTCCCTTTGGTAAGATTTTTTCGACATCGGTATGTGGGCGGGGAATAACGTGTACGGCTTTTACTTCGCCGACGTTACGCGCAGCTGCGGCACCCGCGTCTGTTGCCGCTTTTACCGCCCCGACATCACCACGAACGATGACGGTCACCAGCCCGGAACCTATTTTTTCGTAGCCGACCAGCAAAACATTTGCCGACTTCACCATGGCGTCTGCGGCCTCTATGGCGGCAGTTAAGCCTTTGGTTTCTACCATTCCTAACGCTTCTTGTTGCATAAAGACCTCGCCTGGATTTTTTTGACGATATGACTATAAAAAAAAGCGAGGAAAAAGAATGGCTGACTTAATCGGCTAATGAGAAAAATTAATAGAGAACAAATATAATAAAATTGCTTTTATGAACTATATGTTGTTAATTTATTGGTTGTTTTGTAGATATTTCAATGTGAATTAATTGCGTTGGCTAGTGAGTTTAATCGCGAGTAATATTTCGTTGAGTTTGGTTCGAAGGAAGGAACTGTGATATTTGTTTCAATTTTATTATGTCATGATGGCAATTTTTTATTGTAAAAGTTTGGTGGAAATTATTACTTTCAACACTGATTAACGCTGTGTTGCATGATTCGGCAATGACAATAATTTGTTATGTTAGCACGATTTTTACACGAGTCTGTCATGCATGTTGGCAATATTTTCTGCAGAGCAATTTTTTATAGTTGCGCTCGGTATACACAACAATCAGCGCATAGTTGGCTGATAAAGAAAAACTCCGTAAAGAAGGTGTCACTATGAATGATTCACTCAAGGCGCAATGCGTTGCCGAGTTTTTGGGCACCGGACTGTTCCTCTTTTTTGGCATTGGTTGTTTGTGCGCCCTGAAGGTTACCGGGGCAAGTCTGGGACTGTGGGAAATTTGTATCATTTGGGGATTAGGGATTTCGCTTGCTGTTTACCTTACGGCAGGTATTTCCGGCGCTCATCTCAACCCGGCAGTTACCATTGCTCTGTGGCTGTTTGCCTCTTTCCCAGCCCGTAAAGTGCTGCCATTTTGTGTGGCGCAATTAGCGGGTGCCTTTGGTGGTGCGGTTCTGGCATATTCTCTCTACAGCAGTTTGTTTACCGATTTTGAATCTGCTCACAATATAGTGCGTGGTAGCGCAGAAAGTTTACAACTCGCCAGTATCTTCAGTACTTATCCAGCAGCGGCGATTAATGTATGGCAAGCAGCGTTGGTCGAAGTGGTCATAACGTCCATGTTAATGGGGTTGATTATGGCGTTGACCGATGACGGTAATGGCGTACCCAAAGGACCGCTTGCGCCTTTACTCATTGGTATTCTGGTTGCTGTTATTGGTGCTTCTACCGGACCATTAACCGGTTTTGCCATGAATCCAGCGCGTGATTTTGGACCTAAAATTTTCACCTGGTTTGCGGGTTGGGGGGAAATTGCGATGACTGGTGGACGCAATATTCCTTATTTCATTGTACCCATTATTGCACCGATCATTGGGGCATGTGTTGGTGCGGCGATTTATCGCTATCTCATTGCAAAGAATTTACCTGTCAATAGTGTAACGCCTAAAGAAATCAGCGAATAACGAAATAATTTGGCAGTTATAAACGTTTATTTTTTTACTGTTTGTGATCTGCTTTCCGAACTTATTAAAAAGTCTCCCGCTTCACGGAGGCTTTTGTTATTGTCCTTTGTGCTTCTCGTCAGTAAATCATCAAGGATGATGTGAAGATTAAATGTAAAACAATTGTTTTGCTATAACAATAAATTAACTGGGAGGTTTTATCATGATTTCTGCGGCGACACTTAATTCAGAACTCATTAATAAAATCGCGCAGGATTTTGCGCAGGCGACCAGCCTTGCGGTTGTCGTGGTCAATATTCACGGCGATGAAATTTCCGAGCTGTTTAACTTCACTCCATTTTGTCAGATGATGCGGCAACACCCTCAGCTGAGCACTCGATGTCGCATGAGCGATCGTTGTGGGGGTCTGGAAGCCTCTAAATCCGATCAGCCTTGTATTTATCGCTGTCATGCCGGATTAACCGATTTCTCTATTCCACTGGTAATCGCCGGGCATTTAGTTGGTTTTGTATTGTGCGGGCAAGTTCGTCTGCGTAATGATGATGTCGATTTGGTCGATATTCTGAATGTCGATGATTGCTGGCAGGCAGATCCCGAATTACTTAATGAATTTCGCAAAGTCCCTGAGATGGATTACTCAAGAGTTATGGCCTCTGCGGATTTGTTGAAGTTGATTGTAGAAAATTGCCTAAAAAAACAACTCAATTTTGTTGTTATTAAAGAGAACAAATCTCAGTCAGATTCGGTGCGCCAGACTCGTGCGCCTGGTCCCCACGACAATAAAATGAAAAAAGCTTTACGTTATATTGATGCACATTTATCAGATGATTTGCGTCTGGAAGATGTCGCCTCGCACGTTTATCTAAGCCCTTATTATTTCAGTAAGTTATTTAAGAAATACCATGGAATCGGGTTTAATGCGTGGGTAAATCAACAACGGATGGCCAGCGCTCGTGAGTTACTGTGCCATAGTGACTGGAGCATCGCCAGCATTGCGCGTAATTTAGGTTTTTCGCAAACAAGTTATTTTTGCAAAGTTTTCCGTCAGACTTATCAGGTTACGCCGCAGGTGTATCGACAGCAAGTGAGTGATAATGCGGCGATGGAAACGGTATAGAGTAAATGCCCCAAAAAAAGAGGACGGTTTAAATAAACTCTGCAATGAATAATTAACGTTATTTACCTGTTATGGGAAAAGTGAAATCAGCTCATAACATACGCTGACAGGTGTGGCACATTTGTGCCTGGGAAGAGGGTGAAAATCCCTCGCAGCCCCCGCTGCTGTAATGCTGACAAACCCGAAAATGCCACTGATCGCGAGATTGGGAAGGTCGGGAGAGGATGACGCTAAGCCAGAAGACCAGCCAGTCAGTCAATACCAACAACTTCGGTGGGAAGTGGGTTGCCCGGAAGCGTCCGGTAGAGTACAGGCGCGTCTTTATACCCCTACCACCCTGAAAGGATCAGGGTATGGCGGCATCATTTAGTTCTTTCATCGCAGTGCCGACAGGCACCAGGGCTGCACTTAAGGTGTGGCAATCTTGTTTCATGGCTTATCAACCAGACCGCCATTACAGGAAATTAAGTGGAGGGCGAGGGGCATGAAAACGATAAAACCCGAATCGATAGCTCTTTTTTGCCTCTTATCTGGAGATGTGGATCTGGCGAAACATCTGGCGGAAATATTGCCAATAACCTGTTTTGTTGGTGAGGACTGGCAGCAAGATTTCCAGCCTTTTGACGGTGGGCCTGTGCAATCGTTATCAGATGCGTATAGCTATTATTCAGTGCTGCTATTGATAGCAGCTGAAAGCGAGATATCCGTACCAGAATGGCTCGCTCATTCTGAGGGAACGACGGTAATTTTGATTGCAGAACACAATGCCCGTTTGCTGAATGGTCCGGCTGGTGGGGCTGTAGCATTAATCCATTATCTGAATGAGATCTGTCATGCCAGAGAAACCGCTGTCAATGACGCATTTTGTCGGACGTTAACACGAGGAAGTCTGGCTATTCCGCAATGCCATCTTCTTTCGTAATGGATTGAGAATGCTGGATTTTTAATTATATTACGCGCAGTATTAATCGCGTAAATGTTTTGCGGTCAGCAACGGTGGGGGATCCATTGTTCTGTTCAATGAATACCATCATACAATTGAATCAGGAGTCGGTATGATGATTTTGGTGACGGGGGGCGCACGGAGCGGGAAGAGTCGCCACGCAGAGGCGCTTATTGGGGACTCTTCACAGGTTCTGTATATCGCCACCTCGCAAATCCTTGATGATGAGATGGCTGCACGGATAGAACATCATCGGCAAGGCCGCCCGGAGCACTGGCGCACAGTGGAGCGTTGGCAACATCTTGATGAATTAATTCATGCAGACATTAACCCGAATGAGGCTATGTTGCTGGAATGCGTTACCACAATGGTGACTAATCTGTTGTTTGATTATGGCGGCGATAAAGACCCTGATGAATGGAATTATCAGGCGATGGAACAGGCGATTAATGCTGAGATTCAGTCGTTGATTGCTGCCTGCCAACGTTGCCCCGCAAAGGTTGTATTAGTGACTAACGAAGTGGGAATGGGGATTGTGCCGGAGAGTCGTCTGGCACGACATTTTCGTGATATTGCCGGGCGGGTAAATCAGCAGTTGGCCGCTGCGGCAAATGAAGTATGGCTGGTGGTTTCGGGTATTGGAGTAAAAATCAAATGAGTAAATTATTTTGGGCGATGCTCTCATTTATTACGCGTCTGCCTGTACCGCGTCGCTGGTCCCAGGGACTGGATTTCGAGCATTATTCTCGCGGTATTATTACTTTTCCTTTGATTGGATTATTGCTTGGCGCGATTAGCGGGCTGGTCTTCATGGTGCTGCAGGCATGGTGTGGCGTACCACTGGCGGCACTGTTTAGCGTACTTGTGCTGGCGCTGATGACCGGGGGATTCCATCTGGACGGCCTCGCTGATACCTGTGATGGCGTATTTTCTGCACGTAGCCGCGATCGCATGTTGGAAATCATGCGTGATAGCCGTTTAGGCACCCACGGCGGTCTGGCATTGATTTTTGTGGTACTGGCAAAGATTCTGGTGTTAAGCGAGTTGGCTCTGCGTGGCGAACCGATCCTTGCATCGCTGGCGGCAGCATGTGCGGTCAGCCGCGGGACTGCCGCATTATTGATGTATCGTCATCGTTATGCGCGGGAAGAAGGGCTTGGCAATGTGTTCATTGGCAAAATTGATGGGCGACAAACCTGCGTCACACTCGGCTTAGCCGCTATTTTTGCTGCCGTATTATTGCCGGGTATGCATGGTGTGGCTGCTATGGTGGTGACGATGGTGGCGATTTTCATCCTCGGTCAGCTTCTCAAACGTACGCTGGGCGGGCAAACGGGCGATACGCTGGGAGCAGCCATAGAGCTTGGTGAACTGGTCTTCCTGCTGGCACTGCTATAAAGAGACGTAACATGCAAATACTTGCCGATTTACTGAATACGATCCCAGCCATCGACCCTACCGCTATGTCGCGTGCACAACGGCATATTGACGGGTTACTCAAACCTGTTGGTAGCCTGGGAAAGCTGGAGGCGCTTGCCATACAACTGGCAGGAATGCCGGGGTTGAATGGCATACCGCATGTGGGCAAAAAAGCGATACTGGTTATGTGTGCCGATCACGGCGTCTGGGAGGAAGGGGTCGCTATTTCTCCAAAAGAAGTGACAGCCATACAGGCTGAAAATATGACCCGTGGAACAACCGGCGTGTGTGTGCTGGCAGCACAAGCGGGCGCTAACGTCCACGTAATTGATGTTGGTATTGATACTGCTGAGCCTATCCCCGGGCTTATCAACATGCGTGTCGCACGAGGTAGCGGCAATATTGCTTCAGCTCCGGCAATGAGTCGCCGTCAGGCTGAAAAGTTGCTTTTGGACGTCATATGTTATACGCGGGAGCTGGCAAAAAACGGTGTCACGCTGTTTGGTGTAGGTGAACTGGGGATGGCAAACACGACACCGGCAGCGGCAATAGTCAGCACAATCACTGGCCGGGATCCTGAAGAAGTGGTTGGGATTGGCGCAAACCTGCCGACAGATAAACTGGCTAATAAAATTGAGGTTGTGCGTCGGGCGATTACGTTGAATCAACCAAATCCTCAGGATGGTGTTGATGTCCTGGCAAAAGTGGGTGGATTTGATTTGGTCGGAATAGCTGGAGTGATGTTAGGTGCTGCTTCCTGCGGTTTACCCGTGTTGCTGGATGGATTTCTTTCTTATGCTGCTGCGCTCGCAGCCTGCCAGATGTCTCCTGCAATCAAACCGTATCTCATTCCTTCTCACTTGTCGGCAGAAAAAGGCGCGCGTATAGCGCTGTCGCATTTGGGGCTGGAGCCTTATCTCAATATGGATATGCGTTTAGGTGAGGGGAGTGGTGCAGCTCTGGCGATGCCCATCATCGAAGCTGCTTGTGCGATATACAACAACATGGGCGAACTTGCTGCCAGTAATATTGTTCTACCGGGGAATACGACTTCTGATTTGAACAGCTAAAAACGAAAAGTCTGATAAAAGCTATACTTATCGGATAGTACTCGCGACTTAGGAAAGGGACATGATGCGTCGTGTAAATATTCTTTGCTCATTTGCTCTGCTTTTTGCCAGCCAAAATAGCCTGGCGGTAACTTATCCATTACCTCCAGAGGGTAGCCGTTTAGTGGGGCAGTCGCTTACTGTAACTGTTCCTGATCACAATACTCAGCCGCTGGAGACTTTTGCCGCACAATACGGGCAAGGGTTAAGTAATATGCTGGAAGCGAATCCGGGCGCTGATGTTTTTTTGCCGAAGTCTGGCTCACAACTCACCATTCCGCAGCAACTGATTTTGCCCGCCACTGTCCGTAAAGGGATTGTGGTTAACGTCGCTGAAATGCGTCTTTATTACTATCCGCCAGACAGTAATACAGTGGAAGTCTTTCCTATTGGTATCGGCCAGGCTGGGCGAGAAACCCCGCGTAACTGGGTGACTACCGTTGAACGTAAACAAGAAGCACCAACCTGGACGCCAACGCCGAACACTCGGCGCGAATATGCGAAACGAGGGGAGAGTTTGCCCGCATTTGTTCCTGCGGGGCCCGATAACCCCATGGGGCTGTACGCGATTTATATTGGCAGGTTGTATGCCATCCACGGTACCAATGCCAATTTTGGTATTGGGCTCCGGGTAAGTCAGGGCTGTATTCGTCTGCGCAATGACGATATCAAATATCTGTTTGATAATGTTCCTGTAGGCACTCGTGTACAAATTATTGATCAGCCAGTGAAATACACAACGGAACCGAATGGTTCAAAGTGGCTGGAAGTTCATGAGCCGCTGTCGCGCAATCGTGCAGAATATGAGTCTGACCGAAAAGTGCCATTGCCGGTAACCCCATCTTTGCGGGCGTTTATCAACGGGCAAGAAGTTGATGTAAATCGCGCAAATGCTGCGTTGCAACGTCGATCGGGAATGCCTGTGAATATCAACCGTAACGGATTTTGACATTCAAAACGTCTGGTTTGTCGGTCTGTGTAAGCATTCCGTCATCCAGAACAGGTTGTTTCGAATCATACAAATGATAATTTTCTTCTCATATGCGCATCTCTTATGAGCATAAACGTTATACTCTTCTGATTTATACATGTTTGCGGATGACATGATCAATGGAAAAGAGAATGACGAAACAGAATAAAAACAGCCGTTGGCAGGGTTACGATCCTCGTTACATATACTCGCTCGTGGTCAGACGCTATTTTGCGGATATGAAAACCAAGATTGAGATTGCTGAGGAGCTTGGCGTTTCCCGCTTTAAAGTTGCCAGATTGATCGATGAGGCGATCGAACAGGATTACGTGAGGTTTATCTTCCCTAAGCAGCAAGCGATGGATGAAGAAATCGCCAATAATCTACGGAAAAAATTTCATCTGGAAGATGCAATTGTTCTTTCAGTTGCTGAATCATGGACGACGCAAGAAGAACTCAATCACAAATTGGGTGAAGTCACCGCTGAATATCTTATGCAATCTCTTCATGAAGGTATGAAAGTGGGGATCGCCTGGGGACGTGTATTATCAAGTACGGTCAGTAAGTTGAGCAAGCTGCCTCCTTTAGACGTTGTGCAGTTATCTGGCGTACATCCGGGGATTGAGTTTAGTCAAGGGCCAATAGATCTTATTCATAAGATCGCTGCCATTTCGCAGGGAAAAGCGCACCCAATGTACGTGCCGATGTGGGTCGATGACGAAGAGCTTGCTGCCAGACTGGCAGGTGATCCAGCGGTATTAGATACACAGCAATATTACTCGCAGTTGGATGTGGTTATCACCGGGATAGGTGACTGGAAATCAGGTTCTTCAAGCTTGTGTAAAATATTTCCGGATACCTGGTGCGAAGCTTTGTTTCAACAAGATATCGCTGCGGATGTGTGTATCTCGTTGGTCAGCAGGGAAGGGAAGATTCTTCATAGCCCTATTGAACGTCTGGGATTTGGCATTTCGACGGATCAACTACAAAAAGCCAAAAAAGTGATTGGTGTCGCTGGAGGGGAGGAAAAATATGAAGGCATTCTTGCTTCGCTGAAATCTGGACTTTTAAACGTCTTAATTACTGATTTTGATACGGCTATTAAACTTCTGGATTAATAGGCGTATCAGTGAAGAAAGGGCAGTACCGCTGATTCTGCCCTTTTAATTTCAGGATGCTGCGAGAGTATCCTCTACATATTTAGCTACGCGCGTTGCAGGTAAATTGCGGCAAGTCTCAACAAAGGCGTTATCCTGAAACAGTGTGAATAAACGACGCAATATCGACATATGTTGATCACTGGTGGCAAATGCCAGGTTAAACATAATGCTACAATCAACTGTTAAATCAGCATCTTCCATTTGCCCGAAAGTGACATCATTGGCGAAACGAACAATACTGATACTGTTTACATTTACCAGCGTGTAATCGGCATGGGGAATGGCGATACCCTGACCGTTTGCCATCATTAGCCCTGTCGGATAGCTTTTTTCACGTTCCAGGCAGGCGTCAATGTATTCTGCAGTGATGTAGCCTTTTTCCAATAATTGCGTACCAGCAAAGGTGATCGCCGTTTGATAGTCACTGATGCTGTTATCAACATCATTCACCAGAATTTCAAATTTCATTGCACACCTGTTATTTCAACATCTCTTCTTTAACTGCAGCGAAAATCTCATCTTCGCCCAGACCAGTCAGTAATCCAGCGCCAACGATGACACGAGTAGTAATGGCCGGGTTATCGAGTTTGGTCGATGAAACCACCAGGTCATAGCTGTTGAAGGTATCGCTGGTGCATGCCATTAACGAAGATTTATCGACTTGCGCTTCAATTTTCTCTTCTTTCAGGAAGTCCTGCAGTACAGAGACCATGATGGAAGATGAGGCAATTCCGTTTCCGCAAACTACTAAGATTTTTTTCATTTGATTATTCCTCTGTAAAAGATTTAAAGCGCTTTTTCTAAATCCGTTTCAATCTGGCGACGTGATTTTTGTTTAATTAAGTATCCAATAGATAACAAAAGGATACCTGCCATCACATAGCCAATGATTCCAACATGGCTCAGGGCGGCAAACAGACCAGTAAATGGATTCGCAGACGGGTTAAGCGAAGAGTACATCACGCTGGCATCCGGGTTTGTACCAAACTTCTGGAAGACTTCGTTGGTAGCCGGTGCCATCCACGATGCAATATACAGACCACCACCGAACAAAATGATCGAGGTCACCCAGGTGCGAATAATGTTGCCATTGAAAACAGGCACCATGCAGGCAATGAAAAACACAAACTGAGAGAGGTCACCCAGTGGCATAACGCGGTTGCCGGGCAAGATCACTGCGAGGATCACAATCACCGGGATCAGTAATAATGCCGGGGCGATAACTGACGGATGACCCACAATCAGGGCAGTGTCCATTCCAACAGTGATTTGACGATCCGGGAAACGTTTGACCAGTTTTTTGCGTGCCACGTTGGAAAGCGGAACAAGCCCTTCCATCATGATAGAGGTCATACGTGGCAACAAAAGCATGACTGCAGCCAGATACATCCCTAACTGTAGGCTGGCAATTATGGTGTGGTAGGGGGATTTCCAGCCATAACCACAAAAGCCCAACAAAATACCAATAATAAAACCAACCATAGTTGGATCGCCCAGAATGCCAAACCGTTTTTGAATAGTTTCGGCGGTCACATTCAGATTACGGAAGCCTGGGATGCGATCATAAATCCAGTTGAATGGATAAGCGAAAAGTAAGTAGGTATTGGCAACCGGGTGAGAGATCGCAACACCTTTTGGCAGGTTAAAGAATTTTTCGTTATTTTTAGCACCGAGATCGGCAGCGATCAGCGCCCAGACATGGAATAGCGCGGCAGTCAATGCGCCATACAGGAAGCTACCAGAATAGACGCCAACAATTGCCCCCATTGACGCATTTTGATGAAGGTTGAAAACATCAACGTTAACACAGTCAGTCAGGCGGGCGACAAGCATTGCAATATTTACCGCAACACAGAGGGGAATAATGATAGCGCCCATGCTGGAGCCAAATCCCATCACTGCAGTCGCTGCGCCACCAACATCGATGGCACTGAGCGAGGAACCTGTTGCTTCTGCTAATCCGGTGACTGCCGGTTGCATTTTTTCCAGCATCAGTTTGATGGTCATGGTTAGCGCAATGAAACCAATGCCGACTTTGATGGCGGAGGAGATACATTCTGAAAGAGGACGGCCAAGTATCTTCATCAGTACCAGAAAGATGACCGGGATAAATATAAAATTTCCCAGATCGTTTATAAATTGCGTGATCAGTTCCATACATTAACCCTCAGATTTTTCATCATCTGGTCGGAAACCCATATTCCAGCGTACATCAGCGGGCTTAACCAGCAATGCATTATCGTTACGTTCAGCTTCCAGTAAGTTCTTTTTAGAATTTTCTCTGGCGGTGGTGAAGTCGAATGGGTTATCCAACCATGCATCGACAATCATTTTGCTGTATTCGAGATCGTTGACCCGGCAACCCAGTCCAATAACTTGTGCGTTATTGCTGAGTCGCGCCCGCTTTGCGGAGTAGGGGTTAGTAACCGCAACGGCTCTTATGCCCCAGTGTTTGTTGATCTGACAAGTAAAGCCAATGCCAGTCCCACAAATGTAAATTCCCAGACGGCACTCATCGCGTTGAATAATGCCTGCCATTTCGTCGGCCAGACGCGCGAAGTTATTGACACCTTGTTCCTTACATATGACGGGATCGTACACGATCTCCATGTTTTTCTCTTCTATGAGGTATTTTTTTATCTCCTCTTTACGTGCAAAACCTACATCATCGCTTGCGATAGCAATCTTCGTTTTCATTTCATTTTGCCTGTCGTTAAGTAACTAAAGCCAAGTATGCTTTTGGTAAATATTGGTTGTCAATTGAGATCTAAATCACAAAGTTTATAACTAATTGATTTTTATGATATTAAAAACCAATAAAAACAAATAAAAAATAAATTAAGCCAATTGAGACAAATTGGGATTGTACAGTGGCGTTGTAATGAATAATAAAAATTCATTTATTATCAATCGGATATATGGCTTTTGAACTATTGTCTTTATTGGGCTTATTTGTACTTTCCACGGTTAGTGTTTGTTTTTGTTTGCATCATCTGTGCTATGCTTGGCGTTTTCTCAGATGGGCAATAGATTTCAGGAGGAAGGATGTATCTGGTTGATGAAAGGCGAAAGTTAATACTTGAAGACTTAATGTCGGCAGGTACGGTCTATGTCAGTGATCTTGCACGAAAGTATGAAGTAACGTATGAGACCATCAGGAAAGATTTGACCCATCTTGAACAAAAAGGGCTGCTGATCAAAAGCCATGGTGGGGCGACTTTAAAGCAAAGGGCCATAGAGCATCCCTTTCAGGTCAGGGAAAAAGAAAATAACTCTTATAAGAAGGCGATTGCTCGTAAAGCGCTTGATTTCATTCCGCCTAATAGTTCGATGATTATCGGTACGGGCAGTACCACTTTTGAGCTGGCTAACCTGTTATGTATGAAATCTGGGTTTAAAATCTTCACAGATTCGCTCCCCGTTGCCAGTGTGTTGATTGAATCTGACAACCAGGTTTTTCTCTTTGGCGGCGAACTGCGTAGAAAGAGTTCCTCAGTGTTTGGGGGCTGGGCGGTATCTATGATCAACGATATACATGTTGATCTCTGTTTTATTGGAACCGACGGCTTTAGCAACATGACTGGTCCATCGACGCCTTCTTCTTCTGATGCGTTTTTGGATCGTACGATAATTTCGCACTCAGACAAAAAATATATCCTCGGTGATTACACCAAGTTTGAGCGCAGCAGTTTGTTTAAGATCTGCGACTGGTCGGAGATCACCGCCCTTATTACCAACGATCATGCCGACAAAGAGGGGATTGCCGAAGTCGCAAAATACACGTCAGTAATAACCTGCTAGAACTTACTACGACACGCCTTGTCCCTTCGAATCAGCTTAGCCAAATGTAATCATTTCCCAATTATCAAGTGAGCATCCCTGGTGATGCTTACTTATCGATCTCTATTCAATTCGTCCTCTACTTATTGTCAGTTTTACTTCCTTTTTCGCGAAGAAATCATTTTTTAATTACACCATGCTCATATGAGCATAAAAACTATCGCCATTATGTGCTTTTTTGTGATCTGGATTTAATTTCTCAGATCTCGTTATTTATCCACAGGATCGTTGTGTTATAACTGCTCATATGAAGATTTGTTAATGCTCATGTGAGCATTGTGGGGTGAGGGGAAAAGGATATGATATCGATCAGTGTTGCCGATGGTGCGGGACTACAGAACTACGATGCCGTGCTTGAACATATTTATAACACGCATCGTGAAACGAATACGGTGAAAGAGAGCTGGCTCAAGGCTATGCGTAAACGCGAAGCGGAATATCCGACAGGAATAGAACTGGAAGGTTATTCTATCGCTATACCACACTGTGATAGTGAACATGCGAGTCAACCGGCTATTTATATCATCCGTCTGCCAGAAGCAATACCTGTGAACAGGGCTGATGAAGATGGAATATTGTGGGTCAGACTCGTCGTTAATCTTATTGTTACGGATCCTGCTGACCAGCTTCGATTGTTAAAGTCATTATTTAACCATCTCCAAAATGAAGAATTTTACCAAAACTTACTGACACTTCCCGTCGAGGATGCAAAAGCACTTTTTGTGTCCAAAATAATCCAATAGTAAAAACTGGAGTTTATTATGATTAATATTCTTGTTGCTTGTGGTAGCGGTGTCGCTACATCTACACTTGCTGCTGATGAAGTGAAGTCAGTATGTGCTGAATATGGTATTACGGCATTTAAAATCAACAAATGCAGTATGGCTGAACTTTCTTCTGAGATGGCTCATGCAGATATTGTACTCACAACTAATAATTATAAAGGTGATATTGGGAAACCACATATGAGCGTTGCAGGTTTTGTAACGGGTATTAATGAAGGAGCATTACGCAAGAAATTAGGAGAGTTGTTAACTGAATTAGCAAATAGCTAAACCTGACAGGAATAATAAAAATGGAAATGTTGAAAAATTTAATGGAAACAATCACCGGAATGGGGGCGACTGCAATACTGCCGCTGGTGATATTTATTTTAGGTCTGGTGTTCAGAATGAAACCAGGTGCCGCGATCAAGTCGGGCATCACCGTCGGTATTGGTTTTATTGGTTTAGGGTTGGTTGTTGGTTTATTAAACAGTTCATTACAGCCAGCTATCGAGTATTACTCAAAAGTAGGCAGTGGTTTTACGGTTGCAGATATTGGTTGGCCAGCCGTCGGTGCTGCTGCATGGGTGGCACCTTTTGCCGCATTAGTGATACCAGTTGGCATCGTACTTAACCTGATTCTGGTGCGCCTGAAATTAACCAAAACGTTGAATGTTGATATCTGGAACTATATGCATTTTTTAGTTCCGGGTGCTCTGGCATATTTTGTGTTCGACAGTTTTATCATCGGTTTCTCTGTCGCGGTGGCTTTGAGTATTGCGGCTCTGTTTATTGGCGATTTGATTGCGCCCAGATGGCAAAAATATTATGGACTCGAGGGAACGACCTGTACCACGATGATTCATATCGGCTGGACTCTACCGTTCGCCTGGGTAGTAAATAAAATCATTGATTACATCCCCGGGTTAAATAAGTTAGATGTTGACTTAAACAGCGTGCAAAAACGCCTGGGTGTCTTTGGTGAACCTGCAATTATCGGTATTATCGTTGGCGCATTACTCGGAGTTTTAACGAAACAGGCCATTACCACAATTGTTCCCATGGCGATGGGGGTTGCTGGCGTAATGGTATTATTGCCTAAAGTGGTCGGTGTGCTGATGGAAGGTCTTAACCCGATTGGGAAAAGTGCCAAAGAAATCATGCAAAAACAGATGGGTAAAGATGCTGAATTAAACATCGGTATGGATTGTGCACTGGCATTGGGGGATCCGGCGACGGTCACCGTGACAGTCATTACCATTCCTTTAACCATGCTATGTGCTCTGGTATTACCTGATATTAAGATCTTCCCAATTGGCGTATTGATGTCAATTATTTATATGACCACCATGACCGTAATGGTCAGCAATGGTAACGTGGTTCGGTCGATTATCTCGACCTTGTTATTCTGCGTTGTAGTGATGTATTTAGGCGGTTATGTCGCACCAGGGGCAACGCAATTTTTAGCTGGAGCCGGTGTAGGCTTGCAAGGACAAGGTACAGATTTTGTATTAACCGGCCCGTGGGAAATTTTAACCTATTGGTTGAGCACCGTATTACATTGATTTAATAATCTGGAGTTTTTAAATGGCAAAAATATTACCTTCTATATTTGGCGCGGATATTTTACGCCTGAAAGATGAAATTCATTTTCTGGAAGAGGAACAAACTGAAATATTGCACGTTGATTTAATGGATGGCACTTACGTCAGTAATATTGCCTTTGGCCCAAATCAAATTGCAGCAATGAAAAAAGCCAGTTCGATGATCTTTGATGTGCATATGATGCTGGCAAATCCTGAGCGACATATTGATGATGTAATCAATACCGGGGCGGAGATGATTTCTGTACATTATGAATCTACGCCACATGTACATTATATTATTCAAAAAATCAAAAAAGCGGGGCGCAAAGCAGGTGTTGTGCTTAATCCTGGGACACCTGAATCTGTCATCGAGTATTTATTAGATGATATTGATTATATATTGTTAATGACAATTAACCCCGGGCAACCAGGCCAGACATTTATTCATAAAAGTCTGGAGAAAATCCGTAATACCAAAAAAATGATATCTGGCAGAGATATTCAAATTGAAGTGGATGGTGGCGTTAATCTTGATAATGTGAAACAAGTTAAAGAAGCGGGGGCTGACCTTATTGTTGTTGGCGGTGCATTATTTAACAAACAGCCTCATGAAAGTTATCAGGCATTAAAAATCGCTGTTCAGTGATCACAATCTAAAAATTTTACATCCAGCTAAGTGAGGTTTTCGATTTCATATCGGGAGGAAAACCTCAACTAAAAAGTCTTTAATGGAGAAAAGTAATGAGTAATTTTGCAGGTAAAGTGGTTTTAGTTACCGGAGGTGCTCACGGTATTGGCAAAGGGATAGCTAAACAATTTGCTGATCGTGGTGCACATACTGTTATTGTTGACTATAACGAAGAGAACGGCAAGGCCACTGCAGCAGAGTTAACTTTTGGCGATGTTAAATCGCTGTTTGTTAAAACAGATGTCTCCGATCCACAGGCATTAGTCGATGTACGGGAAAAGGTAATTGCTACCTTTGGTCGTATTGATGTGTTGATATTAAATGCCGGTGTGGCATTTGCCAATAAAGTTAATAATATTTCTTTTGAGGAATGGAATAAGACTATCGCAATTAACTTATCAGGATTATTTAATACCGTTAAGGCGTTTTATGATGATTTCCTGACAAATAAGGGATCTATTGTTTATATCTCATCGGGATCAGCGCTTTCGGGGACTGGGGGCGGTGTGAGTTATCCTGCCAGCAAAGCGGGAGGTGAAGGGTTGATTCGCGGTCTGGCAAAGGAGTTAGGACCAAAAGGCGTCAATGTTAATGCGATCGCTCCTCGCTTAATAGACACCGGAGAGATGATGCGGGTCAATTATCCAACACAAGCCGATTTAGACGCTGTCCTGGAAAAAATACCCGTCCGTCGTCTGGGGACTATCGATGATGTGGCTAACCTGGCAATATTTTTGGCGGATAAAGATAACTCTTATATTCAGGGACAAACCATTTTAATGGATGGTGGCCGGACTATTGCTTAAAAAGGGAGAGAAAAAATGAGTGTTCAGGAAAATACTATTAATATTCTGCATGAATTAGAGAATAATGCGCTGAAGATTGACGATTCTCAGGCTGCACAGTTTATTTCGCAAATCAGAAATGCCCGGCATATTTTTTTGCAGGGAGCTGGGCGTAGTGGCATTGCTATTCGCGCTTTTGCTAATCGCTTGCTGCACTTAGGTTTTTCAGTAAGCGTTGTGGGAGAAATATCATCACCGCATACCCAACCTGGAGATCTATTAATTATTGGGTCAGGCAGTGGTGAAACTACCAGTTTGAAAAGTCTGGCACAAAAAGCAGTTGATAGCGGAGTAAACGTCGCTCTGGTCACTATGAAAGCTGATTCGACGATCGGTAAATTAGCTCAATCTGTGTTGGTACTACCAGGAAGTGTGAAAGACGATAACAATCGTGTTGCAGGCACTTTCGCGCAACCAATGGGCTCAGCTTTTGAGCAACTCTGCTTTATTACTTATGATGCAATTGTTCTGGCGTTGATGTCGGAACTGGGTGAAAGCAGTGCCACAATGTTTACCCGACATGCTGATCTGGAATGACCAATAAGTTGGTAATTAGAAAGCAAAAAGCCTGCTCGAAAGCAGGCTTTTTTGAATTTGGCTCCTCTGACTGGGATCGCCGTAGCCATTAACTGGCTGATTGGTAAGCTAAACCTAAAAGTTGGGGTTGTCAAGACCACCAGAATGACCACCTTTTTACTTTGAAACTAACGACATATTTTACGCTCATCCCTCAGTCAATCGTAAGCTAATAAACAACACCAACTACGGTGCTGGTATTATAGTCTCTGCTCCAAACCAATTTCCAAGTGTTGTCAGTGCCGCAGGTGACAAAGCTTGGTTGAAAAGGATCGCAAGGCGCTTTTGGGGTCTGGAACAAGCGACGTAAAACAAATTTCGGTTTCGTTCAAATGAGTCTTGCTTATCGACTGGAATCGTTTGGGCTCCAGCGAATTCCAACATTTCTCCGAAGTTATACTGGTTCCACCCACGCCCAACAACAACCAGGACATTCTCAAATTCAGCACCTTTCACACCATGTTTAGTTTCGAATGGAGAATATCCATCAAGATAACGGCGAAGTGATCTGACCTCCGAATAGGGAATATTTTTCAGCTTTTCAAGTTCTTTTAATCTTCGGGGCATTTCAACATCAGCCGTTCTGTCAAAATGGAGTAACTCCTGCTCAAATTTTTCAACCTTATCTGGAAGTCTTGGCTTCCGTTGAGCACGGATGAACTCAATTACGTCGCCAATTGTACCGGTTTCGCGGAGAGCAAGAAGTTGCGTCATTACATTGTGCCAACTCACCTTATCTGAATGTCTACGCAACAGTGGTGTAATACCGCTAAGCGCATTAAACATCTCTCCATACTTACGAGCGGTAAAGGCATCACAGGCGGGTTCCAGTTTGTCTACAAAAAAGGCTATATGTTCATGTTCCTTTTTCGTGAAGGATTCATTGTATTTAAACGCTGCCACTATATTTGAATAGCCCTGCTGATTGGCTAAAAGTCGATGGGTCAACATGAGAATTTTGGTGTGATTGGGAGAAAAGACCCAACCATCCTGCTCCAACGTTGTTTTAACTCGTTCCAGAGTAGCCTGGCCTTCACATAATGGTAAATCACCACTCCAGTGCACGCCTTTTTGACGAACTCCTTGCCAATTGTTTGTATGGAAAACGCGTACTAAACCTGTAGCTTCGGGATCTTTAACACACTGCGGTAGCTCAGGTCTCATACGATTAAGGGCATCAACAATTATCTTGTCCGAACGAAAATTGGCTTCTTTACCTATTTCAACCACGTCCTGATGTTCCAGCTTTCCACATCCACCACCATAGATTTTTTGCCAATGATCGCCGAAAAAACCAAATAAAGGTGCTCTAGCTTGTCCAAGAAAATGCCGTTTAATTGCCTCAATCCAGTTTTTATCAGTGTCCTGGTACTCATCGACCAGAATGATTGGAAAGCGTTCTGCAATCACTCTACGGAATTTTTCGTGCTCCATGAGTGAGATAGTTAAAGAAAGAACATCGTCATGATGAAGAGTTATACGATGGTCGCGAATAGAGCGATGTCCAAGATTATACTCAATACTACGATTCCCAAGGCTTCCACCAACTTCTTCGAGCTTTTCTGCCCATGTTGGCATTGTTTCAATCAGTTCTCTCAACGGTTTTTGAAAGCTGCTTATTAACGACCAACAGAACGCATGATTGGTATCACAAAAAACGATGGGGCTTCGATCTGTTCGCGCGACGATTTCATCCTTCGCCACGTTAGTAAAGGTGATGCAGGCAATTTGCTGGCTACGTTTTTCAAATAAATCCTTATTTCGCTCAATCAAGAATCGAAGTGCCTTAATAAGGGAATACGTTTTACCCGCACCAGCGCCAGCTTCCAGCCGGAAGCTTCGTCCTTCACTGAGGCAAGCATACATAGATTCCAAAGCTCGCTGGCTAGCAGCTTCGGCGGGCGAATGGATCTCAGACATCAGCGCTGGCTCCTTCTTCAATACTAGTTGTGGCCTCTACAACCTGCGCCAATACTGGATCTTGTGTCATAAGCTCATTGCTGCCAGCTAACCAGCGGATTCCATCGACTATGTATTTGGGGGCGTTCCATTCTGTCTCTGTAATCGCGTATTTCAATGCAAATTCTGATTTTTTCCACTCAGCCGCTTTATCACGGGCTTCTATTTCCAGTTCCTGAGTATTTCTCCCTACCAGCCCGAATAAAGCCGAATTTGCAAGGATAAATGCATCTTCGAATGTGCGTCCGCAGGGGCCATCTGTCACTTCTGCACATTGATAGGCAATACGATTTCCATTACGAGCTTTATCATCGTCACTCCTGGCAATCAAACCAGCTAATGTGAAAGGGGTATCTTCAGAGAACCATGCTTTCAAACAAGCATTACTGGAATATGTACCAAGATGAACAGCACATGCCTGACCTCCTGCTCTTAGGACTGCGTCCAGATCTGTTATGATCAGACTTTGAAGCTCAAGAAACGCTAATAACTCGAAGAACAAATGAGCGTATGCACCGCCGACTTCCATCACCGTTGCGTACTGGCTCGACAGCTTCGGTCTCTCTGGTTCGGCTGATTCTAGTTTTTTGATGATGACGGGAAGCAATAATCGCTCGCTTAACCCCTCGACGAGAATCGCTTTATCTGCGAAAAACAGATCACAACGTGTCAACGTCATGTATTGATGAAGGAATTTTTTATCTTCAATTGGAATATGATTCAGCCCTTTACGCAGATCTTTAATTTTGGTTTTTCGGACACCTTCCCGAGTCCCCTGTGCTGGAGCCCCCAGAAAATAGCGAATACTCTCGAAACCAGCCGCATTGGCAATGTGAGGCGAGTGTGTAGACACGACAAATTGTACAGGCCAGGGTCTCCTGTCCTCAGTGCCATCCACCAGTTGTTGTGCAATTTTGGCAAGTTGACGAATAAAAACCTCCTGCATTTGTGGATGCAGATGGGCTTCTGGTTCTTCAATGAATATCAGGTGTACACCCGGCTCAGTAACTTCGGCACAAAATGCTTTATAGAAACCAGCTAATTGCAAGAGAATAAATATCAGATTACGTGTACCAAGACCGTTATATGACTCCGGTAATGCGATTCCGCTATAACCTGAATAGCGAACTTTCGTGAAGTTTGATAGCAACTTGCTAACATCGAGCAATGTTTCAGTATGTAACTCCTGTCCTCCCAATCCTGGGTATCCAAAAGTTTCTAGAGCCGGAATCAGACTGTTGAGCTGGTTTCCGAAGTTTGTGTCAATTTGAGTCTGAATGTCCTGAACTGCACCTTTCAATGCATCAGCAATTTGTTTATCAGCCGTTCCCGCAGATGCCGAAGAGGCTGTTGCGAAAAGATTTTCAACTGTTTTAGCCAGTACATCGGATTCTCGGGATGTCACATCATCAAGTCCTCGCTGAGCATTGATAAAGCCCGATTTGACCAGACCGCGCAATGCACTAGGTGGTAACTCGCGACGATTATCAGGATCGTTGGGATCTTCAGCCCATATTTTCACACAGAAATTATTAGGGATACGTTCTCGCAATATACGGAGGAAAGCGAGGCGGTCTTCTCTAGAAAGTGGCATTTCAGTATGACTTTCGAGAAATTGTGTCAGATGGCCATCTTTCAATTCGTATCGGACTACTACCTGCGCTTCAGAACACGCGGGATCCAAATCGATAACAAAGGGACTCAATGGACCTAATTGAGGTTGTGCAGGGTCGTACTGGAATTTCAGCCGAAGTTCAATGGCGGGAATAAGTTCTCGAACGAGATGATCTTCCATGCCTTCCTTAAGTGCTTCCAGAGCATCACAAAAACGGTCGTAGCAGGAACTGGAAAAGTCTTCAAGTTGGAAAGTAGCACTACCATCTGCTAAGAATCTGCGTATTATTTCTGAGAGTGATGTTTTTCCGCTGTTGTTTCGTCCAACAATGACGGTCGTCTGTTCCTCCAATACAAGCTCTGCATCAGCTAAAAGACGGAAGTTTTTAATTTCGACCTGATGAATGTGCATATGTCCCTCATGATCTATTTATAGTCTATCGATAAATCTGATGTTATTGCTCTACCTGTAATTTTCATTCTTGCGATTGTTTTGCAATGCAAAATATACCTCAGGCCATATTTATTCCTGAGGTATATTTTGGTATCTCACTCGGTCAAAGAGGCCTCACGAACATCATCCGGATGAGGTTGGCACTCTTTCCATCGTCGAATAAGCGTTGCTACACAGGGATTACCCGCCAGTTGATTCATTCTGACCCAGTCAACATCCACTAATCCAGCCAGAAGTTCAGGATTTAGTTCCCCTTGTAATGGATGCCACTGGCGAATACTGGGCTGGCGCTGAATTTGAGGTTGAAGGGGAGCCAAACTCCCGACGATAACGTAATTTTGTTCTGGATCATGCCAAAGTCGTGTAATGCCAGGTATGTTTTTCAACCAGTTTCGAGGATCACCTAAAGGTAAATCAAAAACACGAGAGAGTAATTTATTCCATGACGCTATTAATGACGAACTGGCTTTCTTTGCCAATTTTTTCTCACCTGCCAGAAGTGCATTTTTTCTTTCTGGCCATTTGGAAAAAATATAACTTTTTAAAATGTCGTAGGTAACATTAAGTTCATTATTGTAATAATACTCACGCAAAGCACAATTCCACAACTCGCACAGCAAGTCTAGTTCACGCATGAGTGTATTTTTATTGGTATCGGATAATTCACCTTCCTCATTAAGTTGCACTATATAAAAAGACAGTATCTCTGTATCTGGTAAGAGCCAGTGGTTTAGTGAGAGTTGCTGACTTTGAGTATCAAGAACAGTCATTAATGCATCTAAATTCTCAGGAATCATATTAGGGGTATCGTATTTCGGATCCTGAAGAAGAATGGATATTTCTTCCATTCTATGAATAATTATTGTCAATCTCTGAGCAAATCTGGTTAATTTATCTTCACTGCTGCCAAAACCTTGCGCTATTGATTCAGGCCGATAAGTATAAGGCCATTTTTTATTTAAGAGAGTAAGAAGAGCCTCGACAGAGGTATCAAACAGTTTCAGCCTTTCATCGCAGGCTTTAACTAAATCCGGGCAAGAAGGATTAAAAGGTAAAATTACTGGGCGGTCTTGTTCAGCGGTGAATAAATATCCTTCGGTGATAACCAATAGGTCATGAGTCAGTAAGTCTTTCTGCTCTGCCAGGCTTGTACTGATTCTTGTTTCTTTGCAAAGTAAAAGATGCTTCAACGCAAGTTCTTTGTACGCAACTTCGGCATTACGCGCCAATGCATCAAGACAGGTCTTTTTCTCAAGATCTTGAATGGTATAGTCGTAATAGCAAGAATCTATCGCAGGGATGAGTCGGGTAGTCCCATCGGGAGTATCCTGCTCAATCAATAAATTATCAACAACAGAATCACCACTAAGATCAAACGGATTAACGTTGATATGCTGGCACGCAATTTTAGTTCTTAGATTCTGAGTTAACGGATAGCGGTCATCAATTATACCACGGATCTGATCTAACAAAACAAGTATGCATATAGAGCTGTCTTTTTCCAATTTTTCAAATGATGAGGGTTCTGAATCCGGTAATAATTCCAGCTGTACATCAGGATACTTTTTGTTCAACACCTTTTGTATCTGCGTCACTATCTGTTGTGGGGGAATATTTCGCGAAAAACGTAAATCAAGTACTTTAATTTCGGTGTTAAGCTGTATGCCGGGAAATTTTGCCCTCTCAGTCGTTTTGAATTTAGTCTTAAGTGGCAGTGGACGCAACTGGAGAACAACAGCGGTTAATGTAAAACCAAAAATTTTGGCTTGTTCAATAAATTCATTTTGTACGGGTTTAAGGATCCATGGCCAACTATTTCTTAACGCATCAGGCGAGGAGAGATCAATAAAAGGGCGAAGCTTACGCTTATTCTTGTTTTTGGGTATTTCCTGATAAGCTTGAAATTTTTGCCTTGTTGATTTTTCAGGCTTCCAGCGAACCAGCACTTTATTTTTGTCATACACCCACAGTGCCTGAGAGGTGGTTGAAAATTCGCTTTTCATATCCACAGGTCGTAGTGGCACATTTTCATAAAATAAAACGACTTCTGTTGTATCTTTATCACTTCTTTGCTGAGTTCGGCAGTCCAGACTAATGGCATTGATACCGCAACTGGTTTTACTTTTCCAGGCATCCGTCTGTAGTAGTGGTCGGCCTAACGAGTGGCTACCCTTGCAATGAGAACCAAATGCAGAGATTTTACGCATGATAAGACGAATCCATATGGGATTAAGCGATGGCTCGTACTTTATCCTTTCTGGTGTAATGATTATTCCATCGGAATTTTTAATAACGGGAGGAGTATCCTGATCTGAATCAACAGCAACAAATAATCCAAACTGCTCTTTATAGGAACGCATCAGATAAGGATGGTATCGATTGCCTAATTCGCTATCAAGATGGTTTTCCCACTGCTTCCAGCGATAACTTTTGCTTAATGGATAATGGTACACAATCAGCTTTTCAGCTTTCTCCTGGTCGATCTCACTGTCCCGATAAATCATATGAGAAAGGGGAAGTGTGCGGGTTACTTCGTCGTTATAGTTCATCATAAATTATGCCCTTTCATGAATATTCTGGTAGATCATGGTAGTAAGATTTTCAAACCCCAGTGTAACTGATGAAACTGTGTCGGGAGTAATACACCCGCCGAGGATGAGGATATCTGCATGATAAAGATCCTGAGTCGGAATTAACTGACTTGAAAATCCCAGCAACTGACAATCAGAATGGGGAGCCACGAAATTAGCGATTACAAGTTTGACGTTGTCTCCCTCAATCGCACGTATTTTTGCTAATTTGCTACTTAATCCCAGAGGGGTTTGATTCGGGTCAGTGCCAGACGCCAGCCATTGCTGATATTCTTCATCCGCTTTGTCGAGAGTATCCTGTCCCCAAAATTTCGCATCTATGCGGTAATCTGAGTTTTTTACACTAAAATCATACAGTTCGAAAATTCGATGGTCGCTTACCTGAGTCGTTGTAATAATTTTATAACGCTCATGAAGTAGTGCCCGAATAGCCTCTTCACCCAGGCGCCCCATAAGTAGACGTTGTACGATCAGCGGGTGGAAGGCGTAATGTTCTTCCAGATCGTTAGCGTAAGGCATTAAAGATGTTCTGTACCCTTTACGGTTAAACCAGTCAGTAATGTCCGAATGACGCTGTATATATTGATACAACATCTGAGGATTGTACTTACGCCGTCCTTCTGCTGCTTCCTCAAAAAACTGCCAGGTCTGAGGGGAATACCAGATTGCTCCACAATTAAATGCAGATTCTGGTTTTTTAAAACAAGCCCACTTGTACAGTTCAAGATCAATACCAAAGTCATTATGTCCTGGTTTCCAGGCAAGATCGTGTTGAAGTATCGCTTTACCTAATTGTCTCCAGAGTTGCGTAACATCATTTCTGGGTGTTGATTGCTCTCGCAACAATCGTATGGCCGGAACCAGTCGTTTATCGATATAATCCAAAACCAGTTTACCCGGTTGTGTCGGTGTCATTATCAGGTTAAGGAAATTGTCCTGCATTTTTTCATCACGTTCCCGTAAAATATTTAGTAACTGGCGATTGAGCGCAGAAAGCTGACGACGGTTCGATGTATAAATAGGCAATGAAGCAAAGCGCGAAAGGTCTTTTGCCAGTTCAGAATCAAGATGGATTTCAGCATTGGGGACTTCACACCAGGCTCGTTCAATACGACCGACCTGTTGCTGCACATTAGCTGCCGTATTTTTTATGTAATCACTGGTTCTCTTATATTCGCCGTTTAATCGGGAAATCTCATATTTTCGGTTCATCATTAATGGCAGAAGGAAGCGTTGATGCTGTTGACGAGAAATTTCACCAGCACGGAGCAGTTTTTCCAGGTTGCGTAACTGGAAACCCGCATGCGCCATATCATCATTGTTTTCTGCATTGGCCTGAAAAGCGGAAAAGTAATAATGCCGTGATTCCAGCAAATATAAACAGGTCAGATCCATATTTTTGCCAGATTCAGGCAGGTTGAAATCCAGATTCACACCATTCGTCGCAGAGGCAGTCTGAGTCAGCACAATGACAATACGCCGGGAGGCAAATGCGGCCTGATAAGCATCACTAAAGCCCTTTTTCTTCTGACATTCTGCGGTTAACAGACAAATCAGCGCAGGCTCATTATGTATGCTCACTGGGATAAACACATCAGCAAAATTTTTTAGTAGAGGATCATCAGATAAAGGTTGTTCCATTTTTAACCATGAGAGGTATTCTCTACTTTGCGTTGCTATTGTAGTGGTAAGCCATTTTCTTAAATAGGCTATGGAATTCACGAAAGCAAGATGCCCCCGGTGTTGGGGTCTTTTCCCCGCAAGATCCAATACATTAAGCAATTTTAGCAGTATATTTTTTCGATATTCTGATTCGAAATCCGATGAGGGGTCATCGCCATTCTGGAAAAAATCGGGGGCTAGCGAAGCGAGCAGATCAACACAATGCGGGCTATTCTTTATGCTATTGAAATCTTGAATCTCAGCATTCAGTTGTGTGTTTCTGATATTTTCTTTGCTGTTATTGATCTCTTCAATAGCTAAATACTGCAACTGGAAATCATCAGCCGTCTGGACATAAGGTATCGGTTCTTTAAACCACTCGACAGGTCGTTTTTCAAAAGTTGTTCCCAGAAAACTTTGTGTAACAGCAGGGTTGCGTGCTTCTGCAATATAACGAAGAGCTGAATTAATCCACCGGACATCGAAGTGATTACAGGCTCTTTCAATATATGACGTAGCCGACAGTGCAAAGACAAGATTACGACTGGCGAGAGAAAGCAGCAGACCTTCTGCCGTTGTGGGTAGAAAGGCACGTTTGATCTGTATCCGTAACGGATCGATATCCGTATCTGAGGCATTCTGTTTCAGCAACCAATTGGTCAAGCCAAAAATACTGGCATGAGTATTTGGCAAAATATTACTTTTCCTTAATTCCCGTAGTTCCGGCAGGTCAGTACGCGGTAACAAAAATCGAGACATATTGGGCAGGGTTGAGCCGTAGTATGATGGCCTGTAATCATTAACGGGGTCGAACAGAAGTCGGGTTAACTTTTTAATGTATTCATACGCTTCATCTTCACTTGCAGTCAGGTCGGTCAACATTAGGCTAAACTGTCGAATGAATTTTTCCATCAAGCGTAAAAAATCACTGATGTCGATAGTCTGATCGCTATCCTGAAGCGGAGAGTCTGGCCTGATAATTTCGTAGCCATGTTCCGCTTTCCGCATAATAAGCCGTTCACTGGTCACCAGTTGATCGGAACGGAATAAATAATGCTCACCAAAGGGTTTATTATCCAGATATTGCTGAAGAGGAATAACCAGCGATCTGGCATGTGTTAAATCAACATGTTTATCTGTTAATGCGCTATCCAGATCATTAATAAATTTTTCTAGACGTTCACGGATCATAGGTGCAGGTTCCGTTTCAACATACTGCATACGTTGTAGTAATCTGCGTCCCCCGTCGAGCAACTGACCCAGACATTCAGGTGGTTCCTGAACCCATTGCGCCTGTGCCAGATACTCTTGTAATACCTCAGACTGGTAATCAAATTCATCGATGAAAATGATGTAATTACGCAGCTCTTTGCTGGACATTTTTACTTTGCGATGCCCATCGTAAAACGATGAAACCATCTTTTGAGTCGTCATGATCAGCAGATGTTGCTTTTCGTCACGCCAGGCAATGGCGGGCAGAATGCGCCTGACCCAGACGTGGCGACGGAAATCTGCAACTCGTTGCCTGGCTGCCTGCGTGAGTTCATGTTCTTCGCCATATTTTTCTTTTTGTTTCTTGGCTTCTTTTCCCAGCAATTTGATATTCTGAATCAGAGTTATCTCCACCGCTGCGCATGATTTGATTAATGACTCTTTCTCACTGGCGATGGCCGTCTGAAAACGCGTCGGATATCCTTTCAGCGATTTGTTAATATGCAGTATGTTTTTGCAATTTCTACGCAATTTGTCGGCGATATCCTGACTGGCAAACAAATTTCTGTCTTCCAGGATATTGATGGAGTCAAATGGATCGGGAAGTGAGTCTGCGGAAATATTATTCTCATGAGGCAAGGGGGTGGCCTCGATGGCAGAAACGATCTGTTCATCTTGTGCATAGAGCACGCTGACGGTGAATGGTTCCCCGTTACTGTCTTTATGCGCTGCCGTTTTCTCATAAATGTCGTGCAAAATATTCCAGCGATGGGTAACCAGAATGGCTTGAGAGCCTGATTTTTTTATCGTCTCCAGCGCCGGGAGAGCGTTATCGGCATAGCCAGAGCGGTAGAGTGAGCTGGTTTTTCCGCTACCCGTAGGCCCCTGAAGCTGACAAAATCCTGCGATACGACGGGATGTTTTGGATTTTTTTGCCTGAGAAAGGGTGTATTCAATAACGGCATTGTAGGAACGTATTAAAGGGGCACTCACATTTCACCTCATCCGTGTCAGGTTATCGAAGAGTAGAATTTCAGCAAATTCATGTTACACCGAACGGGTATCATTTCAATGTTTAATAATAATTTCCCCTTATAAAACAACGCTTATAATACATTCGCAGGTCAGATGATTTATCGGTGTGTTATTTGTTTGAATTTGGTGTTGTGGTTTTCTTTTTTTAACAATCTGCGATCTTCCTTCCACGACTTCCCCTTGCCGTTTTCAACCGAAAGCGGTATCTTTTACCCGCACCTGCAAAATCAGGTGCCGGGATTGGAACCCCAGGGAAAGATCACGTAACGCTGTTTTTTTGTACTAAATAATTCGCATTTTATGT